>Ga0209656_10002603_pt1 | contig 11679 bp, 11 predicted proteins | sample BogFormECP12_OM2_FD_188239 | JGI IMG/M metagenome (GOLD analysis project Ga0209656, IMG submission 188239) | Bog forest soil microbial communities from Calvert Island, British Columbia, Canada - ECP12_OM2 (SPAdes) (version 2) | ecosystem: Environmental > Aquatic > Freshwater > Wetlands > Bog ... | reverse complement strand
TGCTCGGGCGTACTGATCCCGAAGCCGAGCGCGATCGGAACCTCGGTGCACGCGCGTGCCCGCGTGACGACGTCGGCGAAGCGCTCGCCGAGGGCGTTGCGCTCGCCGGTCGTACCGACGACCGACACCGCGTAGAGGAATCCCCGCGCCCGCGCCCCGATCAGCGCAAGCCGCTCGGGTGTCGTGGTCGGGGCCACGAGCGGCACGAGGGCGATGCCGTTGCGCTCGCAGGCCTCGAAGACCTCGCCAGCCTCCTCCTGGGGTAGGTCGGGCACGATCAGGCCGCTGGCACCGCTGCGGGCGAGACGCTCGACGAAGGCCTCCACGCCCGGCGCGTAGACCATGTTGGCGTAGCACATCAGCACGACCGGGACGCGTGCCGCGAGCACGCGGGCGACCTCGAGCACCCCCGCCAGGTTGGCGCCGGCGGCGAGCGCGCGGGTGCCGGCGTCGTGGATGACGGGGCCGTCGGCGAGCGGGTCGGAGTACGGCACCCCCAGCTCGATCACGTCGGCCCCGCCCTGGATGCAGGCCGCGCCGATCAGGACGGACTGCTCGAGCGTGGGGAAGCCGGCCATCACGTAGGGCATCAACGCCGCCCGCTTGCCGCAGCTCGTGAACGCGGCCAGCAGCCGCTCCGTGCCGGTGCCCTGAGCGGTGCTCACGGGCCGGCGCTCCCGAGTACCTCGGCGAGGTCCTTGTCGCCGCGCCCCGACAGGCACACGAGATCGAGCTCGCCGTCATCCTGGTCCAGCACCCAGGCGAACGCGTGCGCCGTCTCGAGCGCCGGGATGATGCCCTCGAGCCGAGCCAGCTCGCGGAAGGCCGCGAGCGCCTGGGCATCGGTGACGGCGGTGTAGCGGGCCCGGCCACGGTCTCGCAGATGGGCGTGCTGGGGCCCCGCGCCCGGGTAGTCCAGGCCCGCGGAGATCGAGTGGGCCTGGAGTATCTGGCCCTCCTCGTCCTGCATCACGGCCGAGCGCGAGCCGTGCAGGATGCCCGGTCGCCCGCCGATCGTGAGCGGAGCGCCGTGGCGGCCCGACTCGATCCCCTCGCCCGCGGCCTCCACCCCGATCAGCTCGACCTGCTCGTCGGGGATGAAGGCGGCGAAGATGCCGATCGCGTTGGAGCCACCGCCCACGCACGCCACGACACGCTGCGGCAGCCTGCCGGCGCGCTCGAGCAGCTGCGCCCGGGCCTCGTCGCCGATCACCCGCTGCAGATCGCGTACGAGCGAGGGATAGGGCGCCGGCCCGACCGCCGAGCCGATCACGTAGTGGGTGCTCTCGACGTTCGTGACCCAGTCGCGGATCGCCGCCGAGGTGGCCTCCTTGAGCGTCATCGCGCCCGCGTCGACGGGCTCGACACGCGCTCCCAGGAGCTGCATCCGCTGCACGTTGGGCCGCTGGCGGCGGGTGTCCTCGCGTCCCATGTAGATGACGCATTCCATCCCCATCAGGGCGCAGACAGTCGCCGTGGCGACGCCGTGCTGGCCGGCGCCGGTCTCAGCGATGATCCGGCGCTTGTCCATCCGCCTCGCCAGCAGCACCTGCCCGAGCGCGTTGTTGAGCTTGTGCGAGCCCGTGTGGTTGAGGTCCTCGCGCTTGAGGTAGATGCTCCGGCCGAGCCGCTCCGACAGGCGCCGCGCCTCGTACAACGGCGTCGGCCGGCCGCCGAAGTCGCGCCGCAGGCCGGCGAGCTCGGCGGCGTAGCCGGGATCCGCCAGCGCCGCCGCCCACGCCTGCTCGAGCTCGGCGAGCGCGGGCATCAACGTCTCCGGTACGAACTGCCCGCCGTAGGGGCCGAAGCGGTGCTCGACCGCCGTCTCCCCCGCGCTCACGAGCCGAGCCCGGTTGCAGCGGCCGGCGACGGCGCGCAGGCGACGGCGCGGAAGAACGCCTCGAGGCGGGCGGGGTCCTTGTGCCCGGGCGAGAGCTCGGTGCCGCTGGCCGTGTCGACTGCCCATGGTTGGGTCGCGGCAATCGCCGCGAGCACGTTGTCCGCGTCGAGACCGCCGCTGAGGATCAAGGGCACCTTCGAGCGGCGGGCCGCGACGAGGGCCCAGTCGAACGTGTCGCCGGTGCCGCCTCGCAGGCCCGCCCGCGCGGCGTCGCGGGCGCGGGCGTCGAGCAGGTGGAAGTCGACGTGGAAGCGCTCGAGGCGGCGGACGTCGCCGACGCTGGCGACCTGGGCGGCCTTCACGATCAGCGCGCCCGTGCGCCTGCGGGCCTCGGAGCAGAACGACGGCCCCTCGTCGCCGTGCAGCTGCAGCATCGTCAGGCCGAGCTCATCGCAGTCGCGCTCGATCTGCTCGAGGGGCGTGTTGACATAGACCCCGCACAGCTCGACCCGCCGGCGCAGCGCGGCGGTGATCCGGCGCGCCTCCTCCATCGAGCAGCGCCGGGGGCTGCCCGGGTGGAAGATCATCCCGACCGCCCATGCGCCGAGCTCGGCGGCGAGCTCGGCATCCGCCACGCTCGTCAGCCCGCAGATCTTCACCCGGGGCGGCGCGGCCGGGGGTGCGGCCGGCTGCGCAGCGGCGCTGGACGGCGTGTCCGCCGTGCTCCGATCACCGATCGCTGACACGGCCCCAACGGTAGCGGGCGGCCTGCCGGCCGGCTGCTCGGGTCTAGCCTTCGGGCGTGTTTGCGTTGGGAACCGAGTTGGGCCGGCTGCCGAGCGTGACCTTGACCTTCATGCTCGCGTAGTGGCCCTGACCGCTCGCCCGCATCAGTTCGACCGTGATCGTTTCGCCGGGCTTGTGAGCTTCGATCTGGCTGGCGAGTTCTTCGGAGCTGCTGATGACCTTGCCGTCGATTCCCGTGATGATGTCCCCGCCCACCGCGATCTGGCCGTTTTCGGTCGTGATCGTGCCGCCGCGGATGCCCGCCTTGGCGGCCGCCGTGCCTGGCTGGACGGTCTGGACGAGCGCGCCGGACTTGACCGGCAGGTTCAGCGCGGAGAGGGCCCCGTCGATCGTCAGCGAGGTGAGGCCGAGGTAGGCGCCGCGGACCGTGCCGCCTTTCTCGAGCTGGGCGATCTCTGACTTGGCCAGGTTGATGGGGACGGCGAAGCCGATGCCGACGCTGCCGCCGCCGCTGCCGCCGGTCTCGATCTGGGAGTTGATCCCGATCACGCGGCCGCCCGCGTCGAGCAGCGGGCCACCCGAGTTGCCCGGGTTGATCGGCGCGTCGGTCTGCAGGACGTTGCTGATCGTGAAGCCGTTGGGCGCGGTGATCTGCCGCTGCAGGGCCGAGACCACGCCAGTGGTGAGCGTGCGTTCGAGGTCGAAGGGGTTGCCGATCGCGTAGACAGGGTCGCCGACCTGGGCCGAGCTGGAGTCACCGAGGGTGAGCGGGTGCAGTGTGAGCCCGTCGGGATGGATGCGCAGGATGGCGAGGTCGTGGGAGGGGTCCTTGCCGACCACCTGCGCTTCGACCGTCTGGCCTTTTTCGAAGCTCACCGTCACCTTGACGGCGTTCTCGACTACGTGGTAGTTGGTGAGGATCGTGCCGTTGGCGTCGATCACGATGCCAGAGCCCGTCGCCTCACCCTGGCGCTGGGTTTCGCCGCCGAACAGGTTGAACGGAGATTCGCTTTTCTGCACGATCGTGGACGTGACGAACGCGACTCCGGGGGCGTCGCGTACGTAGATCTGGTGAGGTGTCAAACCGGTCGTCTGCGCGGAGGCGTTCGAGGGGGCCGGCGTGGCGGCCTCGACCGTCGTGACGGTCGTCTTGCTTTCGCCGAGGCCGCCGGCGGCAGCGACCACGGCGACGACGATGCCGCCGCCGATCAGGGCGGACACGAACGGAACGAGGAACAGTCGTCTCATGCGCAGTGAGGATGATCGGCAGGTGTGAAGGGGATCTAAAGGGCGCTCTCAGCGCGGCTAAAACTTCTTGAGCGCCCGCAGCGCCGCCGCCGGGTCATCCGCGCGCATCAACGCCTCGCCGACAAGGACGGCATCGAGGCCACGCTGCTGCAGGCGCTCGAGCTGCTGTGGTGTGGCGATGCCCGACTCCGACACGACGAGCACGCCCTCGGGCATCGCGTCCATCAGGCGCTCGGTGCGGGTGACGTCGACGCTGAAGTCGCGCAGGTCGCGGTTGTTCACGCCGACGATCTCGGCACCGGCCGCGAGCGCGGTCGCGAGCTCGCGCTCGTCGTGGACCTCGACGAGGACGTCGAGGTCGAGCTCGCGCGCCCCGGCGTACAGCCGTACGAGCTCCGGCGCGGACAGCGCCGCGACGATCAACAGCACCGCGTCGGCGCCGGCGGCACGAGCCTCCCGCAGCTGGAAGGGATCGACGATGAAGTCCTTGCGCAGGAGGGGGAGCGGGCACGCGGCGCGCGCCGCCTGCAGGTCCGCGAGCTCGCCGCCGAAGTTCGGGCCCTCGGTGAGGACGGAGATCGCCACCGCCCCCCCGGCCGCGTAGGCCGAGACGATCTCGCCGAGCTGGGGGGACTCGTGCAGCGTTCCCGCCGACGGCGAGCGGCGCTTGAACTCCGCGATCACGCCGATCCCGGGGGCGGCGAGAGCGTCCCGGAACGGGCGCCGGTCCGGCCGCTCGCGCAGGGGCGCCTGGCCGATCGCAGCTCCCTCGCCGATCGCCGCTCCCGCGGGGTCTCGTTTGCGTCGCTCGAGCTCCGCCCGCGTTTCCGCGAGGATCCGATCGAGGACGGTGGACGAAGACGCGCTCACCGGAGCTGCTCCGCTGGAGCGAGCCGACGGCTGCTCGCGACGTAGCGCTCGAGCGTCTGCGCCGCGCGGCCGTCGGCGATCGCCTCGCGCGCCGCCTGCACACCGTCGGCGATGCTCGCGACGGCCCCGGCCGCGTAGATCGCTGCGCCCGCGTTGATCACCGCGAGCTCCTCCCCGGGATGCACCGCGTTCCCCCCGGGGGCGAGTATCGCCCGCGTGACCGCGGCGTTCTGGTGGGGGTCGCCCCCGGCGACGAGGTCGCCGCCGTCGGGATCGATGCCCACCTCCTCGGGCCGGAGCACGTAGCTTCGGAGCTCCTCGCCGTTGACCTCGACCACCCGGGTGGGCGCCGTGGAGGAGACCTCGTCGAGGCCGTCCTCGCCGGCGACGAGCAGCGCTCGATCCACTCCCAGGCTCGCGAGCGCGCCCGCCATCCGCTCGAGGAAGGCGGCGTCCGAGACGCCGACCAGCTGCCTGCGGGCCCCGGCCGGGTTCGTCAGCGGCCCGAGCATGTTGAAGATCGTGCGCACGGCTAGCTCCCTGCGAACCGGGATCACGAAGCGGGTCGCCTGGTGATGGGAGGGGGCGAACATGAAGCCGAACCCGGCCTCGTCGATGCAGCCCGCGACGGCCGCGGGATCGAGGTCGATGCGTGCCCCGAGCGCCTCGAGCAGGTCCGCTGAGCCGGAGCGGCTGGTGGCGGAGCGGTTGCCGTGCTTGGCCACCGCGCAGCCCGCCCCAGCGGCGATCAGGGCGGCGGTGGTGGACACGTTGAACGTGCTGCGCCCGCCCCCTGTCCCGGACGTGTCGAGCAGGTCGTGGCGGTGGGGGGCGACGTGGGTGGCGAGGGAGCGCATCGTCGCCGCCAGGCCGGCGAGCTCCTGCACCGTCTCGCCCTTCGTCCGCAGCGCGATCAGGAAGCCCGCGATCTGGGTCTCGGAGACCTCGCCGTGCATGATCTCCGCCAGCACCTCGGAGGTCTGCTCGGAGCTGAGATCGCGCCGCGAGGCGAGCGCGTCGATCGCGCTCGTCAGGATCGGGTTGGGCATCAGGCCGACGTGCCGGCGGCGAGGAAGTTGGCGAGCAGCTCGTGCCCCTGCTCGGTGAGCACGGACTCGGGGTGGAACTGGACGCCCTCGGCGGGCAGCTCGCGGTGGCGCAGACCCATCAGCACCCCCCCACCCCGGGCCGTCTCCTCGAGGCAGTCGGGCAGGTGGCGGTCGACGACGAGCGAGTGGTAGCGCCCGACGGTCAAGGGCGATCGCAGCCCCGCGAAGATCGTGCGGCCGTCGTGCTCGATCGTGGTCGCCTTGCCGTGCACGGGCGGGTTGAGCGTCACCCGGCCGCCGAAGGCCTGAGCGAGCGCCTGATGGCCGAGGCACACGCCGAGCGTGGGAACGCCGGCCTCGGGCATGCGGCGGACCAGCTCCAGCGTGATCCCCGCCTCGTCGGGCGTGCACGGGCCGGGCGAGACGACGCAACGGTCATAGCCCCCGGCCACGAGCTCCCCCGGGGTGGCGCGATCGTTGCGCACCGTCGTGACCTCGGCCCCGAGCTCGCCCAGGTACTGGACGAGGTTGTACGTGAACGAGTCGTAGTTGTCGAGGACGAGCACCCTCACGCCCAGTCCGCCTGCTCACACGCCAGCGCGATCGCCCGCAGGGCCGCGGTCGACTTGGCGACCGACTCCTCGTACTCGTAGTCGGGCCGGGCGTCCGCCACCGTCCCGCCGCCGGCCTGGATGTGTGCGACCCCGTCCTTGACGACGACGGTGCGGATGTGGATTGCCGTGTCGAGGTCGCCGGCGTAGCTGAGGTAGCCGACGGCGCCGCCGTAGCCGCCGCGCTTGACGGGCTCGAGCTCGTCGATGATCTGCATCGCCCTGACCTTCGGCGCACCCGACAGGGTTCCCGCGGGGAGCACCGCCCGCAGCGCATCCATCGCCCCGACGCCCTCCCGCAGCGTGCCCGAGACGGAGGAGACGATGTGCATGACGTGGCTGTAGGCCTCGATCTCCATCAGCTCGTCGACGGTCACGGTGCCGTACTCGCAGACACGGCCGAGGTCGTTGCGGCCGAGGTCGACGAGCATGACGTGCTCGGCCCGCTCCTTCTCGTCCGCGAGCAGCTCCTCGGCGATGCGGCGGTCGTCCTCGGGGCTCGCGCCGCGGGGCCTCGTCCCGGCGATCGGCTTCGTGCTGACGTTCCGCGCGGTGACGGTGAGCAGCGGCTCGGGGCTCGCACCGGCGATCTGGAAGTCGCCGAAGTCGAGGAAGTACATGTAGGGGCTGGGGTTCACCGCCCGCAGGCCGCGGTAGATCGAGAACGCCTCGACAGGGACCCGCGCCGACCACCGCTGGGAGGGCACGACCTGGAAGGCGTCGCCGGCGAAGATGTACTCGACGATCCGCGCGACCATCCCTTCGAAGCGCTCGCGCGGCATGTTCGAGCGGAAGTCGGGCAGGCTGCGCGGCCCGGGGGCGGGCTCGGGGCGCGGGACGGGGCCGGCTAGTGCCGAGCGGACCTCGGCGATCGTGGCGGCGGCGTCGGCGTAGGCGCGCTCGACGTCGGGCTCGGCCCGGACGTCGGCGTTGGCGAGCACCGTGATCGTGTGCTTGAGGTGGTCGAAGATGACGAGGGCGTCGGAGAGCATCAGGGCCAGGTCGGGGAGGCCGAGCGTGTCGGGCGGGCCGGGGCCGAGCGGCTCGACGGCCCGGACCAGGTCGTAGCCGAAGAAACCCACGGCGCCGCCCGTGAAGGGCGGCGCGTCCGGCATCGGGGCCTGGTCGGACGCGGCCACCCTGGCGGCTGCGAGCGCGTACGGATCGCCCTCCTCGCCGAGCGACCAGCGCAGCACGTCACGGGGGCGAAAGCCGATGAACGACCAGCGGCCGACCCGCTGGCCCTGCTCGGCTGACTCGAGCAGGAAGGCGGGCTCGCCGGGCGCGAGCGCCCGCAGCTTCAGGAACGCGGACACGGGCGTCTCGCAGTCGTCGATGAAGCTGCTGCGCAGCGGGATCAGGTTGTGCGAGCGGGCCAGCTCGCGGGCGCCGTCGAGGTCGGGTGTGACCGCGCCCGGCGGCGACGGCACCGTGGCCGCCGCGGGCTTGCCGGCCGCGATCCCCGAGCTCTCAGGAGCGACGGCCATCGAGCACCCGCTCGGCGTCCGCGAGGCTGCGTCCGCGGCTGCGCATCAGCACGAGCAGGTGGTAGAGGACGTCGGCGGACTCCTCATCGACGCGCTCGTCGGACTCCTCGCGGGCGGCCCGGGCGACCTCCTCGGCCTCCTCCATCACCTTCTCGCCGATTCGGGGCGGGTCCTCGAGCAGCTCGACCGTGTAGGACCCCGAGGGACGCTCGCGCTGGCGTTCGAGCAGGGTGCGCTCGAGCGCGGGCAGCGACTCGTAGGGCGCGCCTGCGGCCACCGCCCCGCGGTGGAAGCAGCTCCGCTCGCCCGTGTGGCATGCGGGGCCGGCCGGCTCGACGAGGGCGAGCACGGTGTCGCCGTCGCAGTCCACTCGTAGCGCCCGGACAGCCTGCACGTTTCCGCTCGTGGCGCCCTTGTGCCAGGGCTCCTGGCGCGAGCGGCTCCACAGGTGCAGCTCGCCGGTGTCGCGCGTCCGCTGCAGTGCCTGCTCGTTCATGTAGGCCAGCATCAGCACCTCGCCGGAGGCCCAGTCCTGGACGACGCACGGGACCAGGCCGTCGCCGTCGTAGGCGACGAGATCCTCGATCGGGTCCCCGGCTGTGTCACTCATGGCTCGATTGTAGGTATCGCCGCATGAGCACGGTTTGAGCCACACTGCAGGCGATGGCATCGATTCTCGAGCGCAGCCTGCTCGTCGTGACCGGCAAGGGCGGCGTCGGCAAGACGACGCTCGCGGCCGCCCTCGGGGTGGTGGCGGCGCGACGGGGCCTGCGCACGGTGGTCGTCGAGGTGGGTGAGCACTCGCGGCTGGCGGATCTGTTCGGGGCCTCCAACGGGCACCCCGGCGGCGAGGTCGCTCTGCGGGCGGGCCTGTGGGGGGCGTCGATCGACCCGGACCGGGTGCTGCTCGAATGGGTCCAGGAGCTCGGCGGGCGGATCCCGGGTCGGGTGCTCACCTCGAGCGGGACCTTCCAGTACTTCGCAGCCGCGGCTCCGGGGGCGAAGGAGCTGTTCACGATGGTCAAGCTGTGGGAGCTGACCCAGCAGCGGCGTTGGAAGCGGCGCGCCGAGGGCTATGACCTGGTGATCCTCGACGCCCCGGCGACGGGGCATGCGCTGGGCATGCTGCGCTCGCCACAGACGTTCGGTGCGATCGCCCGGGTGGGCCCTGTCGCCACCCAGGCCGAGCGGGTGGGCGACCTGCTCGCCGACCCGGCCCGCAGCGCCTACGTGGCGGTCGCGTTGGCGAGCGAGATGGCGGTGACGGAGACGATCGAGCTGCAGGAGGATCTGCGCGAGCAGCTCGGCCGGGAGCTCTCGCGGGTGATCGTCAACGCTCTGCTACCCCGGCGCTTCACGAGCGCCGAGCTAGGCCGCATCGCCGCCCTCGACGGCGAGACGCCCTCGCGCTCGGGGGGCGCCAACGGAGGCGAGGTCGATCGGCGCGTTCGTCACGCGGCCGCCCGCGCGGCGATCGCCGTGCACGAGCGGGGTCGGCTGCAGCACAACCAGCTCGCCCGGCTGCGCCGTCGCGACTTCGACGTGGTGGGGGTGCCGTTCATGTGGAACGCCGGCCTCGACGTCGGCGCGATCGAGACGATCGCCGAGCATCTCGATCGCCGGCTGTAGGCGCCGCGGCGCCGTCAGCTGATGCCGAGCCGGTCGAGCAGCGACTCGTCAGCGCGCCAGTCGCGGCGCACGCGCACCGACAGTTCGAGGTGGACCTGGCCACCGAGGACACGCTCGAGCTCACGCCGGGCGGCGGTGCCGATCGCCTTGATCATCCGCCCCTGGGCGCCGATCACGATCCCCTTCTGGGACTCCGTCTCGACCCACACGAGCGCCCGCACCCGGGTGAGCCCCGGCCGGGGAATGTCGATCTCCTCGACCAGCACCTCCACAGCGTGCGGGAGCTCCTGGTAGGTCCTGCGGATGACCGCCTCCCGGACCAGCTCGGCGAGCAGCAGCTCGCGAGCCTGGTCGGAGGTGGCGCCCGTGGGGAACATGAACGGGCCCTCCGGCATCAGCGCCTCCAGGTGGGCGAGCAGGGGGAGCAGGCCGCCTCCGGTGCGGGCGGAGATCGGGAACACGTCATCGCCGGCGTCGAGCTCGGCTGCCTGCTCGAGCACACCGAGCAGGGCGCCTCGGGACAGCCGGTCGACCTTGTTGACCGCCACCACGACCGGGATCGAGGCGGCAGCGACCGTTCTTGCGATGAAGCGGTCGCCGGGCCCGACGCCCTGCTCGGCGTTGATCACGAGCAGGGCTGCGTCGGAGCCGTCGAGCTCCTCCTGCACGCGCCGGGCCATGCGGGCGGTGAGGGCGTCACGCGGGCGCTGGACGCCTGGTAGGTCGACGAGGACGATCTCGCTGTTCCTGCCGTGGCGGACGCCGCGGATGGCGCGCCGGGTCGTCTGGGGCCGGTCGGAGACGATCGCGACCTTCTCGCCGACGACGGCGTTGATGAGGGTCGACTTGCCGACGTTCGGCCGGCCCGCGAGGACCACGAAGCCCGCCCTCGTCAAGGCTCTGCCCGCGCGAGCAGCTCATCCTGGAGGGCGAGCATCTCGCCGTCGTCGTGCTCGTGGTCCATGCCGAGCAGGTGGAGCATCCCGTGCACGATCGCCTCGCGGACGTCCACCGTGTGCTCCGGGCTGATGACGACATCGCCGAGCTCGCGCGGAAGCGCCGGCTCGGCACCCGCGAAGTCCGCGTCGACGCTCCCCGACAGCGGCTCGACGCCGTCGATCGGAAACGAGAGCACGTCGGTGGACCCGTCGCGGCCGCGGTGGCGGACGTTCAGGGCTGCGATCCGGGCGCCGTCGACGAACTCGACCGCGACATGGCCGTCGTGCACGCCGAGGCGTGCGGCGACGCGGGCGCAGAGCTCGCGGATCTCGCCCGGCTGGGGCATCCCCGGTGCTGGCTCCGCGCCGATCACCTCGACCTCGATCATCGCCGCTCAGGCGCTGCGGATGGCGGGGCGCGACGGGCCCTCGCCGGCGCCGCCCCGCTCGCGGGCGGCGCCCTGCGGCTCGCGGCCGTGCACGTCGTAGGCCTCGACGATGCGCTGGACGAGCTTGTGACGGACGACGTCCTCGCCGCCGAAGCGGACGAACTCGATCCCCTCCACGTCGTCGAGGACCTCGCCGACGGCGATCAGGCCGGACTGCTGCTCGCGCGGCAGGTCGACCTGGGTGACGTCGCCCGTGACCACCATCCGCGAGCCGAAGCCGAGCCGGGTGAGGAACATCTTCATCTGCTCCGGGGTCGTGTTCTGGGCCTCGTCGAGGATCACGAAGGAGTCGTTGAGCGTGCGCCCCCGCATGAACGCGAGCGGCGCGATCTCGATCACGCCACGGTCGATGTGCTGGGAGACCTTCTCGGGGTCCAGCATGTCGTGGAGAGCGTCGAACAGAGGCCGCAGGTAGGGGTCGACCTTGGCCATCAGGTCGCCGGGCAGGAAGCCGAGGCGCTCCCCGGCCTCGACGGCGGGACGGGTCAGGATGATCCGGTTGATCTCGTGCCTGGACAGGGCGGCGGCGGCCATCGCTACGGCCAGGAACGTCTTGCCCGTGCCCGCCGGACCGATTCCGAACGTGATCGTGTTCTTGCGCACCGAGTCCACGTAACGCTTCTGGTTGACGGTCTTCGGCGCGACGCGCAGCCCGCGGTGGCTCCAGACGATGTCCTCGAGCACACGGGCGGGCGATTCGTGGGCATCCAGGGCGCCGGTGACCGCAGCGATCGTGCCGGGACCGATCTGGTGGCCGCGCGCGATCAGGTCCGCCAGCTCGCGGACGACCCGCTCGCCGGCGTCCGTCTCG
>Ga0209656_10002601_pt1 | contig 11684 bp, 10 predicted proteins | sample BogFormECP12_OM2_FD_188239 | JGI IMG/M metagenome (GOLD analysis project Ga0209656, IMG submission 188239) | Bog forest soil microbial communities from Calvert Island, British Columbia, Canada - ECP12_OM2 (SPAdes) (version 2) | ecosystem: Environmental > Aquatic > Freshwater > Wetlands > Bog ... | reverse complement strand
TATTTGGAGGGGCGGCGTGTCTCCCGGACTCGCCACTCGAATGATCCCGATCCAAAGCGCCGCCTTCAGGTCGGGTTCGTATCGGGGGACCTGTGGAATCATTCGGTCGCCAACTTCATCGAGCCCGTAGTGGCGCAATTACAGCATTCCCAAAACGTGGAGCTGCACGCCTATTACAACAAGGACTTCGAGGACAAGGTCACGCGGCGGCTGCGCGGCTACTTCCGGCATTGGTGTCCGGTTCTGCGGCTCACGGACGAACAATTGGCAAACCAGATCAGGGAGGAGCGGATCGACGTCTTGATCGATCTCTCGGGACACACCTCGCTGAACCGGCTGCGCGCCTTTGCGCACAAGCCGGCGCCGATTCAGGCCAGTTGGATCGGCTACCCGGGCACTACGGGAATGCGCTCCATGGACTACTATTTGGCCGACAAACACTTTCTGCCTCCCGGACAGTTCGATCGATATTTCACCGAAAAGCTGGTGTATCTGCCCGCCAATGTCCCCTTCCAACCGTATGATTCGGCGCCGCCGGTCAATGCCTTGCCGGCGCTCACGGCGGGCTCGATTCGTTTCGGCAGTTTCAACCGCTTGCACAAGGTGAATGCCGCCACCATCAAACTGTGGTCGGAGCTGTTGCGAGCCCTGCCCGACGCAACCATGCTGATCGGGGGGATCCCGCAGGACAGCCACCAGAACTCCTTGATCGATCAATTTGCGGCACAGGGCATCGTGCGCGAACGGCTGACCTTTCATCCCCGCTGCAGCATGCAGGCCTATCTCGGGCTGCATCACCAGGTGGATATCTGTCTCGATGCCTATCCGTACACCGGAGGCACGACGACCGTCCACGCCCTGTGGATGGGCGTGCCCACGCTGACCGTGGCCGGGCCGACACCGGCGGCGCGCCAAGGCGCCGCAATACTCGGACAGCTGGAACTCGATGACTTCATCGCCGGCAGCACCGAGGACTTTGTGGCGAAGGGCGTGTACTGGGCGAAGAACCTCGCCTTGCTTGCGCAGGTGCGCGGGGATCTGCGCAATCGCTGGCAACGATCGCCGGCCCGCCGGCCCGACCGCATTGCCGAAAGCCTGGAGCGGGCATTGCGGCACATGTGGACGCGCTGGTGCGAGGGTCTCCCGCCGGAATCTTTTTAACTCTTGTCTGCGCCGCGTTCGCACAGCAGGAAAATACTGGCGCACAAATCCGGATACTGCTGACCCAGTTGATAGCATCCTTCGAGATACTCCCCGGAGACGATGTCGGTTCGCAGCAGCCGGTCCCATTGAAAGTTCGCCAAGGCCTTGAAGAAAATGCCGCTTCGATGCGTGACTTTGAGGCCGGCGGCAACCGCGTCCCGCTCCAGAGTGTCGAGCGTATACGTGCGGCGATGCCCGTGCTCGGCCTCGGCCGCGGTGACGGCGCTGTTATGGCTGATCAATCCCATCTTGACCGCAATTTGCCGCGAAGGCGCATTGCCATTGGGGCACGCGAGAAAGAGCCGGCCGGCCGTCGTCAGCCACTCGCGGTTGACGCGTTTCAGCACCGCGACGGGATCGTCCAGGTGCTCGAGTACATGAGTCATGACGATGTGGTCGTAGCGCCGCGGTAAAGCCGCCGCCTCGAAGGTCGAATTGACGAACTGTATGCTGCCCGGCAGCCTTTTGCGCGCTTCGGCCAGGGCGGATTCCGATGCTTCCACGCAGGTGACATCGGTAAAATGGGGCAGCAGAAGCCGAGTGAAGTCGCCTTTGAAGCTGCCGAGTTCCAGCACGTTCCCGGCCGCGAAGAAGGGCTTGAACGACCGGATCATGAACGGATGCATCACATCGAAGTCGAATTCATAGGCGTACCGGCGCTGCTGGTTGTCGCGGCTTTCTTGGTCGTAGTCACGCTTAGGTGTCATGTGCGCCCTTCTCCAAGTCGAGATGCATTAGGATCATGGACCCCTGGGCCTCGCCCGCGGTGAATCCGCATTTTTCATAAAGCTGGATGGCCGATCGATGGCCGCCCGCCACTTCGAGGCTGATGCGCCGCATCCGCTGCAGCTTGACATAGTCGATGCAGTGCCGCAGCAACCGCGTGGCGATCCCCTCGCCCGTCCGGTCCGCGACGATGCTGACGCTGGTGATGAAGGCGACACGCCGCTCGTCATCGTTGCAATAGGCAGCCAACAATCCGATCAGGACGTGGTTCGACCAGGCCTCGAAGCGAACCGCGTTGCCACAAATCTTGGCCGCATAAGCGTTCACGTCGACGCGGCCGCTCAAAGCAGGAACGAAGTTCGCATCGCATTGCTCGAGGTGCAGGGACACCTGCGCGGCGCTGGCCGTATCCACGCGGTATTCAATCGTTCCCGTTTTCATTCCAACACCGCGGCGCCGAAGCCATTGCGCCCAAACTCGTTGCCGTTATAAAGCAAATAGACTTTGCCCTCGCATTCGAACACATGGGGGTAACACTGCATCTGCGAATCCCACTCGCCGGGAGTGACGTCGAGTGCGGGGTTTTGATCGTCGCGCGTCCAGTTCACCAGGTCGTCCGAAAAGGCGTGGCCGATTCGATAACCCCGGGCACTGTTGTTCCTGAAGTCGAATGACTGCCGATAGCAGAAGAACATATGAAACCTGCCCTCGATGCCGATCACCGTCGGCAGGGCCTGGCTCTCCGCCGCGCCCAGCCGGTCGGCAATGATCTGCCGCGCCTCGTCCTTGGTCCAAGTGATTCCGTCGCGGGAGTGGGCATGGCCGATCTTGTAGGTCCGATCCGGCTGCGCGTCGGCCGCATACTTTTTCCAGCCCGTGCCAAAGATGTACCACATGTGAAATCTGCCGCCGATGAACTTCACGAATCCGTCGCCCACGAGACAGGGCTCATGCAGCGATGCCGACATGACGGGACCATCGCCCTGACGCTCGAAGGTGAGGCCGCCGTCGCGGCTCACAGCCAAGCCGATGGCCGTATCCACCGACACCGAAACGCGGCGGCTCCAGCCGCAGGTGTAGCCGAGCACGGCGTCGCCGTGGCGCAGGACATTCATGGGAAATATTCCGTGTTCGTCGAAGCACCCGAGCTTGCCCAGGGGAATGACCGTCCGCTCCGAAACGCGAATCACCTCGCGCAGGTCCTTGGTGACTTCGACGAAGGCGATGCGGCTCAAATATTTGCCGTTGCTTTTATCCACCGCTCGGGTGGAAAAATAGATGCGCACACGATCGTCCAGCAGCAGGGCTTGCGGCGCTTGCGCGAACTGAACGCAGTCGTCGTGCAGACGGTACCGGGTCGGGTCGAAGATCTTCCCCAATTTTCTAAAGCTTCTGGCGGCCATTCTTCGAGCCTACTCCAAGCTTCCATCCAACACGGCCAGACCGAAACCGTAGCGGCCCACCTGGTCGCCCAGATAAGCCATGTACGTGCTGCCGTCCAGTTCGAACACATGCGGATAGCTGATCATTTGGGCATCCCAGCCCGCATCGGACACGTCGATGCCGGCTTTGGCGTCGTCCCGCACCCAGTCGATGAGGTCATGGCTCGACGCATAGCCGATGCGGTAGCCGTGTTCCCTGCTGCGGAAGCCTTCGCTGAACCGATAGGAAAAAAACATGTGGTATTTTCCGTTGGCATGGCAGACATCCGGGCTCGCCTGCGCTTCGTCCTCTTCGATGCGGCTCGCGATCAAATCCTTGTTCGCCTTGTCCCAGCTCATGCCGTCCGCGGAGGAGGCCATGCGTATCTTATAGACGGGTTCGGCGCGTCCGCCGACCACCTTCCATTTGCGCCCCGCGATGTAGAACAAATACCACCGGTCGCCGAACCTGCGGATTTTCGGGCCGCTCAATACGAACGGCTCATCGGGCGAATAGCCGAGGACTGGCCCCTTGCCCAGCTTGGTGAAGGTCTTGCCGCCGTCGCTGCTGCCGGCGACGCCGATGGCCACGTTGAAAGGCACGGATTCGCAGCGCGTCCAACCGCCATAGTAGGCGCGAATCTCCGCACCGTGGCGAATGACCGACACGGGGTAGGTTCCAAACTCGTCGAATTCCCCGAGCCCTCCCAAGGACAGAATCGGCTGTTCGGCGATTCCTCTCACGGCAAAGAGGTCGGCGCGATCGAGGTCCACGTAAGCGCAGTAGCTCACGTAGCGTCCGAGCGAATCGGCGGCCGGGCGGCACGAGAAATAGATCCGGACGAAATCATCGAACAGCAGCGAGGACGGCGCTTGCGCGAATTCCTTGAGCCACGGCCTTCCCGGGGCGTCCTGCGGAGCGAATACCAGCCCGAGTTTTTTCCACGTGAACAAGATTTCAGATCAACTCATAGCCGGACGCGATGCGCTCGCGTACCACATCGACGGGATTGAACATCATCACGTCGATGATCGACAGCAGGGGAACGAAGCAATCGCCGAATTGCGGGTATTCGAACGGCTGCGAACGGATGAATCTCAACTCGATCCCGTGGGCGTGGAATTCCTCCTTCGAATACAAATCCACCCCGCCGCTTGCGTTCACATAGGTAGCCGCACCGGCCGCGCGGCACAGCGCGATCACCTTGTTCTGTTTCGTCAGCGTGTGGTCGATGGCGATTCCCGAAGAAATCCGGATTTCCGTGCCGATGCGCAAAAAACCGCAGATTGCGCGGATGGAATGATGCAGAAAGCGAAACAGGTTGCTCTCATCGTGGCGCACGACGCGTTCGATCAGCGGGAAAACCTCGGCGAATTGCGGCGCGCGTCCGTAGGCGCCCTTGAGTTGATTAAGCAGCTTTTCCGGCTTGAAGTCCGCCGCGAGTTCCCGGTCGCGCACATCAAGGTAATCCGATGCGCGCTTCAACGGCAGCGAGAACATCGCGGCCTCGCAGTTGCGCAGCAGCCGATTGCGGTTGATCCAGCCATTCTTGGTGTATTGGATGTTGTCGTAGACGATGAACAGATTCACCGCCGCGATCAGCTGGAAATAACCGATGTAGGGGAAGAAATACGGCTGCATGATCGCAACCTTCATAGTGCGCGTAATTTGCCGCCTGGCTTGCCGCTCAAATACGTTCCGACGCGCAGGAGGTCCAGCACCCGATCGACCTGCGCGAGCGGCAATCCGGGATATATGGGCAAACACAGCACCTGCGCCGCCATTTTTCTCGCCACGGCCAGGTTGCTGTGCGCCGCCGACGGCAGACTGCGGTACATCGGAAAGTCGCTGATCAAGGGGTAGAAGTAGCGGCGCACGTAGATGGCTTCGTCGCGCATTTTCTGGTACAGCGCGTCGCGCGCCAAGGGATAGTCCGGTTGTACGAGAATGGGGAAGTAGGCATAGTTCGAACGCATCTCGCCGGCCGACTGCAGGCAGCGTATGCCGCCCACATCCGCGAGCCCGGCCCGATAGCGCGCGTCGATGGCCTTGCGCTCCGCCAGCGCCGCGTCGATTCCCTTGAGCTGCAACAGGCCGAGCGCCGCATTGAACTCGCTCATCTTGCCGTTGATGCCCGGCGCGACGACGGTGACTTCATCCGCAAAGCCGAAATTCTTCAGATAATTGATGCGCTGCCGGCTTTTTTCGTCGGGACAGACGATGGCGCCGCCCTCGAAGGTGGTGAACACCTTCGTGGCATGAAAGCTGAGCACCGACAGGTCGCCATGATTGAGCACGCTGCCGCAGTGGCATTGCACGGCGAACGCGTGCGCGGCGTCATAGATGACCTTGAGACCATAGGTATCCGCAATCGCCTGAATCCGGTCCACGTCGCAGGGATGGCCATAGCAATGCACCGGCATGATGGCGGTGGTTTGCGGAGTGATCGCCGCTTCGATCTTGTCCGGATCCAAATTGAGCGTATTCGGGTCGATATCGACGAACACCGGCTTGATGCCGTTCCACAGCAGCGAATGTGCGGTCGCAACAAACGAATACGGCGTGGTGATGACCTCACCGCTGATCCGCAGGGCCTGCAGGGCCGTGACCAATCCTATCGTGGCATTCGCGAACAGCGCGATCTGCCGGACCCCCAGGAATTCGCACAGTCTCTGCTCGAATCTCTCGTGAAAGGGGCCGCTGTTGGTGAGAATCTTGCTGTCCCATATCTCCCGCAGACTGGGAATGAATTCGTCCAAATCGGGGAGACTGGGGCGGGTGACGTAAATGGCCGGCGGCTTCTTGTCCTCAGCCATTGGCGGGCCGCCGCTCACAATCGATCATGATCGCCCGCTCATTGCGATGGCCTCTCTCTCGAAATCTGCGCGCGTTCACGATAAACTGGCATCCTTACCATCGCGCTAGCGCCGCCCTGCCGTCCAGTCGGCGGCGCCCACATAGGGTCTGTCATTTCCTTGAAAACTGCAATCCGCAAAACCCCAAAAGTTGGGTTTGTCAGTCTGGGCTGCCCGAAAGCCTTGGTCGACTCCGAACGCATTCTCACGCGCTTGCGCGCCGAGGGCTACGAAGTCGCCGCGAGCTATGGCAAGGCGGACCTCGTCATCGTCAACACCTGCGGCTTCATCCACGCGGCGGTGGACGAATCCTTGGATGCGATCGGCGAAGCGCTCGCCGAAAACGGCAAAGTCATCGTCACGGGCTGCCTCGGGGCGCAGCCGCAGAAAATCCTCGATCGGCATCCGCAGGTGCTGAAAATCACGGGGCCGCAGCGCTACGAAGAGGTGGTGGCCTCGGTGCACGAGCATTTGCCGCCGCTGCACGAGCCCTTTGTCGACCTCATTCCGGCGCATGGCCTGAAACTCACTCCGCGTCACTACGCTTATCTCAAGATCTCCGAGGGCTGCAACCATCATTGCACCTTCTGCATCATTCCCTCGATGCGCGGACGCCTGGTCAGCCGTCCGGTCGGCGACGTGCTGCGCGAGGCGGAGCAGCTCGCGCGCGCCGGCGTCAAGGAAATTCTCGTGATCTCGCAGGACACGAGTGCCTACGGGGCGGACTTGAAATACGCCGCGCAAACCTGGCGCGGCACCGAGCGCCGCGCTCATTTTTATGACCTCGCGGCAGCATTGGGCGAGCTCGGCGTATGGATTCGCCTGCATTACGTGTATCCGTATCCCCACGTCGACAAGGTCGTCGAACTGATGGCGGACGGGCGGATTTTGCCCTACCTGGACATTCCGTTTCAGCATGCCAGCGCGCGCATCTTGAAGCTCATGAAGCGTCCGGCCGCCGCGGAGAATACCTTGCAGCGCATCGCGGCGTGGCGCAGCCAGGTGCCGGACATCACCCTGCGCAGCACTTTCATCGTCGGCTTTCCCGGCGAAACCGAGGACGACTTCGAGCAGCTGCTCGGGTGGCTGCGGGAAGCGCAGCTCGATCGGGTCGGTTGCTTCGAATATTCGCCCGTTGAAGGCGCCGCCGCCAATCAGCTGGCGCAGCCGCAGGTGGCGGCGGAAGTCAAACGCGAGCGCCGCGAGCGCTTCATGGAGCTCAGCAAAGAGATCAGCGCGCGGCGGCTCGCGCAGAAGATCGGCCGCAAGATGCAGGTGTTGGTCGACCGTTTCGACGGCGCCGTGGCGGTGGCCAGATCGAGCAGCGACGCCCCGGACATAGACGGTGTCGTACGCATTCCAAGGCCTGCTAAATTGGCGCTGGGCGATTGGGCGCAGGTACGCATCACCAAGTCGGACGCGTACGACTTGGAGGCGAAATTGGAGCCCTAGTTGTGTATGCTGACGCGCCTCACGAACATGAAGGACGGAGATTCAAACGTGGACATTGCTGCCGATCGAGTGGTCACCATTCACTACACGCTGAAGGATGACGGCGGAACTATCCTGGACAGCTCGGCGGGCGGCGAGCCGCTCGCCTACATCCAGGGCCATGGCAATCTCGTCGCCGGATTGGAAAAGGCCCTCGAGGGCGGCCACGAGGGCAGTACGGTCTCTGTCGTGGTCGATCCCGAGGATGGCTACGGCAAGCACGACAAGGCATTGATTCAGCGCGTGCCGAAGCGCTCCCTGCAGGGCTCCGGCGAAATAAAGAAGGGCATGCAGTTTCAGGCGAGGACCGACGACGGCATGCGCCTGTTCACGGTAACCGCCGTCGCCGGCGATATGGTCACCCTCGACGGCAATCATCCGCTCGCAGACCAAAGACTGCACTTCGACGTGCAAATCGTCGGTGTGCGCGACGCCACGGCGGAAGAACTGGAACACGGCCACGTTCACGGCGCCGGCGGACATCACCACTAGCGCGCTGTACGCGCCTCGCCGCTAAAGGTACTTGAACAGCGTCAGGCCCTGAGTCTGGGTGTACGCCTGCAGCGCGGCACTCAGGGTCGTATTTTGCGAATCCAGACTCGTGATGGCGCTGGCGTAGTCCAAGCCTTGCAGGGACGATATCGACTGCTGCAGCTGCGTCTGCTGACTCACGTCGACTGATTGCTGAGTGGTGATGGTATTGAGCCGACCGCCGACGCTTGCCTGCACGGTGGACGTATGGCTGATCGCCTGGTCGATATTGTTCAATGCGGTGGCAACGGCGTTGTTCAGGTTCGTCTGACCGGACGGGCTGCCCGCTCCCCCTTGGATGGCGGTGATGAGATTTTGTACCGTCGTGAACAGGCTTTGATTGGCGCTCGGCGCCACATTGAAGGAATCTCCGCTTGCGGGCTGACCAGTCAGGGTCACCTGCGCGCCGCCGTAGGTAATCGTCTGACCGGACGCATAGGTTCCGGTGGCGACGACGGCATTGGCCGCGTTCAACACGTTGTAGGTATTCGGCGCGGTAAAAGCGATCGAAAAATTGCCGCCCGTGTAGCCGGCGGCGCCGGTCACACTCGAGGCGCCGATGATGCCGGTTCCCGTGTTGCCGCCATTGGCCGCAACGCTGAACGACCCATTGCCCGTCTTGATTTGATTGAACACGGTATCGCCGCTGTCGCCGCTGGCCACCGTTTGTCCCGCGGCGATTTGCGCCTGCTGCTGGCCTTGATCGCCGGCATAGCTCGCGCCGCCCGCGGTCAACGCGAACGGCTGGGTTTGCGTGGCGAAGCCGCTGAATATGTATTGGCCGTTGCCGTCCTGGGTGTTGGCCAGAGACAGCAGACTGTTTTGGATTTGGGTCGCCTGGGTCGCGATTCCAGTGAGATCTTCGCCTGTTAGGATCCCCGAGTTCGCTTCCAGCGCCAGACTGCGCAGGCTCTGCAGTTGGTTTTGCAATTGCGTCAGCGCCGTCCCCTCGGTCTGCAGGCTGGTTTGCGCGCTGTTGCCGTTGGCCGTGTACTGCTTGCTCTGCGCCAGAACTTGATCGTAGTTGTTGACCGATCCGGCGGCGATGGGATTCTGCGACGGGGTCGTGAAAGCGAGACCCGTGGACACCTGATTTTGCGTTTGCGAAAGGTTGGACTCGAGCGTATCGAGCGCGGTCAGGAACTGTGTTTGATTCAGGCTTTGGGTGACGCGCATGGCTAATCCTACGAGTATGTACCGTTAATCGAGTCCATGAAGAACGTGAACGTGCTGTTCGCGATGGTCAACGCCTGGGCCGAGGCTTGATACGCCTGCTGCCATTTCAGCAGGCTGGCCGCTTCCTCGTCGAGATTGACCCCTGAAACCGACTGGACATTTTGCAGCGCCTGGCTGTTGACCGCGGTTTGCGCGGTCTGCGCCGTATTGACCTGCTGCGCCTGGCCGCCGATGCCGGTGATCAATGCGCTCACCGCGCCGTTGACGCTGACGGTGCCGTTCGACAGCACCCCTTGGGTTTGCTGACTGGCGCTGGCCAAGGCGTTGCGATTATCCCCGGTGCCGCCCGCGTTGCTTTGTACCGTAAAGACATCGCCCGTAGCCGGCGTGCCGCTGATCTGCACCTGCCATCCGTTTTGCGCGATGTTGCTTCCGGGCGTATACGCGAAGCTTCCCGCGCCGTTGATCGAATAGGTCGTCGCACTCGTGAAAGCGATGGTCGTGGTGTTGAGCAAATTGGGGTTCGACGGAGTCACGACTGTGCCGCTGCTGATTGTCGCGCTGCCGGCATTGGTATTGGCCGCCGCGGTCCGGATCGCGCCCGCGGCCGCCAGCTGCGACGTATTGGTCAATGCGACGCTGAACGAGCCGGCGGCCTGGGCGGTGGGCTGGATCAGAAATTGGTCTCCGGACGCGGGCGTTCCCGACAGCACGATCGATAGTCCGTCGGCGCTCAGGGGACTGGCCGCCGTGCCGCTGCCGGTAAAGGCGACGGCGCTGCCGGTGCTGGCATCGGTCAGGCTGTACGCGCCGCCCTGATACCGGAGCACATAGTTGTTCGCGGTCACCGCACCTAGGTTGGTGATGCTCACCGCGGCGGTGGTATTGTCGGTGTTGTTGGAAGAAGCGGCGGCGGAAGGCCCGGCGGCCGAGAACAAATTCGCACCGAAGTTGCCGCTCAAATCCAGGCCGGCGTTTTGCTGGGCATTGGCTGACTGGTTCAAGGCAATCGCAATTTGGCCCAATTGATTGATGGCCGGGACGACCGCCTGGGTACGCGCGGCCAACAGGCCGCCCAAATCGCCCGAGGTGATTTGGCTGCTGATCGGATTGCTGGCGTTGCTGGTCGTCGACACCTCCAATTGCGAGGCATTGAACTGGTTGGGTATGGTCGTCAGTGCCGTGGTGGTGGTGTTCAACACCAAGGGCTGGCCGTTGCCGACGAAGACGTCGACCGCTCCGGATTTCTCGGTGGTCGTTGAAATGCCCACCAACTTGGACAGGTTCGACACGAGCTGGTCGCGCTGGTCGATCAAATCATTGGGCGGTTGGCCGCCGGCGTCCGCGGTGCCCACGGCGACCTGTTGGTTCAGGCTCGCGATGGATTTGGCGAGCGAGTTGATCTGCGTGACGTCCGCCGTGATGCCGGCGTTGATGTTCGTATTCAGGCCTTGCAATTGGCTGTTGGTGGACTGAAAGGCGGTGGCGACACTCTGGGCTTGGGTGAGCAGCGCCTGGCGCGCGGCGGTCGACGTCGGATCGTTCGCCAGGGTCGACCACGCGCCGTAATAATTCTGCAGAGCGCCGGACAGGCCGCCGGCCGTCGTTCCGACGATATTGTCGATCTGGCTGGTGTATCCCTGCAGGCTGTTGAGCTGACCCAAGGAGCTTTGCGAGGAGTTCAGCTGATTGGCGCTCAACTGATTGAACGCTCGGCTGATCCCGGCAACCTCGACCCCCGCGCCGATGGGGGCGGTGCCGCTGGATTGCGGCACCGCGTTAGTCAGTTCGGCGGTCTCCCTGACATAGCCCGGTGTATTCGCGTTGGCAATGTTATTGCTGGTGACCGAGAGAGCGGTTTGAAACGCCTGCAGGGCTGATATGGTGATTCCAAACACATCTGACACGATTCTTCTCCGGAACGCGGCTCTTAGGCAGTTCAGCCTATCCGCAGGCTATCGGCACGCATTCTCATTTCTAAAGTTTGGCGCTGCTGGCATGGAGCGCCTGCGCCAACGTGCTGCCGTTCAATATCTCGTTTAACTTATTCGCGTAGTCGGGATCGGTGGCGTAGCCGGATTGGCCGATGCTTTTGACATATGCTTCCGGATCGCCGCCGGCCGCAATCGTTTGGGCGTAGCGCGGCGAACCCTTCAGCAAATTGGCGAAGTCGTTGACGCTGTCGTCGATCGAAGCATAGGCACGGAACGCCGTATGCCGCTGCGTCGCCACCCCGCCGCTGAATTCAACCGTGTTCGCGCTGGCGCGCGCACCGTCCCA
>Ga0209656_10002599_pt1 | contig 11689 bp, 10 predicted proteins | sample BogFormECP12_OM2_FD_188239 | JGI IMG/M metagenome (GOLD analysis project Ga0209656, IMG submission 188239) | Bog forest soil microbial communities from Calvert Island, British Columbia, Canada - ECP12_OM2 (SPAdes) (version 2) | ecosystem: Environmental > Aquatic > Freshwater > Wetlands > Bog ... | reverse complement strand
ACCCCGAATCCGACGGCCTGGCCCGGGCCAAACGGCTTGGCGTGCCGACGTCCTCGCAAGGCATCGACGGATTGCTCGCCATGCCCGACTTCGACGACATCCGACTGGTGTTCGATGCCACCTCCGCCGCGAAATCACCATTCCTGCAATCGAAAGCATAGAGTCACCATGACAAGCCAGATCAAGAATCCCGACGAGTTGGCAGCCCCCCTCGACCTCCTGCTCACCAACTCCACCCGGAGCATCGCCAGCAGAATGATTCCGCGCGGGCCACTGACACGATTCGGTGTCAGCCTCGCCAAGCAGCCCCGCACAGTCGCAGGCCGCGGCTCCATCCTGACCCGCGAACTCGCCACCATCGCCGCCGGCAAGTCCGAACGGGTCCCCGCCAAGGTCGACAAGCGCTTCGCAGACCCAGCGTGGCGGGAGAATCCGTTGCTGAAACGGACCATGCAGGCATACCTGGCCGCGGCCGAAACCGCCGACAACCTATTCGCGGACGCGAACCTGGATTGGCGGGACTCGGAAAAGATGCGGTTCGTTCTAGACAACGTCATCGAGGGTCTGGCGCCGACCAACAATCCGTTGATCAGCCCGCTCGGCTGGAAGGCACTGATAGAAACCGGGGGCTTGAGCGCACTGCGCGGGTTGAAAGCCTTCACTCGCGACATGCTCACCCGGCCAAGGGTTCCCGCCATGGTCGAGCCCAACGCGTTCGCTGTCGGGGAGACGGTCGCCACCACCAAGGGTGGAGTGGTATTGCAAACCAGGACGTTCGAGCTGATCCACTACGCACCGCAGACACCGACGGTACGGGCCGTTCCATTGCTGATCGTCCCACCGGTGATCAACAAGTACTACATTCTCGATATCGCGCCGGGACGCAGCATGACCGAGTACTTCCTGCAGCAGGGCCAGCAAGTCTTCACGATCTCTTGGCGCAATCCACAGGCCCGGCACCGTGATTGGGGCTCCGACACTTACGGCGCCGCGATCATCGAGGCACTCGATGCGGTGCAGAAGATTGCCGGGACCGACAGTGCGCACCTGCTGGCCACGTGCTCGGGCGGCATCCTCGCGTCGATGGTCGCGGCACACCTCGCTGAAATCGGCGAGGGCGACCGCATCGCGGGCCTGACTTTGGCGGTCACCGTGCTGGACCAGAGCAAGGCCGGTTTCGCTTCCGCGGCCCTGAGCGAACGCGGGGCGCAGGCCGCGATCCGGGCCTCCGCCATCAAGGGCTACCTCGACGGCAGAGCCATGGCCGAGGTGTTCGCGTGGCTGCGTCCGACCGACCTGGTGTGGCGCTACTGGGTCAACAATTACGTCCAGGGTCGCTCCCCAGCAGCGTTCGACGTGCTGTTCTGGAACGCCGACACCACACGGATGGCCGCCGCACTGCACAAGGATCTGGTGCTGATGGCCGTACACAACGCGCTGACCACCCCGGGCGCGGTCAGCATGCTCGGAACTCCGGTCGACCTGTCGGCGATCACCGCGGACTCCTACATCATCGGTGGGGTCGCTGACCATATCTCCCCGTGGCAAGCCTGTTACCGCAGTGCGCAATTGCTGGGCAGCAAGGACAACCGGTTCGTTCTCTCGACAAGCGGACACATCGCGGCGCTCGTGAACCCGCCGGGAAATGCCAGGGCATCGTTTCGGGTCGGCCAGGTCGACGACTCAACGCCTGAAGACTGGGTCACGTCCGCGGAGAAGAAGTCGGATTCCTGGTGGCCCGACTACGTGAGCTGGCTGCGCGAGCGCAGCGGTCCCGAAGTTGACGCGCCGCAGACCCTCGGCGGCCCAGACCTTCCGCCGCTCGGGCCGGCTCCCGGTACCTACGTCCACCAGAGCTGATGACTGCCCGCACGGTATCCGTTGCACCGTAAGGCTTTCCGTACGCGCCTGGGTGTTGGGCCGGCTTCTGCTGCGACTGAACGTCACCCGGCATCACTTCCCCTGCGCCCTCGCGGCGTCGAGCGGCCATCCGGTACAGGCTGACCTGTCGGTCGACGGGATCGTGTCGACGGCGCAAGCCGCCGGGGCGGATGCGGTAGGGCCGCGTTGACGTCGCGTTGACTGCGAGTCGATGATGCCCCCCATGGCGATGGAGCTGAAGGTGGACACGGACGCGGAGGAAGTCGGGTTTGACGCGGGCCGGCTCGAGCGGATCGACCGCCACTTCGCCCGGTATGTCGAGGAGGGCCTACTGCCGGGCTGGCTCATCGTGGTCAGCCGTCACGACAGAGTCGCGCACCTGTCGCGGTGCGGGCACGCCGACGTAGAGGCCGGGCGGCCGGTCGGGGTCGATACCCTGTGGCGCATTTTCTCGATGACCAAGCCGGTCACGTCGGTCGCGGCGATGATGCTCTTCGAAGAGGGCGCCTTCGACCTGACCGATCCGATCGCTCGCTGGTTGCCCGAGTTCGCGCGACCTCGGGTCTACGTCAAGGGTTCCGCCCTCAATCCGCTCACCGAGCCGGCGATCGAACCGATCCGATTGTGGCACCTGCTCACCCATACCTCGGGCCTGACCTACGGGTTCCACCACGCGCATCCCGTTGACGAGATGTACCGCGCGGCCGGGTTCGATTGGGGCACGCCGCCAGGACTTGATCTCGCTGCCTGCGTCGAGCGATGGGCGCAGTTGCCACTGGTATTCGAGCCTGGCAGCGAATGGAACTATTCAGTCTCTTCGGACGTGCTCGGCAGGCTGATCGAAGTCGTGTCCGGACAACAGCTTGATGAGTTCTTCAGGCAGCGGATCTTCGCCCCGCTCGGCATGAACGACACATCGTTCGGCACCGAGAGCGAGAATCTCGCTGCCCTGTACGTGCCGCAGCCGGGGACGCGAAAGGCGGTCCGGCACGACGCGTTCGGCGCGGTCGGCCACGGGCTGCCCGACTGCCTGTCGGGCGGCGGCGGCTTGGTGTCCACGGCCGCCGACTACCACCGGTTCACCCAATTCCTCTTGCGCCGAGGCGAATTGGACGGGATGAGGTTGCTCAGCCCCCGCACAGTCGCGCTGATGACGAGCAACCACCTTCCCGGCGACGTCGATCTCGAAGCCTATGCGCGGCCGCTGTTCGCAGAGATACCGTTCAACGGCTTCGGCTTCGGCCTCGGCTTCTCGGTGCTGAAGGATGTGATCAAGGCCAAGACGCTGTCGAGTGCGGGCGAGTTCGCTTGGGGCGGGGCGGCCAGCACCGCCTTCTGGGTCGATCCGGCCGAGGAGCTGACGGCGATGTTTTTCACCCAGCTGCTGCCCTCTAGCACCCATCCCATCCGCCAGCAGTTGCGCCAGCTCGTCTACCAAGCGCTCGTGGCTTGACTTGACCTCCTCGTTAGGGACGACAAGCTAGACCAGCCCCACCGGTTAAGCAAGTTGGGTCATCGACGCAGCAACCCGTCCGAGGGTGGCGGTGTGGACGGAGGTCAATTGCAACGTGTTCATCGGGCGGTCCAGCCGCCGTCCATGGAGTAGGAGGCTCCGGTAATCGTTGCGCCGGCGTCGCTGGCCAAGAAGACGGCGAGGGCACCGATGTCTTCGGGACGCGTATAACGCAGCATCGGCTGCTTCTCAGCGACAAGGTCGCGTTGGACTTCTTCGAACGTTTGCCCCGACGCGCCGGCACGAGCTGCGATCTGTTGGGCGACCAGAGGCGTCATCACCCACCCGGGGCAGATCGCGTTGCAGGTGATGCCGCAGTTGGCGGTTTCGATGGCAACCACCTTGGTCAGCCCGACGAGGCCGTGTTTGGCTGCGACATATCCCGCCTTCCCCGCGCTGGCCCGCAACCCGTGCGCAGACGCGATGTTGATTATTCGGCCCCATCCCCTGCGTTTCATCCCGGGCAGCGCACACCGACAAGTGTGGAACGCGGCCGACAAGTTGGTGGCAATCACCGCGTTCCACTTGTCGATCGGAAATTCCTCGATATTCGCGACGAACTGGATGCCGGCGTTGTTGACCAAGACATCGACCGCGTCGAAGGCGTTCTCCGTGCCGCTGATCATGTCCTCAATTTCATCGGGTTTCGTGACGTCGGCATTCGAATAGCGTGTTGGCACGCCGAACCGCTCTTCAATACTGCGCCGCTCACCCTCGATGACGTCACGATCACCGAACCCGTTGACCGTCACGCTCGCGCCGCGCGCCGCGAAAGCGTGCACGATGGCAAGCCCGATGCCGGAGGTGGAGCCGGTCACCAAGACGGATTTTCCCCGAAGCTCGTCCGAATTCGGCTGGCCTGCACCCATGTGTGTGACGTTACGGGATTCCGCAACAGGGGTTGTCCCGCTCCTTCGTAGCCGCGCGAGCCGGGGGGCGAGAGCCCCGTTGGCGCTGGCGAATCGACCCCCACGGGTGTTGACTGAAGCAGTGCAGCGCGCCGTCGTCCACCTCGCAACAGCGCAGGTGGAGCGTGTTCCGCACGGACTGACGAAGGATCAAATCAATGAGTGTTGATGCCGCACCAGGTGAGACGCGGCAGCCGCTCGTCCTCGAGGGTCTTGCCGGGCTGCGCGAGCGAGTCGGCACGGTGCTCGGGGTCAGCGACTGGGTCGAGACCACGCAGGACAATGTCGACACCTTCGCCAAACTGACGGGTGACGAGCAGTACATCCACGTCGATCCCGAACGCGCGGCGAAGGGCCCGTTCGGCACCACAGTTCAGCACGGGTTCCTGACCTTGGGGACGGCGACCGGGCTGCTCTGGTCGGTATGTATCGTCAACGGATTCAACGTGATCTTGAACTACGGGCTCAACAAGGTCCGATTCCCCGCGCCACTGAAGGTGGGCTCACGGAGCCGGATGCATGTTGAGGTGATAGAGGTGAACGAACTGAAAGGCGGCGCCGAAGCCATTTACCGCCTGACATATGAGATCGAAAACTCGTCGAAGCCGTGCTGCGTAGCCGAGCTCGTCTTCCGGTATTACGACTGACCATGCCTGTATCGGCGGTCGAGATGCACTACAGAACAACGGAATTGTAGACGGAGAGCAACATGACAGCTACGGCGAAGCCGGAGATCGGCGCCACTGCAATCGCAAACGGAATCGAAACGAATTACCTCGAGGATGGTTCCGGTGACGACACCGTCCTCTTGATCCACGGTTCGGGTCCGGGAGTCATTTTTACCCAAAGCCTCGTGATCCCTGCGCTGGCAACCAAATTCCGCGTCATGTCGAACTGAGAGCCGGACGAATCGATGGCCACCTCAACCGAATCCAAGCCACAGTCAGCCCATGACGCGCTGGCCGCCCGTGACCCGAAGCTGCTCGTACGAATCTACGAGATGATGGTTCTGACCAGGGCGGTAGAGGACCGAATGGTCGCGATGTACAAGAGCGGCGATCTGCTCGGCTCGCTATACACCGGCCACTGGCACGAAGCGATCTCGGTCGGGTCCGCGGCCGCCCTGAGCGACGGCGACTACATGGCACCGATCCATCGCGACCTCGGCGCACATCTGTGCCGGGGGATGGAACCGTGGCAGGTGATGGCCAGCTTCATGGGCAAGGCCACCTCGCCAACGGGTGGGCGGGACGGCACCTTGCACTACGGTCGTCTCGATCTGGGTATCTACAACCTGCCCAGCCACATTCCAGCCAACTTTCCCGTCGCGACCGGAATGGCATTCGCGGCCAAGTACCGGGGCGAGGATCGGGTCTGTCTGGCATTCTGCGGCGACGGCTCCACATCGCGCGGGGACTTCCACGAGGCGCTGAACATGGCTGGGGCGCTGACGTTGCCGTGTATTTTCGTGGTCGAGAACAATCAGTTCGCCTACTCCACCCCGGTCAGCATGCAGACGGCGTCGAAGGACTTCGCAGGAAAGGCCGCGGCGTACGGATTTCCCGGTGTGAAGGTGGACGGCACCGCCGCACTCGCCGTCTATGACGCGGTCCACGAAGCCGTCACGAGAGCCCGGCAGGGCGAGGGTCCAACGCTGATCGAGGCCGTGACGATGCGCATGCACGGCCATGCCGAGCACGACCCCGCAGACTATGTGCCGCGCGAGATGTTCGAGGAGTGGCGGAAGAAAGACCCCGTCGAACTCTTCGAGCGACTGCTGCTGGACGGCGGTGTGCTCAGCGACACCACCGCAAAAGAGACTCGGGAAAAGGCTCGCCAGCATGCGATCGACGCGCGCCGTAAGGCGCTGGCCGACCCGATGCCGGATGCGAGCACGGTCGAGGAGGGTGTCTATGCCGACTGAAAGTGACACCGAGGGAGTCACCTATCTCGAGGCCATCGGCCAGGCGATGATGTCGGAGATGGAGGCCGATCCCGACGTCTTTCTGATCGGCGAAGACGTCGGCCAGTTCGGCGGCGCTTTCAAAGTGACCAAAGGCTTCCTGGAGAAGTTCGGGCCGCGACGTGTGGTCGACACTCCGATCGCCGAAACGGGATTCACCGGACTCGCAGCAGGCGCCGCGCTCGTCGGACTGCGCCCGATTGTCGAGTACCAGTTCGCCGACTTCATCTCATGCGCGTTCGATCCCATCGTCAACGTGCTGGCGAGGCACCACTACCGCACAGGTGACGCGATGCCGGTGACCCTGCGGGCGCCGTTCGGTGCCCGGCTGCGGGCCGGCCCCACACACTCCCAGAGCGTTGAGTCTTACTTTGCGCACGTGCCCGGGCTGAAGATCGTCATGCCCGGTTCCGTGCAGGACGCGGCGGGGCTGCTGATCAGCTCGATCAGGGACAACAACCCGGTCCTATACCTGGAGAACAAGTATCTGTACCGGCGGTTGCGCAGCGACGGACCGATCAACCTCGACCCCATTCCGCTAGGGCACGCCAAGGTAGTCCGCGAGGGCCGCGATGTCACACTGATCACCTATTCAGCCGGTGTGTCGCAGGGCGTCGAAATCGCGGACGAGTTGGACAAAGAAGGCATCTCAGTCGAGATCATCGATATCCGGACGCTGGTGCCGCTGGACATCGACACGATCGTCACGTCGGTCAAGAAGACCGCACGGGCGGTGGTCCTGCACGAAGCCGCGCGCAGACTCGGGTTCGGCTCAGAGATTGCGGCCGAGGTGCAGGAAAAATGCTTCTGGCATCTGGACCAACCGGTGGCTCGTATCGCGGCGAAGAACATACCCGTTCCGACAAGCCCTGCGCTGGAGGATGCGATGATCCCGCAGCCGGCCGAGATCGCGCAGACGCTACGAGAGGTGGCGAGAGCGTGACCGATTTCGACATCGTCTTGCTTGGCGGCGGCCCAGCCGGTTACGCGGCCGCGCTGTACGCCGCTTCCGCCGGCCAGAAAGTGGCGCTGGTCGAGAAGCGGGCGGTCGGCGGCACCTGCCTGCATCGCGGCTGTATCCCGGCCAAGGCACTGCTGCAGGCCGCGGAGGTGTTCCGAACAGTCCACCATGCGGGCGATTTCGGCATCGGGCTTGGCGCCGGCGCAAACCCGGCGGCGGACTGGCGGGCGGTCAACAAGCGGAAGAGCGGCATCGTGTCCACCCTCCATCAGGGCCTGTCGGGACTGCTCAAGCGGCGCAAGGTCACGGTCGTGGACGGGTTCGGCTCGCTGACACCGGAAGGTGCCGTCGCGGTCAATGGCCAGACGATGAGCAGCGGGGCCGTGATCATCTGCTCCGGTTCCGAACCGCGGTCGTTGCCGGGTCTCGAGGTCGACGGCGAGCGCGTCATCACATCCGATCAAGCGACGAACAGCGAGGCCAAAAAACTTCCCGAACGGGTTGCGGTGATCGGCGGCGGCGTCATCGGCGCCGAATTCGCGTCGGTCTACACCGACTTCGGGGTTCAGACAACGCTATTGGAGGCGCTTCCGCACGGCGTACTTCCGATTGGTCCGGACCGCGACACAGCGGACGTCCTTGCGAAAGCTCTTGCCAAGCGCGGCACAGACATTCATTCGGAAGCCCGCGTCGGGGCTGTCGAGGCGACCAGTAATGGTGTACTCGTCCCGTTCGAGACTCCGAAAGGCTCCGAGAAGATCGAGGTCGACCAGCTGCTTGTCGCCATCGGTCGCCGTCCGGTCAGCGAGGGGATGGGTTTGGAGGAGGCCGGCGTCGAGGTGTCTGACCGTGGGTTCATTTCGGTCGACACCTCGACGATGCAAACCACCCGTCCCGGCGTCTACGCGATCGGTGACTGCGTGCCCACACCGGGACTGGCGCATGTCGCCTACGCCGAGGCAGTCGTCGCAGTTCAGTCAGTGCTGGGTGAGAATCCTGTTCCGGTGGACTACGGCAAAGTCCCCTGGGTGGTCTACACACATCCTGAGGTCGCATGGGTGGGCATGACCGAAGCCGAGGCGCGAGACGCCGGACATGATGTCGAAGTGCACAAGCACTCGTTCGCCGGGAACGGACGCGCAATGATCGTCGGCGACACCGAGGGCCTTGTGAAAGTCGTTGCGGCGCGCGGTGGTCCGCTACTGGGCTTGCATCTGGTCGGGCCGTGGGCAAGTGAGCTGCTCCACGAAGGTTATTTGGCGGTCAACTGGGAGGCCTTGCCGTCTGATATCGGCTCGCTCATCCACGCTCATCCAAGCCTCTCCGAGGCAATCGGCGAGACGATGATTACATTCTCCGGCCGATCGTTGCACGGCTGATACAGCTCTGGAGGCGATTGAAATGTCCGACGAGACATGGGTTGTGACCCTGCCGAAGTTGGGTGAGTCGGTGACCGAGGGTGTGATCGGCACCTTCTTCAAGAACGTCGGCGACGAAGTCGAGTTCGACGACCCGCTGTTCGAAGTATCGACCGACAAGGTCGACACCGAGGTCCCGAGCTCGTACGACGGTGTGGTCCTTGAGGTTCTGGCGCAAGAGGGCGACACCGTCTCGGTCGGTGCCGCGATCATGCGGATCGGCGGGAAGGGCGCCACGGTGCCGAACCGACTCCCTTCGGCCGCACACGGGGTGGCGGCGGCCGGCGGACGATCACTCAACGATCCGTCCGCGCCGTCGGTCGGCGGATCGGAGGGTCCGACGACCGAGAGCGCCGACTTCTCGCCGTCCGCCACGGGTGAGATTTTCGAGATCACGATGCCGAAACTGGGTGAGTCGGTCACAGAGGGCACGATCGGCACGTGGTTCAAGGCCGTCGGAGACGACGTCGCATTCGATGATCGGCTGTTCGACGTGTCCACCGACAAGGTGGATTCGGAGATCCCGAGCCCGTACGACGGGAAGGTGCTGGACATCTTCGTCAGCGCCGGTGAGACGGTGCCGGTGGGTACCGTGCTGGCACGCATCGGGGCGGCCGGCTCACAGGTCGTCGGACCGGCCGGCGGCGGCAGCAGGCCGGCCGCTGTCGAGAGTCCGAGTGCAGTCAATGCGCTGACCGGCGCGGCACCGGTCAGCCGCGATAGCGCAGGCGGACGGTTGTTGTCGCCATTGGTGCGCAGGCTCGCCGCCGAGCACGGCATCGACGTCACAACGGTTGCCGGAACGGGTGTCGGTGGTCGTATCCGGCGCGAGGACATGATGAACGCGATCGCCGCCGGCCCGACAGTGCCCGCTGCTCCGGCAGCGGCCACTGCACGCACCGCGGCTGCGCCCTGTGCGTCGAAGGCCGGCACCGACGGCCGGGACGAAGTGGTGCCGCTCAGCAGAATGCGGCTGATTCTCGCGGACACGCTCAAGACGTCACAGACGCTGGCCGCATCGGTGTGGACATCTGTGGAAGTCGATTTCGACAATGTCGAACGGGTGCGTACCGATTACAAAGCCCGGTTCAAGAAGGAGACTGGTGCATCGTTGAGCTACTTGCCCTTCATCTCTCGGGCGGTTTGTGACGCGCTGCGAGTGTTCCCGACGGTCAACTCGTCGATCGACCTCGAATCCAAGACGATGACGCTTCACCCCTATGTAAACCTCGGTGTCGCAGTGGATCTGGATGAGCAGGGACTGGTGGTGCCGGTCGTCAGGGACGCCGATAGCCTGAACATCCGTGGAATCGCCAGCCAGATCGCGACGAAAGCGGCAGCGGCACGAGCGAAAGAGCTGCCCAACAAGGAGATGCAGGGCTCGACCTTCACCATCACGAATCCCGGCCCCTTCGCCAGCTACGCGTCGTCGCCGATCATCAACCAACCGAACGTCGCGATCTTGTGCACCGACGGCGTGAAGCGTCGCCCCGTCGCGATCGGTGACGCCATCGCGATCCACCCGGTAGGGATCATCGGAATGGTGTACGACCACAGAGCGTTCGACGGTTCGACCGCGTCGAAGTTCCTGCTGCACATCAGGGACTCGCTCGAACAGCGGGACTGGTCAGCCGAGCTTAGTTGATCGCCGGCGGCGTGGGATGAGCGCGCCCGGCGAAACCGACGGACCCGTCACTGTGTTGGTTGCCCGTCGTGTTCTGCCCGGCAAAGAGGTCGAGTTCGAGACGTGGGTGTCGGATTGACGCGGGCCGCATCGGCATTCGACGGATTTCTCGGGGCGGGTCTGCTCGGCCGGGGCACGTCGGCGAGTTGTGGCATGTGGTGTACAGGTTCGCATCGGCTGACGAGCTTGCCCGCTGGGAACACTCGCAGACGAGGTCCGACCTGCTGGCGCGGTGGCCCGCCACCGCTCGCCATGGCACCCACGGGTAGACCTGTTGTGCTGGAGGGCGCCGACCTTCACCAATTCCGCGATGGCCTCCTGTGAAAATAGAGCAGCGTCGTCAGCGCCCTCGACCTCGCCGAAGGAATCGGCATTGCGCGGCATGGAGTGCCGGATCCGTGCTGCGTGCTGAGTGGACATGGGAGGCGATTCAGTGCTCCCGTCTCCTCGAATTCGAGAGATGATCGCGCGCTCGATTCCCTGTCGATCACAGACCTGGCTGGGCATCTCGTCGATGCCTGCTTTCTGTAGCGCTTTGCGGTAATCCGGTGGGATGAGGTGGTGATGAGTGTCGTGCACAGCACCGCGGTCCTCGCGCTCACTGTGTTTAGTTGTCGGCGATCCCGGGTTTGCTGAGCGCCTTGATGGTGTCTTCGTGGTGGACCAGCGATTGTGCGGCGACGGCGAACATGTCGAGTTTGTCGATGACGGTTTGTCCTTCTGGGGTGTGGCCCCAGATGCTGATGCCTTGGTGGGTGGTGGGTTTCCAGGTGGATTCGTCGACGAGGATGGGGTTCCAGCCGACCTCCCATTCGAATCCTGAAGGGGTCATGGCGTAGTAGGACAGTTCTTTGTCGTTGGTGTGTTGGCCGACGGACATGGCCATGTGGAAGCCGAGTTCTTTGACCCGCTGGTAGGAGGTGACCATGTCGTCGAGTGTGGCGACCTGGGTGTTGACGTGCTGGACTCGGGTGCGGATGGGGTTGATGGGTAGGGCGTTGACTGATGCGATGGCCACGGAGTGGTGGCGTTCGTTGACGCGCAGGAATCGGATCTTGAGTTTCAGTCTGTTGATCGTCTCGTCGATGTAGTCGGATAGTCGCGCGTCGAAGACGTGGTTGTAGTAGCCGCGGATCTGGTGCGGCTTCTTCGTGAACAGGGCGACGTGGCCGAGTCCGCCTGGGCCGGTGACGAATCCGGTGCCGGGTATGTGCAGGGGCAGGGGTGCGGTGCGGGCGGTGGTGTAGATCTCCTGGGTGAGTCCGTTGGGTCCGGGGAAGCGCAGGAAGCGTTCGACTCCGCGCAGTTTGGCTTCCTCGTCGGTGCCCTCGACGGCGGGTACTTGGTGGTCGATGACGCGG
>Ga0209656_10002598_pt1 | contig 11690 bp, 12 predicted proteins | sample BogFormECP12_OM2_FD_188239 | JGI IMG/M metagenome (GOLD analysis project Ga0209656, IMG submission 188239) | Bog forest soil microbial communities from Calvert Island, British Columbia, Canada - ECP12_OM2 (SPAdes) (version 2) | ecosystem: Environmental > Aquatic > Freshwater > Wetlands > Bog ... | reverse complement strand
GAGCCAAGGTGGCTTCCGGGTCCATGCGTGATCACCTCAGCGCTATTCGCCTCAACGGCAGCAACGCACTGCATAATGGCGGCGGTCACAAGCCCCAGGTGTTCGGTTTGGAGTAGCTCGTCGGGGTTAATGATACGCTCGATGTCCACACAACGACGGGCGAATTGCGCGCTCGAACACAAGAACTGAGCCACCAAGCTGTATCGGGAGGCTACCATTTTCACATCTATTTTCACGGTCGGCATCGCGCCCGCGGCAGCGTCCGTCATGCGACGACCGCGATAGCCTTGGCGAGGATCGCCGCGATCGTCTCGCGGGCCTCGATCGTCTCGTCACAGCTGCGATACATGACCGACAGTAGCGGGCTGCCGTGCAAGTCCGCGATGGCGAACCCATACCCGAGGTGGGGGAGTCCTCCAGCCGCCATCGGGGCGATATCGCGTACGTTGAACTGCTTGTACACTACTCGCATCGGTTCGAGCCTCCTTCCGGGCGCCTGACGCGTCTGCCGGACCATAGCACCGCGGTCGCCGCTTGGCTTTGCGCGGCCGGCGGCCAATGCCTGGCTGGATCGCTGATACAACCATATTGCCGTAGCCACGACGAACTCCGGAACTTTCTGCGCTGCCGACCCCGCATGTGCCTACACGTTCCCGCCGCTACACGGCGCTTTCACCACATGCGCCAAACAGTCATTGCGCTCGGAATCCTGGAATCTGCTTGAACGGGAGGCTCCGCAGCTTGAGCATGTCGCTCGCGGGCAGGCTCGAACGCTGACAGAACCAATGCAATGGACACCACGTGGCGGTCATCTGCTGCTACAGACCCGCACGCGCACGCTCGACGGCACGCTGCGGTCCCTCTTCGAACGGTGGTGCCCCGGTCTGGCCAATGACAACACCGCCGCACGTGCCGGACCAGCGGCCGCGTGACTCCGCCACCGATCCTGATGCTCCCCAAGATGGGCCGCAAGCCGAAACTCACGCAGCACTAGCGGGCGGACGCGCCCAAGCGTCGGGACCAGGGCGAAACGCCCATCGAGTTCGCGGGGAGCCGCAACGTTAATCACACAACGATTTCAAGATTAGCGCGCTGATGCGCGCGCGCCTGAAGAGCTCCTTCTGCTGGCAGATACCGCGGCAGCGACGCTGACTCGCCTTTGCGATAGGAAGACTCAAGAACTCCTGCATGTATTAGCGAGCGTTGCGAGGCAACGCAGTGCGCACGGTCGGGCTCTATACGATGTATCTTTGATACAGATCAATGACTCACTAGCGAAGAAGCGAGGCAGAGTCCGACTTCATTGTAGCGGGCACGTGATATGGCGGACGGGCCAGCTGGGGACGGCAATGACCGTCAATGAATGGGAAGCCTCGACGATTTTGCCGGCGGGACAGCGACCCGCGTGGAGAGGAGGATACAAAGGAAATCTAGCCGCTTGGTTGTGGTTGTGATCGTGAACACGGTCAGGCGGATGTCCACACGATGCCGAGACGCCCACGAGCCCCGGGGGTGGCCTTGGCATGGAATGCTTAAGGGCGCTTCGCACGCTCCGACCAACCCGAAGTGATTACCCGAATGGTGTCGTCTGAAAACAAATGTGTCGGCCCCGCGAAGCGAGACCGGACCAGAGGAAACGCCAGGGAGGCATCAATGACATCTCGGCTGCTTGCGGCGGCTGGTGTTGCAGCGTTGGTTCTGGCCAGCGGCCAGGCCTCGGCGCAGGACACCATCAAGATCGCTTATATCGATCCGCTGTCCGGCCCCGGTGCGACGGTCGGCGAGGTCGGCCTCGAGACGTTTCAGTTCGTTGCCGACGAGCTCAACGCCAAAGGCGGCGCCGCCGGAAGACGTTTCGAGATCCTGCCGTACGACAACAAGACCAATGCGCAGGAAAGCCTCGTGCAGGTGCAGAAGGCGATCGACGCCGGCGCCCGCATCATCACCCAGGGCAATGGCTCGTCAGTCGCGGCCGCGCTGTCGGACTGGGTGGCCAAATACAATGAGCGCAACCCTGGGAAAGAAGTGATCTACCTCAACTACGCAGCGGTCGACCCGGTGCTCACTAACGACAAGTGCACCTTCTACCACTTTCGTTGGGACGCCGACTCCGACATCAAGATGGAAGCTCTGACCAACTACATGAAGGGGCAGGAGAGCATCAAGAAGGTCTATCTGATCAATCAGGACTACTCGTTCGGGCAATCGGTGCGCGCCGCCGCCGCCGCCATGCTGAAGGCCAAGCGTCCAGACGTCCAGATCGTCGGCGACGAGCTACACCCGCTGCTCAAGGTGACGGATTTCTCGCCTTACATCGCCAAGATCAAGGCTTCCGGCGCCGATACGGTGATCACCGGGAATTGGAGCCAGGATATCGCGCTGCTATTGAAAGCCGCGGCCGATGCCGGCCTGCAAGTCAACTGGTACACCTACTATGCCGGTGGCACAGGTGGTCCGACCGCGATCAAGCAGGCCGGGCTCAATCATCGAGTCTTCGCGATCCTGGAAGGAGAGGCCAACGTCGATCATCCGGCATCGCAGGCGACTGAGAAGGCCTTCCGCGACAAGTACGGCATCTCGATCTTCTATCCGCGCGTCTTCAATGAAATGCGGATGCTGGCCACGGCCATCAGCAAGGTGAACTCGATCGACGCGACGAAGGTTGGACTGGCGCTTGAAGGCATGACGATCGAGGTCTTCGACGGCGGCGAAGGTTTCATGCGCAAGGACGACCATCAGTTCTTTCAACCCATGTATATCGCGTCGTTTGGCGAGCGTGGGCCAAACGAGCCGTTCGACGAGGAGAAAACCGGCTGGGGCTGGCGAACCGAGGCGACGATTACAACCGAGGACACGATTCTGCCGACCAGCTGCAAGATGACGCGTCCCGACTGATGTGAACAGCGGGCACTGCCGGACCGGCTGGGTCGGGCCGTGCCCGCTGTGGGCCTTGGAGGCATAGCTCGTGGCAGAGCTGGTTTTGATCGCGACCCTCAACGGCGTCTTGTTCGGGCTTTTGCTGTTCCTGATGGCCAGCGGGCTTACGCTCATCTTCTCGATGATGGGCGTCCTGAATTTCGCGCATGCGAGCTTCTACATGCTCGGCGCGTTTTTCGGCTATCAGATTGCCCGCTGGGCGGGGTTCTGGCCTGCCCTCATTCTGGCGCCGGTCCTGGTTGGGTTCGTCGGCGCGTTGGTCGAGCGCTTCGGCCTAAGGAGCGCACACAAGCACGGTCACGTTGCCGAACTGCTCTTCACCTTCGGCCTCGCCTTCGTCATCGAGGAGCTGGTGCAGATCGTCTGGGGTAAGGCGCCCGTCGATTTTCGCGTGCCGACCTTGCTCAACTTCCCGGCCTTCACGGTATTCGCCACCAACTATCCGGCCTATAAGCTTTTCATGCTTGCGATCTCGATCGCGATCTTCGTCGGCCTGTTCGCCATGCTGACGCTCACCCGCATCGGGCTCATCGTGCAAGCCGCGCTCACCCATCCGCACATGGTCGCCCATCTCGGCCACAATGTGCCGCTGGTCTTCATGTCCGTCTTCGGCGTCGGCGCGGCCTTGGCGGGGATCGCCGGCGTTATTGCCGGTCCGACCCTGGTGACGCAGTCGAGCATGGCTGGCCTTCTGGGCCCGATCCTGTTCGTCGTGGTCGTCGTCGGCGGCCTCGGCTCGCTGCAGGGCGCCTTGTTCGCCTCGCTTCTGATCGGGTTGTTGCAAACGTTCGCTATTTCCGTGAACCTATCACTCGCCGACATCTTCGGTGCCTCCGGCTTCAACCCGCAGTCCGGCACGGTGCTGAGTGATCTATGGCGCGTGACCGTCGCGCAGACCGCGCCGATCCTGCCCTACGCCCTGATGGTGCTCGTCCTGATCTTCAAGCCTACCGGCCTGTTCGGGAACCGGGAGACATGAACGATCGCGTCACGACGTCGGCTCCTGCTGCTGCCCCGGCGGCCGCGACTACGCGGGCGGGCGCCGGCGCGCTGGACCGGATCGCCCCGTACGCGGGGTGGATCGCCTTTGCGCTCGCCCTGGTCCTGCTGCCCCTCGTCTTCCGCTCCGGCACGGCGCTGACGATGATGAGCCTGATGGGCATCAACATCATCTTCTCTCTCTCCTACAACATGCTGCTCGGCCAGACCGGCATGCTCTCTTTCGGCCATGCCGTGTACTTTGGTCTCGGCGCCTATTTCACCGTGCACGCGATCAACGCCGCGATCGCGTCCGGCCTGCCGATCCCGCTCTTCCTCATGCCGCTGGTGGGCGCACTCGGTGGCCTCGGTTTTGCGATGCTGTTCGGCTGGGTATCGACCAAGCGCAGCGGCACCGCGTTCGCCATGATTTCGCTGGGGCTGGCTGAATTGGTCGGCTCCAGTTCGCTCATCCTGCGCTCATTTTTCGGCGGCGAGGAAGGCGTGTCGACCAATCGCACCAAGCTGCTGCACGTCTTGGGCTGGAACTTCGGGCCGCAGATCCAGGTCTACTATCTGATCGCGATTTGGTGCTTCATCTGCGTGGTGCTGATGTATGCGCTGACGCGGACGCCTTTTGGCCGCATGTGCAATGCGGTGCGCGACAATCCGGAGCGGGTGCAATTCATCGGCTACAATCCTCAGGTCGTTCGCTACGTCCCGTTTTCCCTGTCGGGCTTGTTCGCCGGAATCGCCGGCGCACTCAGTGCGGTCAATTTCGAGTTCGCCAATGCGGCGATCTTCAGCGCCGTGCAGTCGGGGAATGTGCTGCTTGCGACCTTCATTGGCGGCGCAGGCCACTTCATCGGCCCGATCCTGGGCGCGGTGCTGCTGACCTATTTGCAGAACATGCTCAGCGACATCACCGACGTCTGGCAACTCTATTTCGGGCTGATGTTCATCGCCGTGGTGATGTACGCCCCCGGGGGGCTCGCTGGGTTAATCATGATGCACCGAACGATCTGGCGCGCGGGCGTGCTGTGGCGGCTCGGTCCCGCCTACGCGCTGATGGTCGTCCCGGTGGCGCTGGTTGGCGGCGGGATGGTGCTGATCATTGAGATGAGCCCCCATCTGAGCGTCAAGGAGGCGGAGGGGTCGGTCATGAGCATGGCCGGGATTCACTTCGACGCGCGCAGCTGGCAGCCATGGGCGCCGGCGCTCGTCACGCTGTTCGTCGGCGCCGCCTGGTGGCGCCGCGGCTGGCGCCGGGTCGGTGGCGCGTGGGATAGCGCACAGCGTATCGCGCGAGAGAAGGGGCTCCTTGTATGACCACACCCCCGGCATCTCCGATCGATCCCAGCGCCGCCGCGCGCGGCGTGCCGGCGCTCGATATCCGCGGGCTCAGGAAGAGGTTCGGGCCGGCCGAGATCATTCGCGGCGTCGACCTGGCAATCCCCAGCGGCGAGCGCCATGCACTGATCGGCCCCAACGGCGCCGGCAAGTCGACCTTATTCAACCTCATCAGCGGGTTGATCGCGCCGAGCGCGGGCGAGGTGTGGCTGCACGGCGCTGTCATCAGCGCTCTGCCGGCCTACCAGATCAACCGACGCGGGCTATCGCGTTCGTTCCAGGTAACCAACATCTTCCGCAGGATGAGCGTGTGGGAGAACGTGCGCTGCGCCGTGCTCTGGGCCAAAGGCGAGAGGTATGCGTTCTGGCGGGAGATCGATGGCAACGATGACGTGACGGCCCGCACACATCAGGTGCTAACCGACATCAACTTGCTCGCCCGCAAGGACATTCCAGCCGGCGTGCTGACCTACGCCGAACAGCGTGCGCTTGAGATCGGCATTACCATGGCGGGCGGCTGCAACGTCATCCTACTCGACGAACCGACCGCGGGCATGAGCCGCGCCGAGACCGAGCGCGCGGTCGAGCTCATTCGCCGGATCAGCGAGCGGCGCACGCTGTTAATCGTCGAGCACGACATGAGCGTGGTGTTCGGTTTGGCTGACCGCATCTCGGTGCTGGTCTACGGCGAGATTATCGCCACCGGCACGCCGGCAGACATCCGCGGCAATGCCAAGGTCAAGGAAGCTTATCTCGGCGAGGAGGCGCATTGATGCTAGAGGTGCGCGAGCTCAACGCCTACTACGGCAAGAGCCATATTCTGCAGGGCGTCAACCTCGACATCTCTGCGGGAGAGGTGGTCGGCCTACTCGGCCGCAACGGCGTCGGCCGCTCGACTACGGTCAAGGCCATCATGGGCGAGGTCGCCCCTGTTGGAACCATTCGCTTCAAGGGCCGCAACATCGCCGGACTGCCGAGCTATCGGATCGCACGACTAGGCCTCGGCTACGTGCCGGAGAGCCGCGACATCTTCCCGACCCTCACCGTGCGGCAGAACCTGATCCTCGGGCAGAAAGACGCGGGCCGCGCGGGTCGCTGGCGGCTCGACGACATGTTTGACATGTTCCCCAACCTCAAGCAGCGCGCCGACAACGCCGCGGGCGTCCTGTCGGGGGGCGAAAAGCAGATACTCACCATTTGCCGCACACTGATGGGCAGTCCGGAACTGATCATGATCGACGAGCCGACCGAGGGGCTGGCTCCCTTGATCGTCAAGCAGGTGGGAGAGCTCATACGCGAGATCGCTCGGCGGGGAGTCGCCATCCTACTGGTTGAGCAGAAGCTGTCGATTGCCCTCGACATCTCCAGGCGCGTTTACGTGATGGGGCACGGACGCATCGTATTCGAGGGAACACCGGGGTTGCTTAAGGTCAACGAGCCCGTGCGTCGCGAATGGCTGGAAGTATAACGCCACGCCGACACACAACTGCAGCTGTACCACCCTCGAGAAGGTTGCCGGTGGCTATTCTCCCCGCCTCGACCGAGCGCTTCTACCTCCGTCCACTCTTCCCATGGTCGTCATCAGCGACCTTGAGACGCGGTTCAGCTTGTGTGTGAAGGCATGAACCCGCTCGGAACATTTGATTGCCCGCGACAAAATCAGCTGCCCGAGGCCGTAGGGTCGGGATGCGTATGCTGGTAGTTGGTCCCGGCATCAGCCTGCAGGGCACCATGCAGGGCGTCGAGCGCCTGGTAGAAAGCACCTTGGAAGCCAACATGACCCGTGCGACCGAGCTGCGGATCCGCGATGGCGTCGTGAAGGGCGAGGTTGAGGTGCAGGACACCGAAATCGCCGGCACCATCGACGGCGCTGACGGCGCGCGGCATCCTAGCTGCGCGCGCTACCGGTCGCGTCTTCGGCACTGCGCGTTGCCGCCGGCTGCAGGTGGAACATGGGATCCGGGGTCGATGCGTCGACTGAACACGGCGCGAGTGGGGGCATTCCTTCGGTGAATATAGGCACATTGCTTCCTCGGCACGCGCGCTACCGTCCCGATCATCTCGCCGTCGTTTTCGAAGGCGACCAACTCACGTTTGCCCAGTTGAACCGTCGCGTTAACCGGCTTTCCAACGCGCTCCTCGCCGCGGGATTAGCAAAGGGCGATAAGATCGCGACGGTTCTTCCGAACTGCCTCGAACAGATAGAAGCGTACTGGGCAGCGGCGAAAACCGGAATCGTCGTGGTGCCGATGAGCCCGCTGCTGCAGGAGTCCGGCCTCGTCTCGCTCCTCGACGATTCCGATTCGGAGCTGGTGATCGCATCGGGGGCTTTTGCCGAGACCCTCGACCGGATTCGGAGCAGACTGCCGGCCATCCGCGCGGACCGTTGGGTACTCACCGACGAGTCGGATGTCCACTTTGGAAGTTACGCGTCCTTCGTCGCAGATTCCTCCGAGGACGAGCCTCCGGACGCCGGAATAGCCGACGCCGATGCCTACAACATCATCTACTCGAGCGGCACCACGGGTGAGCCCAAAGGAATCATCCACACGCATTACGTCCGTGCCGGGTATTGCACGATGTTCGCCTCGGCGTTCCGGATGACGCCGGAGAGCGTGTGCCTGCATGCGGGGTCCATCGTTTTTAACGGCGCCTTCCTCGACCTCATGCCGGCGATGTATCTGGGCTGCACGTACATCCTCCACCCGGCGTTCGACCCCGAACGAGTGATCGAGGAGATCGAGCGCTGGCGGGTCACTCACACGGTGATGGTTCCATCCCAGATCGTTGCTCTGTTGAACAGTCCGGCGTTCTCGCCCAAGCGCCTCGAATCGCTCGAGATGTTCCAGTCGGTCGGCGCGCCCCTCCACCTCGGATACAAGACCAGGCTGAATGAGGCGCTCCCCGGACGCTTCTACGAACTCTACGGCTTGACTGAAGGATTCATGACGGTCCTCGACAAGCTCGACGCGGTTCGCAAGGCCGGCTCGGTCGGAACACCGACGGGATTCTACGAGATGCGCATTCTCGGAGAGGATGGCCGCGAGTTGTCCGCCGGACAGATCGGCGAGATCTGCGGCCGAGGTCCCCTCATGATGGCCGGCTATCACAACCGCCCAGATCTCACTGCCAAGGCGATCGTCGACGGCTGGCTGCACTCCGGCGACCTCGGATATGTCGACGAGGATGGATACCTTTTCCTGGTCGACCGCAAGAAGGATATGATTATCTCGGGTGGAGTGAACGTCTACCCCCGCGACATCGAGGAAGTGGCCGTCCAACATCCGGCGGTGGTCGAGGTCGCAGTGTTCGGTGCGCCGGACCCGCGGTGGGGCGAAACGCCGGTTGCTGCCGTCGTCCTGCGCGACCGGAGCGTCGGCGCTCGGGACCTCGTAGAATGGATCAACACGCGTGTCGCCGCAAAATTCCAGCGGGTCGGCGACGTGATGGTGGTCGACACGTTTCCACGGAACGTCGCGGGGAAGACGATGAAACGTGTCCTCCAGGAGCAGTACCAGAACCGATGTCTTGCGCCTTCGGTCGAGCGCTCGGGGACGCGACCGCCCTCTACGTGACGACCACGGGCGGGTTGCTCGCGCCGTATCAGGGCGTCGTGCAAGAAGCGAAGCTGCTCCGTCTCGACGTTGGCGAAAAGGGCTGGTTGACGCACGCACGTGCGTGAGTCGGACCGGCCAGCACGATGACCGCCGCCGAATGGATACGGATCAGCGTGGACGGCTCATCGCGCGTGTGCGAGTAGCGCGGGGTTGAGGCCTTCGGCAATCGCCTCCGCCCATGCAGCGTCCGTGAGGCCGCCCACACACCGTCCGGGAGCAGCGACAGCCGGCGCCGAGCCTCTGATCGGAATTAGGCCGCCGCGCGCTCCGGGTCAGTGATCGTCTGCCACAGGCGCGGGGCCATCAGCGCCACCGCCAGCCGCTAGATCAGCTCCGGCGCGGGCAGCCCAATCGGCTCCGGTGGCGAAAATGCCTCAATGCCAAAAGCGCCAATAGCTCGGGGATCGTCGGGTGCGCGCACCTATCGGCACTAACGGTGCTATTGGCATCTGAGCATTCCGCGGTGAGCGTCGCGCGGACGCGGTCAGGCTGCTGCCCATCGCCGGCGGCGGTTCGAAGCAGGCAGTCTGGCGACCGCCGCGCAGGGTGGAAAGCGGCTGTAGCTCACCTGCCTCCTCACGCCCATTGGGTAACTTCATGGATCACTGGCGACCGCGAGCACTCCCTCCATCACCGCGACGCATTGACCTCCCACATAAGTGACCGCGTGTGCCCCATCCTGCTGGCTGACCCGCGCCAGTAGAATGCTCGGGCGGCCTATATCCACGCCCTGCCCGACACGCAGCGCGAGGCCCTTTCCGCCTGCCAACTCGGCCAGGAGGGCTGCGGTCGGCGCAGTGGCGCTACCCGTCGCCGGATCCTCAGTCATCCGGGGCGTGAACATGCGGGCCTGTAGATCGCATCCGGCCTCATCCGGGCAGCCGTCCCGTGTGTAGACGTAAATCGCCGTGGCGGCGTCCAGCGGCAGCACCGCATCGAACGCCGCACGGTTCGGTCTAGCCCGCCGGAGCGCCTCGCGGGTGGTAACTTCTGCGACCAGAAACGGCAGGCCCACGGAGATGACCTGCGGCGCGTGGGCCGCTGAACTCACGTCGCTGGCCGCCAGCGACAGACAGGCCGCCGTCCGCTCGGTCGAAACCTGCGTGCGGCGGGAGAGCGGTTCGGGGGAGGCCAGTTCGGCACCGGACACCTCGGCGCCGTCGTGCAGGAGGGTGATCGCGACCAAACCGGCCGCTTCCTCGAACACTACTTGGCTCAGCACGTCGCCTCGGGCCGCTGCCTCCCGAGCCAGGACGAAGGCAGTACCAATGTTAGGTGGCCGGCGAACGGCACTTCGCGGCTCGGCGTGAAGATGCGCACCTGCGCGGTGTAGGCCGGGTCCTGCGGCGGCAGGACAAAGGTGGTTTCCGTGTAGTTGAATTCGCGGGCGATCGCTTGCATCTGTCGACGCCGACAGTCCGTCCGCCTCGAGCAACACGGCGACCGGATTACCCAGGAACATGCGGTTGGTGAATACGTCTGCGGTTACATAGCGGTACGGCGTCGTCAAAATCCTGCTCATGTCCGCAATTTACCACCGAAGAACACACGGCGGGAGAGTCGGCTTCGGGTCGTAATGTATATCTCTCCATTACCACCCTAAACGTGCTCGATTCCTACTGGGCGGAAATCGCGGTATCATGGCGCATTCACACCAAGCGCCTGGCTGACATCATATCGGCTTGCCGGGGATAATCACCTCGATTGTTCCGAGATCGAGGATGGATATGGCGGAAAGTCATGTCGTGTCGGGGCTGGCCAACAAGCGGGCCGAGATTGCCGGCATGATCGCCCGAGCACAGCAGCAGATCGGCCAATTTCGGGCCGATCTGGCTCATCGAATGTGCTTGTAGACCGCCGCGTTGCCCAGGCTCATGACGAAGCCGAGCGCGGCCGCAGGTAGATCCAGGTCGGCCCTTCCCGATCCGCCGGCCTATCCGAGTTCGATCTCGCTCTCGACGACGTGCTTGACCGGCGGCGCGGCGATCTCGAGCGTCATCTTCGCTCTGACCTTCTGATGACTTTGAATTTGGCCGGTCTTCACGGCTTCGCGGACGGCGTTCTCGATCACGCGTTGCGAGGTGACACCGACCTCCTTGAGAAACTTGCGAACGGAGATGTTGAATTTGTCTTCATCCATGTGTGTGCCTCACTTGTGCTACTTGGTGCCGTCGCGGATGTGGTTGGAATTGGGGTGGCGTAGTCTCCGGTTGAGACCAACAACCCAAGCCCGGCGTTGGCGCGCCGGCAGGAGACCACGCCATGAACAAGGATATCACGACCACGAGCGGATCCGAGTCGCTGTTTACCGGGGAGGCTTGGTTCGACCCGATCGAAGCGGAGTTGCGGGGCCGTGTCCGGGGCTTCATCGAGACGATGCTGGAGGAGGAGCTGTCCGCAGCGCTGGGGCGGGGCCGCTACCAGCGCGGCGAGGGCAAGGGTCATCGCCACGGCAAACGAGAGCGACAGTTGCTCGGCTCGTTCGGGCCGGTGACCGTGAGCGTGCCGCGGGCGCGGCTGGTCGAGGCGGACGGCACCACGCAGGAATGGCGCAGTGCTGCGCTGCCGCGCTACGCCCGGATGACGCGGCAGGTGGAAGCGCTGATCGCGTCGACGTATCTGGCGGGCACCAACACGCGGCGGGTGAAGCGCGCGCTCGGCGCGCTGTTCAAGGGGGCGGTCGGCAAGGACGTGGTCAGCCGCACCTGGCGCCGGGTCAAGGCGGACTGGGAGGCATGGAACCGTCGGTCGCTCGCCGACGAGGACATCGTCCGGCTGATCCTGGACGGCACGGTGGTGCGGGTGCGG
>Ga0209656_10002597_pt1 | contig 11691 bp, 6 predicted proteins | sample BogFormECP12_OM2_FD_188239 | JGI IMG/M metagenome (GOLD analysis project Ga0209656, IMG submission 188239) | Bog forest soil microbial communities from Calvert Island, British Columbia, Canada - ECP12_OM2 (SPAdes) (version 2) | ecosystem: Environmental > Aquatic > Freshwater > Wetlands > Bog ... | reverse complement strand
ACGCCGAGAAAGGTGCCTCGCCGGTGCTCGGGGACGCCGGGGTGGCGCATGGTCAGCCCCCGGACGTGGCACTCGTAGATCACCGTCCGGTTCCAGGGCGTGCGCGGCGGGCGGTCGTCGCCCCAGGTGAACGCCGGGTCGACCACCACGCACTTGGGCACCGCCCCGGCCGAGTCCCGCTCGTCGCGCCGGGTGACCCCGCCCGCCTCGGCCGGGGTGTCGCCGAGGAGCTCGTCGCTCCAGCGGATCTTGCCGCTGAGCGCCCGGGCGTAGGGGTCGAACAGCAGCTTGGCCGGGTTGAACCGGTGGCCCCCCTCGGGGTCGTAGGGACCGTCCACCCGGTAGCCGTAGAGGGCCCCGGGGCGCAGATCGGGCAGGTAGGCGTGCCACACCCGGTCGGTGGCCACCGGCATGGCGATCTTGGCCGCCGGCTGCTCGTCGTCGGGCGAGTCGAACAGGCACAGCTCGACCGACGTGGCGTCCTCGGAGAAGAGGGCGAAGTTCACGCCCTCCCCGTCCCAGGTGGCCCCGAGCGGGAGGGGGCTGCCGGGCCAGACCCGCACGCTCAGGCCGCCCCGGCGGGCCGGGGCCCGTCGTCGGACGCCCCGGCGGGGGCGAGGAGCACGCAGGCGAGCGGCGGAGCGGTCAGGGTGAGCGTGCGGGGGAACCCGTGCCAGGGGACCGGCTGGGCCTCGACGCCGCCGGCGTTCCCGATCCCGCTGCCGCCGTAGGCCGCGGCGTCGCTGTTGGCCAGCTCCCGCCAGTACCCGCCGGTCGGAACGCCGACCAGCAGGTTGTGCCGGGGCACCGGGGTGAAGTTACACACGGCCAGGAGCGGCGGGGCGTGGTGGGCCTTGCGCAAGAAGCTGAGCACGCTGATCTCGGCCTCGTCGAGCTGGACCCACTCGAAGCCGGCCGGGTCGCAGTCGAGCTGGTGGAGGGCGGGCACGGTCCGGTAGAGGTGGTTCAGGTCGTGGATCCAGGCGAGGATCCCGGCGTGCGGCGGGTCGCGCTCGAGGTTCCAGTCGATGCCCTCGTCGTGGTCCCACTCGGTCCACGGGGCGATCTCCTGGCCCATGAAGAGCAGCTTCTTCCCCGGCTGGGCGTACTGGTAGCCGTACAGGAGGCGGAGGTTGGCGAACTTCTGCCAGTCGTCGCCGGGCATCTTGGCCAGGAGGGAGCCCTTCTCGTGGACCACCTCGTCGTGGGAGAGGGCCAGCACGAAATTCTCGGTGAAGGCGTAGACGGCCCGGAAGGTCAGCTCCCCGTGGTGGTAGCGGCGGTGGACCGGGTCGTTGGCCATGTAGGCCAGGGTGTCGTGCATCCAGCCCATGTCCCACTTGAGGCCGAACCCGAGCCCCCCGACGTCGGTCGGCCGGGACACGCCGGGCCAGGCGGTCGACTCCTCGGCGACGGTCTGGACGCCGGGGTGGTCGGCGTAGACGCCCACGTTCAACTGGCGGACGAAGCTCACGGCGTCGAGGTTCTCCCGGCCGCCCTCGGCGTTGGGGATCCACTCGCCGGGCCGGCGCGAGTAGTCGAGGTAGAGCATCGAGGCCACCGCGTCGACCCGCAGCCCGTCAGCGTGGTACGTGGTCAGCCAGTGCTCGGCCGAGGAGGCGAGAAAGCTGCGCACCTCGTGGCGCCCGTAGTTGAAGATCAGGCTGTCCCAGTCCGGGTGCAGGCCGAGGCGGGGGTCGGCGTGCTCGTAGAGGTGGGTGCCGTCGAAGTCGGCCAGGGCGAAGGCGTCCTTGGGGAAGTGGGAGGGAACCCAGTCCAAGATGACCCCGATGCCGGCCTGGTGCAGCGAGTCGATCATCGACATCAGCTGCTGGGGGGTGCCGTAGCGGCTGGTCGGGGCGAAGTACCCGGTCACCTGGTACCCCCACGACCCGTAGAAGGGGTGCTCCATGACCGGCAGCAGCTCGACGTGGGTGAACCCGGTCCGGGTCATGTGGTCGATGAGCCGGGGAGCCACCTCGTCGTAGGTCAAGAACCGTCCGGGGTCCGAGGCGTCCCGGCGCCACGAGCCGAGGTGCAGCTCGTAGACCGAGACCGGCGCGTCGAGCGAGTTGCGCCCGGCCCGCCCGGCCATCCACTCGGCGTCACCCCACTGGTACGCCAGGTCCCACACGACCGAGCCGGTGCGCGGCGGGACCTCGCAGTACCGGGCGTAGGGGTCGGCCTTCTCGAGGCGCGCCCCCGAGGCGGTGGTGACGGCGAACTTGTAGACCTGCCCCGGGCCCGCCCCGGCCACGACGCCCTCCCAGATCCCCGAGGTGGCCCGCGGGGCGAGCGGGTGGGCGGCCGGGTCCCAGCCGTTGACGTCGCCGATCACCGCCACCCCCCGGGCGCTCGGCGCCCAGCAGGCGAAGTACGTCCCCCCGCCGGCGTCGGGCGGGAGCGGGTGGGCCCCGAGCTTGTCGGCCAGCCGGCGGTGGGTTCCCTCGTTGAACAAGAACAGGTCGTCGTCGGAGAGCAGGCTCTGGGCGGCGCCCGGCCGGGTGGCCGTCACGCGCTCAGCTCCCGCGCCCCGGGCGGCGGCGACGCCGGCCCGGCGGCGGTCGACCCGGCCCGGCGGGCCCGGTCGACCACGGCGAGCGTGGCCACCACGAAGGGGTCCCGGCGCGCCTGGTCGAGGGTCCGGGCCGCCCGCCAGCACCAGTTGCCGAGCTCGCCGCCGGTGCCCGGGCGGTTCTGCGGGTGGTGCTCGAGCCACAGGTCCTCGAGATCGACCACCACGAGCTCGGCCTCGCTGGCCGACAGGGAGGCCAGGCGGTCCACCAGGAGCGCCCGCGTCTGCTCGTCGTCCGGCGCCCCGTCGCCCGGACGCCCCGTCCAGGCGGCCACCAGCGCCCGGCGCTGCGCCTGCTCGAGGGCGGTGGCGGCCGGGTCCTGCCGGCGGCACACCAGGCGGTCGTCGATGTCGTCCCCGGCGACGAAGGCGGCGAAGTGCGCCAGGTCGTGGGTGCCGAGCGAGGCCAGCGCCCGCCGGGGCGGGACGGGCCGGGGATGCTCGGGCGTCGCCTCGAACTGGAGCACCCAGGACCGCAACATCCCGTCGCGCGCCATTGCCTCGCGGACCTCGGCCGGGACCGTTCCGAGGTCCTCGCCCACCACGGCCACCGAGGCCCGGGCCGCCTCGATGTCGATCACCGCCCGCAGTTCGTCGGCGTGGTAGCGGACGTAGGCGCCGTCGGTGGCGTCGTTGTCGCTCGGGATCCAGTACAGACGGTGGAGCCCCATCACGTGGTCGACGCGCAGGACCGAGCACTGCGCCATGGCGTGGCGCAGTGCGGCGACGAGGTAGCGGTACCCCGACCGGCGGGCGCCCTCGGGGTGCAGCGGTGGGATGCCCCAGTCCTGGCCGGCGGCGTTGAACGCGTCGGGCGGGGCCCCGCCCCGGGCCCCGGTGCAGAAGCTCTCGGGCGCCCACCACGGGTCGAACCCGTCGGGGTGGACGCCCACCGGGAAGTCGAGGTAGAGCCCGGCACCGCCGCCGGCCGCCGCCGCCAGCTGCTGGGTGGCCGCCCACTGCCCGTAGAGGTACACCTCGGCGAGGCGGGGGTCGGCGGCGTCCGGGGGCACCGTCCCCGGGCGGGCGCCGGGCCACGAGGACCAGGGGCGCCCGAGCGAGTCGCAGGCGGCCCGGAAGCGGGCGTAGGCGGCGACGTCAGGCCGCGCCGCCACGAACGCCTCGAGGTCGTCACGCCGGGCCGAGGGCCCGGCGAACAGGGCCCGGGCCAGCGGAGCCAGGACCGCGTTGACGGCGTCCAGCACCTTCGGGTAGTCGACCCGGGCCGACCGGCGGGCCTGGTCCACCTGCTCCCGGTAGCCCGCCGAGGCCAGGACCGCCCGGGCCTCGGCGGAGATCTCGACCTCGGGCAGGACCGACGGGTCGACGTAGACCTCGTTCCAGCCGAGCCGGGTGACCGGCCGGTACGGGCTCGGGTCGGCCGGGGCGGTCAGGAACGCCGGGTGCAGGGGCAGGGTCCCGACGAAGCCGCCGCCGAGGCCCCCGACGAACCGGCCCAGCTCGGCCAGGTCGCGGTAGGTCCCGATGCCCCGGTCGTCGTCCGTGCGCAACGCGTAGAGGGGCAGGAAGGCCCCCCAGGCGCGCTCGGGTGGCGGGCAGCGCCCCGCCGAGAGCAGCAGCGACTCGCACACGGCGCCGGGGAACTCGAGGACCACCCGGTGGTAGCCGGGGGGGAGGACCGGGGTGCCGGGCGCGCCCAGGCGGAGCTGGTACGTATCGAAGCGCCGTCCGTCGACCGTCGTCCCGTCGACCGGGCGGGCGATCGCCGTGCTGAGGCGCTCGCGGTGCACCGACCCGTCCTCGAGCTCGATGGTGAGCCACCCGTCGCCCGGGGCGACGGACCGGGGCAGGACCACGGTCGCCGGGCGCGTCCGCCCGACCCAGTGCACGAGGACCGGTTCGATGGGTTGGCCGGCCCGGCCGGCCACCGTGGCCGCCAGGGCCCCGGGGACGTCGTCGGCGCCCTCGACCGGCGCCCCGAGGAGGCGGACCAGGGCCAGCAGGGTCTCGTCGTCGGCCGGGTGCTCGCGGTCGTCGGCCCCCGCGTACGAGGTCTGGACCCCGTACAGCTCGGCCAGTCGGCGGAGGTCCGAGCGGGCGTCGGCCGCCGAGGTCACGGACCGGCCTCGAGGATGTCGATGATCCCCTGGGCCGGGATGTCGATCCAATCCGGACGGCTGTTGGCCTCGTAGCCGAGCTCGTAGACGGCCTTCTCGACGAGGAAGAAGTCGAGCAGGGCGGACAGCTCCCCGGCGTCGTCGGGGAGGAAGCCGGCCGGCTGGGCCACCTCGAGGTAGCTGCGCAGGAACGTGCCGGCGACCCACCGGTACCACAGGGTGAGCCACTGCTCGAGGGCCGGGTCGAGCGAGATCCCGAGGTCCCGGCTGACCCGGATGGCCGCCGCATGCGAGGCGTAGTGGAACGAGCGGATCATCCCGGCCACGTCGAACATGGCCGGCCGCTTGAGACGACGGTGGCCGAGGCTCCGCCGGGGCTCGCCGTCGAAGTCGATGATGACGAAGTCCTTGCCGGTCCACAGCACCTGGCCCAAGTGGTAGTCGCCGTGACAGCGGATGCGGTCACAGCTCACCGTGGTCGTCGTCAAGGTGGCCAGGCGCCCCATGACGTCGGCCTGGCGGTCGAGGACGTCGCGCACGCCGGGGGACAGATCCCGCATCGACGCGACCTGGCGGAACACCCGCCGGCAGAGGCTCCGGGCCCCGTGGTAGAGCGCCTGGCGGTCCATGGGGGTGAGCGGGTCGGGGGCGAAGGCCGGATCGCCGCGGTCCGAGGTGAGGGCGAGGTGCAGCTCGCCGGTGCGCCGCCCGAGCAGCGAGGCCCACTCGAGGTGCGGCCCGATCAGCAGGTGCCCGGGCTCGAGGTCGGCCTCCACCACGTCGAGCAGGCGGGGCGGCGCCACGATGCGCAGCTCCTCGGCCCGGTGGTGGGCCAGGGCCTCCTCGAGGCCGTGGCCGAGGGCGTCGACGACGTAGCTCCAGCCGTCGCCCTCGTTGGGGACGTACTCCTCGAGGGAGGCCACCGTCCCGGCGGTCGAGGTGGGGCCGCCAGGGCGGTACTCGAGGGACCCGCCGACCTCGGGGGCGTAGGGGAACCGGGCCCGCTCGCCGAGGAACCGCCCGACCTCGACGCCGGGGTTGAGCCCCTCTTCGTACCGGCGGATGAACTTGAGCATCGCTCGGTCCCCGAAGGCGACCGAGCTGTTCGACTGCTCGCCGGTGATCGGGGTCGGCGTGACCTCGCGCGTGACCGGGCGCGCGAAGCGTCGCAGACCCGGGGCGGGAACCCCGAACAGCCGCCCGGCGCTGCTGGCCGGGCTCCGGCGCCGGGTGATGGCTTCGAGGACCGCCTCGCAGAAGCGGGGCTCGTACAGGGCGTCGAAGAGGACGCCGCCGCCCGCCGCGCTGCGCACGTCGGCCACGATCGCCTCGTCGTGCCAGCGGTTGACCTCCTCGGCGCGCTCACCCGTGCCGATGGCGAGCGGCAGCGAGTAGGTCTCGGGGCTCCCGTGGTCGAGCTCGACCCGCACGAACGTCATGTACCCGATGGGCCGGCCCCGCTCGGTGGGGTGGTCGATCGGGACGGCGTCGAGCACGGTGGCCGAGGTGATGGTCCGCGACTTGTCGCCGAACCAGCGTCGACCGGCGAGATGGGCGGGGAGGACCAGCTCGAGCTGGGCCACCGCCGGCCCACGCAGGGCGCTGTCCCATCCGCCCCGGACGGTGAGCACCGGTCGCTCCCGACGCGGCTCGACCTCCTCGCGCTCGAGCACGAACCAGTAGAAGGCGTGCGGGCCGAGGGTGACGAAGTACGGCAGGTCGCCGACCGGTGGGAATCTGGTCTGACCGAACAGCTCGACCGGGGTGGCCCCACGCTCTGAGGACAGGTCGAGCTCGGCCGCCTGGGCGTAGCGCGACAGGTTCACCACGACGAGGATCACCTCGTCCTCGTAGCGGCGCAGGAAGGCCAGCACCTTGCGGTTCTCCGGCCGGAGCTGCTCGAGCGAGCCCCGGCCGAAGGCCCGGTAGCGGCGGCGCAGCGAGATGAGCCGGCGCATCCACCACAAGAGGGAGCTCGGGTTCTCGTCCTGGGCGTCGACGTTGATGGCCTGGGCGTGGTACTCGGGATCGATGATCACCGGCAGGTAGAGGCGCTGGGGGTTGGCCTCAGAGAACCCGGCGTTGCGGTCGCCGTCCCACTGCATCGGTGTGCGCACGGCGTTGCGGTCGCCGAGATAGATGTTGTCGCCCATGCCGATCTCGTCGCCGTAGTAGACGATCGGCGTCCCCGGCAGCGAGAAGAGGAGGCCGTTCATCATCTCGATCATCGACCGGTCGTTACCCAGCAGGGGGGCCAGGCGGCGGCGGATCCCCACGTTGACCCGAGCCTGGGGGTCCTGGGCGTAGACCCGGTACATGTAGTCGCGCTCCTCGTCGGTCACCATCTCGAGGGTGAGCTCGTCGTGGTTGCGCAAGAACAGCGCCCACTGGCAGTTGGGCGGGGTGGCCGGGGTCTCGGCCAGGATGTCGATGATCGGGAACCGGTCCTCCTGGCGGGCCGCCATGAACATCCGGGGCATCAGGGGGAAGTGGAACGCCATGTGGCACACGTCGCCGTTCCCCATGTACTTGACGGCGTCCTCGGGCCACTGGTTCGCCTCGGCCAGCAGCATGCGGCCCGAGAACCGGGTGTCGATGTGGGCCCGCAGCTGGCGCAGGTACTCGAAGGTCTCGGGCAGGTTCTCGCAGCTGGTCCCCTCCCGGGCGTAGAGGTAGGGCACGGCGTCGAGGCGCAGCCCGTCGACCCCCATGGCCAGCCAGTAGTCGACGACGTCGAACATGGACTGGCGGACCGCCGGGTTGTCGTAGTTGAGGTTGGGCTGGTGGGAGTAGAAGCGGTGCCAGTAGTAGGCCCGGGCCACCGGGTCGAACGTCCAGTTGGAGGACTCGAAGTCCTTGAAGATGATCCGGGCGTCCCTGAACTTGTCCGCTGTGTCGCTCCAGACGTAGTAGTCGCGGTACGACGTGCCCGTGCGGGCCCGGCGGGCCCGCTGGAACCACGGATGCTGGTCGGAGGTGTGGTTGAGGACCAGCTCGGCGATCACCCGGAGCCCCCGTCGGTGCGCCTCGCGCAGGAAGTTGCGGAAGTCCCGCAGCGACCCGTAGGACGGGTGGACCTGGCGGTAGTCCGAGATGTCGTACCCGTCGTCGCGCAGCGGTGAGGGGTAGAAGGGCAGGAGCCAGAGCGCGGTGACCCCGAGGTCGCGCAGGTAGTCGAGCTTTTCGATCAAGCCCCGGAAGTCCCCGACCCCGTCGCCGTCGCTGTCGCGGAACGACCGGACGTGCAGCTCGTAGATGACGGCGTCCTTGTACCAGTCCTCGACGTCGCCGACCACGGCCAGACCGGTGGCGCCCGACGCCAGCTCGTCGACAGCGGTCACGTCGGCTCCTCGGGGCGCGGCCGGCGCACCCGGAATATGTGCGCCGGGACGACGTCGGGGTCGAGCTTCACGAAGTTGTCCGGGCCCTCCCACCGGTAGTGGGCGTCGGTCAGCAGGTCGTGGACGTCGTAGGGCCGGCCGGGGTCGACCCCGAGGGCGGCCAGGTCGAGGTGAAGCCACCCCGATTGGACGTTCGCCGGGTCGAGGTTGACGACCGCCACCACCGCGTTGGGGTCGCGCGGGTCGTGCGCCGGCCGGGCACCCAGGTACCGGGGCTCCTCGATCAAGTAGGTCTTGGAGTACGCGATCAGCTGGTCGTTCTCCACGTGGTGGAACCGCAGGGTCTGGTTGTGGTGCAGAGCCGGGTTGTCGTGGCGGATGCGGTTCACCCGGGCCACGAGCTCGGCCAGGCTGTCGGGGCGGTCGAGCTCCCAGTGGCGGATGGTGTACTTCTCCGAGCCGCGGTACTCCTCGGAGCCGGGATGGCGCGGCACGTGCTCTTGGAGCTCGAAGGCCGGCCCGTAGATGCCGTAGCTCGCCGACAGGGTCGCCGCCAGCACCAGCCGGCTCATGAACGCACCCCGGCCACCCGTCTGGAGCTGCTCGGTCAAGATGTCGGGCGTGTTGGGCCAGAAGTTCGGCCGGAAGTAGTCGGCCACCTCGGTCGCCGTGAGCTCGTGCAGGTAGCTCTCGAGCTCCCACTTGGTCGTCCGCCAGGCGAAGTACGTGTACGACTGGGTGAAGCCGACCTTGGCCAACCGGTACATGACCTTGGGGCGGGTGAACGCCTCGGCCAGGAAGATCACCTCGGGGTGGTCGGCCTTCACCTGGGCGATGAGCCACTCCCAGAAGGCCAACGGCTTGGTGTGCGGGTTGTCGACCCGGAACACCCGGACCCCGCGCCCGATCCACGACTCGAGCACGGCGAGCACCGCCGCCCAGAGCGCCCGCCAGTCCTCGGTCTCGAAGTCGAGCGGGTAGATGTCCTCGTAGCGCTTGGGCGGGTTCTCGGCGTGGCGGACCGTGCCGTCGGGCCGGTGGCGGAACCAGGCCGGGTGCTCGGTCACCCACGGGTGGTCCGGTGAGGTCTGCAGGGCGAGGTCGAGGGCCACCTCGATGCCGCGCCGGCGGGCCGTGCGCACCAGGCGCTCGAGGTCCTCGACCGTCCCGAGCTCGGGGTGCACGGCGGTGTGGCCGCCCTCGGGCGAGCCGATGGCCCACGGGCTGCCCGGGTCGTCGGGCCCGGCGTCGGGACTCCCGTCGGGGCCCTTGCGCCGGGTGCGACCGATGGGGTGGACGGGCGGCAGGTAGACCACGTCCACCCCGAGGTGCACCAGGTAGTCGAGGCGCCCTTCGACGTCGGCGAAGGTGCCGTGGCGCCCGGCGGTGGGCGAGGCCGAGCGGGGGAACAGCTCGTACCAGGTGCTGAAGCGGGCCCGCTCGGGGTCGACGACGAGGTCGAGGGGACCCGAGGTGGCCCACCCCTCGGACTCGGGGACGTCACGGACAAGCGCCGCCAGCCGCTCCCCGAAGACGAGGTCGGCCACCGACGGCTCGGGGCCACCGTTGCGCCGGTCGACCAGCCCACCGACCGGACCGCCCAGCGCGGACTCGAGCCCCCGGGGCGCCCGGCGGAGCTCCCCGGCCACCTCGCGAAGGCGCCGCCCGACGTCACCGCCCGCCCGACCGGCCGCTGCCTCGATGATCTCGGCGCCCACCAGGAGCTCGACCGCCAGGTCCTGCCCGTCGTCGGCCCGGGCCCGGAGGTCGCGCCGCCAGGTGCCGAAGCGGTCGGGCACCGCCCGGACCTCGTAGCCGTGGCGGCCGAGCTCGGTCACGAAGAACCCGGCCCGCCACCGGTCATTGCCGAGAGATTCCATCGGGACGGTCACCCAGTCCGTGGCGCCGGGCGGGCGGTGCCGCACCTCGCAGGTGAGCAGGTCGGGTCCGTCCACGAAGACGTCGGCCTCCACCGCCACGACGTCGCCGACCGCCGCCTTCGCCGGATGGCGCCCCCCCTCGACGAGCGGTCGGATGCCCTCGATGACCGGCCGGACACGGCCGGCGGCGTCGGGCAAGCGCGGCGCCGGCCGGACGGCCGGCGGCTCGCCCTCGTCGTGTGGCCGCCGCTCCCCGGCGGGCGCTTTGTGCATGGCGGTGCGCGGTCCTCCGGTCGGGTCGGACGGGCGGCCCGGCGTGACCCGCCGCGACCCCCGCTGTTGGACGGTACCGCGCCTCTCGGACCCTGCGTGACGCGTGCGCACCGTCTCCTCAGGGGGTGTGGTGTGCCCGGCGCCGGGTAAGAATCGTTCCATGGTCCCCGAGAACCACCCGAACGACGCGGCCGTCGACCCGATGGTCGACCGGCTCGACTACCCGCTCTTCGTCGTGACGGCGGCGGCCGGCGGCGAGATGAGCGGGTGCCTGGTCGGCTTCGCCACCCAGTGCAGCATCGACCCGCCCCGCTTCTTGGTCTGTGTGTCCAAGGAGAACCACACCTACCCGGTGGCCCTGGCCGCCCCGGGGCTGGCGGTGCACCTCCTCGGGGCCGACCAGGTCGAACTGGCCAGGCTCTTCGGCGAGCTGACCGGGGACACCGTCGACAAGTTCGCCGCCGTGGCGTGGCGGGCCGGCCTGACCGGTGCCCCGGTGCTGGCCGACTGCGCCGCCTACCTCGAGGGCCCGGTGCGTTCCCGCCACGACCTCGGTGACCACGTCGGCTTCATCGTCGAGCCGGCGGCCGGGGGGTCGGGCGGCCGGTCCGGGGAGCTCACGCTCCGCCGGGTCGGGCACCTCGACGCCGGCCACCCGGCCTGAGCCCGGCGCGTCCGCCGGGACCCGCCCGACAGGAGCCCTCGTGGAGATCGGCTACACGATGATGTGCGAGCAGTCCGACCCCCGATCGCTGGTCCGAGACGTGGTGGCGGCCGAGGAGGCCCGGTTCGACCACCCGGTGATCTCGGACCACTTCCTTCTCGTGGCTGGCCGCCCAGGGCCCTTCCCCCTACGCCCGCCAGGTCTGATCGCCGAGCCGGGCGCCCCGGGCGCCCGGTGTCACCAGGCGTAGTCCTCGGGGGCCGTCTTGTAGCCGGGGAAGATCTCGTCGAGGCGCTCGAGCACCTTGTCGTCGAGGCGGACCTCGACGGCCCGCAGTGCCCCCTCGAGCTGGTCGAGCGTGCGGGGCCCGATGATCGGGGCGGTGACCCCGGGCCGGCTGAGCAGCCAGGCCAGGGCGACGGTCGAGGGCTCCTCGCCGATCTCGGCGGCCAGGTCCTCGTACGCCTCGAGCTGGTCGCGGTGCGCCTCGAGGGACTCCTTGGCCCGACCCTCGGTCCGCCGGCTCCCCTGGGCCTCCTTGCGCACCACCCCGCCCAACAGGCCCCCCTGGAGCGGCGACCACGGGATGACCCCGAGGCCGTAGGCGGCGCATGCCGGCAGCACCTCGCGCTCGACGTCACGGACCAAGAGGTTGTAGATCGACTGCTCGCTCACCAGGCCGAGGAAGTGCCGGCTGGCCGCCGCCGCCTGGGCCTGGGCGATGTGCCAGCCGGCGAAGTTCGACGACCCGACGTAGAGGATCTTGCCCTGGTTGCGCAGGACCTCCATGGCCTCCCACACCTCGTCCCACGGCGCCCGGCGGTCGATGTGGTGCATCTGGTAGAGGTCGATGTAGTCGGTCTGGAGGCGGGCCAGCGAG
>Ga0209656_10002595_pt1 | contig 11694 bp, 9 predicted proteins | sample BogFormECP12_OM2_FD_188239 | JGI IMG/M metagenome (GOLD analysis project Ga0209656, IMG submission 188239) | Bog forest soil microbial communities from Calvert Island, British Columbia, Canada - ECP12_OM2 (SPAdes) (version 2) | ecosystem: Environmental > Aquatic > Freshwater > Wetlands > Bog ... | reverse complement strand
TCATTCAACGGCAGCTCGTACAGCAGCATCACGCGGCCGGTGCCGATATATTCGAACTTCTTCTGCGTGCCGCGCTTTTCTTCCAGCAGTTTCAGGATCTCGCCGACGTACTCCTCGCGCGTGATCACGGTCGCGTCCAGAATCGGCTCCTCGATCTGCTTGATCTCGGCGGGATTCGGAAATTTCGTGGGATTGTCCACTTCCATCACATCCCCGGCCAGCGTCGTGATTTTGTAGCGCACACCCGGCGCCGTGGTGATGAGATCGATCTCAAACTCGCGCTCCAGCCGCTCCTGCACAATCTCCAGATGCAGCAGTCCCAAAAACCCGCAGCGGAAGCCGAATCCTAGCGCTACTGAATTCTCCGGCTCGAAGTTGAACGCGCTGTCGTTCAAGCGCAATTTTTCGAGCGCCTCGCGCAGCCGGCCGTGCTCATGCGATTCCACCGGATACAGACCGGCGAAAACCATGGGCTTGATCTCTTCGAACCCGGGCAGCGCGGCGGCGGCCGGATTCTCGACGCCCGTGATGGTATCGCCGATCTTGGCGTCGGAAACAGTCTTGATGTTCGCGAACAGAAATCCCACTTCGCCCGCAGCTAGTTCGTCGCAAGGAATCGGCTTGGGCGATTGATATCCGAGACCATCCACCTCGAACATCGTGCCGTTCGACCATAGCTTGATCTTCTGTCCCTTGCGGAGCCGGCCATCCACTACGCGCGCCAGAATGATCACGCCGCGATAAGGATCGAACCACGAATCGAAAATCAACGCGCGCAGCGGCGCATCGGGCGATCCAGCCGGCGGAGGAACCAGGTGCACCACCGCTTCCAGCACCTCCTTTATCCCCACCCCTTGCTTGGCGCTCACGAGAATCGCGTCCTTGGCCGGAAGCCCCACCACCTGCTCGATCTGCTCGCGAATCCGCTCCGGCTCCGCCGACGGCAGATCGATCTTGTTGATCACCGGAATGATTTCGAGATTGTGATGCAGCGCCAGATACGTGTTCGCCAGCGTCTGCGCCTCCACGCCTTGCGACGCATCCACCACCAGCAGCGCGCCCTCGCAGGCCTGCAAGCTGCGCGAAACTTCATAGGTGAAATCGACGTGCCCCGGCGTGTCGATCAAATTGAGCTGATACGTGATGCCGTCGTCGGCCGTGTAATTCAGCCTCACGGCATGCGCCTTGATGGTGATGCCGCGCTCGCGCTCCAGATCCATCGAGTCCAGCACCTGCTCCATCATTTCGCGCTGTGAAAGCGCGCCGGTCACTTCGAGCAAACGATCGGCAAGCGTCGACTTACCATGATCGATATGCGCAATGATAGAGAAATTGCGTATGAACTGAGGATCCATGCGGTAAAATGAGGACCTGAACTCAGTTTAGCCCATGAGCCCAGCGAAGCGATCTGAATGAGCAATGTTACAGAAGGAAATTTAAGCGCGAGCGGAATGAAATTCGCCATCATTGTGGCGCGCTTCAACAGCTTCATCACCGATCGTCTGCTGGCGGGCGCTGAAGATGCGCTGAAGCGTTCCGGCGCGAAACCGGAAGACGTCGAGATCGTGAAGGTCCCCGGTTCCTGGGAGCTCCCGCTCATCGCCAAGACGCTGGCTGGAGCCAGGCGCTTCGACGCCATCATCGCTTTAGGCGCTGTGATCCGCGGCGACACCCCGCACTTCGATCACGTCGCCAATCAGGCTTCCAGCGGGCTCGCCAGCGTGCAGCTCGAAGCCGGAGTCCCCATCGCGTTCGGCGTGCTAACCACGAACACGGTGGAACAAGCCATCGATCGCGCGGGCGGCAAGAGCGGCAACAAAGGATACGACGCCGCCATCACCGCCATCGAGATGGCCGACGTCATCCGCAGGCTTCGGAAGTAAGCCAATCCATGGCGGCGCGTCACAGATCCCGTCAGCGCGCCTTGCAGGTTCTCTATCAATGGGACTTGCGCAAGCAGCCCGTCGACGACGCCATCGCCTCCTTCTACGACACACTCTACTCGGAAGAGCACGAGCGCAAGCCGGGCCGCGACGAATTCATGGAAGACCTGGCGCGCGGCACCTCCGAAATGGCCGGCGACATCGACCGCCGCATCACCGAAAAAGCCGAAAATTGGAAGCTCGACCGCATGCCCCTAGTCGACCGCAACGTCCTTCGCATGGCCATCTACGAAATGAGCCGCAAGGAAACGCCGCCGGCCGTGGTGATCGACGAAGCGCTCGAACTGGCCCGCCAATTCTCGGGCGACGAATCGGTATCCTTCATAAACGGCGTGCTCGACGCGGTGCATCGCGACTTGATTCCCGACACTTGATACCTGGCATCGAAACACCAATCTCAAAATGAACATCCTCTTCGTGGCTTCCGAAGCCACCCCCTTCGCTAAGACTGGCGGCCTGGCTGACGTAATCGGATCGCTCCCAGCCGCCCTCGCCGCGCGAGGCGAACGCGTCGCGGTGGTGCTCCCTGCTTACCGTGAAAATGTCTACCCGGCGGCCCCGGGCGAAGCGTTCCGGAGCCTGGCGATTCCGCTCGGCGCCGGGTATTCCGTCCGCATCGCGCAAACCTCCGGCCGCGGCGTCGATTTCTACTTCGTCGAATGCCCGCCGCTCTACGATCGCGACGGCATCTACGGACACTCCGACGACTATCTGCGCTTCGGCGTCCTCTGCATGGCCGCCCTGGGCGTCGCGCGCAATCTTTTTCTCCCCGACATCATCCACTGCCACGATTGGCAGACCGGCCTGCTGCCCGTCTACCTGCGCGAAAATTTCGGTGGCGACCCTACCTTCGCGGGCGTCAAGACTCTGTTCACCATCCACAATCTCGGCTATCAAGGCCAGTTCGGTCCGGAAACGCTCGCGCCGCTCGGCCTCGACCCGCGCTGGTTCAACCCGAGCCAGCTGGAATTTTTCGGCCACGTCAATCTCCTCAAGGCTGGGATCGCGTGGTCGGACGCCCTCAGCACGGTGAGCCCAACCTACGCGCGCGAGATCCAGACGCGCGAATACGGCTTCGGCCTGGACGGTTTTCTTGCGGGACATGGCCCGGTGGAAGGCATCCTCAACGGCGCCGACTACGAACACTGGGACCCTGAGCACGACCCCCATATCGCCCGCCACTTCTCCGTCGACGACCTGCGCGGCAAACGCGAGTGCAAGCGCCAGCTCATCGCCGAAATGGGCCTTCCTTCCGACACGCTGGACCGCCCGCTGATCGGCATTGTCTCCCGCTTCGCGGCCCAAAAAGGGTTCGACCTGATTGCCGAAACCGGCTCGCGCCTTTTGGCCGAGGATGTCGCACTCGCGGTGCTCGGCTCCGGCGAAACCGGCTACCAGGACATGTTCCGCTCGCTGGCGCAAACCTACCCGCGCAAAGTCGGCCTGCGGATCGGCTACGACAACGCCGTTTCCCATCGCATCGAGGCCGGCGCCGACATGTTCCTGATGCCCAGCCGCTACGAACCGTGCGGCCTGAACCAGATGTACAGCCTGCGCTACGGCACCGTCCCCGTGGTCCGCGCCACCGGCGGCCTGGATGATACTATTGATGAGGCAACCGGGTTCAAATTCCGGGATTATTCCGGAACCGCCCTGCTGGGGGCGATCGGTTTGGCCCTTAAAGCCTATCGCGATCCCGGCCGATGGACCAACCGGATGAGGGCGGGCATGCGTAAGGATTTCTCGTGGAACGCTTCGGCAACGGAGTATTTGCGGCTGTACCGGCGGCTCAAGGGCGTTTGAATCCTTTTGGCTGCTTCGACATCTGATTATAGGGAGAGATTAAGAACGATATGGCTGGTGCGAACACTTTAACCTTCACGGACGCGACTTGGGATAAAGAGGTGCTGAACTCGGATGTTCCCGTCCTGGTGGACTTCTGGGCGGAATGGTGCGGACCGTGCCGCATGATGACTCCGACCATCGATGCGATCGCGAACGACTATTCGGGCCGTGTCAAAGTCGGCAAGCTGAATGTCGATGAGAACGGCGCCACTGGAATGCGCTACAAGGTCATGAGCATCCCCACGCTGCTGCTCATCAAGGGCGGCCAGGTGGTGGAGAGCAAGATCGGTACGACCAGCAAGCCGGACTTGCAGAAGATGATCGACGCGCACGTCGGAGCTGCAGCGGCTGCCCAAAAGCTGGCGTAGCGTGAACCTCACAAACTTTTTGAAACGCCCGGGCCACGCGGCTCGGGCGTTTCGCATTTTACGCCGCCCGCACGAATCTCCGCCGCAGGAACATACCCAACAGAAGCGCTCCCAAGATCACCGGCCACGTGGCAGGTTCCGGCGTCGCGATGCTGCGCCCGTCAATACGATGTCGTAATCAACCAAATCGGTGTCCGCTACGGTGAACGCACCTGCATCCCAACCACTAACGGGTCGGACGAAAAAGGCCCGACCCGGCAGCGCGAGTTTTACCGTGACGGGAGTTCTGAACGCTTCGCTGCTTCCAGTCTGGACGCTGAACGGCGGTTCGCAAGGATCGAACGGCGAGCTTCTCAACAACGTGGAATAATCTAACCGATCTCATCACCGGGATGCAATATGAGCTGGACATGCCACAGGTCTACACCCTCTCCAGCTTTTCCGTCCCGGCCGGGATTTCAACAACGATTCCAGTGGTTCCCAACAGTGCCGCGACCCCGTACCTGGGCGCCCCCCAACAACGGCAATTCGCCGTCTCAGAAGGGAATCTTGTTCCTGTATACCGATGGCAAGGCGGGGCAGGAAGCCAGCATCGTGAACGTCATGCCGTAGCCGTCAACTCAGCTGGAAGGGTAGTGTCGGATCGTGCGCGTCGCGGCCGGAGGCCCAGAAAGGCACCAGCAACGCAAGCTCGCGTTCGTCCATTCCGGCGGGAAGACAGTTGTCGGCTGCGAAGTCTATCCGAATCGACTGATCGGAGGGGATCGGAACCGTGTACGAGTGTGTACCCTCAGCCGGAAACGCGGCCGGCGCCACATCGCTGCCGTTCACCTTCGCCGAAAGCGTCACGGGCTCCGACCCCATCCATCGAAAATCGAAACGCAGGGACGAAAACCTCGCCGAGGACGGCTGCCGCAGCTCGATCGCGAAGCGCCGCTCAGTCCAGCGATAGCTGTTCTGCTCCAGTGGATGCCATCCCTCCAGCAGTTTCACCGAATATCGGCGCGCTATGCGGCTCTCTAGCAGACAGTAAGCACGCTCGTCGCGATCCGTGCGGGCCGGCTCTGACCCCCGCGTCACCCCGGACGTCATGAAGTCATGCACAATCCATCCGGTCTGCCGCAACAAACGCCGCAGCGACGCTTCGGAAAAAATCCAGTGATTCGTGCTGTCGTTGTTGCACTCGTCCGGGTCGAGTAGATAAACCAGCGGCTCCTGCTGCATCGCATGGCCCTGCGGCGTCTGTTGCGCGATGCGCGTGCTCAGCAAACAGTATCGCGCCCGGCTCGCCAGCGCCTCCAGAACGTAATACGGATTCTTCAGGTGATAGAGAACGCCCAGAAACAAGGCGAATCCGAACGTCTCATCCGGCAGCGAGAACTGCGAGTCGAGATCTATGGCCTGAAAACCAACCGACGACCGCAAAGCAATCTTCAAAGCCTGAAACCCGCGGAGCTGGTTGTGATTCGTGCCGCAATTGTCGATCGCCAGCACCCTGCACCCCAGCGATTCCAGAAAGAAAGCATTCGCGCCGTCCGCGCAGCCGACGTCCAGGATCGGATCCCCGCCCGCCAGCTCCAGCAGGTTCCGCCGCGCGCCAGCGAGCAGCTTGTCGAGCATCGCGAAGATGGTGAGCGTGCGATAGGGATACCAGTCGATCTGCTCCGCCGCCAGCTCCGACTTAACTTGATTCAGCCGCTGCTCGAATCGCCCGGCTTGTCCCTGGAGTTTCCGAAGTTCGTCCACTACGACCGTTGTAACAGCAGCGAGTGGACCGCCGCTCGCTCTGGTGCCGAGGTCTGCGCGCCCATCCGCGTCACCGAAATCGCCGCCGCTGCATTCGCGAAACGCAGCGCGTCTTCCAGCTTTGCGTTCTCCGCCAGCGCCACAGCGAGTGCGGCGTTGAATGTATCGCCGGCCGCGGTAGAATCCACCGCCTGCACCGCAAACGGAGCCGACTCGATGGTCTGATCGGGCCCGCAGTAGACGCACCCCTGTTCGCCGAGCTTCACGATCGCCGATCGCGCTCCCAGCTCGCGAATCTTGTGCCCGACCGCGGTGGCATCCGCGACGCTCAAGCGCTCTGGCGTCACGCCCGCGAGAATACACGCTTCGTTCTCATTCGGCGTCGCGATATCCACCAGCTCCAGAATGTCTTTCGAGAGCACCCGCGCCGGCGCCGGATCTAGAATGCAAATTGCGCCCACGCGCCGGCCTTCTTTCAGCGCTTCCGCCACAGTCTCCAGCGGAATCTCGAGCTGCAACAGCACGCACCGCGCGCCCTCGAACGCGGCTCGCTGAGAGGCAATGTCCTCCGGCGAGAGCCGAGCGTTCGCCCCCGGCGCCACCGTGATCGAATTCTGCCCCGCCTTATCGACGTGAATGCAAGCCACGCCCGTCGCGACGGAGGCAGTCTCGATCACCGCACTCACGTCAACACCAGTGAGATTCGCCTTCAGCGCGGCGCCAAACGAGTCCGCGCCAACGCGCCCGATCATCCGCACCGCGATCCCATCGCGCGCCAGTTTCGCCGCCGCGAATGCCTGGTTGCCGCCCTTGCCCCCCGGCACGGTTCGAAAATCGCGGCCCAGGATCGTCTCGCCGGGCATCGGCAGCCGGTCCACCGAGATGACGAAGTCCATGTTCAAGCTGCCGACGACAACAATGGAAGCAGGCATCGGATTCTCAGAGGCTCGCGGCGCCGATCAGGATCAGTCCAATCACATACCCGAAAAACATCAGCCCGATCAGGTTCCCCGTCCCCCTCGGCGCGCCCACGAATTCACGCCATATCACTACGCCCCAGATGGCCGCCACCAGCGTTGCGCCTTGTCCCAGCGCGTATGAGATGGCCGGTCCCGCCACGCCCGCCGCGATCACGTTCAGGCTGAGCGCCAGCATCCAGATGCATCCGCCCAGAAATCCCAGCGAGTGCAGCCGCGCCGGTCCGCGAAAGTAATCGGAGTAAGTCACCTTGCCCGCGCGCATGAAAATCGTATTGAAAATGAAATTGCTGGCGAACAGTCCTGCCGAGAACAGCACCAGCGCGGCGTACGGCGTGAGCAGCCCTGGACGAATCGGCTGCGCCGCGAAATCCTGAGAAATGGCCGCGCTCAACTGTGGATAGAAGAAGCCCATGAGACATCCGGCCACCATCGAAAATGCCAGGCCGCGAGCCGGATCGGTCTCCTTCGCCTGCCCCAGCCGCCGGTACGCGAGCGCCGACATGGTCATCGCGAAAAGAATCAGAACCACGCCCGCCGCCAGCAGCGCGACGTTGCCCTTGGGCGAAAGAATGTAACTCTGCAGCGTGCCGATCACCAGCGCGAGGCCAATGCCGACCGGAAACGCCACCGCCATCCCGGCTGCATCGATCGCGACTACCAGCAGAATATTCGCCAGATTGAACAACACGCCGCTCGCCACGGCTCTCGCCGCCGCGCCTCCCGACATCGCACGCAAGTTCTCGAGAAACGGCGCACCCGCCGCACCCGCGCTTCCCAGCGTGAACGCGAAGACCAGAGAGAACGCCAGCACGCCGATCGCGAAATCCCAATAGAAAAGCTCGAACGGCCAGCGATCCTTCCCGCTCAGCTTCTGCGTATTCGCCCACGATCCCCAGCCCAGCATCGTGATCACGCAAAACAGAATCGCAATGCCGCTATTGTGCACGACAAACAAGCGCGCGTTCTCCTCTAATTTCGATCCGAACAGCGGTAGTATATCAGCCGATGCCCGAATCCTTCCTGATCGACACGGACACCGCCTCGGACGACGCTGTTGCATTGATCATGGCCTTGCGCTCCACAGGCGCGCGCGTGGCCGCGATCACCACGGTTGCCGGAAATGTCCCGGTGGCACAGGCCACCCGCAACGCGCTCTACACTGCCGAACTCTGCGGGATGGAAGTGCCGATCTACGAAGGCTCGGCCAAGCCGTTGTCGCGAAGCCTGGTGCCCGCCAATTGGTTCCACGGCAGCGACGGCCTGGGCGACCACCACTATCCCGAGCCCAAGCGCGACGCCGCGAAGGGGCACGCCGTGGATGCCATCGTCTCCACCATCCGAGACCAGCACGGCCTCACGCTGGTCACGCTCGGCCCGCTCACCAACATAGCCCTCGCGCTCTCGGAAGCGCCGGATCTCATCGCAAAAATCGGCCGCACCGTGATCATGGGCGGCGCGCCGTGCTGCGAAGGCAACGTCACGCCGGCCGCCGAGTACAACATGTGGGTGGATCCCGAAGCCGCCCGTATCGTCCTGCGCAGCGGCCTGCCGATCGAATTAGTCGGCTGGCATCTCTGCCGAGGTTCAGCCGCTCTCTCTCCGGCCGATATCGAGTTCGTCCAAACCATCGGCACGCCTCTCGCGCATTTCGCTATCGAGTGCAACAGCACCGCCCGCCAGGCCTACAAAATCCAAACCGGCGAAGACGGCATCTCGTTGCCCGATCCCGTCGCCATGTCCATCGCGCTCGACCCAACCATCGGCCGCGAGTGGAGCCGCCACTACGTCGACGTCGAAACCGCCAGCGAGCTCACGCGCGGCATGACCGTGGTTGACCGCCTGGGTGTCGCCGCCAACGAGCGCAATCAGGCCACCTGGTCCGAACTGCTGGATCGCGTTCCCAAGGCGAAAGTGTATTGGACCATCGACGTCGAACGCTGGAAGCAGTCCCTCTATTCGTCTCTGCGTTAACACTGCCTAGAGGTCTGCCGCGCCGTCTTCACCCAGCATCGCAGCACCTCCGCGACGCTCCACGCCTGCGAATTGCAGCCGCGCGGCAAATATGGCGCATTTCCATCGAAGATCTCGCTGATCGTTCCAATGCACGCTTCATTCTCGTGCTCGGCGAGATGGCTCAGGAACCGCCGGCCACCGGCGCCATCCCCCGGATGCAACTTCAGCCACGCATCGATGAACGGCCCCAACATCCAGGTCCACACGGTTCCCTGATGATACGCGGCATCGCGCGAGCGAAGATCGCCGAAATACTGCGGCTTGTAGTCCTTGTCCTGCTGGCTCAACGATCGGAGCCCGAACGGCGTCAGCAGCCGCTTCTCCACCACGTCCAACACCCGCGCCCATCGCGATTGCTCCAACACCGGATGATCCAGTGAAAACGCCAGCACCTGATTCGGACGGCACGCCGCGTCGTCGCCCGCCGGGCCATCCACGACATCGTACAAGTGCCCCTTCTCTTCGCACCAGAATCGCGCATTGAACGATTTCCGCACGCGCCCCGCCTGCGCACCCAGCTCGCGCGCGCGTTCCCCATCCGTCGTCTCCACCCAACCCGCGAGCAAACACAGCGCGTTATGCCAAAGCGCATTGATCTCCACGGCCTTGCCCCGCCGCGGCGTCACCACCCAATCCCCGACCTTGGCGTCCATCCAGGTGAGCTGATACCCCGCCTGCCCCTGCGTAAGCAAGCCGTCCGCGGGATCGGCGCCAATTCCGAACAATGTTCCGCGCGTATGGCATTCCGCGATCTCCATCAGCTTCGGCACAATCACGGCCAGCGTGTCGCGATCGCCCGTCGCTTCGAGGTAGCGCTGCACCGCATGAAAAAACCACAGCGACGCATCCGCGGTGTGATACAACCCCTCGCGCCGGCCCTCCGGAAACAGGTTCGGAATCAATCCATCCTTCACATAATTCGCGAACGTTCTTAGAATCCAGCGCGCCTCCTTACCGCGCCCGGTTGTCAGCGTCAGCCCCTCCAGGCTGATCATCGTGTCGCGGCCCCAATCGGTGAACCACGGATATCCCGCGATTACGCTCCACGCCTCTTCGCCTTCCGCGCGAGCGCGCGCAGTATCCTCCACGCGCCCGGCTGGCGTCATCAAAAACTGATCGGCCGCCATCACCAGCTCAGCGCCAAAGCCCGCCTGCGCCTCCGGCACCGCCATCGAGAGCAGATTCTCGCGCCGGCGCTGCTCCGCCTCCAGCGCCTGATTCGAGCTCATCGCCAGCAACGCATCCCACGACTCCGCGGACGCGACGAATGCCGCGTGCTCGCCCGATACCAGATTGGTCCGAAAATATCCTGGACTCCACATCTCTCCGACGGAGTCGTAGCCGCGCTCTTGCTCCGACGCGTAAGTCACGTTCGCGACCTGCCTGCGGTCGTAGGTGAACGCCGCGTGCGGCGCGGTGAAGTGCAAGCGGAGCTTGGGAAACTCGTCGCCGGCCGACACCTCGCAGCGATCGTCCTGCAGCGTGAGCATATATGGCGCGCGCGGGGTGGTGCCCACCGGATCGTCGTGATGGCGTATTTCCACCGCCGGCCGCACTCCCAATCGAACCGGCCCGTCGCCCGAGACCAGCCGGTAGAGAACATGCACGGTGTTCTGCCGGTAAGGAAGAATCACGCGCTTCTCCAAAACAAATTTGCCGATCGTGTAGACCCAAACCGGCAGACCCGCTTCCAGACGAAACTCGGACACCGGCACGATGTCGGTGCCGCTCGCGCCCGAAAGCACCGCCGCTCCCAAATAAAAAACCGCTCCGTTTTGCAAACGAACGCGCTCGGCCAAAGCATTCAGCATCATGATCCGGCCCGACGGCTGCGCGGCGATCAGCAGCCCGTGAAATCGCCGCGTGAGCAAGCCCTCTATGGTTCCCATCGCGTATCCACCCAACCCGTTGGTGAGAATCCACTCCTCGCGCCCATCGAAGTCGTGCTCACCCGATCTCAGAATTCGGATAGGACTACACATCGGAATCATCCCGCGCCCCCACCATCCACACCGCTGCTTCCCCTGGAATCCTCCAGCCGTCCTCCGTCTCCGGCGAATACACTCCATTGCCGCCATACTTCGGATCTTCGCTCGAGAACATCAGCTTCCAAGGATGCCCCATCACCGGCGCCAGCAGCGGTTCGGGAGCCTGCTGCAAATACAAATCCGCGCCCAGATTCACTAGCAGCAACCAATCGCCTTTGCCGTCGATATAGCGCAGTAGAAACGCATGCTCCGAAAGGACCGCCCCATCGAATCCGCCCAGCGTGGGAGCCCCGATCATCGGATTCGCGCGCCGCAGCCGCAGCAGATCCCGATGCAGCGCGTACCATTCCCGATGCCGCTCGCGCTCGGAGAAATCCAGCTTGCAGCTTTCGAACGTCCACGGATTCCCGGGATCGGCCAGCAGTTCCTGCGCCTCGGCGCCTCGCAAACTCCGGAACTGCGACAAGAATTCCGCGCGCCCCTGAAGCACCAGCTTCGAGATCTCGGGCTTGTGATCGGAAAAAAACCGGAACCGCGCCGACGACGCGAATTCCTGTCCCTGAAACAGCATGGGTGTCCCCGGCCCCAGCAGCAGCAGCGTGGTCATCGCGCGCAATTTCCCGGCGCTCGTGATCTGATGCATTCGCTTCCCGCGCGCCGAGTTGGCAACCTGATCGTGATTTTCGAGAAAGGTCACGAAGGACCCGCGTGGCACGTCCAGCGTAGGCGTCCCTCGCCGCTGTTTCTGCCACGAGTACCGCTGCCCTTGGTACAGGAACCCGTGCTTCGCCGCCGAAACGAACTCCTGCGC
>Ga0209656_10002593_pt1 | contig 11705 bp, 8 predicted proteins | sample BogFormECP12_OM2_FD_188239 | JGI IMG/M metagenome (GOLD analysis project Ga0209656, IMG submission 188239) | Bog forest soil microbial communities from Calvert Island, British Columbia, Canada - ECP12_OM2 (SPAdes) (version 2) | ecosystem: Environmental > Aquatic > Freshwater > Wetlands > Bog ... | reverse complement strand
CCGGTGCGGCGGATCATGTCCTTGGTCTCCTGGCTGCCGAGCCGCCGGGAGCCGGTGACGAAGTCCGCCTCGCCGGCGACCACCGGCGCTAGCACGGTGTCCATCTCCGCCGGGTTGTACTGGCCGTCCGCGTCGGTCGTCACGATGTAGCTGGCCCCGCCGTCGCGGGCCAGCCGGTAGCCGAGCCGCAGCGCGGCGCCCTGGCCGCGGTTGACCGGCACGTCGCAGACCATGGCGCCGGCCGCGGCGGCCTCGGCCGCGGTGTCGTCGGCGCAGCCGTCGGCGACCACGATGGCCGCCGTGGCCAGCCCGCAGACCTCGGCGGGCAGCGCCTGGATGACCGGGCCGATGGCGCCTTCCTCGTTGTAGGCGGCGATCACGATCGCGACCAGGGGAAGGCTGGTGGCGCGCTCGCCGTAGGCGTCGGTGAACACCTTGATGGCGGTGTCGTCCACCACCTGGTCCTGCGGGTTGCTGTAGATCACGCGTACCCCCTCTCGGGGGCAAAATCCGGCCAGACCGTCGCCATGCCGGATTCCAGGTCGTACGCGGGCCGGTAGCCGAGCGCCGTCGCCGCCGAGATGTCGAGCACCACGGTCGGCATCTCGCCGTCGCCGACCGGCACGTGCTCGGCCGGAATGGGGGCGCCGGTGACCCGGCGGGCCGTCGCCACCATGTCGCTGACCGAGACCGACTGGCCGGCACCGAGGATCAGCGGGCCGTTGTGCCGGGCCCGCCAGGCCGCCAGGATCCCCTGGACGATGTCGTCCACGTGCACCACGTCGCGGAGCATGCTGCCGTCGCCGCGGACCTGGACGCCCTCGCCGTCGCGGGCCGCCCGCATCAGCTGGGGGATGAAGCTGTCCTTCTCGGCCATCCCCGGGCCGTAGACGTTGGAGAACCGCAGCGCCGCGCCGGTGATGCCGTAGCAGTTGGCGTAGCTGCCGAGCAGCATCTCGGCCGCCGCCTTGGTCGCGCCGTACGGGGTGAGCGGGCGGAGCACGGTCCGCTCGGTGATGATCTCGCCCGGGGCGCTGCCGGCGCCGACGACCGCGTTCGTCGACGCGAGCAGGAAGGTCTCCACCTCGTTCTCGCGGGCCAGTTCGAGCAGCCGGGCGGTGACGTCCACGTTGAGCCGGTGGGTGCTGACCGGGTCCTGCACCGAAGCCAGCACGGAGGTGATCGCGGCCAGGTGGATGATCACGTCGGTCCCCGGGCGGACCGCCCGCGCGGGCACGTCCTGGCCGCACAGGTCGCCGATGACCGAGCGCACCGCCGTGTCGGGAAAGGCCCGCAGGTCGGCCACGGTAACCTCGTGCCCTTCGGCCAGCAGAGCGCGGACCACTCTGCGGCCGATGAAACCGGCCCCGCCTGTCACCAGGACGCGTGAACGATTCGCCATGCGTGCTCCGTTCAGCATCTAAGAGATATGTGTCAACATGTCGTTACATGCCAGTTCGCCAGGCCGTTGGCACCATGTGTCCGCCTGCTCGCAGACGGCTTGATTCGCGATCCGGTTCTACCGGTTTCCGTTCGCACACGCTACCTGGACCCGCTGAGAGTTTCCTGCCGAATGGCTGGCAACGTGCGCCGGAGGCGAACCCGGGCCAGTTTACCCGGCGGTTTAGCGGACGCTGTTACATCGCGTCCCGCCCGGTATGCCATGCTGTGCTGAGGCAGCGACGCGGAGGAACTCCGGTGCGAATCCGGGGCTGTCCCGCAACTGTGACCGGGGGTGACCTGCGAGGTCACCGTCTTAGCCCGGGAGCCAGAGACTCCGGCTGCCGTTTGAGTTCCGGACTTCGGGCGAGGAAACCCGGGAAGGACTGGCTCCATGGCGACGACAGCCGGGAACAAGCACAGTGCCTCCTATCCGTTCGCCGGCATCGTCGGGATGGCGGACCTGAAGCTGGCGCTGCTGCTCAACGCGGTGTCGCCGGCCATCGGGGGTGTCCTGGTCCGCGGCGAGAAGGGCACCGCGAAGTCGACCATGGTCCGCGGGCTGGCCGCGCTGCTGCCGCCGGTGCCCGTGGTCCCCGGCTGTCCTTATTCCTGCAATCCCGCCGCACCCGACCCGGCCTGCCCGGCAGGCCCGCACGGCGCCATGGCGGCTGAGCTCCGCCCGGTCACGCTGGCCGAATTGCCGGTGGGGGCGACCGAGGACCGCCTGACCGGTTCGCTCGACATCGAGCGCGTGTTGACCGCGGGCACGACCGCCTTCCAGCCCGGCCTGCTCGCCGCGGCGCACCGTGGAGTGCTCTACGTCGACGAGGTCAACCTGCTCCACGACCATCTGGTGGACCTGCTGCTCGACGCGGCCGCCCTGGGCGTGAACTACGTGGAGCGCGAGGGCGTCTCGGTCCGGCATGCCTCGCGTTTCCTGCTCGTCGGCACCATGAACCCCGAAGAAGGCGAGCTGCGCCCGCAGCTTCTCGACCGGTTCGGGCTGACCGTCCAGGTGACGGCGAGCACCGATCCGGCCGAACGAGCCGAGGTGGTCCGCCGCAGGCTCGCGTTCGAGGCGGATCCCGCTGTGTTCGGCCGGCGCTTCGCCGCCGACACCGCGGCGCTGGCCGGGCAGGTGGCCGCGGCCCGGGCCCGGCTCCCGCAAGTGGAGCTGCCCGACGCCGCGCTGCGCCAGATCTGCGCCGTCTGCGGCGCGTTCGGCGTGGACGGGATGCGTGCCGACCTGGTCACCGCCCGAACGGCAATCGCCCTGGCCGCCTGGGGTGGCCGGGACGTGGTAACGGAGGAGGATGTCCGCATCGCGGCCCGGCTGGCCCTCCCGCACCGGCGCCGCCGCGACCCCTTTGACGCTCCCGGCCTGGACGAGCAAGCCCTCGACGATGCCCTGCGAGAAGCCGCCCCCCAGGATCCCGGCGCTTCCCAGGGTCCCGGCGCCCCCGATGACCCCGACCCCGATCCCGATCCCGAGAACCCCGACCCCGAACCCGATCCCCAGAACCCCGACCCCGAACCCGATCCCCAGAACCCCGACCCCAGCGACCCCAATGGCCCCAGCGGCCCTGGGAACCCCGACCCCGGTCCCAGCGGCCCCGGCGGGGGCCAGAACACCGGCGCAGACTCGTCCGCCCCGTCACCCAGCTCAGCCACGGAAGCACCGCCGACCGCGCCGGTGTCCCCCGCGGTCCCGTTCCGCGCCCGGCTGCTGACCGTGCCCGGCGTCGGCGAGGGCGCACCCGGCCGCCGCTCCGCCGCCCGCGGCCCGTCCGGCCGTACCGTCGGGGCGCGCGTCCCCCAGAGCCGCCCCTTCGCCCTGCACCTCCCGGCGACCGTCCGCGCCGCCGCCCTGCGCAGGCCCCACACCCCAGCCCCCTCGCTCCCTTCGCCCTACCACACCATGATCGTGAACAGTTTTAGCCAAATAGCGGCTAAAACTGTTCACGATCATGAAATCGGCCGCCCTGCGCCCGCCCGGCGGGTGAGGCTGGCCCCGGCCGACCTGCGCCAGGCGGTGCGGGAGGGCCGGGAGGGGAACCTCGTGCTTTTCGCCGTGGACGCCAGCGGGTCGATGGCGGCCCGGCAGCGGATGCGCGCGGTCAAGGGCGCGGTCCTGTCTCTTCTGCTGGATGCCTACCAGCGCCGCGACAAGGTGGGGCTGGTCACGTTCCGCGGCGCCGGAGCCGAGCTCGCCCTTCCGCCTACCTCCTCGGTCGAGGCTGCCGCCCGCCGCCTGACCAGCCTGGCCGCCGGCGGCCGGACCCCGCTCGCGGCGGGGCTGGCCAAGGCGGCGCGCGTGCTGGCGGCCGAACGCCTGCGGGATCCCCGCCGCCGCGCCCTGCTCGTCGTGGTTACCGACGGCCGGGCCACCAGCGGCAGCGACGCCGACCTGGCCAGGGCCGCGGCCATGCTGGCCAGGGTGGCCAGCGTGGTGGTGGACTGCGAGACGTCGATCCTACGGCTGGGCCTGGCCGAACGTCTCGCGGTCCAGCTGGGAGCGACGCTGTTCCGCCTCGACGAACTCGAGGCGGGGCCGGGTCTTGCCGCCGTGGCCCGGCAGATGACCCGCGGGCCGGAAAGAAATAGGGTCGCCTGATGCCCCAGGGAACTCCCGAGCACGTCCCGGGCGACGGCCTGACCACCCGGCAGCGGCGGAACCGTCCGCTGGTCATCGTGCACACCGGGCCGGGCAAGGGGAAGTCCACCGCCGCCTTCGGCCTGGCACTGCGTGCCTGGAACCAGGGGTGGTCCGTCGGCGTCTTCCAGTTCGTCAAGTCGGCGAAGTGGCGGGTCGGCGAGGAGCGGGCGCTCCGGCTGCTCGGCGAGACCGGCCAAGGCGGCGCGGTCAGCTGGAACAAGATGGGCGAGGGCTGGTCCTGGATCCAGCGGGATGCCGGCAGCCAGGCCGAGCAGGCCGCCGAGGGGTGGGCGCAGATAACCAGGGACCTGTCCGCGCAGGCCTACCGCTTGTACGTACTCGATGAGTTCACCTACCCGATGAAGTGGGGCTGGGTGGACGTCGACGAGGTGGTCAGCGTGCTCGCCGCCCGGCCCGGCCAGCAGCACGTGGTGATCACCGGCCGGGACGCGGACCGCAGGCTGATCGAGGCCGCCGACCTGGTGACGGAGATGACGAAGGTCAAGCACCCCATGGACGCCGGCCAGAAGGGGCAGAAGGGCATCGAATGGTAGCCATCCCGCGCCTGGTCATCGCTGCCCCGGCGTCCGGCTGCGGCAAGACCACCGTGGCCTGCGGGCTGATGGCGGCGCTGCGCGCGCGGGGGCTGGCGGTCTGCGGGCACAAGGTCGGGCCGGACTACATCGACCCCGGCTACCACGCCCTGGCCACGGGCAGGCCGCCGCGGAACCTGGACCCGTTCATGTGCGGGGAGGAGCTGATCGCGCCGCTGTTCCTGCACGGCGCGGCCGGCGCGCAGGTCGCCGTCGTCGAAGGCGTGATGGGCCTGTTCGACGGCGCGGACCCAGCGGTCGTCCCAGATCCAGACTTCGGTTCCACCGCGCACGTGGCGCGGCTGCTCAGCGCTCCGGTCGTGCTCGTAGTGGACGCGGCGCGGGCCGGGCGTTCGGTGGCCGCGCTGGCGGCCGGCTTTGCCGGCTTCGACCCGCGGACCCCCGTCGACGGCGTGATCTTGAATCGGGTCGCGTCCGACCGGCACGAACGGCTGCTCCGGGAGGCGCTCGCCTCGTCCGGCCTGCCGGTCTACGGTGCGATCAGGCGGACCGAACCGATTGCCACCCCGTCCCGGCACCTCGGCCTGATCCCGGCCGCGGAGCGCGAGGCGGCAGCCGGCCAGGCCATCGACCGGATGGGCGCCCTGATTGCCGGCTCCTGCGACCTGGATGCCCTGCTCGCCCTGGCCAGGCGCGCCCCCGCCGTTACGGGTCGGCCCTGGGAACCCCCGGCGACCCCAGCTGCCACGCGCCCCGCACCGGTCGTCGCGGTGGCCGGCGGGTCGGCCTTCACGTTCGGCTACATCGAGCAGACCGAGCTGCTCGAGGCGGCTGGGTCGCGGGTGGCCCGGTTCGACCCGCTGCGGGACGAGGACCTGCCCGCGGGAACCGCCGGGCTGATCCTCGGCGGCGGCTTCCCCGAGATGCACGCGGCCGCGCTGTCCGCCAACGAGCGGCTGCGCGGGCGGGTGGCCGCGCTGGCCCGCCGCGGCGCGCCGGTCGCCGCCGAGTGCGCGGGGCTGCTCTACCTGGCGCGGACCCTGGACGAGCGGCCTATGTGCGGCGTCCTCGACGTGCGGGCCACGATGACCCCGAAGCTGACCCTCGGCTACCGGCACGCCGTGGCCGTGACGGATTCGGTGCTGGCCCGGGCCGGCGACGTGGTGCGCGGCCACGAATTCCACCGCACCGTGACCGTCCCGGCTCGCGGGGACCGGCCTGCCTGGCGGTTCGGCTCCGGCGAGCTCGAAGGCCACGTCACCGGCACCGGATCCGGCGTCGCCTCTTACCTGCACACGCACTGGGCCGGTTATCCGGGCGCGGCGGCCAGGTTTACCGCCGCCTGCGGTATCGCCGCGGACGTGACGTCATGACGAAGCGGCTGATTGGGGTGGGCGTGGGGCCCGGGGACCCGGAACTGGTCACGGTCAAGGCCGTCCGCGTGCTCCGCGAGGCCGACGTGGTGCTGGTCCCCGTACTGGCCGGCCCGGCCCCCGAGGACCCCAGGACCGCGGGACCCGCCGAGAATCTGGGGCATTTGGACCCTTCGGGACCTTTGGTTGCTTCGGGACCTTTGGTTGCTTCGGGACCTTTGGTTGCTTCGGGACCTTTGGTTGCTTCGGTACCTTTGGTTGCTTCGGGACCTTTGGTTGCTTCGGGACCTTTGGTTGCTTCGGGACCTTTGGTTGCTTCGGGACCTTTGGTTGCTTCGGGACCTTTGGGTGCTTCGGGACCTTTGGGGGCTTCGGGACCAGGCCGGGCGGAGACGATCATCCGCGCCTACGTCGGCGCGGACCGGGTCAAGCGCTTGGAGTTCGCGCTGAACGACACCGGCGGCGTCACGCCGCGGCGGGCCGCCGCCTGGCAGGCCGCGGCGGCTGCCGTGGCAAATGAGTTCGCCGCGGGCGCCGCCACGATCGCGTTCGGCACCCTCGGCGACCCCAACCTGTACTCCACGTTCAGCTACCTGGCCCAGACCGTCCGCGACCTGGTCCCGGAGGTGGCGGTGGAGACCGTCGCCGGCATTACCGCCATGCAGGACCTGGCCTCCCGGGCCGGCATCTCGCTGGCCGAGGGCACCGAACCGGTCACGCTCGTCCCGCTCAACGGCGGCACCGACGCCCTGGATCAGGCGCTGGCCTGCGGCGGAACCGTCGTCGGCTACAAGGTGGGAGCCGCCGCCAGCCCCGCGCCCGCGGTCCTGCGGGACCGCCTGCAGGCGGCCGGCCGCCTGGACGGCGCCATCATCGGCGCCCGCCTCGGCCTCGAAGGAGAACTCATCGCCCCCGCGGCCGAAGTCCTGCCCCCCGCCGAGGACACCGCACCCGCACCCGCCGCCGAAGTCCTGCGCGCCACCAGGGACATTCCGGACATTCCGTATTTGTCTACCCTGATCACCCCCGTACCCCGCGCTGGCCGGGGTACGTCCCTGGCTCAGGAGGTGCCCGCCGGCGAGTTCAGCCGGCACGATGTTCCATCGAGCCGGTTCTGGCCGGCTCAATGTTCCATCGAGCCGGCCAGAACCGCCAAGCAGACCGGGGAACCGGTTCCTGTGGGGCGGGTGTTCTTCGTGGGAGCCGGTCCCGGGGCCCCGGACCTGCTGACCTTGCGCGGGGCGCAGGCCATAGCGGCCGCCGACGTGGTGATCTGGGCGTCGAGCCTGGTCGACCAGCGAGTGCTAGCGCACGCCAAGCAGAGCGCCGAAATCGTGGACTCGGCCAAGCTCCCGATGGAGGGTGTGCTGCCCTATTACGAGCGCGCGGCGCAGCAGAACCTAATGGTCGCCCGCGTCCACTCCGGCGACCCCTCGCTGTGGGGTGCCATCGCCGAACAGCTCGAGCAGTGTCAAACCCTCGGCCTGGGCACCGAGATCGTGCCCGGGGTGTCCAGCTTCACCGCGGTGGCGGCGCGGATCGGGCGCGAGCTGACCATCCCGGAGGTCGCCCAGTCGGTGATCTTGACCAGGCTTGGCGGCGGCAAGACCCCGATGCCGCCGGGCGAGCAGGTGGCCGAGTTCGCACGCCACCAGACGACGATGGCGCTGTTCCTCTCGGCCGCGCGGTCCGGCCAGCTGCAGGACGAACTGCTGGCCGGCGGCTACCCGCCGGATACCCCGTGTGTCGTCGCCTATCAGGTGACCTGGCCGGACGAGCTGATCGTGCCGACCGTGCTCAAAGACCTGGCCGCCACCATCAAGGAGCGCAAGCTCTGGAAACACACGCTGGTGCTCGTCGGGCCCGGCCTGGCCGCCGGCGGCAGCCGGTCCCACCTGTACCACCCAGGCCATTTTCACGGTTTCCGCAAGGCGGACCGGCAGGCCAGGAAGCAGCTTCGCGAAACCTCCCAACCACGGCTGATAGACCCGTGACCCAGCACGACGACCCCGAACTGCGAGAACCCGACCTGCCCCGGACGGCGAAGGTCAGGAAGCAGGCGCTGCGCACCGGCTGGACCACCGGGGCCTGTGCGGCGGCGGCCGCGAAGGCGGCCACCGCCGCGCTGGCCACCGGCGAACTCCAGGAAACCGTCCAGATCGGCCTGCCGTCCGGCCAGCGGGTCCGGTTCGGAGTGGACGCCTGCACCCTGACGCCAGATGTAACAGCCGAGGCGGTGGTGGTCAAGGACGCGGGCGACGACCCCGACGTCACACACGGCGCGCGGCTGACCGCGACGGTGCGCTGGCGCGACGAGCCGGGAATCGAGCTGGACGGCGGCGTGGGCGTGGGGGTGGTCACCAAGCCGGGCCTCGGCCTGGAGCTGGGCGGCCCGGCCATCAACCCGGTCCCGCGCGCGATGATCACCCAGTCGGTCGGCGAAGTCATCGACCTGGCCCGACGCGGAATCCACATAATCATCTCGGTCCCGGACGGCGAGAAGATGGCCCGCAAGACCACTAACGCCAGGCTCGGCATCATCGGCGGCATCTCGATCCTCGGCACTACCGGCATTGTCCGGCCGTTTTCGACCGCGTCCTGGCGGGCCAGCGTGGAGCAGGCGATCTCGGTGCTGGCCGCCCAGGGCGAGGACACGGTCGTGCTGTGCACCGGCGGGCGCACCGAGAAGGGCGCCATGAAACTCCTGCCGCAACTGCCCGAGGTGTGCTTCGTGGAGGTGGGTGACTTCACCGGCGCCGCGCTGCGCCGCGCCGTGGAGCACGGGCTGACCCGCGTCGTCTTCGCCGGCATGCCCGGCAAGCTCACCAAGCTGGCGGGCGGCGTACTGATGACCCACTACACCAGATCCAAGGTGTCCCTAAAACTGCTCCAAGACATCACCCTGGCGGCCGGCGGCCGTCTGGACCTCGCCGAACGAGTCGCCAACGCGAACACCGCCCGGCACGCGGCCGAACTATGGGACGAGGTCGGCCTGCTGCCCGCGGCGGGCCGCGAACTGTGCGCCCGCGCCGCCCGCGTCCTGCACCGCTTCTGCGCCGAACAAGCCGCCCGCGAACACAAGACCACACCCGAGATCGTTGTCATCATGGTCGACTTCACCGGCCACACCAAGATCGCCGAGGCGGCGGCATGAGCCCGGAGGTCACCGTGATCGGCTGCGACGGCCGGCCCCTCGGCCCGGAAGCGTCGCAGGCCCTCGCCGCGGCCACGCTCGTCATCGGCGCGCCCAGGCACCTCGAGAACGCCCCGATCCCGCCCGGCGCGGAACGCAAAGAGCTCAAGCACCTCGACGAGGCCCTCGACGCCGTAAGCGTGCGCTCCGGCCCCGCAGCCGTGCTGGCCTCCGGGGACCCGGGGTTCTTCGGCATCGTCCGCGCACTGCGCGCCCGGAAAATCGAGCCAAGAGTCATCCCCGCCATCTCCTCGGTGACCCTCGCCTTCGCCCGGCTGGGCCTGGACTGGGACGACGCCCTGGTGATCTCCGCCCACGGCCGGGAACCCAGGAGCCCGGGACAGGCGCTCGCGGCCGCCCTCGCGCACCCCAAGGCCGCCATCCTGACCGCGCCCCGGACGGCCTCGGCGCGCGACCTCGGCGCCGAACTGCTGGCCGCGGGCAAACGGGTGTACGTCGCCGAGTGCCTCGGCACCGCGCAGGAGCGGATCACCGACCTGACCGCGGAGCCGACGAGGGACTTCGCCGAGCCGAACATCCTCATCGCCCTAGACCCCATCGCCCTAGACCCCATCGCCCTAGACCCCATCGCCCTAGACCCCATCGCCCTAGACCCCATCGCCCTAGACCCCATCGCCCTAGACCATGAGGCCCCGAAGACCTCCGAAGCGCCGAGCACGCCACGCTGGCTGGCCGGCCACCAGGGCGCCCCGGATGGCTGGGCGCTGCCCGAGGACGCGTTCACCCACCGCGACTCGATGATCACCAAGGCGGAGGTCCGCGCGCTGGTCCTGGCCCGGCTCGGGCCGGCCCCTGGCCGCATCATCTGGGACGTGGGCGCGGGCTCGGGCTCGGTGGCGGTGGAATGCGCCCGGTTCGGCGCCCACGTGATCGCCGTCGAGGCGGACCAGGCCCAGTGCGACCGGATCCGCACGAACGCGGCCCACCACGGCGTCCGCCTGCAGGTACGCCAGGGCCGCGCGCCGGAAGCGCTCGACGGCCTACCGCCCGCGGACGCGGTCTTCGTCGGCGGCGGCGACCGAACCGTGCTGGCCGCCGTCGCCAAGGCCGCCGACCCCGGCCGCGTCGTGGTCACGCTGGCCGCCGTCCAGCGGGTGGGGGAGACCAGCGACCTGCTCACCGACCTGGGCTACCGCCCCGAGGGCGTCCAGCTCCTGGCGTCCCGCCTGGCGCCTCTCCCCGGCGGTCAGCTCCGCCTCGCCGCCCAGAACCCGGTCTTCGTCGTATGGGCGCAGCGATGATCGGCCTGGTCGGCGTCACCGCCGCGGGCCAGGCCGCCGCGGACCGCCTGGCCCGAGCCTGGCCCGACGCCCGCCATTACGACGGCCCCGCCGCCGCGGCCCTGCCTCAGGCGTTCAAAGAATGCGACGCGGTCGTCTGCTTCCTCGCCGTCGGCGCGACCGTCCGGCTGCTCGCGCCGCTGCTGACCGGCAAGCACGAAGACCCCGGGGTGGTCTGCGTCGACGAGGCGCTGCGGTTCGCGGTTCCGGTGCTCGGCGCTCATCAAGGCGGCGGCAACGCGCTGGCCCGCCGGGTCGCGGAAACTCTGGGCGCCGCACCCGTCATCACCACGGCCAGCGACGCTGCCGGGTCCGTCGGGCTCGACGAGTTCGGCGCGGACCTGGGCTTCCGCATCGAGCCGGGCAGCGACCTGGCCGCCGTGGGCGCCGCGATCCTGTCCGGCGACCGGGTGACCTTCACCGCCGACCAGGAGTGGCCGCTGCCCGCGCTGCCGCCGAACGTGGTGCACACCGACCGGCCCGAACCAGGCGTTCCCGCCGTCGTGGTGACCGACCTCACGATCAATTCGGCCGAACGGGCTGTGGTTTACCGCCCGGCTTCCCTGCGTGTCGGCGTGGGCGCGAGCCGCGGTGTGCCCGCCGAGGAGATCGGCCAGCTCATCGACGGCACGCTGGCCGAACTGGGGCTGTCACCGAGGTCCGTTCGGCACATCGCCACGGCGGATGTGAAGGCGGACGAGCCGGGTTTGCTGGCGGCCGCGGCCGGACGCGGCTGGCCGGTGGTCACCTTCCCGGCCGGCCGGCTCGCGGCGGTACCGGTGCCCAACCCGAGCGAGGTGGTCCGGCGCGCGGTGGGCACGCCGAGCGTCGCGGAGGCGGCGGCGCTCGTCGAGCCAGGGGCGACGCTGCTGGCCGCCAAGCGAGCCAGCGCGCACGCCACGGTCGCGGTGGCCCGGGGCCGGCCGCGGGGGCGGCTGGCGGTGATCGGGATCGGGCCCGGCGCCCGGGACCTGATGACGCCGCGCGCGGTGGCCGAACTGCGCCGCGCCGCCGTGGTCGCCGGGCTCGACGCCTACCTGGAGCAGGTCGCCGACCTGCTGCGGCCGGGGACGCGGGTGCTGGCCAGCGGCCTGGGCGCGGAGCAGGAGCGGGCCGCCGAGGCGGTGGCGCAGGCCCGGGCCGGGCGGGCGGTGGCGCTGATCGGTTCGGGCGACGCGGGCGTCT
>Ga0209656_10002592_pt1 | contig 11706 bp, 9 predicted proteins | sample BogFormECP12_OM2_FD_188239 | JGI IMG/M metagenome (GOLD analysis project Ga0209656, IMG submission 188239) | Bog forest soil microbial communities from Calvert Island, British Columbia, Canada - ECP12_OM2 (SPAdes) (version 2) | ecosystem: Environmental > Aquatic > Freshwater > Wetlands > Bog ... | reverse complement strand
GGTCAATATTCCGGGGTCGGCCGGCGCTGAGATCAGGTAGGTGTCCTGCGTCAAGTCCTGGCGCAACCTTGAAAAAAAGAAACCGCCGAGCCACTTGACGGGTGCCGCGGAATCCGTCGACGCCAGGCGCACCTCCTCGGAGAGTTGAATTTGATGGAGCGTCAACAGAGTCGGAACGGCGTCCGCGTAGGACGTTGGAAATGCCGGGCCCAGAGGGTTGCCGAAGCCGCCGAAATACACGACGCCGGCGACATTCGTCGTGTCGACCGTCGCACTCGCCGTCCGATCGACATAGGAGGTGATGGCCGTCAGATTCGCGGCGCCCAGTCGATCCAGCAGAGTGAGCGACCCGATCGTCAAGTCGTCCGAGGAAGGCTGGCGCAATAGCTTGCCGTTCTCCAGATTCTTCGGCGTCGGCGGGTCGGCGTAGAACGCGGGCGTATCGTGCAGGTCGATGGACTGATAACTGAACGAAGGCGTGATTCGCAGCGAATCGCCCGGTTCGAACGCCAGGCTGATGCGCGCAGCCCGGCTCACGGAGCGATTGGCGTCGGCGTCGACGACGGCTCCGGTGAACGGGTCGACGCGATTCACGTAGCCGCCATCGCTCCGGTACCAAACGCTGACTCGGGCGCCCACCGAGTCGGCGACCAGCGGACCACCCACGGCGGCGCCCATCTCGACGCTGGTGCCGCCCCGGTCCGTCGTCGAGATTTCGGAGCGATATAGCCGGCTCACCGTGCTGGTACTCGGTTCGTTGGTGATGAAGCGGATTGCCCCACCCTCCGCGCCCCGGCCGAAAAGCACTCCCTGCGGGCCGCGCAGCACCTCGACCTGCGCCAGGTCGAAGGTCACCGGATACGCATTGCCGAAAGTGGTGTGCGGAGTCTGAATCGGCGTATCGTCGACGTAGATGCCGGTCGTCGCATCCCCTTTGTCCGCACTGATCCCCCGGATGGCGATATTGGTCAGGATTCCCGGCCCATATTGCGGACTGAAGTCGTATTCGACCCCCGTGCTCACGGCGGCGATGCCGGCGATGCCCTGGATTCCGGACGCCTCCAGGTCCTCCGGCGACAGCACGGTGATGCTCATGGGCACCGTGCTCAGGAATTCGTCGCGCTTCGTCGCCGAAACCACGACCTCCTCGAGCGAATCAATGGCGGATGAGTGAATGTTCGTCAACCGCGGGCCCGGGTCCGTCGCGGGAACACGCTCACTCGGGCGCTCGAACAGCTTGACGGTGCGGTCGTTGAGGAACTGGAATCCGAGGCCGGTGCCTTCCAGCAGTTGCGCAAGAGCCGTCGTCGCAGGCAGACCCGCAGCCACGGCCTGAGAATTCCTGCCGAGCGCCAACTGTGACGCATACACGAGTTGAAGATGTGTCGACGAAGTAAATGCGGCCAGAGCCTGCGTCAGCGGCTGTGCCGGGATGGCCGTCGGCACAGCGCGCCGGGTCTGCGCGTCGTTGGCCGCCAGCGCGTTGCGCTGGCCAACCAACAACAAAGATAGCGCCCACAACGCGCACAGCCCGGTTGGCTGGCCTGACCGGACCATGCCTTCTCCCTGTCGAAAAAATGATGAACGTTCCCCGACAGCCAGACTCTAAACCGAAGGGCCGGGTCTTCGCCAGAGGCTGTCGCTTCATTCTGATTGATGATGCCTTGACACCGATGTACTTTGCGATACAAAGTACAAGCACATCCGACCCAGCGCCTGGTGATTCCGGTCAGCCGGCACCCCTCCCGGCAACACCGATCAAGCGCAAAGTCTAATCGCCGAAAGGAACGGAATTGCGATGCGAGCCTTGTTAGCGTGCGCATGTCTTCTGTCGATCGCCGCGGCCCGCGCCGCCGCGCCGCTCGATCTTGATGCATTCCGCGGCCGGGTGGTGTACGTGGATTTTTGGGCATCCTGGTGCGCGCCCTGCGGACAGTCGTTTCCCTGGATGCAGAACATGAGGGATGCCTACGAGACGCAGGGTCTGACGATAATCGCGATCAATCTGGACCTGGACCGCAAGGATGCGGAGCGATTCCTGGCGAAGTATCGGCCGAACTTCGACGTGAGGTTCGATCCGCAGGGAAAAATGGCCGAGCAATTCAAAATTCAAGGCATGCCGACCAGCGTGATCATCGATCGGCATGGCGCGCTGCGCTTCACGCACATCGGCTTCCGCCCGGTGGATGGCCCGGTGTACGAAGATCAACTGCGCGAGTTACTGAAGGAAAAATAGCCTATGACATCCAGACAGATGAGGTTTCTTTTCATATTGGGCGGCGCGGCGATTGCGAGCGGATGCGCGTCATTGGGTGTGAAACCCTGGCAGCGTGATGTGCTGGCGCGCCAGGAGATGCAGCTCAATGGCGACCCTCTCGATGCGGCGATCGACGATCACTTGTACTTCAGCAAGGAGGCATCATCGGGCGGAAGAACGTTTGCGGGCGGAGGTTGCGGATGCAATTGAAGCCGAAGGCGACGCAGCCGAAGTCCGAGAATGCGCGGCGGCGGCTGATCGCCGCGAGCTGTGCCCTGCTCGGCGCGACCGCCGCGCGCAGCCAGCAAACCAATGCAGCGCCCGCCGACAGCGGGTTGCTGGAAGATTGGTCCGTGGACACCGCCCTGGCCTACTACCACGAGGACGGCCGCATCATGGCAATCGAGCCGCTGGTCAGCCTCGCCAAGGTGTTCGCGGACGGACAGGCGGTCAATCTGAACGCGACTTTCGACAGCCTATCGGGCAGCAGTCCGAATGGAGCATTGACGAGCCACGTTGCGCAGACCTTTGCATCGCCGTCCGGAAAGGCCAAACACGCGTACACGACCGCACCCGGGGAATTGCCCGTCGATCCGCATTACCAAGACACGCGCATCGCGGTCGGCGGAAATTGGACCGTGCCGCTCACCCGGCTGGATGAAGTGAGCGTCGGTGCCAAATTGTCGGATGAGCACGATTTTTTCTCCGCCACGGTGAATGCCTCGATCGCCCATGATTTCAACGAAAAGAACACGACCGTATCGTTCGGCATCAACAATGAATACGACTCCCTGAGCCCCATCGGGGGTGCGCCCGTGCCCGGGAGCGATTACGCGTTATTCGAGAAAACCGGCGGTAAGACCAAGAATGGGGTGGGAGCATTGATCGGCGTCACGCAGGTGATGACCCGAAATTGGCTGTCCGAATTCAACATCTCGGTCGATCGGTTCAAGGGATATCTGAACGATCCCTATAAAATAACCTCGATCATCGACGGCGCCGGCAATACCACCGGTTATGAGTACGAGAGCCGCCCGGATCAACGCACGCGCAGGAGCGCGTACTGGGAAAATCGGGTCGCCTGGAACCGGCAGGCGTCGACCGCCCTGTCGCTGCGCTACATGAGCGATGACTGGGGGGTGCGCTCGGAAACGGCGCAACTGCACGTACGCTGGTCATTCTCCCATCGCGATCGGTATATCGAGCCGACTCTTCGCTGGTACCGCCAGACGGCGGCCGACTTCTACACGCCATTCATCCTGAACACCGTCAATCCGGGCGGCGGCTATGAGTCCGCAGATGCCCGCCTGGGTCCCTTTCACGCACTGACTTACGGCGTCAAATACGCGCAGAAGCTGCCCGGCCTCGGAGGCCGGGCCGATTCCGAATTCAGTGTGCGCGTGGAGTACTATCAGCAGACGTTCGATGAGCGGATGGCCGCGCCCGCCGCTCTTGCGGGGCTCGATCTATATCCGGGTCTCAAGGCATTCCTGGTTCAAGTGGGGTGGCGATTTTAGATCAACCGACGGGACGCCAGGGTGACAGCCAACAGTGAGCCGGACGGCGCGGTGGTGGTCCATCCGCGCGGCGAGACTCTCCTCGCCGTCAGCTTCACGGCCATGGCAGGTCCGTGTGAAGTGCTGTTGCCTCCGATGGATCCTCACGCGGCGCTGAATATTGGCACAATCGCGGCGGACGAGGCATGGCGCATCGAGAAGAAATACAGCCGCTATCGAGACGACAGCGTCACCGCCTGGATCCATCGACATCGGGATACGGCAATCGACGTCGACCAGGAAACGGCGTCGCTCATCGATTTTGCCAGCCAGTGCTTCGATCTCAGCGGGGGTCTATTCGACATCACGTCCGGCGTGCTGCGCCGCGCGTGGACATTCGACGGCTCGGATCGCATTCCCGATCCTGCCGCGATCGATCGACTGCTGCCGCTGGTGGGATTCAACAAACTGCAATGGCGCTCGCCGCGTCTGCTGCTGCCTGCCGGAATGGAGCTGGATTTCGGCGGCATCGGCAAGGAGTATGCGGTCGACCGGGCTTACGAATTGCTCGCGGCCCGCGACCCGGCTCCCTTCCTCGTCAATTTCGGCGGCGATCTACGCGCCAACCGTGCGCCGCCGCACGGTCCGTGGCAGGTGGGTATCGAGCGGCCGGATACGGACCGCGAAGCGACGATGCTGCTGGATCTGAAGCATGGCGCGCTCGCGACCAGCGGCGACTCGCGCCGCTACGTGCTGAAGGATGGCGTCCGATATGGGCACATCTTGAATCCGCGTACGGGATGGCCGGTGCCCGGTTCGCCGCGCTCGGTCACGGTGGCGGCCAGCAGCTGCACGGAGGCAGGATTGCTGTCGACCGTGGCGTTGTTGCATGGCGCAGGAGCAGGCGAATTCCTGGAGGCACAGGGCGTTCGGTACTGGCTGCTTCAGTGACCGATGGGATGTCGCCCTAGAACCGCTTGGAAAAGCCGACCGTTAGACCGCCGGGCAATATTTGAACCGAAATGGGCACGGCGCGGGTGGTGCTCCAGTATCCCACCCCGGTGCCGAGCGCCCACCCGGCGATGACGTCCGTCTGCCAATGCGCCTGACTCTTCATGCGGGCCACCGCGTCGTATACCGGCAGCAGCTCGAGAGTCCAAATCCAGGGGTTCTGTTTCGCATAGTTTGCGATGAACGGGGTGACGAAGCTGGCCTGCAGGGTGACTTCACCGCTCGGAAAGCTCTCGTGGCCGCCCCCCTGAAACCACCGATTGGGGTCGTTCCCTTGGTCGGGGCGCGCGCGGCTGAAGCCGAATTTGAGCACCTGTGCACCGACCCCGGAGATCACCGAGGAGTCGACCGTCTGCCAGAACGTGTGGCCCAGTTCGTTGTCGTTGCCAAACCATAGGCTTCCCGCAACCTCGAGGGCGATGACACCGGTTTCGAGTCCGGTCTGGTAGCTGCGCGCCCAAATGCCGCTTTGATCGAGCGGCAGCTCGTGATCGAACCCCGCATGCGCGTAGCGGGAGGCGAGGATGAGCAACAGCGCCAACATCCACGGCCGGGATGCGCGCACCCGCGCTCCATACTTATCATGATTCGTCAATGTCACGTCGCATCTCTTGTTACTTTGCATTGCAGAGTAGATACTTTGTACGGCAAAGTCACGCGCGAATCAAGCGGCCGCGATGCCCCCGCGGCACACCGCTCATCGGTCCGGGCGAATCAACGAGAGGCTACGTGGCGGCGGAGGGCGCCACGCGCGGCTGCCGCAGGCGCTGCACGATGAGATAGGCGATCACCGCCACCACCAGAGTGATGCAGCTGACGTAGAAATCCCTTTGCAGCGCCGGCGTAAACGCCATGGCGATCAGCACGGCGCCCATGCCGGCGATCGCGGCATAGCTCAAGTAGGGGAACAGCCACATGTTGACCGGCGGCTTCGGCAAGCCCTCGCGTTCGCGGCGCTGGCGCAGCTTGATTTGCGCGACACAGATGATCATGTAGACGAATACGATGACCGCGCCGGAGGAACTCACCAGAAAATCGAACACCACCTGAGGCGCCTGAGTGGCGGCAATGATCCCCAGAAATCCCGCGACTGCGCCCATCAGCACCGAGACCACGGGCACGCGCCGCGCGTTCAACTTCACCAGCGACTGCGGCGCGTCGCCGCGATCCGCGAGAATGAACATCACGCGCGAGCTCACATAGAAGGCCGAATTCAAGCAGGACAGCACGGCAGTCAGAATGATCACGCTCATGATCTTGGGCGCCCAGGGCACGTGCATGGTGTTCAACGCCAGCGTGAACGGCGATTCACCCGAGCGCACCGTGTTCCACGGCGTCACCGAGACGATCAGGAACAGCGAGACCACATAGAAAATCAGGATGCGCAAGATTACCTGGGTGCTCATTTTGGCCACCGCGCGGCCGGGCTGGGCCGATTCCGCCGCCGCAATGGTGGTGATTTCAGCGCCCGTCATGGCGAAAAACACCGTGGGGACGGCCGCCAGCACGGCAATCCAGCCATTCGGGGTGAAGCCGCCGTACTGGACGAGATTGCCGAAGGTGGCGCCATGCGGCGAGGTCCAGCCAAAGGCGTAGGAGGCCGCAATCGCGATGAACACGAGAATGGCGGCGACTTTGATGGAGGCAAACCAGAACTCGAATTCGGCATAGGAGCGGGCCGACATGAGATTGACGCAGGTCATGACGGACATCAGGCCGATGCCGATCTGCAGCGGCGACCACGGAATCCAGGACTGCAAGATCTTGGCGCCCGCGATGGCTTCCACCGGCACGACCAAGACCCAGAAGTACCAGTAGAGCCACCCCACGACAAAGCCCGCTCCCTCGCCCAAGCCGGCCCGCGCGAACTCGGTAAAGGAGCGGACATTCGGCAGCGCAGTGGTCATTTCTCCCAACATGCGCATCACCAGCAGGATCAGCAAGCCGCAGATCGTGTAGCTGATGAAGCTGGCCGGCCCACCGGCGATGATGGAGGTGCTGCTGCTCACGAACAGTCCCGCACCGATGATTCCGCCGATGGAAATCATCGTCAGGTGGCGGCCTTTCAGGGAACGGCTGAGTTCATGCTTAGGGTTGGATTGAGCGGACGCTATCGGCTGGGTCATTGTTCATCCCTAGGGTTGTCTAACCGCATATTAACCTGCTTCCACGTTGACCCGCGGATCGCCGAGTTTCGGCACCGTCGGCCCGCCCCAGAGCTGGCGCTCCCGGATCCAGGGCAGCGGATAGGCCGGATGCGGGCTGTCGAATTCGCGCGCCAGCCGATGCGCGTCCCACAGCGCTTGATTGAGTTGCGCGGGCGCCTTGCAATCCCCCGTTCGAAAGACGTCTTGAATGTCATTCGACGCCCACTCGGCCTTGCGTGCCTTCAATTCGCGCCATAACCCATCTTCCGAGCGGCGCGAGGTCACGAGAATGACGGCATCCACCTCTAAATCGAATTCCCCGCCATTGTCCTTGCGCGGCACCGTGCCGGACTTCGGTCCCGCGAGGTCGGGCCCGTACTTGTAGAGGTAGCTCAGGGAAACCTTGCCGGGTTCGATTTTCTCGACCCAATGACTGGTGTAGACCTTGACGCCTTTCTCGAACAGCAGGCGCTTGTTGTTGAAGGACTCCATGGTAAAGACGCCGTATTCGGCGACATCGGCGGCGTCGCAAACGTAGGTGACGTCTTTGCCTTGGTTGGCCATGTGCTCGGCGAGCGTAATGCCGAGGAAATGGCCGTCGCCGTCGAGGATCAATACCCGCTTTCCGGGCACGGACTTGCCCGCGGTGACTTGGAAGGGCGTCAGCACATGCGGCAGGGAATCGTCGGCGCCGGGAATCGGTCCGAAATTCGCCCCACGGCCATCGCCGCACCAATGCGAACCGGTGGCGATCACGACGCGATCGGCACCATAGCGCAGGACTTGCTCGGCCGTCATCTTGCCGACGCCGAGATGGACTTGGACGCCCTTCTTGAGCTTGGCGAGCTGGATCTGCCGGTAGCTGATCACCCGGCCCCATTCGCTCAATCGCGGCAGCGTCGCCAGCGCCTTCCAATGGCCGCCGAGCTCCTTCTCTGCCTCACGCAGATGAACCACGTAGCCGCGTTCGCCCAAGATGCGGGCGCATTCCATGCCCGCGGGGCCGCCACCCACCACCAGCACGGAGCAGGGTTGGGTGGTCGGGGTGAACTTCTCCGGGTGCCAGCCGCGCCGGTACTCCTCGCCGATGGTGACGTTTTGCGTGCACATGATCTGGCCGCCCTGCTGGAACTTCGAGACGCAGATATTGCAGCCGATGCACTCGCGAATGTCCTCGATGCGGCCCTCCGAGATCTTGGTGGGCAGGAAGGGATCCGCGATGGAGGGACGAGCCGCGCCGATGATGTCGAGCACCCCGGCGCGCATCAGAGCGACCATGTCGTCGGGGCTGGTGAGCCGGCCGTTGCCGACCACGGGAATGCCGGGCCCCAATATGGACTTGCCCTGTTTGATGAAGGGCGTCATCCAGCCGGACTTGCGAAAGCGCGACACGCCGGCGTCCTCGCCCCATTCCGCATAGTCGCCGATCTTCAATGCCACCGCGTCGACCACGCCCTCCGCGCGCAATAGCTCGAGCATGCGTACGCCGTCTTCCTGAGCCTCGACGCCCTCGGGTCCGTGCAGCGTGTCGATCTCGAAGCGCGTCGTGATGCCGCATCCAGCCCCGAGCGCGCGCTTGAGCGCGTGCAGCAGTTCGAGAAAAAATCGCGCGCGGTTGGCGAAGCTGCCGCCATAGGCATCGGTGCGCCGATTGAAGCGCGGCTCCAGAAATTGCATGGGGAGGGTGTCATCGCCGGCGGACACTTCCAGCAGATCGAAGCCCGCTTGCTCGGCACGCTTCCCGGCTTCCACGTACATGTTGATCACGGTGCGGATATCCGACTCGTCCATTTCGCAGCCATAGACCGAACGCGTGGCAAATATCGGCGAGAGCCACTGGCTGGGGGCGCGGCCGAACTCGCGCGACTCGAGCGAAGGCGCGTTGCCGCCGCTGTACCACAGTTGAATGCCGGCCAGACTTCCATGCTGGTGCGCCACCTCGCACATGTAACCCAAGTTGATCACGTCGCCCTGATCCCAGATGCGCGCCGAGGTGTAGGGATACTCGTCGGACTCGGGATGAATGGAGCAAAACTCGGTGAAGACCGCGCCCCAGCCGCCCTCGGCCTTCATGCCGCGCAGGTGCGCCTGAGCGCCCGGCCTCTCGGCGCCGGGTCCGGCGCAATGCGAGGTTTGCCAGAATCGATTGCGGAGCTTCTTGGGACCGATTTGGATCGGCTCGAACAACACGTCGTGCTTGGGATCTCGGGACATTTTTTGTTCTCGTTGCGCCGTGACAGCGCGGCCGTCACGACCAGAATACATCACAATCAGACTAAGAATTCACGGCTGGCCTGTATATAATTCCAGTGAATTGTCCATGTGCGGGAACGGGAGGCGTTGATCGTCATGAGCTTCGCGGGGAAGTGTGTTTTGGTCACGGGCTCGACCACCGGGATCGGTGAGGCCTGCGCGCATGCCTTCGCGCAGTGCGGCGCCAGGGTCTTAGTGTCGGGCCGCCGCGAGCAGCAGGGCGGCGCCGTGGTCGAGGCCATCCGCGCGGCGGGCGGCCGTGCGGAATTCGCCGCCGCGGATTTACGCGACGCGGGCGCTTGCGAGCGATTGATGGGCGAGACCATCGCACGCTTGGGAGGACTGGACGTCCTGGTCAACAACGCCGGCATTCTCTACACGGCCAACGCGCTCGAGACCAGCGACGAGCAATGGCTCGACACCATGGCGGTGAACGTCAATGCGCTGTTTTATCTGAGCCGAGCCGCGGTCAAGCACATGCAGGCGGCAGGCGGCGGAGCGATCGTCAACATTGCGTCGGAATGGGGACTCAACGGCGAAGCGAATCATGTGGCCTACTGCGCCAGCAAAGGCGCGGTGATTCAGATCACGCGCTGCATGGCCTTGGATCACGCACGCGACAATATCCGGGTCAACGCGGTCTGCCCCGGCGAGATTCACACGCGCATGGTGGACGACATTCTCGCCAAGCGGGGCGGCGATCCGGCGCAGAACCTGCGGGAACTGGCGGCCGGAATACCGATGCGCCGCCTGGCTGCCCCAAGTGAAGTCGCGCGCTGCGTGCAATTTCTCGCATCCGACGCCGCGAGCTACGTCACGGGCACCACGCTCTGCGTCGACGGCGGCAACGATGCCACCGCAGGACCCTATCCCTAGGCCGCGAGCGGCCCCGATCGCTCGACCGCGCGCATTCAGCCGGTGATTTCGGCGGCGGGCTGCGCCCCGGCGGATCCCAGGGCGTGCGCGTCGCCCGCCGGCGCATGGCCCTGCTCATAGGGTTTGGCGATCGTCATGTAAAGGCCGCCGAGCACCAAGACGCCGACGGTGGTCACCAGCATGGCGTAATTGACGTACCACGGATCGTTGGGACTGCGCGGCCATAAGATGTTGACGATGGCGCTGACCCCATAGGCGAGGGCCAAGGCATTCACGAGCCAGCCGCGGGCACCCAGAGTAAACGGTCCCGCCGGCCGCCAGCCCTTGGCGCGTGCGATCAGCGCAGCCAGCACGATCATTTGAAAGGAGATATAAATTCCGATGGCCGCAAAGCTGATGATGGTGGCGATGGCGTCCTGCAGCCAGAGCGCGGAGAGCGCGATCAGCGCCGGTATTGCGCCCATGACGATGAGGGCATTGGCCGGAACATGGTGGCCCGGCGACATCTTGCTCAAGAACTTGCTGCCGAAGATCATCTGGTCCCGCGCATAGGCGAAGATCAACCGGCTGGCCGCGGCCTGCAGGCTGAGCCCGCAAGAAATGAAGGACACCAAGACTACGACGATGACGGCCCGAAAGCCGATTTCGCCCATCGAGGCCCGCAGCAGCGTGACGATGGGATCGGTGTCTTTTCCGGAAATCACGGCGCCGATGTCCGAGATCGACAGCACGAAGGCAAGGCAGACCCAGGAAGCGGCCGCGCCGCCGATATAAATCGTCATGCGCATGGCCTTCGGGATCATGCGGCTGGCGTCCGGCGTCTCCTCGGCCACGTCGCCGCAGGCTTCGAAGCCGTAGTAGCAAAACATGGCGGCGAGCGAGGAGGCGAGAAATGCCGGCAGGTAGCTGCCATTGCTGTGCACGAACGAGGTGTCCACCAGCACCGTGAGCGGCTGATGCCGCGCAAACAGGAACAAATAACCGCCGACCACGATGGCGCCGACCAGCTCGCAGATGAACGCGAACATGGCGACGCGGGCGAGAAGGCGCGTGCCGCTCAAGTTCAGTGCCGTCGTAAAGGCGATGAGCACGAGCGCGATCACGGTGGTGGCAATGGGCGTGCTTTCGACGCCGAACAGCTGCGCGAGAAACGGCGCCACCCCGGTCGCCACGCCGGCCATGGTACAGCACAGGGCCCAGGCGTAGACCCAGCCCGCCATCCAGGCCCAGCGCTTGCCGACGAGCCGCCGCGCCCACGGATACAGGCCGCCGGAAATGGGAAACTGCGACACGATCTCGCCGAACACGAGACACACCATCAATTGTCCCAAGCCGACGAGAATATACGTCCACCACATGGGTGGCCCGCCCGCGGCGAATGAAGTCGCAAACAGCGTATATACGCCGACCACCGGCGACAGATAGGTGAATCCCAGGGAGAAGTTTTCCCACTTCGACATGGTGCGGTCGAAATGGGACACATAACCCAAGGCCTTCAATTGCTCGGCGTCGTGATCGACGGATTGGCCGGATGTGTCGGTCGCCTTCGCGGAAGTGTCGCTCACCTATCTCTCCCTCAAAACGCAGGCGCGGGTCATGTTACGCAATTCGGGGGGCACGTCGGGTTCGGGGGGCAGACGCCCCCCGACGTAAGCCCCCCCGTTTG
>Ga0209656_10002591_pt1 | contig 11706 bp, 14 predicted proteins | sample BogFormECP12_OM2_FD_188239 | JGI IMG/M metagenome (GOLD analysis project Ga0209656, IMG submission 188239) | Bog forest soil microbial communities from Calvert Island, British Columbia, Canada - ECP12_OM2 (SPAdes) (version 2) | ecosystem: Environmental > Aquatic > Freshwater > Wetlands > Bog ... | reverse complement strand
CGCCACCGAATTCCTTCGTGATCCTTAGTGCCCTTCGGGGTTGATGGTTTTGAATTTCGAGGCTCGAGGCGGATTCTTACGACGCCGCTTTTTGCGTCAGGCGCTGGATTTCGGCGGCCTGGCGCATGAGGACATCGCGCAGCGAGACCAGCCCTTTCAACTCTTTGCCATCTACGATGGGCAGGTGGCGGAACCCAAACTCACTCATGATGAACAGGCATTCTTCGATGCTCTCGTCGGCAGAGACGGCGCGCGGATTTGCGGTCATGACTTCTGTGACCGCCGTGGTTCCCGGGGTGCGCCCGATGGCGACGACACGGTTCATGATGTCGCGCTCGGACAAGATGCCGGCGAGCTCGCCATTGCGCAGCACGGGCACGGCGCCGACGTTGTGCTCCATCATGTAGCGGGCGGCCTCGAGGACGGTGCGGGACGAATCCACGGAAAATACTTTGCGGTCTTTGACCAGTTCGCGAAGAGTAGGCATGGACGACTCCTTGGGGGAAAATTGCGGACGTCGAACCAAAAGCACTTCCGGGCCCCCACAGCCCGGTTACAGTGCCGATACTCTATCACAGGCATGCGAACTTCGGGAACTTAAGCCAGCCATTCCCGCGCCTCGAAGGTTTGGGGCTTTCTGGATGGTTACTGCAGGTGATTGACTCGCGTGTTCGTGGCGTCGGCAGCGCTGCTGTCAGTGCGGGGCGTCATCGAGACCACTATGTACTCACGCTCTTTGCTGGCGTCTTCCATGCGCAGCATCATCTTGTCTTTTTCGATGCGGAACTCTGCGCGCTCGCCGACCGGCAGCAATTCCGGGTGCTTCTCGTCGCGCGGGCGAATGCGATAGTTTACGCGCTCGGACTCCACGACGTATTCCTGGCACAAGAGTTCGTGCGTCTTCTTGTTCTTGCCATCCTTTTCGGCGGTGCCACATTGGACCGAATCCATCTGCACCAACTTACCCGACTGGTAGGCCTTCGGCTCTTTGGCATAGGCGACAGAAGCTACGGTTAGAACGGCGCACAGCATCCATTTGGAACGCATAGTCCCCCAAGAGAATCGAAATGTCAGGAATCCGCCGCGAAGCGGTTTCATGAGAATTCTTTAATGGAGCGTGGCGGGAATACAGGTCACGGCGGTGATGGACCCGAAGTTACCGGTGCGGAGCTTAGCGTTCTGCCAAGCCTTCGAGGGTGGAGAAAAATGCCGGGTAGGAGATGGCCGCGGACTGGGCCCCGCGGATGAGCGTGTCACCTCGTGCTCGCAGAGCCGCGACGGCAAAGGCCATGGCGATGCGATGATCGCTGAAGGAATCGATCTCGGCCCCATGAAGCGTCTGGCCGCCGGGAATGTTCAGGCCATCTTCGCGCTGTTCGACCTGGGCGCCCATGCGCCGCAGATTGGTGGCAACGGCTGCGATGCGGTCGGACTCCTTCACGCGCAGTTCTCTGGCATCGCAGACTTCGATTCCCTGCTCGGTATAAGGCGCGATCGCAGCCAGCACCGGAATTTCGTCGATGAGAGCGGCCGAGTCGGCGCCGGCGATGGTCGTGCCTTTGAGCGTCGCACCCTCCACTTGCAGCGAACCGACCATCTCCCCGTGAATCTCTTCCAGCTGCGTTACGGAGATGCGGAGGCCCATCTGCACCAGGATATCGAGCAGGCGAGCGCGTGTGGGATTCATCAGCAGATGCGAGATGGTTAACTGCGAGCCGGGAAACAGCGCGGCCGCGCACAGGAAAAAAGCGGCGCTTGATAGATCTCCCGGGATGCGGGCTTCGATGCCGCGCAGGCGCTGTCCGCCGCGAATGCGGACTTCGTTGCCTCCGAGGGGAAGGGCCTTGCGTTGGAGTTGTGCGCCGAAGGCGCGCAGGGCTACTTCGCCATGATCGCGCGTGCGCATCGGCTCTTCGATGCGAGTCTCGCCATCGGCGAATAATCCGGCGAAGAGCAGACAGGACTTCACCTGCGCGCTGGCCACGGGCATTTTATAGTCGATGGATTTCAGATCCGCGCCGGTGATACGCAGCGGCGGCTTGCCGTCATGCGATGTGATTTGCGCACCCATGGCCGTGAGCGGCTTGATGACGCGCTCCATGGGGCGGCGGGAGAGCGATTCGTCGCCGATCATCTCTGCCGCAAATTTCTGTCCAGCGACGACGCCGCTCAACATGCGCATGGTTGAGCCGGAGTTGCCGCAGTCGAGGGGAGTCGCGGGCGCCGTCAGAGACGATCCGCAGCCTTGGACTTCAATCACGTTGGCAGCGCTATCTTTGCGCTCCCACGCGACGCCCAGCGCGCGCATGCAACCGAGGGTGCTGGCGCAGTCGGCGCCGGTGGAATAATTTTCCAGCCGCGACGGGCCTTCGGCGATTCCCGCCAGCATGGCGTAGCGGTGCGAGATCGACTTGTCACCAGGCAGAGTCACGCTGCCGCGAATATTGCGCGCCGGACCCACTGTGACTTGGGATTCGGATTTGATGCTCGCTCTTGTCATGATTGTTGCAGGTAGGGATCCTTCGACTCCGCAGCTGCTTCGCTTCGCGAACCAGCCACTCCGCTCAGGATGACATAATTATTAGGCGAGCGCCTTGGCTTCGGCTGTGGCCTCGCGCAGAATATCGGGTGGGACTTCCTTCAGTCTGACATCAAATTCGAACATCGGCGTCTCGGTCCCGCGGCCCCAACGGGCAACTTCCCAGTGCACGCGTACGAATTTCACGGTGGGATGCGCGGTGAGATCTAGCAGCATCGGAAATTCTCCGCAATAAAACTTTTGCGGGAAGGCCGCGATCGATTTCGGCTCCCATGTTGCACCATCGGGCGAACCGTAGATGCTGATGTCCAGAGATTCCTGCTCGATGATTTTTGTGATCTCGAGGGTCACCAGAAACACCCGGCTGGTGGCATGGCTAAGATCGATACACGGCCCGTCGCCTTTGCAGGTAGCTACTATTTTTCCTGTCACTAAAGAAACATCGATCATGGCGAGAAGATTGTAGCAAAATGGCGGACTGTCAGTTCTCGGTTTCTGTGCTCGATAGCTACTCGGTGGGATGCGGGCCGGTAAAGTCTGAGCAGCAGGGCTTTTGCACCGGCTTGAACTCCATCAACTCCACGCGGGTCAGGTCGGGATCGAAGACGTCCAGTTGCCACTTGCCGTCTTTGCCGATTTCAGCCTGCTCATCGCCGTGGGGCTTCCAGCCGTGAGATTCCATCAGGGCCTGCGCCTTTTTCATGTCGGCGACGCCGAGCGAGATGTGATTCATGACTCCGGTCAGGCGCAGATCCATGTGCTCGGGCTGGTTCAACATGTATTCGAGCCAGTCGGTGCCGTCGGGGACTTGCAGGGCGACCCAGTCGTCGCCTGTGCCGGGTTTGTCTTCCCCGTGCCAGTAAGGACGGAAGCCCAGAATTTCGCGATAGAAATGATCTTCGGCATCGCGATGATAGACGACGAAGCCGGTGTGGATCATGTGGCGGGAGGCTGCGGTTGGGGGTGGAGCATTCTCGGTCTTGCTACGCTCTACGAACTCGATGCGGTGTCCTTCGGGATCAGTCACGACGAGGAAGAGGCTGTGGTCGGAGCGGCCTTCGATTTGAGAGGGCTTGATTTCCTTGGCAACGAGGTAGCGGCGCAGGGCCACGATGTTGTCGGTAGCGAAGGCGACGTGATCCATGCGGTCGGTGGGGCTGGGATCGGGCGCGGTGGTGTAGCCCACCCATTGCTGGCCAACCATGTAGCGAATGGCGCCTCCGCTTTCGATGGGATCGGCGGGGGCGAGGCCGAGTGTGTCGGCATAGAGTTTGCGGACGCCGTCGGGAGCGGTGGTGTAGAACGTGACGTGATCGATGCCGGTGATGTGGGGACGTTCGGCTGGATGGTTTTGGGCCATGGCGCAGAGTTGGAGCGCGGCGAGAACGACTGGCAGGATTACCTTTTTCGTCGAGGAGCTCATTTCACTCCGTACAAGTAAGCGTCTTCGATATACATGCCCCCAACCTGCGAACCGCCCAAGCGGGCACCTTCAACTGAGGCGGCCTCCCCGAAAACGGAGCGGAGCGCCTCGTAGAGAGGGTTCTTAGGGCTAGTCAACTGAACTCTTAGCAGACGAGGATGGTCACTCGGAGACAAACGCACGCTCTCAGCAAGTTTGCGGTATGCATCGCGCGGACCCAATTCATCAACAACCGGGCTGGCAATCAGGAGGTGCCATTCGCTGTCTAAGAGCCATAGCATACCTGCAATGGGAAACCCTGCGCTGGTTGTTAACTCGCGCCAGAGCTTCATCCCAAACTCAATGTCTGCATCCGTGAGACCGGTTGTAATGTAAGGTCCAGGCACTACCACCTCCGTCGAATCCATTCCATCACGCCAAAAATTGGCTCGGTGGTCGCAGCGTAAAGGGATGTCGCATCAAGCCGCTCGACCATGGTGTAGCGATTTTCGTCTTCCCATTGGAAGACGGTTATCCAAGTTGCTTGCGAGCTTTGCGTCAGAGCTCATTTCGCTGTCCAACTGAGTCCAAAGCGCGGCATCCAGTCTGGCTAACTCTTCCAACCTGTGGGTGTATGCCCTATTGATGAAGCTTTTGTCAGGAAAGTCACCCTGTTGTACCGCACGCGCTAAACATGCCTTCAACGCGCATTCAACTCCCAAACCGGCTAGGTAATAGGCTCCTGTCCAATGCTTGGACTCGAGCAATACCTTAGCTTCTTCAATCCTGCTTTCGGCCAGAACGTGCAATTTCTCGCGATTCAAGCGGGCAATCGGCATTCATTCTCTCGCGAAGTGGACTGAAAGGAATTGTAACCCCTACTCGCGAGCGATTCCATCCAGGAACTGGCGCAGGATGCGGCCGGCTTCGGCGGGTTGCTCCCAGGGCGAATAATGGCCTGCCTTGGGAATCACTCGCATCTGGCTACCAGAGATGTGCTGGCGCATGAACTCGGCTTCGTTGACTCCAGTCATCGGATCCTCGTCTCCGGTGACCAGCAACGTGGGAACATTGATGGTCTTCAATGTATCGATCGAGTCGGGTCGCTCGGCCATGCCGCGCTGGACCTCGGCAATATCCTGGGGCGACATTTTGCGCATCATCTGTAAAGCGCTATCGACCAGGTCGGGGCGGGTTTCGCGCGTCGTTTTTCCCAGCACTTTCTGAATCATGCCTGCGAAGAACGGCTCGGTGCCGCGTTCGAGAACGTCGTTGGCGGCTTGCAGGCGTCCGGCGCGGGCCTCGGCGTTGTCGGCGGCGGCTTTCGTGTTGCACAGAACTAACGCGGCCACCCGGCCTCTGTGCCTGCGCCAGAATTCGAACAGGGCGTATCCGCCGATGGAGACGCCTACCATCGGCGCGCGGCCCACGTCGGCATCGTCCATCACGCGGGCGAGGTCGGCAGCGTGCTTTTCCATGGTGGCTGGGCCTTCGCCGACTTCGGAAGCGCCGTGGCCGCGGAGATCGGGCAGGATCAAGCGGTAACGCGCGGACAGTGCGTCGGTCACGGGCAGCCAGAATTCGTGATGGACCGGGAAAGGATGCAGGAGAACTACCGGCGGGCCGTCGCCAAGAGTCCAGTAGGCGATCTGGGCGTCGGAGCTTTTTACACTATGGGAGTCGAGGAGAGCCATTCGCAGATAGCATATCGCGAAGCTGCATGTCGCATTGCCCGCCCCGGCACTTTGCCGCCGCAAGCAGAGTACATAGGTTCTTCGCTTCGCTCAGAATGACAACGCGCACTTTCATAACGGAAGGCGCCTACTTACGGATTCGTGGCGCGCTGGGCGTTGACCGGGGCTGAGAGCATGAGCGGCTCTTCGGGCATGACGATCCAGGCGATCGGGTACGAGAGCATTCCGATCACGGTGGTAACCGACAGGATCAGCCACACCACGCGGACCAGGGTTACATCCAGGCCGAAATATTCGGAGAAGCCGAGGCAGACTCCGGCAATCTTGCGTCCCACGCGCGGACGGACCAGCTTTCTTCCGGCCAGAGACGCGCCCACACGAGCACCGCAGTAGGAGCAGACATTGGAGTCATCGGGAATCACTTTGCCGCAGTGGTTGCAGTACATGATTGGTCCTCCCTCGGAAGTAATACGGAAATTGTAGACCCAAAGTTCATTACGGTTCGAGCGTGATGAACTCCAGCAACTCGGCAGAGCCGACGACCTTTGTCCCTTTGAATTCTGACTCCGGGAAGTGCTTCTTGTTTCCGGTCACCAGAAAATCTGCCTTGGCAGCCATCGCACAAGCGATAAACTTGTCGTCTCCAGGATCGGGCGAAACCGGTGGTGCCACTACCGGGGCAATCAGCGCACCGCGACTCTGCAACATGGCGAGCAAAGCCGCGACATCCTCTTCTGAAAAGCCAAACCTGGGACGAAGCAGCACTTCTCGATACTCCTCGATAATCTCTGCTGACAAGCAGGGTCGCAACATACACTGATTCACTGCGAGGAGGACAAGCGCTTCATTCCCTGCCGACGACAGCATTCCCGACACGAGGACATTCGTGTCGATGACCGCACGAATCACCTGTGTTTCTCGCGACGGTGCGAAGAAATCTCGGCGTGGATGTCGTGGGCAGTGAGTTTTTCGAGACCGCGCTTTTTCGCTCCACTCCAGGCTTTCTCCAACCAATCGGGAGGCGGCGCTGCTGTCCGGATAAAGTCCTGAACGCTCATGATCACGACCGCAGGTTCGCCACGGCGCTCGACGACAAAACGCTCGTTATTTTCGACGGCGCGATCCATGATCTGGCCGAATTGAGTGCGGGCGAGATGGGCGTCGACGCGGCGGTTCATAGGACCAATCAATTGATGCATTGATTGTATCATGAACGACGCACTGCGAGGTCTTGGAGATTAGTCGCCGTTTATTCCCGGTAAGCTTCCCTGATGTATCTGCGCGCCTGATCGGCGGGGCCGGTGTTGGCGTTTCCGGCCAATACAGTTTCATAGCTCTTCATCGCCAGATCGCGCTTTTGCAGGAGGTCGTACATTTCTCCGGCGGCCAGGTTGGCCTTTTGCAGGATGTCGGGGTCTGGGTTCGGCGCCTGGTTGACCAGTTCGTAAGCTGTGGCCGCGCCGGCCAAATCTTTCTTGCTGCGCAATAGATCGCCCAATCCCCATGCCGCCACTTCGTAGTGGAGGCGGTCGTACTTCCCTTCCTGTCCGTTCTGCCAGACTTTGCGGTACATGGCTTCGGCTTCGTCGAGATGGCCGGAGGCGCGCAGCAGGTTCGCGACCTCGGTCGGAAACAGATGGTTGTGCGGATACTTGGCCGTGAGATCGCGCATGTATCCGAGCGCTTCGTCGTACTGGTGCTCGCGGCGGAGGAAGAGGCTGAGCAGGACTTTGGCGTCGACCGAATTTTCTCCGTCGGTGCGCGCGACCTCGCGAAGATAAGCGAGGCCCTTTTCTTTCGATCCGCTCAGGCCGGCGAGCGTGGCTGCGGTGCGGTAGGTCCAGGGCAGGTTGCCGACGACGTAGTTGTGCGTGCCGACCACCATCTTGGCGTCGATATAGTCGGGATCCAGTTCGAGGACCTTCTCATGATCGTGGCGAGCTCCTACAGCGTTACGCAGCGCTGAGAACCAGGCGCGCTCGATCAGTCCGGTGTAGACGGCAAACTGGGCGCGAGTCACGCCGCGGCAGTAAAGGGCGTCCACATCTTTGGGATTGGCCCTGAGACGCTCTTCCTCGAGAGCTTCAGCGCGCGCGACAAGTTGCTTGATGCGTTGCTTGATTCTGGGGTCGGTCGGGCGCGGAGAATGGCCGATAAAACTGTCGTTGGAATAGTCGCCCGTATTCATGCCGCCGGTCTCGTACAGATTGTGCATCAGGACTGCAGAAAGGACGTGGTTCACGGCGAAGGGATCGTCGGGATGGTGTTCAAGGATGCGTTCGAACTCCTGCGTGGAGCGCTCGTACTGCATGTCGAAGAAGTGGTCGAAGGCTTGGTCGGTCGGAGGGTCGTGCGGCACGCCGTGGACCGCGTCGTCAGGGGCAAGCCTCGTCTGAGAAAGCTTCTCCTGAGAAAACAACGGGAAAGAAAACGCCGACACCGCCATCAGGACTACGACTACAGCGGCGCGACCTACAAAAGATCGCCCGACAAGAGGAGGCTTGAAGTTTTGTTGGATCGTCACAGCTTCTAATGACCCCAGTCTAAACGAATTTTGCTGCCGACGAATGGTCCGACTTCCCTTTTCCAACTCAGGGCTCAACCGCGCACCAACGACCAGGCATGAACCTTCGGCGTTATCTATGTGCCTTCGGCGCCACCTGTCAGGGCGGCCACGGTCGCCTATACTCGGCGCAGCCACAGACTGATCCAGGTTGCGGGAAGGCTCGAGTGAGTTGTCTGCGACCCGTTTCGCCGAATGGAGCTCGGCGAAACGAGCGGCGCTGTTATTAGGATGCTTTCTGGGGGTCCTGATGCTTCAGTTTTCCCGCACCTGATCGGCGAACATATTTCGGGAAGCACGGATTAAATCTATGGTCACAGTGCATTTTCCGCTCCGGCGTGAGTAAGAATTGCGTGCCGACAGGACTTTAACTTTGCCGCTGAGAAACGGTAAGTAACCATTGTCTAAGCACTTACATGGTGGAAATATTTTGGCGGCTGGAGTGCCCTTGTTGGCCTAAGGTTCTGGGCCTGGAAAACACCATATGTCAGAAGTAGTGCAAGAAACCCAGCAAGAGTTTTGGCAGCCTCCCTCCCCCCAGGCCGCTGATCAACCTGTTCTCGAGTCCATTCCCGCCATGGCCGAGGCGTGTCCGCGCTGCGGCTCGGAGTTCCTGCTGGGATCGCGTTTCTGCCATACCTGCGGCGGAGGCCGACCGGAAGCAATCAGCGCAACCGCCAGGCGCGATGCCGCGGAGATGGCCAATTTGTGGGAACGAGCCGTCGCCGGGACGCGTTCGGTCCTGACAGATTTTGCCAGCGTCGAAGCCTGGAAGAGGATGGAGTGGCCGCAATGGCTCAGCTATCTGCAGTTTCACGCGATCCAGCGCTGGGTGGGTCTGTCAACGGCATCGCTGATCGCATTCGTGATTGGCCTAGGCTGCGTGGCCGGCGCTCTCGCCGAGGGACTGATCAGCCCGAAGACCTTTGTGGATTGGCAGGCGATTCAGTTCTATCGCGCAGAATGGCTGCTGGCGGCGACGGCGGCGTTTGTGGCGGGAATCCTGCTGAAGAAACCTAGCAGCCGCAACAGCGAGTAAGATACTCTTCCCTCACGATTCAGATCCCGAAGTTCCACCTGATCCGGCCGCGCGACGCTGCTCGGTCATCCGATATAAATGATGAACCGGGCCGGTTCCCTTACCTAATGGATAGCCATTCGCAATCGCTGCGGTGACGTAGGTCTTGGCCAGCAGGGCGGCTTCGGCGATGCCGCGGTCGAGGGCCAGGTGGCAGGCCATGGCGGTGGCGAAGGCGCACCCGGTTCCGTGAGTTGCGTTGGAACGTTGACGTTCCGCCTTAAAGATTTCCTGCTCGATGCCACGCTTGGTGGTGAAGCTCAGTAGATCGATAGCCTTCTCGAGATGGCCGCCGGTGACGACGACGGAGGTGGCACCCATCTCGTGCAGTTTGGCGGCGGCAGCTTTCATTTCCTCCAGATTCGTAACCTGCAAATCAGTGATCGCCGCCGCTTCGTCGACGTTGGGAGTAATAACGTCGGCCAGCGGAATTAGCCGCTCCATCAGGGTGCGAACTCCTGCGGGTTCAAGCAGGTCGGTGCCGGAGGACGACTTCAAGATCGGATCCAGGACAATGTTTGGAAGCCGGGATTTGCGGTTCGACGAACGGCCAGACGGTTTCCCGGCCAGGAAGTTCGCCACGGCCTCGACTACCTTGGCCGATCCCAGCATGCCGATGCGAACGGCGCCGATTTCGATATCCTTGGCCAGTTCTTCCAGCGTTTCGGTGATCAGGATAGGATCGACGGGCTCGACCCGCCGGACCCCGGATGTCGATTGGACGGTCAGGGCTGTGAGGCAGGCCACCCCATAGCAGCCGTGGGCGGCGATGGTCTTGATGTCGGCGGTCACCCCAGCCCCGGAGGAGGGGTCGAAGCCAGCGATGGTGAGCACTACGGGCGGTTTTTCGGCCATGAACTTAGGTTTCGGAGACCCTACTTCCCTATGGGAAGCCTTCGTGCGATAGTGCAGGTTATACCGATCCGGGGTCAAGCATCTTAGATCGGCTGGGATCGGTAAGGCCTCAAACCTACTTTGAAGTCTGGACGCCAGAAAATATTTTTGGCTGCTTACTTCCAAGTTACTCGTGTAAATACATGATTCCATGCAAGTTGCGCATGGAATCATGGTAAGCCATTGATTCCACTCGTCTTGTAAATTCTACCGAGTCATCCTCTGGCCGATATTTACCAAATGGTAAATACGTAACCCTCCTGAAACAAATGAGGTTTCCCTTATCTGGTTAAATTACCAATGGGTTACGTAATACATCGATTACTAGGAGGTCATCTGCGGTTGGGGCTTTGGCCCTTGACACGTAGTTTGGCCCGCCGATAGCATCTGACAATCACGTCCAACAATTGATGCCTAAGGCAAGGACACTTTTGAGTGTGCGAGGAGAACTGAATGCGAAGATGTATAGCTCGTGGACTGGCGCTATCTTTTATGGTCGCCAGCCTGGGAGCGGCTCAGGGACCGAACAACTCGGAGGCGACACCGGCTCCAAATAGTTCATCCCAACATAAAACTGAAGTCCGCAAACAGGCCGGCAAGCCCAAACCGTATGAAGTTGGAACAGCATCCTGGTACGGGGAGGATTTTGAAGGGAAGCCCACGGCCAGTGGCGAACCCTATGAGATGTACAATATGACCGCTGCATCCTTAACGATTCCGTTAGGAACTTATGTGAAAGTCACAAACCTGAGGAACGGCAAGGCGGTGGTGGTTCGGGTCAACGACCGTGGTCCGGTGGTTCCGGGCCGAATTATTGACCTGTCATATCAGGCAGCTAAGGCCCTGCAGTTCAAGGATCGCGGATTGCAGCGCGTGCGCCTGGATCTGGTGAAACCCATGCATCAGACTAGGCCTGTATATCAAACGGTTGCGGTTAACCGTCCTCCTGTAGCACAAATCCCGTAAACCTCATAAACTAGCCGGGTGCTGAGCGTTGGCATCCAGCCGGGGAATCCTATTGGGCATGGCGCCGATCCGCGCCATCGCCTGATTATCGCTCTGGATGTCTCCACCGCCGCTGCCGCGCAGAAGATAGTGGCAGCGGTGGGAGACTCCGCCTTCACCTATAAAGTCGGGATGCAGCTCTATACGGCTGAGGGGCCGCAGGTTGTGCGCGACCTGGTCGCATCCGGCCGCAAGGTTTTTCTCGATCTCAAATACCACGACATTCCAAATACTGTTGCCGGCGCCGTGACCGAAGCGGGCAAGCTTGGCGTCGGCATGCTTACGGTGCATGCGGCGGGCGGCGGCAGGATGCTGCGGGCGGCGGTGGAGGCGGCGAAGGCCAATCCCGGATTGATGGTGCTGGCAGTGACGGTACTGACCAGCCTCGACGGGAACGATCTGGAGAAGATCGGGATTCGGGGATCGGTCGAGGACACGGTCTCGCGTCTGGCCAGCATCGCGCTGGCTAGTGGATGCCAGGGAGTGGTGGCCTCGGCTCGTGAGGCTTCGACTCTGCGGGCGGAACTGGGC
>Ga0209656_10002590_pt1 | contig 11707 bp, 12 predicted proteins | sample BogFormECP12_OM2_FD_188239 | JGI IMG/M metagenome (GOLD analysis project Ga0209656, IMG submission 188239) | Bog forest soil microbial communities from Calvert Island, British Columbia, Canada - ECP12_OM2 (SPAdes) (version 2) | ecosystem: Environmental > Aquatic > Freshwater > Wetlands > Bog ... | reverse complement strand
CAGCACTTCGCCCTGCTGGGGCTTCTCCTTGGCCGTGTCGGGGATGACGAGGCCGGACGCGGTGGTCTCCTCGGACTCGCCGGGACGAACCACGATCCGGTCTTCGAGGGGGTGCAGTTTCATCAGAACGGGCCTCCTTGGCGCTTTGTTAGCACTCTGACCGTGCGAGTGCTAACGATAGCGGCCCGGAGGGGGGTGAGCAACCGGGGTCGGGTGGGCCCGGTACGATGCGCCGCCGGTGAGGTGGATCAGGAGGCGGCCGATCCTGCCCGACGCCCTGCCCAAGGTGGTGGGCGCCCTGGTGCTGGGGGCATTCCTGGCGACCGGGCTGCCGGCGGCGGGCGTCCCCGCCGCGGCGGGCGCCCCCGCCGCGCCGGGCGTCCCCTACGTCCACGGGTACCTCTCGGCCGGCCCGGGCCGGTGGATCCGGGACTCCTCGGGGCGGGTGGTCATCCTCCACGGGGTGAACGCCGTGTACAAGCTGGCCCCCTACGTCGTCTACCCCGACCCCGGGCACCCGTGGAACTTCACCGACGCCCAGGCGGCCACCATGGCCCGGCTCGGCTTCACGGTCGTCCGCCTGGGCATCCTGTGGCGGGGGCTCGAGCCGGGGACGGCGGGGCCCAACGACCCGGCCATCTGCGCCAAGGGGGCCCCGGGGGACCCCGGGCAGTGGGACCCGGCGGTGGCCGAGCGCTACCTCGACAAGGTGGCGGCCACCGTGGCCATCCTCGGTCGCCACCACATCTACACGCTGTTGGACATGCACCAGGACGTCTACAGCAACCCGTTCACCGGCGAGGGCGCCCCGCTCTGGGCCATCTGCACCGGCGGTCGGCCGATCGAGCCGGTGGCCGGTCGTTGGTCCAACAACTACGGCGACCCGGCCCTCGACGCAGCCTTCGCCAACTTCTGGACCAACGACGTGGCCGGGGACCTCCAGGGCGAGTACGACCGGGCGTGGGCGGCGGTGGCCGCCCGCTTCGCCTCTGACCCCTGGGTGGCCGGCTACGACCCGTTCAACGAGCCGTTCACCCGGACGATCGCCCTCATCCCGCCCGACGGCATCGACCTGCGCCTCGAGTGCTTCTACACCGGGACGGCCGCTCCCGACGTCGTCAACGGCGTCCGGCTGACCTGCCCGCCCGGCGACCCGGCCCAGGGCCTCATCCCCATCATCCGGGCCGTCGACCCCCGCCATCTGATCTTCCGGGAGCCGACGATCTTCTCCCAGCACGGCCAGCCCAACTACGTGGGGCCGATCGACCAACCCAACCTGGTCCTCAATTTCCACGACTACTGCGGGTACCGCAGCGGCGTCACGGGCAACCCCTACGACCTTCCGGCCTGCATCGCCCAGGAGGTGCGCAGCGTCCGCCAGCGCCTGGCCGAGGCACCGACCGACGCCGTCGCGGCCGAGCCGGCCGGCCTGCCGGTGTTCCTGAGCGAGTTCGGGGCGACCCAGAGCGTGGCCCTGGTCCGGGCCATCACGTCGGTCGCCGACCGGGCGCTCATCGGCTGGTCGTACTGGTCGTGGAAGTACTACGACGACCCGACCGGGAGCTCGGCCGAGGCGATGGTCTCCGACGACGGGCGGCTGCGCCCGATCGCCGGCGCCCTGTCAGAGACGTACCCGACGGCCGTCGCCGGCACCCCCCGGGTGATCGCCTTCCGCCCCCGCCGCGGGCTCACCCTCGACTACGTGGCCGACCCGGCGGTCCGGGCCCCGACCCTCGTCTGGGCCGGCCAGCACCCCTACTGCGCCACCACCAGCGCCGGGCGGATCGTCTCTGACCCCGGGGCGGCCGTCGTCGAGGTGGCGGGGCCGTCCCGGGCCGGCCCGGTGCGGGTGACCGTGGCCCCCGGCCCCTGCCCGGGCTGAGGGGGTCAGCCGGCGAGCGGGAGAGCGAGGTTGGGGTCGGCCCCGGTCGACAGCGGGCTCGGGCCGTCGTGGACGAGGCGCCACCACCCGGCCGACGCCACCATCGCCGCGTTGTCGGTGCACATGGCGGCGCTCGGGAGGTGGGCGGCCACCCCGAGCTCGGCCGAGAGCTCGGTCACCCGCCGGCGCAGGGCCGAGTTGGCGGCCACCCCGCCGGCCAGGCACAGGCCCGCCGCGTTGACCCGGGACATCGCCCGGGCCGCCTTGGCCACCAGCACGTCGACCACCGCCGCCTGGAAGGCGGCGGCCACGTCGGCCGTCGCCGCGTCGGGCCGGCGCTCGACGGCCCGGACCACCGCCGTCTTCAGCCCCGAGAACGAGAAGTCGAGGCCGTCGTCGTCGAGGAGGGCCCGGGGGAAGGAGAACGACGTCGGGTCGCCCTGCCCGGCGATCCGGTCGATGGCCGGGCCGCCGGGGTAGCCCAGGCCGAGGTACCGGGCCACCTTGTCGTAGGCCTCGCCGGCCGCGTCGTCGAGGGTCTGGCCGAGCAGCCGGTAGCGCCCGGGGGCCCGCATCTCGATGAGCAGGGTGTGCCCGCCCGAGACGAGAAGGACGACCAGCGGGTACGCCAGGTCGGGCGCCTCGAGGAGCGGGGCGAACAGGTGCGCCTCGAGGTGGTTGACCGCCACGAAGGGGACGTCCCAGGCCAGGGCGAGGGCCTTGGCCCCCGACAGCCCCACCAGGAGCGACCCGACCAGGCCGGGGCCGCTCGTGGCGGCCACGGCGTCGACCGGGGCCGGCCGCCCGGTGGCGGTCAGCCCGGCGACGGCGAGCGCCTCGTCGACCACCGGGACGAGCAGCTCGACGTGGGCGCGCCCGGCCAGCTCGGGCACGACCCCGCCGAAGCGGGCGTGCAGGTCGACCTGGCTCGAGACGACCGAGGACCGCACGTGCCGCCCGGCCTCGAGGACGGCGGCGGCCGTCTCGTCACACGACGTCTCGATACCGAGGACGAGCGGGCCCGGGGCGGTCGACTCGGTGCGCTCCTCCATGTCAGCGGGAGCGTAGCTGGGCCTCGATCGCCGCCACCCGCTCGGCGTAGTCCGGCGAGTCGATGTCGTGGGCCCACATGACGTAGGCGTCCTCACCGGTCACCGGGTAGTAGCCCTTGCGCACGCCGACCGGGGCGAAGCCGAAGCGGCGGTAGAGGGCCTGGGCCCGCTGGTTGCCCGCCGCCACCTCGAGCGACAGGTGGCGCTTCCCCTCGGCCAGGGCGTCGCCCACGATGTCGAGCAGCATGACCGTCGCCACCCCCCGGCGTTGGAAGTCCGGGGCCACGGCGATCGTCGTCACGTGCGCCTCGTCGTCGACGAACATGAGGCCCCGGTACCCGGCCAGTGCCTTGGCCGCCCGGGCCACCCGGTACGAGCGGCCCCGGCGCAGCGCCAGCTCCGAAGTGAAGATGTTCATGCTCCACGGCTCGGGGAACACGGCCCGTTCGACGACCATGACCTCCTTCAGGTCCCGCCGGCGCATCGGGACGAGCACCAGCTCCTCGTGGACCATGGTCACCGGGGGACCTCCTGGCGGGACACCCAGTTGATGCGGGCGTCGGCGTCGCGCAGGTACACCGGTTCGGTCCCGGTCGCCCCGACCGGGCGCTGGCCGGCGGCCAGGCGGGCCAGGGCCAGGCGGGCCAGGGCCTCGGGGGTCGGGGCGCCGAGGGTCGGGCCGCCGACGCGCAGCCCCGGCGCCCTCTCGAGCAGCTCGGCGTAGCGGCGGGCCCCGTCACCGACGGCCAGGAGCCCCTCGGGCCCGGCGGCGAGCTGGTCGGCCAGGTCCTCGGGACGCCACAGCCGGGGCGGGTCGACCATCACCGGGCCCCGGTCGGCGCCGGTCGGCGCGTAGCGGGCGCTGAAGACCTCGGCCCGGCGGGCGTCGACCACCGCCACCACCGGGGTGACGGTGCCGGCCTCGAGGGCGGCCGCCGCCAGGACGTCGAGGCTGGTGGCGGGGATCACGCCGACGCCGAGCCCCTGGGCCAGGCCCTTGGCGGTGGCCACCCCGACCCGCAGCCCGGTGAACAGCCCGGGGCCGACGTCGACGGCCACCACGTCGAGGTCGGCGATCTCGACGTCGGACTGCGCGCAGACGTGCTCGATCGCCGGGGCCAGCGCTTCGGTGTGGCGCCGCCGCCCGGCGACCCAGGTGGTCGCCCGCACCCCTCGCTCGTCGGCCACCGCCGCCCCGACGAGCTCGGTCGCCGTCTCGATGGCGAGCAGGATCACCGGGTCGCCCCGGTGGTCCATTCCGAGAGGGCGGCGGCCACCTCGGGGCGGCGCCCCGCCCACCGGGACCCCCGCCCCGTCACGGTGACGGCGCGCGTCTCGTCGCCCCGGTCGGCCGCCGGCGGGGCCGGCGGGCCGGCGGCGAGCGCCACCGACAGCGGCTCGTCGCCGAGGACCGGCCCGGCGGTGTCGCCCCACTCGACCACGGCCACCGCCGCCTCCTCGACCAGCTCGGCCAGCCCGAGGGCGGCAACCTCGGCCGTCGAGTCGAGGCGGTAGAGGTCGGCGTGGAGCAGCCGGTCGACGCCGTCGTGCCCGGGCGGGACGGCGTACTCGCGAACCAGGGTGAACGTCGGGCTGGTCACCGGGCCCTTCACCCCGAGGCCGGCGGCCAGTCCCTGGGCCAGCGTCGTCTTGCCCGACCCGAGCCCGCCGACCAGCAGCACCACGTCGGCCGGGCGCAGCGTGGCGGCGAGCGCCGCCCCGAGGGCCCGGGTCCCGGCCGGGCCGTCGGTCCGGGCGGTCAGCGTCCAGGTGTCGTCCGGGCCGGTCGCCGACGGCGAGGACCCGGTCACGGCCGGCTCCCCTCGGCCAGCAACTGCTTGGCCCGGACGAAGTCGGCCCGCATCTCGGCCAGCACCTCCCCGCCCGAGCGCAGCGCGGCGGCCGGGTGGTACGTCGGGACGAGCCGGCCCCGCCCGAACGGGTAGGCCCGGCCGCGCAGGCGGCGGATGCCCTCGGTCGTGCCGAGGAGGAGCCGGGTGGCGAAGTTCCCGAGGGTCACCACCACCAGGGGGTCGATGATCTCGACCTGGCGCTCGAGGTAGGGGCGGCAGGCCTCGATCTCCTCGGGGCGAGGGTCGCGGTTGGCGGGCGGCCGGCACTTGACCACGTTGGCGATGTAGCACCCGGCCCGCTCGAGCCCGATCTCCTCGGCCATCAGCCGGTCGAGCAGCTTGCCCGAGCGCCCCACGAACGGCTCACCGGCCAGGTCCTCCTCGCGCCCGGGTCCCTCGCCCACGAAGAGCAGGTCGGCCTCGGGGTCGCCCACGCCGAACACCACCTGGGTGCGCCCGGCCGCCAGCGGGCACCGCGTGCAGGTGGCGGCCTCCGATCCGAGGATCCGCAGCGCCCCGGGCTCGCCCTTGACGGCCACGCCAGCCGAGCGTAGTGGGGACCCCGGTGATCGGGCGTCAGCGGGGGACCCCGGCCGCCGACCGGAGCTCGGACCCCGACCGGGCCAGGAGCTCGTTCAGCTCCTCGGCCCGCTCGAGCATGATCATGTGGCCGCACCCGGCCAGCGCGTGGAGGCCGGCCCCGGGGATCCCGGCCGCCAGATGGCGCGACGTCCGCATCGCCACCAACAGGTCACGCCGGCCGGCGACGACCGTCGTCGGGAAGTCGATCGACGCCAGCTCGTCGCGCACGTCGAAGGTGAAGAGCGGCTCGATCAGCCCGGCGAGGGCGCCCGGGGACATGGCGGCCAGCATCGAGCGGGCGAGGGCCATGTCGGCCGGGTCGGGCCGCGACCCGAACGAGAGCCGGATCAGCCACGCCGCCAGGTCGGCCGGCGGGACGACCGGGGCACCGCGCCGGTCGGCCTGGCCGAGCGCCCCCCGGGCGGCGGCGGCCACGATCCCGCCGACCGAGACGCCGAGCGGCCCGGGCACCGTCGGGCCGGTCGGGGTGGCGACGAGGACGAGACGGTCGACGTGGCGGTGGAGCTCGGCCCGCCGGTGGAGGCCGGCCGTCAGGGTCACCATCCCGCCCATCGAGTGGCCGACGAGGGTGGCCCCGGCGACCCGGCGAGCCGCCATCACCTCGAGCAGGTCGTCGGCCATCCGGTCGAAGGCGTACCCCTCGGTGCCGGCGACCGACTCCCCGTGGCCCCGCAGGTCGACGGCGATCACCCGCCGGGTGCCGCCCAGGGCGGCCAGCTGCGGCGCCCAGACCCCGGCGGCCAGGGTGACCCCGTGGACCAGGACGAGGGGCGGCCCGGCGCCCCGCTCGACGGTGTGGAGGCGGCCCCCGTCGCTCGCCTCGACGACGTGATGCCCGACGTCGCGGGGGAGCGCGAGGGCGTCGGGCCCGAGGGCGTCGGCCTCGGCCCGCCAGCGGCGCGACACGCTGTGGAGGGCGTAGCCGGTCCCGGCGAGCGCCCCGGCCACGGCGGCCACCGCCTCGATCCGGCGCCGGCGCCTCACGAGCCCGCGTTCCCGTTCTCCTCGGCCCGGCGTTCGAGGTGCGGGCCGAGCCCCGACCGCCAGCGGGCCGCGGTCGGGGCCCCGGTGGTGCGGGCCACCCGGGGGCCGATCCCGCACAGGACCTCGTAGCTGATCGTCCCGAGCCGGGCCGCCCACTCGTCAGCGGTGATCTCCTCGGCCCCTTGGCGCCCGAGGAGCACCACCTCGTCGCCGACCCCGACGTCGGCCGCCGGGCCGCAGTCCACCATCAGCTGGTCCATCGTCACCGTCCCGGCCAGCGGCCGGCGGCGCCCGCCGATGAGCACCTCCATCCCGGCGTCGAGCATGGCCCGGGGCACCCCGTCGGCGTACCCGAGCGGGACGGTGGCGACCACCGAGCGCTCGGCCAGCGGGCGGCGCCGGCCGTAGGAGGGCCGGACCCCGGCGTCGAGGACCCGGACGGCCGTGACGCAGGCGCGCAGCGACATGACCGGGCGCAGCGCCTCGCCGGGCACCGCCGCCGCGAACGCCTCGGCCACCGCCGGGGTCGGGTGGTAGCCGTAGAGGGCGATGCCGCACCGCACCATGGTGTACCGGGCCTCGGGCCAGGCGATGGCCCCGCCGGAGTTGGCGGCGTGGCGGACCGGGGGGCGCAGGCCCTGGGCCGCCAGGTGGTCGAGCACCTCGTCGAAGGCGGCCAACTGTCCGGTGGTGAAGACCCGGTCCTCGACCGACGCCCCGTCGGCCACCGCCAGGTGCGTCCAGACGCCCTCGAGCACGAGGGCCGGGTCGGCGACGATCGCCTTGGCCACCGCCAGCACGTCGTCGGGGGCGGCGCCCAGCCGGTGCATCCCGGTGTCCACCTTGACGTGGACCTGGTGGCGGGTCCCGAGGAGGCGGGCGGCGTCGCCGATCTCGGCCACCCGGGCCGGGTCGGCGAGCGTCGGGGTCAGCCGGTGGGCGACCACCGTCTCGCCGGTCCCGACCGGCGGCTCGGCCAGGAGGAGGATCGGCCCCTCGATCTCGGCCTTGCGCAGCTCGACGCCCTCCTCGACGTGCGCCACGGCCAGCCCGGCCGCCCCGGCGTCGAGCGCCGCTCGGGCCACGGCGGCCGCCCCATGCCCGTACGCGTCGGCCTTCACCACCGCGCACAGGGCGGCCGGCGCCACCACCCGGCGGACCAGCTCGGTGTTGTGGCGCACCGCCTCGAGGTCGATGTCGGCCCAGGCCGGCCGGGAGCGGCTCTCGGTCACCCGTCGGGCCCCGACGGCTCGGCGTCGCCGACGATCCGGGAGAGGACGCCGGCCACCAGATCGGGCAGGTCCGGGGCGACCAGCCCCTCGGGCGACCCGGCGCCGGCGGCCCGCCCGTGGACGTGGGCACCCAGGGCCGGCGCGGCCCAGTCGGCGACGCCCCGGGCCAGGAACGCCCCGATCACCCCGGAGAGCACGTCGCCGGTGCCGGCCGTGGCCAGGCGGGGCGAACCGGCGTCGGAGAGCCACACCCGGGGTACCGGCCCGGGCGGCCCGGGGTCGGCCACCGCGGTCAGCGGGCCCTTCAGGAGGGAGGCCGCCCCGGTCGCCGTGGCCAGCCGGCGGGCGGCGGCGATCCGGTCCGGCCCCGGGGCCTCGCCCATCAGCCGCTCGTACTCGCCGTCGTGGGGGGTGAGGACGACCCGGCGCGCCACCCCCTCCCCGGCGACGACCGGCGCCGCCTCGACCGCCCGCCCGAGGGCGAAGAGGGCGTCGGCGTCGGCCACCACCGGGACCGGGGAGCGGGCGACGAGCCGTCGCACCTGGGCCACCGTGTCGGCGCCGCGGCCGAGCCCGGGCCCGACCACCAGGCAGCGGCACCGCCCGAGGACCGAGAGCACCTCGTCGGCCCACCCCTCGGCCGGGAGGGGGAGGCGGACCGCCTCGATCGGCCACGGCCCGGCCAGCACGTCGCCGCCGGGCCGGGCGCTCCCGGGTACGGCCAGGCGGACCATCCCCGCCCCGGCCCGCGCCGCACCATGGGCGCACAGGGCGGCCGCCCCCTCCATCCCCGGCGACCCGGCCACCACGGCGACGGCCGTCTTCCACTTGTTCGTCCCGTGGGGGCGCCGGGCGACCAGCGCCGCCACGTCGACGTCCTCGACCAGGCCGACGTCGTGGGACCCGACGGCGATGCCGATGTCCGCCGTGACGACCTGGCCGGCGTAGCCCGGGCCGTCGCCCTGGAGGAGGCCCGGCTTGAGGGCGGCGAAGGTGACCGTGCGGCGGGCGGCCATCGGGCGGCCCCCGGACGCCCCGGTGTCCCCGTCGATCCCCGACGGGATGTCGACGGCCAGGACCGGTTGCCCCGACGCCATCGCCGGCGCCTCGAAGGTGCCCCGGAACCCCGTCCCGTACGCCGCGTCGATCACCAGGTCGCATGGCGCCAGGTCGGCGACGCCCGCCTCGAGGACCCGGACCCGGGCCCCGCGACGGGTCAGCACGGCGGCGGCCACCCGCCCGTCGGCCCCGTTGTTGCCCTTGCCGGCGAGGACGGTCACCCGCCGCCCGTAGGCGCCGTCGAGCATCGAGAGGGCCTGGTGGGCGACGGCCGTCCCGGCCCGGCGGATGAGCTCGGCCTCGGGGACCGCGGTGCGGGCCGCCTCGTCAGCGGCCCGCATCTCCTCGACGGTGACGACCGGGCGCACCTCAGGCCTCGGCCACCACCATGGCCAGGGCCACGGCGCCGGTGTGCGACAGCGAGACGTGCCACCGGGACACCCCGGCCGCCTCGGCGGCGGCGGCGGCCGACGGCCCCAGGCGCAGCGACGGCGCCCCGGCGTGCGCACCGGGCCCGGGCGTCCGGACGACCTCGACGTCGCGCAGCGCCAGTCCGCCGATCCCGACCCCGAGCGCCTTCATCGTCGCCTCCTTGGCGGCGAAGCGGGCGGCCAGCCGCTCGGCCGGGTCGCCGCCCCGGGCGGCGTCGGCCCGCTCGTCGTCCGAGAAGACCCGGGCGGCCAGGCTCGGCCGGCGGGCCAGGACCCGTCGGAACCGCTCGACGTCGACGGCGTCGACCCCCACCCCGACGACGGCCGGGCCGGGGGACCCTCGACCGGGGTGGCTCGGGCTCGACATGTGAGGGGAGGCTACCGGGCCACCGGGGTGCTCCCGGGCCCCGGTCAGTCGCCGGTGGCCCGGGCGGCGGGGCCGAGGTCGGCCTCGACCGCCTGGCACAGGCGGGCGGCGGCGGCGGCGGCCTGACCCTCGTCGGGCGCCTCGACCATCACCCGGACGACCGGCTCGGTCCCGCTGGCCCGCAGCAGCACCCGGGCGTTCGGGCCGAGGTCGGCCTCGACCTCCTTCACCACCTCCCAGACGGCCCCGGCCGACTCGAGGCGCCCCGGGTCGTCGACGGCCACCTTGGTCAGGACCTGGGGCACCCGGGGCACCAGGCCCTCGGTCAGCCCGGCCAGCGGCTCGCCCCGGCGGGCCACCAGGTCGGCCAGCAGCAGCCCGCTCAGGATCCCGTCGCCCGTCGTGGCCAGGTGGCGGAACACGATGTGCCCCGACTGCTCGCCCCCGAGCGCCAGCCCGCCGGCCTCGAGAGCGGCCAGGACGTGGCGGTCGCCCACCTGGGTCTCGGTGACCGTGATGCCCCGCCCCGTCATCGCCATCCGGAAGCCCAGGTTGGTCATCACCGTGACGACCACGGTGTCGCCCGGCAGGAGGCCCCGGGCGTCCAGGTCCAGGGCGAAGAGGGCCAGCAGCACGTCGCCGTCGGCCACCGCCCCGGTGTGGTCGACGGCCACCAGCCGGTCAGCGTCGCCGTCGAACGCCAGGCCGAGGTCCGCCCGCTGGGCGACCACCGCCTCGGAGAGGAGCTCGGGGCTCGTCGAGCCGCAGGCGTCGTTGATGTTGGCTCCGTCGGGCTCGCACGCCACCGCCACCACGTCGGCCCCGAGCGAGGAGAACAGCCCGGGGGCCAGGGCGCTGGCGGCGCCGTTGGCCCCGTCGACGACGAGGCGCAGCCCGTCGAGACGGCGGCCCCCGACGCACCCCCGCAGGTGGTCCAGGTACTCGGCGGCGCCCGTCGGGTCGGCCGAGATCCGCCCCACCGATCGCCCGGTCGGCGGGCGGGGCCCCGGTCCGGCGGCCACCGCCGCCTCGATCGCCCGCTCGATGGCCTCGGACAGCTTGGCGCCGCCCGAGGCGAAGACCTTGATGCCGTTGTCGGCGTAGGGGTTGTGCGAGGCCGAGATGACGACGGCCGGGGCGTGGCGACGCTCCGACAGGTACGCCAAGGCGGGGGTCGGCACGACGCCCAGGTCGGTCACGTCGCACCCCTCGGCGGCCAGGCCGGCCGAGACGGCGGCCTGGAGCAGCGGCCCGGACCACCGGGTGTCCCGACCAACGAGGAACGGTCCACCGCCGAGGACCCGGGCGCTGGCGCGCCCGACGGCCGTCGCCACTTCGGGAGTCAGCTCCTCGTTGGCCACCCCGCGGATGCCGTCGGTGCCGAACCGCACCGCCACGCCGCTGGTGCGCCCTACCGCTTGGAGTACTGCGGCGCCTTGCGAGCCTTCTTCAGGCCGTACTTCTTGGACTCCTTCTCCCGGGCGTCACGGGTGAGGAGGCCGGCCCGCTTGAGGCTGGGTCGCGTCTCGGGGTCGAGGCCACAGAGCGCCCGGGCGATGCCGAGGCGCAACGCACCGGCTTGGCCGGCCACCCCGCCGCCGTCGATGGTGGCGTCGATGTCGTAGGACTCGGTGGCGCTCGTGACCCGCAGGGGCTCGGTCACGATCATCCGGTGGGTGGCCGACGTGAAGTACTCGTCGAAGGGGCGCCGGTTCACCGTGATCGTGCCGTCACCGGGGCGGAAGCGGACCCGGGCCACCGCCCGCTTGCGGCGCCCGGTCGTCTGGGACAGCGGCACCGCCATCAGGCTCCCCGTTCCACGCGCTGGGCCGACGGCAGGTCGAGCGCCTCGGGCCGCTGGGCGGCGTGCGGGTGCTCCGGACTGGGGTAGACCTTCAGCTTGAGCAGCATCTGGCGGCCGAGCGTGTTCTTGGGCAGCATCCCCCGCACGGCCCGGCGGACGACCTCTTCGGGGCGGGTGGCCATCATCTCGGCGTAGCTGCGCTGCTTGAGCCCGCCCGGGTACCCGCTGTGGCGGTAGGCGAACTTCTTCCCGGCCTTGTCCGAGGTCAGGACCACCTTGTCGGCGTTCACCACCACCACGTAGTCCCCGGTGTCGACGTTGGGGGCGAAGTACGGCCGGTGCTTGCCGCGCAGGATCCGGGCCACCTCGCTGGCCAGGCGGCCCAGGACCAGGCCGTCGGCGTCGACCAGGTGCCAGCTGCGCTCGATCTCGTGTGCTTT
>Ga0209656_10002589_pt1 | contig 11709 bp, 8 predicted proteins | sample BogFormECP12_OM2_FD_188239 | JGI IMG/M metagenome (GOLD analysis project Ga0209656, IMG submission 188239) | Bog forest soil microbial communities from Calvert Island, British Columbia, Canada - ECP12_OM2 (SPAdes) (version 2) | ecosystem: Environmental > Aquatic > Freshwater > Wetlands > Bog ... | reverse complement strand
CATCTCGGGAGCGCGAACGCCGTCGCTCTGGCGCCCGCGTCGCCCGTGGGCTCGAGCGACGGCCCCAATGGCGCGCTGCCGCCCTCGGCGATCGGCGAGGCCGATCCTGCCGCGCCTGTCCTGCCGGCCGGCGCCGGACCGACCATCGACCCGGAGCCAACGTCGTCGACCGGGGACCATGACGACTAGCCAGCCTCACGGCGATAAGCCGGATTGATGCCCGGACATGTCCGGCCGAACGCCGCGCAACAGGGTGGACGATAGTTCGGAGCGCGGCCCGTGCAGGAAAATCAGCGCTGGCGGATCGAGATCGGCGAGCCGCGACGCCTCGCCCTCCGCCACGCGAAAGCGCGCAAGCGCGACTGCGGCCCGGCTCGACATGGCCCTTAAGGTGGAGCCCGGCCGGTCGACGACTACGATCGGCGTGAGGTCGGCGATGGCGCGCCAATGACGCCAGAGATGGAACTGCCTCAGATTGTCCGCGCCCATGATCCAGACGAACCGGACGTGCGGCGCGCGCCGCGTGAGCCAGGCGAGTGTCTCGTAGGTGTAGCGGGCGCCGATCTCGGCCTCGATGTCCGTCACCGCCACGCGCGGGCCCGCGACGAGCCGGCGGGCGGCTTCGACCCGCGCCTGCAGCGCGGCGAGCTCCGCTTTCGACTTGAGCGGATTTCCCGGCGTCACCAGCCACCAGACTCGGTTGAGGCGTAGCCGCGTCAGGGCCAGACGGGTGACGAGCGCATGGCCCTCGTGCGGCGGATTGAACGAGCCGCCGAGGAGGCCGATGCGCATGCCAGGGGCAAATGGAGGCAGGCGCGGCGGTCCGGTCACGAGACCGCCTGCTGGGCGAGCAGCTCGGCCTGGCGTTCGGCGGTCAGCGCGTCGACGATCTCGTCGAGCCCTTCGCCCTCCATGATGCGCTCGAGCGAATAGAGGGTCAGGTTCACGCGATGGTCGGTCACCCTCCCTTGCGGGAAGTTGTAGGTGCGGATGCGCTGCGAGCGGTCGCCTGAACCGACCTGCGAGCGCCGCTCCTGCGCCCGTTCGGCGTCGAGCTTCTGATTGCGCGCGTCGAGGATGCGCGATCGGAGCAGCGCCATCGCCTTGGCGCGGTTGCGGTGTTGGGACCGCTCCTCCTGCATCGCGACGACGACTCCAGTCGGCAGATGGGTAATGCGGATTGCCGATTCGGTCTTGTTGACGTGCTGGCCGCCGGCGCCGCTCGAGCGCATCGTGTCGATCCTGAGATCGGCCTCGTTGATGACGAAATCGGCCTCTTCGGCGATGGGCAGGACCGCCACCGTTGCCGCGGAGGTGTGGATCCGGCCCTGGGTCTCGGTCGCGGGAACACGCTGAACGCGGTGCACGCCGCTTTCGAATTTGAGTCGGGCGAAGACGCCGCGCCCGGCAATCTCGGCGACGATTTCCTTGTACCCGCCCGCCGTCCCCTCGCTCATCGACAGAATCTCGACTGTCCAGCGCTTCCGCTCCGCGTATTTCACGTACATGCGGAAGAGATCGCCGGCGAACAGGGCCGCCTCGTCGCCGCCCGTGCCGGCTCTCACCTCGAGGATCGCGCCGCCCTCGTCGGCGGCGTCCTTCGGCAGCAGCGAGATGCGGATCGCCCTGGCCATGGTTTCGGACTGTGTCTCCGCGGCGGCGAGCTCCGCGCCCGCCATCGCCCGCATCTCCGGGTCGAGGCCGGGATCCTTCAACATCGCCTCGAGCTCGGCGCGCTCCTTCTCCTTGGCGCGGAAGGCTTTGATCGCCGCGACCACCGGCTCGAGGTCGCTCAGTTCCCGCGACAGCACGGAATAATCCGCGCCGACGACGCCTTCGATCAGGCGCGCGCCGATTTCCTCGTGACGGCGCAGGATGAGATCGAGATTGTCGTTGGCGGCCATGTGAGGACCTGAAAGAGAGCGGCGGGCGAGAGCGCGCGTAGTCGCTAGAGGCGCACTTTGAAGCGCTCGGCGAGCGCGCGCAGCGGCTCGCGAAGCGAGGCTTCGGCGCGCCCGACAGTCAGCATCGCCTCGACCTCGCGCGCGATCTCGTAGATCGGGAGGGTCAGTGTCATCGCCTTGACCGGCCCGATCGACGTCGCCGACATCGAGAGATCTCGGTAGCCGATCGCCATCAGCGCCATTGCTTCGAGCGATCGCCCGCCGATCTCGCCACATAGCGTCACCGGCGTTCCGGCTCGCGCGCCAGCCTGGGCGATCGAGCGCAGGGCTCTCAGGAATCCCACGCTCAACGGATCGAAGCGATTAGCGACCCGGCGGTTGTCGCGATCGACGGCGTAGAGATATTGCATGAGATCGTTCGAGCCGACGGAGAGAAAGTCGGCGGTTGCGGCGATTTCGTCGAGCTGCCACAGCAGCGACGGCACCTCGACCATGACGCCGAGCCTGACCGATCGGGGCGGCTCATAGCCGCGGCTCGCATTCCACGCGAGCTCGCGCTCGAAGAGGGCCCGCGCCGTCTTGAATTCCTCGACGGTCGAGACCATCGGCGCCATCACCCGAAGATCGCGCCCGGCAGTCGCGCGGATGAAGGCGCGCAACTGCATGCGCAAGAGGGCAGGGCGGTCGAGGCCGATGCGCAGCGCGCGCCAGCCGAGCGCCGGGTTTTCCTCCTCAAACCCCTTCATATAGGGCAAGAGCTTGTCGCCGCCGATGTCGAGCGTGCGGAAGGTGACGGGCCGGTCGCCAGCCGCCTCGAGAATGGCGCGATAGAGCTTCTCCTGGGCGCCGGGTCTCGGGAACCGCGAGACCAGCATGAATTGCAATTCGGTGCGAAAGAGGCCGATCGATTTTGCGCCGGTTTCCGCCAGGTGCGGCATGTCGACGAGCAAACCGGCGTTCATGTGCAGGCCGATCGCAACGCCATCGAGGGTGATGGTGGGAACGTCGCGCAGCGCGCGGTATTGCGCCTGCCTGCGGGCGCGCATGCGCGCCTTTTCGGCGTAAGCCGCTTCCACGTCCGCCGGCGGCCGCAGGTGAATCTCGCCGGTATCGCCGTCGACAATGATCGCGTCGCCCTGCTCCACGATTTCGGAAATGTTGGGGATGTCGCTGACCGCGGGAACTGCGAGCGCGCGAGCGACGATCGCGATATGGCTCGAGGCGCCTGCCTCCTCGACTACAAGCCCGCGCAGACGCGACCGGTCGTAGTCGAGCAGCGCCGCCGGGCTCATCGAGCGCGCGACGAGAATCGCGCTTTCCGGCAGTTCTTCCGGCAGCAGGACGAGACTCTGCCCGGCAAGCTGATGCAGGAGCCTGTTCGCGATGTCGGTCAGATCATGCAGCCGGTCACGCAGATAGGGATCGGTCTGTCGCTGCAACTTGGCGCGCGCGTCGTTTTGAACGCGCTCGACCGCCGCCTCGGCGGTAAGGCCCGAGCTTACCGCCTCGCGCAGACGACGCAGCCAGCCGCGGTCGTGCGCGATCATGCGGAACGCCTCCAGCACGTCGCGGTGTTCGCCCGAGACTCCGTCGTCGCTTCGATCGATGAGGTCGTCGACGGAGGCGCGCATCGCGCTGATCGCCGTCTCCAGTCGCTGCAGCTCCGACTCGACGTCGTCGGCCACGATCTTGGACACGGCCACGCGCGGCTGGTGCATGACAACGTGGCCGAGGCCCAGGCCATCCGCAATGCCGAGTCCCTTGAGCGACAAAGGCCGTCGGCTGGCGATCGGCGCGCCCTGCGCCGCCATCCCCTGCAGCTCGCCCGAGGCGATCATCTCGGCGAGAAGCATTGCCGTCGTCTGCAGCGCTTCGACTTCTTCTTCCGAGTAGGTGCGCCGCGCCCGATTCTGCACTACGAGCACGCCGATCGTCGCGCCGCCGCGCAAAACCGGGACGCCGAGGAAGGACTGGTAGATCTCTTCGCCGGTCTCGGGCTTGTAGGAGAACGCCGGATGATGCTGTGCGTCGGACAGCGCCAACGGTTCGGCGCTGGAGGCGATGAGACCGACGAGGCCCTCGCCCGGCCGCATGGTCGTCAGATGGACGGCTTCACGGTTGAGGCCCTCGGTCGCGAACAACTCCATGGCGCCGTCGGCGCGCACCACATAGAGCGAGCAGACCTCCGCCACCATGTTGGAGGCGATGAGGACGACGATGCGGTCGAGTCGCGCCTGAGCCGTGACGGGCTCCGCCATGACCTCGCGAAGCCGCCGCAGCAACAGACGGGGTCCGCCCGGCGCGCGCATCCAGAATCGTCCTCTCTCGTCGCACGACCGGTTCGTCGGCGTTTCTAGCCATGCAATGAACGGGCCGGGGTGCGAGCCGTCCGGTCGAACGCGCTCGATAGGCCCGATCGTCCTCCGGCTTCAGGGCGGTATAGAAATGATTTTCGGGTCCGGCAAGGGTCGTCGGTCTGTCCCCAAATGACGGCCGGCCGGTTCTGCTTTCAGGGCGCCCGCAGAAGCGCCGCAGTCGTAGCTTGGCCGGTAGCGCGTGCAGCGAGAACCTCGTCGAGCCAATCCGGCCGCATCTCGGGGACAGAAGAGAGAAGGAGCTGTGTATAGGGATGATAGGGCGGCGCGAATACCGTCGCCGTGTCGCCGCCTGCCACGACTTTGCCCTTGAGCATGACCGCAACCTTATTGGCGATGCGCTTCACGGTGCCGAGGTCGTGGGTGATGAATAGATAGGCGACGCCCAGGTCGTTCTGCAGCTTCTTGAGCAGGCGCAGAATTTCTTCGCCGACGAGCTGATCGAGCGCGGAGGTGACCTCGTCGCAGATGATGAGGTCCGGCTCGGCCGCCAGCGCCCGCGCGATCGACACGCGCTGCTTCTGCCCGCCCGACAGTTCGCTGGTCTTTCGGGTGATGAAGGTCTCCGGCAGATCCATCTGGCGCAGCAGTTCGGCCACGCGGGCGCGGACCTCCTCGCGCGAGCGGTTGAAATAGAAGGCGACCGGCCTGCCGATCGTTTCGAGCAGCGTGTGCTGGGGATTCAGCGCGACGTCCGGCATCTGGTAGATCATCTGCACCCGCCGCAACTGGTCCTTGCTTCGGTCCTTCAGCCGGGGCGGCAGGCTGACGCCGTTGAACCGCACGTCGCCGGCCAGGCGCGGCAGCAACCCCGTGACGACGCGCGCCAGGGTCGATTTGCCCGAGCCTGATTCGCCGACGACAGCTACCGTATCGCCCTTGCGAACGTCCAAGCTGACGTCGTCGATCACTTTCGGCTTGCCGGGATAATTGGCGCTGACATGCTCGATGGCCAGAATGGGAACCGCGTTTGCGGCGTTCGCGTCGGCGAACGCATGTCCGGCGACGCGCTCGGTCACCAGGCGGCGGGTGTATTCCTCTTTCGGCTCTTGCAGGATCTGCCGCGATTCGCCGAACTCGACCATCTTGCCGCGCTTGAGCACCATGATCCGATCGGCGATCTGGGCGACGACGGCGAGGTCGTGGGTGATGTAGAGCGCCGCCGTGTCGTGCTCGCGGATAAGCTTGCGGAATGCGGCCAGGCACTCGACCTGGGTCGTCACGTCGAGGGCGGTCGTCGGCTCGTCGAAGATCAGGATGTCGGGCTTTGCGACCATCGCCATCGCCGCCATCACGCGCTGCAGCTGCCCGCCGGACACCTGGTGGGGATAGCGCGAGCCGATGGTCTCGGGATTGGGAAGATCGAGCTCCCGGAACAACTGGACCGCCGCGGCCTGCGCCTCGCCGCGGCTCATCACGCCATGGCGGACCGAAGCTTCGCAGACCTGCTCCATCAGCGTGTGAGCGGGGTTGAACGAGGCCGCCGCGCTCTGTGCAATATAGGCGATCTTCGGCCCGCGCAGCGCGCGTCGCTCATCCATGCTGATCGCCCGGATGTCCGTGTCGCCGAAGATAATGTTGCCGCCGACGATATAGCAGTCGCGGCGGGTATAGCCCATCGAGGCAAGGCCGATGGTCGACTTGCCGGCCCCCGATTCGCCGATGAGCCCGATCACTTCGCCGCGGCGCAGCTGAAGCGAGACGTCGTCGACCAGCACGGGGCCTTCGCCGGCGTCGGTGCGCACGGCGACGCGCATGCCGCGAACGTCGAGGATGACGGAATTGTCCTCCATTCGAGGACCTCCCGGGACCTGCTGATTCACGCGCCTTCTCCCTGACCTCTGGAGTGAATGGACAGCATCCAGTCGACGACGAAATTGACTCCGATGGTCAAAATCGCGATCGCCGCAGCGGGATAGAGCGGCGCCGCGGAGCCGAAATTGATCATGTCGCGGTAGTCCTTGACCATGCTGCCCCAGTCCGCGGCCGGCGGCTGCACGCCGAGCCCGAGGAAGCTCAGAGCGGCGATGAAGAGGAACGTGAAGCAGAACCGCAGGCCGAATTCGGCCGTGAGCGGAGGGATCGCGTTCGGCAGCACCTCTCGCGTCACAATCCACCACCAGCCCTCGCCGCGCAAGCGCGCCGCCTCGACAAATTCGAGACTGACAATGTTTATTGCGACCGAACGCGCCAGGCGAAAGACCTTGGTTGAATCGAGGATGGCGATCGTGATGATGAGGACGGGCAGGGCCGAGCCCAGCACCGAGAGGATGACGAAAGCGAAAATGAGCGTCGGCATCGACAATAGCAGATCGACGAGCCGCGACAGGAACTGATCGACCCACCCTCCCGCAACTGCGGCGGCGAATCCCGTAATGGTGCCGAGCAGGAAGGAGAGCGCCGTGATGACCAGCGACAGCCCGATCGACATCCGTGCCCCGTAGATCAATCGGCTAAGGATGTCGCGTCCGACGTTGTCCAGTCCAAGCCAGTGTTCCGGGCTCGGATCCGCCCAAGCGTCGCCGACCGGCGTCGCCTGATCGAAGGGGGCGATCAACGGCGCAAACAACGCCACGAGCACGTTGAGGATGACGACGACGATGCCGACCTGCGCGGTGACGGAAAGCTTATAGCCTAGAATGCGCATGACGTTCCTTCTGGCGGCGACGCGATCAAGCTCCCTCAACGCGGCTGGCGCAGCCGCGGATTCGACAGAATGGAGAGAATGTCCGCGGTCATGTTCAACAGAATAAACGTGGCCGCGAAGATCAACCCGCAAGCCTGAACGACCGGCACGTCGTGTTTGGAGACTTCGTCGACCATCAGCTGACCGAGGCCAGGATAGACGAACACGGTCTCGACAACGACCACGCCGACGATGAGATAGGCGAGATTCAGCGCGACGACGGAAATGATCGGCGCCAGTGCGTTCGGCAGGGCATGACGCACGACGATGCGCGATTTGGTCAGGCCCTTGAGGATCGCCATCTCGATATAGGGACTCGCCATCACCGAAAGCACGGACGCCCTGGTCATGCGCATCATGTGCGCCACGATAACCAGAACCAGCGTCAGCATCGGCAGAAACGCATAGTAAAGTCGGTCGGCGAAGCTCGACTCCGGCGTCACGTTGGCGAGGGAGGGAAACCAGCCGAGATCGACCGCGACGTATTTGATGAGGAGATAGGCCAGGAAATATTCCGGCACCGAAATCGTCATCAGCGTGACGAGATTGACCAGCCGGTCGAAGACGCCGCCCTGCCGGATCGCCGCCAGCAGACCGAGACCAATGGCGAGCGGCACCGCAACGGCCGCCGCGTAGGCGGCCAGGAACATCGTGTTGGCGAAGCGCGGCGCGATCTCCGTCAGCACATCGCGGCCGTTGGCGAGCGAATGGCCGAAATCGCCCCGGAGAGCGCCGAACAGCCAGTCGAAGAAGCGCAGAATCGCCGGCCGGTCGAGTCCGAGGTCGAGGCGGAGCTTGGCGAGGCTTTCCGGCGTCGCCGAGTTTTGCAGGATGGCGGATGCGAGATCGCCCGGTAGAATTTCCGTGCCGATGAAGATTAGAACCGACGCGGCCAACAGCGTCAGAAGGCCAAGCCCGAACCGCTGGAGGATGAGATTCAACACAACGCTTGTCCCCTCATTTCACCTTGGGCTCGTTGGAACTCCCCTGCCGATCTCAGTCCCCAGTGCTCGATGATGTCCGTCCTTCGCCGGTCTCTCCCTGGACGACCGCTCGGCTTGGCGCGCGCGGCCCCGGTCGGCTGCGCCGCCGGCGGCTCACCAGTCTGAACCCGCGCCCGCCTCGAGGGCGGACGCGGGCTCCGGTTTGTCACGCCTTGATCCAGGCCTTCTGCATGATGTAGCCGTTGTCCATGTCGAAGCCGCCATGCGGAGTATGGCCGCCGACCTTCTCGTTATGCGCGTCGAGCCAGTCCTTGAACACCGGAATGATCGCGCCGCCCTCCTCGTTGAGCATCTTCTGCATCTCCCAGATGTAGGGCTTACGCTTGGCCTCGTCGGTCTCGCCGCGGGCGTCGGCGAGCAGCTTCTCGAACTTTTCACTGTTCCAGTGCGTTTCGTTCCAGGGCGCTTTCGCGGCGTAGGCGACCGACAGCATCTGGGTCGCCGCCGCGCGGCCGCCCCAGTAGCTTGAGACGAACGCGCCTTTGAGCCAGACGTTGTCCCAGAAGCCGTCCGCCGGCTCCTTCTTCAGGTCGACCTTGATGCCGGCCTTGGCGGCGCTGGCCTGTAGCAGAGCGCCCTCGTCGACGGCGCCGTTGAACGCCGCGTCGGAGGCCTGCAGCAGGATTTTCGGATCCGCGATTCCCGACTTCTTGAGATAGGAGGCGGCCTTTTCCGGATCGTATTTGCGCTGCGGCAGCTCCGAGTTGAAGTAGGGATCGGTCGGCGGGATCGGGTGATCGTTTCCGATCGTCCCGTACCCGCTGAACAGCGCTTTAAGGATCTGCTCGCGGTCGGTCGCTTCCTTCAACGCCATACGGATGTCCGCATTGTCGTACGGCGCTTTGTCGCATTGCATCGCGATCACCGCATGCCAGCCGCCCGGGGCGCGGACGATCTGGATCTTGGGCGTCTTCGAGAGAAGCGCAACCGCCTTGTGGTCGACGCGGTTGATCGCGTCGATCTGGCCGGAGATCAAGGCGTTCAGCCGCGCGGAGCCGTCGTTGATGACCGTGACCTCGACGCCATCGAGATGGCCGCGCCCCTCCTTCCAGTAGTCGCGGGTCTTCTTGAGCGAGATGCGCACGCCGGGATCGAACTTGTCGAGGCTGAAGGCGCCGGTTCCCACCGGCTTTGACCAATCCTTGAAGCCGTCCGGCACCATGTGCACGTGGTAGTCGGTTAGCGCGTAGGGCAGGTCTGCGTCCGGTCCGTTCAGCGTAACCTGGATCTGATACTTGTCGAGCTTCTTGATGTCGGTTACCGGCTTGAACGTCGCAGCCCCGCCGGACTTGCTCTCGCCGCGGTGCAGGTTCAGCGAGTAGATGGCGTCGTCGGCGGTGAACTCCTGGCCGTTCGAGAACTTGATCCCCTTGCGGAGATTGAAGATCCAGTCCTGCGCGCCGTTCTTGGGCTCCCAGCTCTCGGCCAGATCCGGATGCGGCCTGCCGTCGTCGCCCCATTCGACGATGCCGTCGAACAGGCCGTGGCTGACGTCGATCATGACCGAGTCGTTGTAAGAGGTGACGTCGACGCTGTCGGTGGTGCTGCCGCCGCCGAGGCCGAGCCGCAAAGTGCCGCCATTCTTGGGCGTCTCTGCGGCGATCGCATCGGCGCTCGCCAGCATGGTCGAAATCGCGAGGCCCGAGGCGCCGAGCGCAGCGGTGCGGCCCATAAACTCGCGGCGCGATACGGCGCCCTTGAGCAGCCGTCCGTTCCAGTAGTCCAGTTCACTCATTTCTTCTGTTTCCTCTCTATAGCGTGGGCGCCCTTCCCCGGACAACGATCGACCGTTCTTCATGCAGACGGGCTGTCGTCCCCAGACTTGTCGCCAGTTTTGCGCATCTGTCAATTGCGCGGCGCGCGGCGGAATAAAATTACCGCAGACGCCGTCGACGCCGCTGAAACGTGCGAAGATGCGGACACAGGCGACGGCGCCGCGGCGCATCTCGCCCGGGCATAGGCGCGACGATATTTTCGCCAAAGAGACGTCTTCCGAGCGGCCGGAAACCGGATTCCCGGTCGCGTTGACTTGCGCAAACGCCGAGATTAGGGGTTCGGCCTCGAATTGCCGAGCCCCATACGCTCAACCTTTAGGGAGCTGTCCCGCCCATGAAGATTCTCGTGCCGGTCAAGCGGGTGGTCGACTACAACATCAAGATCCGGATCAAGGCCGACGGATCGGGGGTCGAGCTGGCCAACGTCAAGATGTCGATGAACCCGTTCGACGAGATCGCCGTCGAGGAGGCGCTCCGCCAGAAGGAGGCGGGCAAGGCGACCGAGGTGGTGATCGTCTCGATCGGCCCGGCGCAGGCCAGCGAAACCATCCGCACCGCGCTCGCCATGGGGGCCGACCGCGGCATTCTGATCAAGACCGACGCGCTCGTCGAGTCGCTGGCGGTCGCGAAGCTCTTGAAGGCCGTCGCCGCCGCCGAAAGCCCGGGCCTCGTGATCATGGGCAAGCAGGCGATCGACGACGACTGCAACCAGACCGGGCAGATGCTGGCGGCGCTGACCGGCTGGGGCCAGGGCACCTTCGCCTCAAAAGTGGTGATCGGCGACGGCGCAGTCGAAGTCACGCGCGAAGTCGACGGCGGCATGCAGACCGTCTCGCTGAAGCTGCCGGCGATCGTAACCACGGACCTCAGGCTCAACGAGCCGCGCTACGCCTCGCTGCCCAACATCATGAAGGCGAAGAAAAAGCCGATCGACGAGAAGACGCCGGCCGATTACGGCGTCGACGTCGCGCCGCGGCTCAAGGTCCTCAAGACCTCGGAGCCCGGCGGCCGCAAGGCGGGGGTGAAGGTCAAGACGGTGGCGGAGCTCGTGGCTAAACTGCATGACGAAGCGGGAGTGATCTGACCATGGCGACGCTTCTTCTGGCGGAAGTCGCCAACGGACAGCTCAGCGACATGACCGCGCGCGCGCTGACCGCCGCAACCGAACTGGGCGCGCCGGTCGACGTGCTCGTCGCTGGTCAGAACGTCGGCGCGGCCGCGGCCAGCACGGCTCAGCTTGCCGGCGTCGCCAGGGTGCGCGTCGCCGACGCGGGCGTCTACGCCCACGCGCTCGCGGAACCGCTTGCCGCGCTCATCGTTTCGCTCGCTCCCGGCTACGACGCGATCGTGGCGCCCTCGACCGCGAACGCCAAGAACGTCGTGCCGCGCGTCGCCGCCCTCCTCGACGTCATGCAGATTTCCGACATCACCAAGGTTCTCGGTCCGAAGACCTTCGAGCGGCCGATCTACGCCGGCAATGCGATCCAGACGGTCGAGGCGACCGATCCGAAAATCGTGGTCACGGTCCGCACCGCCTCGTTTGCCGCGACGGGCCAGGGCGGCTCCGCGCCGATCGAGCCGGTCGCGGCGGCCGCGGATCCCGGGGTTTCGTCCTTCGTCGGCGAGGCGCTGGCGAAGTCCGACCGGCCGGAGCTGACGTCGGCCAGGATCATCATCTCGGGCGGGCGGGCAATGCAGAAGGCCGAGAATTTCAAGACCTATATCGAGCCGGTCGCGGATAAGCTCGGCGCCGCCATGGGCGCCTCTCGCGCCGCGGTCGACGCCGGCTACGCGCCCAACGACTGGCAGGTCGGCCAGACCGGCAAGGTCGTGGCGCCGGAGCTCTATATCGCGGTCGGCATTTCGGGGGCGATCCAGCATCTGGCGGGCATGAAGGATTCGAAGGTCATCGTCGCCATCAACAAGGACGAGGAGGCCCCGATCTTCCAGGTCGCGGACTATGGC
>Ga0209656_10002588_pt1 | contig 11712 bp, 4 predicted proteins | sample BogFormECP12_OM2_FD_188239 | JGI IMG/M metagenome (GOLD analysis project Ga0209656, IMG submission 188239) | Bog forest soil microbial communities from Calvert Island, British Columbia, Canada - ECP12_OM2 (SPAdes) (version 2) | ecosystem: Environmental > Aquatic > Freshwater > Wetlands > Bog ... | reverse complement strand
GCCGGATGCGGCGCTCGATCACGAGGTTGAGCTGGTGGATCGTCACGCCACGCGAGCTCTCGGCCATGCGGTCGAGCCCAAGGTTCGTCGCGTCCGCTAGGATCGCGCCCATGAGGGCCGGCTCGTCAGCCGCGGCTGGCTCGCCCGTCCGGAAGTGGGTGAAGCGGTTCGCAAACGCGGTCCAGACATTCACCTCGGCGAGAAGATCCGTGATGCGCACCCGCGGCATGAGGTTGTAGAGCCGCGAGGAGAGCGCGCGGGCGTGCTCCTGCTCCTCGCGTCGAATCGGCGAGATGGTGAGCCCGTCCGCGGTGATAGCGGCGTCGGGCAGCTGGTTCTTGGTCGCTGCGAGCGAGAGCGCGTTCAGCTTGAGATCGAGCAACGCGGCCCTCTCGGCCCGCCAAGCGGCGAAGTCGTCTGGCACCGCGAGCCCGAGCCGGCCCTCCGCCCGCATGAGGGTGAAGGTGGGCCGCGGCAGAAGGTAGTCGTCGAAGGTGCGGTAGGCGCGGCTGCCCTCCACCCAGATGTCGCCGGCACGCAGCCGGTCTCGGAGATGAACGAATACCGCCACCTCGTAGGCGCGGGCGTCAAAGCCGTCGGTTCCAGCCCTCACCCGCTTGCGCCAGCTCCGCTTCAGGAACACCGTCGGCACACGATCCGGCAGCTTGCGCCGCTCCCGGCGATAGATCGCCCGCAATATGTCGATTGCCGTGAGGATCGGGTCGTGCGGCTTGAACGAGCGGAACACGAAGGCGTCGAAGAGGACCGCCGCCGCCCTGCGCAGCGACGCGTGGCGCCCGATCAGCTCTTCAAGACCATCGCCCTCGTCGGCGCCGAGCGCTTCCGCGGCGGCCTCGAGGTTGGTGGCGAGCCGATCCCAGCCAAGCGAACCCTCGACGGCCTGCGACAGGTCACTGCAGTTCCGGCGGGCCTCGACGAGCGCGCGGCCGAGGATCAGGTGGTGGCGGGCCACCTGGGCGAGCGCCTCTGCTTGGTCAAGCAGCCGAGCCTTGCGCGAGGTCTCGGCGCGGCGATATGCAGAGCCGAGCATGCGGTCGAACATCTCGATCGCGAGGTCGGTGAGCGCAGCCTGGCGCTCGATCACGAAGGCGACGAGGGTAGCAAGCCGCCGCTCGATCGAGAAGCGCATGAGCTCGCGCGCATGGATAATCTTCGCCTCGCGCGCGATGACGCCGTAGCGGTTGGCGTGGATTACCTTGTGGTGATCATCAAACAGTCCGATCGGGCGCAGGCACTGCAACCGGTCCACGACCCTCACGAGGTTCTTGAGCTTCGGGCCTTCCGGCACCTCGCTGATCCAGCCATGGACCGTGCGCCCGTCGTCCTCAACCCTGGTGGTGAGCAGGGCCTCGAGCCGCTCGCGCATGCCGGCGTCGAGGCCGCGGATGAGTTCGCGATGAGCGTAGCGCCGTGCGAAGGCGCGGCCGGCCAGGGCGAAGCGCTCGACGAGCGCAGCTGGCGGAACCATGATGCGGCGGACCTTCAGTTCGTCGATGATGGCGCGCACGATCGGCTCGCCCCGTTCGGTCCCGACCGCGGCTGCGGCGCCGGCGGTGATCGCTACGCGGTAGTCGGCCTGCCGGATCGTGCGCAGTTTGAGGTGGAGAACGATCTCGCTCGCGTGCTCCCGTCGCGTCTCGTCGCGGCGGGCGTAGAGATCGAAGACCCCTGGCGCGACCCCGAGCTGCTCGGCGACGACGTCGATGATCGCGACCGGTAGCTGCTCGTCGACTCGCAGGAGTCGCCCGAGGTCATGGACGAGGGCGAGCTGCACCGCGAAACCGAGCCGGTTGTGCTGTCGACGGTGCTGCCGCGCGAAGGCGACGTCCTCCGGCGCGAGCGTGTAGCGTCGCTGAACCTCGTCGTGATCTGTCGGTAGGTCGAAGAGCCCAGCGCGCATCTGCGGCGAGAGGAGAGAGGGAGTTGAGGACATGCGAGGACATTTCGGAGCGGTGGTGGGGCGTCCCACAAACCTATCCGAGGTATGTAGACGAAGCGTTGATCGTGGACGTCGTTTGCGCACAGCTGCCCTGCCGGTGAGTTCTCCCCCGTATGGTCAGCTTAGGCTACGAGCGCGTGTCGGCGGGCGCGATCAGCCCTTCGCCGGCCAAATCATACGCCTCAAGGAGGCTAGCGCGGAATGCACCTTCGAGGACGTGACCTCGGACGATCGCCGGTCTACGGCGAACTCGCCCTGCTCACGGTGACCGCGCCATCGTCCGGTTAGCGTACAATCCTGCAGGGACTCCCACGCGACCCCAGTTAGCTACTTCTGGGTCATCACCCAGACGCCATTCCAATCCTCGCCCGGCGGGTTGGCCGTAAGGTATTGGCAGCGCTCGATATAGGTGGCGGACAACTTGTCTCGGGGATGACGCTGGAGCGCCTTCTCGAACTGGGCAACGGCGTCGGGAAACCGAGCGGAGCGGTAGTTACGGATGCCTTCGTTAAAGTAGCTCACGACATCCATCAGGTTGGGAAAACTCTCCTCGGTGTGGTGGTCAAGCACCTCATAAACGCTCACGGGCTCGGTCTTGCCCTTCACCAGAACCCTGTCGATTCCGCGGATGCGATAGGTCCCGCGCAATCGGCCGAAGGTATTTTCGCTGATGAGGATCTGCGCCGAATAAGCCTTGCAGGCGCTTTCGAGTCTGGACGCCAGATTCACGCCGTCGCCGATCACCGTATAGTCCATGCGCTTGGCTGAGCCGATGTTGCCGGAGACCACCATGTCGGTGTTGAGGCCGATGCCCATCTCGACCGGGGTTTGACCACGCTGGGTCCGCTCATGACTCCAGCGCCGGCACGCGCGGATCATGGCGATTGCCGCCCGCACGGCCCGGTCCTCGTCGTCGGCGTGCGGGATGGGGAGCCCGAAAGCCGCCATGATGGCGTCGCCAATGAACTTGTCGAGCATGCCTTCCTCGTGGGCGATGCATTCGACCATGAGCGAAAAATACTCGTTGAGGAAGGCGACCGTGCCTTGGGCGCCCAGCTCCTCGCTCAGGCCGGTAAACCCGCGGATATCCGAGAAGAGAACCGTCGAGCGGGTGCTGGCGCCGCCCAGAAGGCCGGAGTCGCTATCGCTGTCGAGCATACGGGCGGCGATCCCGGGATCCATGTAGCGAGCCATGGTGGCCTTGACGCGCTTCTCGGTGCTGATGTCCTCGATCATGAGGAGGGTACCGAGTTGTTTGCCGTCGCCGCTCGTCAACGGCAGCACTGTGAGGTTGATCGAGACGGGCTGGTCGCCGAAGGCAATCTCGAGGTCCATCGCGACGTTGGCGACCTTCTCGGCTACGACCTTCCTGATCCGCTCGGTGATCCAGGCGTTCCGGCCGGCGAAGAACTCCGCGGCGCTGTGCCCCAGGATGGCCGAAGGCGGCAACTTCAGGATCCGGGCACCGGCGCTGTTGCAAGTGACGATGGTGTCGCTCTCGTCTAGGGTGATGACTCCGTTCGACATGCTCTCGAGCATGCTCTCGTTGTAGTTTTTGATCTTCTGCACATCATCGAACAACTTGGCGTTCTCGAGCGAGATCGCGACCTGCGCGGTGAAGGCTTTGAGGCGCGATTCGTCCTCGGCGGAAAAGGGGCCGCCGCTCTTGTTCAAGGCCTGTGTCACGCCGATGATCGAGCCGTACTTGTTGATGACCGGCGTGCACAAAATCGAGCGTGTGAAGAATCCCGTCCGCTTGTCGAAGCTCGGGTTGAAGCGCAGATCGGCGTATGCGTGAGGAATATTGATCGTCTCGCCGGTGGTGAACACTGCGCCAGCAATTCCGGCGCTGACGGGAAATCGGATTTCTCCGATCTTCGATCCCATGGCGACACGCGAGAAGAGCTCGTTGGTCTTGGCGTCATGAAGGAACAGCGTCGAGCGCTCTGCCCCCAGCATTCGGTTCGCCTCGGTCATCACTCTCTGCAGCAGCTTATCGAGATCGATTTGCGAGGTGATGTCTGCGACAATGTCGAGGAACGCCAATTCCTGGCGCCGCGACTTCTGCATTCGCTCGACTGTTTGGGAGCTGAGCAGCGCCGGCACGGCCTGCGCCGCGATGCCTTCGAGGAGCATCTGATCGTACTTGGAAAAAAGGCCGCCGACCTTGTTGAGCGCCTGGGCGACTCCAACGATTTCGCCTTTGACGGTGCGAAGCGGCACGCACAGAATGGTCTTGGTGACATAGCGGGTTTCGAAGTCGATCGACGAGTTGAAGCGCGGATCGGAATAGGCGTCGTTGACAATGATGCTCCGGCCGGACAAGAAGGCGGCGCCCGCTATGCCCTCGTTGTTGACGAGCCTAACAGTCTCTTGACGACGGAGTCCCTGAGCCACGCGCGTATAGAGTTCGCCTGTGGTTGAGTCGCTGAGGAAGAAGCTGCAGCGATCACAACCGAGCGCGCGTGACGTCATCTCGACCAGCGCCTGCAAAACTTCATCGAGCGACTCGCTTCCCGATATTTGCCGGGCGATGTCGAGCAGGATCTCGAGATCCTTCGCCCGCGCGCGCATGCCGCGCCCTTTGGCCCCGGAACCTCGGTCGCCGCGACGCCTGTTTTCGCGGTCCTCGACGGGGATCTCTCGATCGGCCGTCATCGCGCGTCTCCAGGCAGGCGATCGAGCTCATCGCGCAGAGCCTGGCACGTCGTCCTCAGCTGGTGGATCTCGTCGTTGGCCGCGGCCAACGCCTCCCGCGTCGAGGCCTGGGCTCGAAACGCGGCGTCCTCGAGCTGCTCTCTCAGGGCGCGCGTCGATCCTCGCAGCTGGACCGCTTCGCTATGCGCTTCGGCCTTGATGCGCAGAATCTCCTCCCGGTGCTCATGCTGGAGGCCTTCCATAGAGTCGCGAAGCTCTTGGACAGTCCGGCGCAGCTGGACAATCTCGCCTGCAGAACTGGCGCCGGCACGCTCAACCGCCGCCCGTCCCTCATGGCGCGATTGTTCAAGCGCATCGCGTAGCGTCTTGACGGTCGATTGGAGCTCGACGAGCTCGACATCAAACGCTGCTCGAAGTTCACGCCGCGCCGCGCTTTGCTCAGCCTCGGCGTTCTCGAGCGCTTGGCGCAGCGCAGCGATCGTCGATCTCAGCTGTCGGCGCTCGGCGTTGGCGTCGCCATCGGCCTCTTTTTCGACTTTGGAGGTGCGCATCTCAGTCATTGTCGACAGGCTTACCCCACTCACCCAGTGCATCAGCGTACAAAGCCGAACCGAACAACGGTCACTACAAAGCGAGAAGCTGACCGCAGTCGACATTAGCAGCTTGCAGACACCCGCTACATGTAGGGTGCGTCCACGCGCCGGAATAAAGGTCGGCATAGGTCGGCGCAACCCCCGCCCGCGATGCCGAGCAGCGCACGCCGCGTCATCGGGAAACAACTGCTGAAACTAAAGGGAGCGATCCGGGGAAAGCCAGATCGTCGCGCTGGTGGATGTCCATAGCCGTGCAGGGGAATCGCATTTGGAACTCTTCGGCCGCCTTTGGCGGATTTTGCGATATTGAACGAGCCAGGGCGAAGATACGGGCCGTTCGCCACAACAGCTCCGAGCGGCCCGGGCTGCCTGCCGCCCAACGCGCGAGCGGGTGGAGGACGACGCGCGCCATTTCGACGAAGGCGAGCCCGAACAGGATCGGCCGCACGCCAACGCTGAAAATCGATAAGTCAGCGGACAGCGCAGGAAGATTGAGGCCTGTCGCAGCGCCGGGGTCGAGGCCCGGAAGCCACAGGCGAGACCCCAGCCCATAGAGCGCCAAGCCGCCCAGAGTGATTGCCCAGCGCCGAGGGTCGCGAAGCAGCGCGCTTGTCATTTCGCCCGGGTTTGCCATCGCGCAAGGTTCCCACGTTGGAGGCTCAGCCTAGCCGAGATTCCGGGGATAGCCAGCCCATCTGGCCGTCCTAACGGCGCGGTAACTGCCCTTTGATGCGTCCTGCAACGACGTCAGCGCCGGGCTTGACCTCCGCGGTCCAATGCAATTTTTGGCAATCCGCTGAGGGGTGGCTTTCGAGTCGGATCGACTCATTCGCCGCGCCATCCGGGAATGCCGACAATTTGCGCGGAACTGCCGTTCCCGACGATAAAGTCATTCCTTATTGCGGCCGTGAGGCATTCGCCAACCGCGTAGCGAAGGTTCAGTTTGTCGCGCGTTCCGCGAAAAAACCGCGGGAGTGCGCGTTGATGAGAGAAAATCCGGCATCCCTCGGTGCGCGATCGCGAGCCGGCCCTGCCCCGAAAACGAATCTACAAGCCAGGTCGTGCAGCGCGGCATTGCCGGTGCGCGGGTCATCCAAACCGTCCCAGCATTCGATAAAACGATCCAAGACCTTCTCCCGCGCCGCGAATCATCCGCGACCCGGTAGAATTTTGATTGCGGCCGGCCAGGCGATGGGCATTGCGAGGGCCGTGGAGGGGCTCGACGGGATCGTACCGTCTCCCGGCCCAATGTTCCGCCTCAGCGTTGTTGTCGCCATCGTTGGCGCCACCGCCTTCCTGATCTGGCTCGCCAGGGTCATGACGGAATGGGGAATCGGCGATGGCCTGCTGCTCCTGTTTGCCGCGCCGTTCGTCGCGCATCTGCCCTATGACGCCGCCTATGGCGTCGAGATCTTCAGGACGGGACTTGCACCCGCCTGGGTGCCACTGGCGCTGGCCGCGCTGGTCGTTGCGGCCTTTGCGCTTCTGATCGCGGCGACCCGGACGACAGGCGCAGACAACCGTCTCGACATCTGGCCGCCGCTCATTGGAACGTTCGTCTTCCAATGGCTGATTGTGTTCTTCCACCTAGACGATCACGACGCCCCGCCGACAGCGTTGTGGCTTCTCGTCCTGCTCGCAGCGCAGGCGGGGCTCATTTGGCTCTTCGCCTCCTGGCGAGGGCGCGCCCAGCCGACGGACGCCTTGCCGCTCGGCGCCGAAATTCTCGTCTGCAGCGGCGCGCTGGCTTTGTCGCTCGTTCTCGGCGCCGGCGGTCCGATGAGCGGCTGTTGGCTCATCCTGTGCGTCGCCGCTGGATTGAGCGTGGCGAGCGGCAAGGCGCAAGTGGACGGCGGGCTGTCGGGTCCGACGCCCACGGCCTGACCTGCGCCGGTCCGCCAAACGACCTCTTTACGTCGGAAGCTGACCTAAATGGTTCCCCTCTGCTTGCCGCGCTAGGCACCGTGGGATGTCGATCACAGGCCCACCGCCGCAATTTCCGAAAGCCATTGGCTAATGCGACCTCTGATTCGGGCTGCCCAGCTTTACCTCGGCCGCTAGACACTGCGGTGCGACTGCGCGATTATCCTGCACCAATATGGGGCCCTGCCATGGATATGGGGGGATGGCTTCGCGGTCTCGGCCTCGGCCAATATGAAGAGAAGTTCCGAGACAACAAGATCGACGCGGATTTGCTCCCGCGGCTGACGGACGCCGGCCTCAAGGACATTGGTGTCTCCGCTCTCGGCGATCGCCTGCGGTTGCTAGACGCGATCGCTGCTTTGGTCGGCGCAGCTCCGTCAAGCATTCCCACTCGCTCCCCTAAACCCGCTCCGCCCACAAGTCCCGAACTCGCGGCCGAACGCCGGCCGATCACGGTCATGTTCTGCGATCTCGTCGGTTCGACGGCTCTCGCGTCGCGGCTCGACGCTGAGGACTGGCGCAGCCTCGTCAACGCCTATCTCGACGAAGCCTCGGCCGCGGTGACGCGCTTAGGCGGCCATGTGCTGAAGAGGCTCGGCGACGGGTTGATGGCCCTCTTCGGCTATCCGCAGGCGCAGGAGAACGACGCCGAACGCGCGGTGCGGGCGGCGCTCGCGATCCAGCGCGCTCTTGGAGAGATGAATGCAAGGAACGCCGCCAAAGGCGCGCCGCAGCTCTCCGCGCGCATCGGTCTCGAGTCGGGGCCGGTGGTGGTCGAGGCGACGGGTGAAGTGTTCGGCGAAGCGCCCAATGTCGCTGCGCGCGTTCAAGGCCTGGCCGAGCCTGGCGCGGTGCTCGTGACCGCGAACGTGCAGCGCCCGACTGCCGGGCTGTTCGTCGCCGAAGACCGCGGCGCATACGAGCTCAAGGGCGTGCCGGCGCCGGTCACGCTCTACCGCATCGTGCGCGCGAGCGGCGGGAGGCGCACTGGCGCGCGGACGCTGACGCCCTTGGTCGGGCGCGAGGAGGAGCTCGACCTCTTGCGCCGGCGCTGGGAGCGGGCGCGCAACGGCTCGGGCCAGCTCACGCTCATCATCGGCGAACCCGGCATCGGCAAGTCGCGTCTCGTGGAGGAGTTTCGCGCGACGCTTGGGGAGACGCCCCACACCTTTGTCGAACTGTCGTCATCGCAGCTCTTGCAGAATACGCCTTTGCACCCGATCGCCGACTGGGGCCGACAGCGCTTCGGCGCGGATGAGCCTGCCGACCGGCGCCTCACCGACCTCGAGAACACGCTTCGGCTCATCGGCCTCGACGCATCCGAATATGCGTCCCTGCTCGCGCCGCTGGTCGATATCCCGCTGCCGAAGGAGCGCGCGGCGAAACTCGCGCCGGAGGAATTGCGACGCCGGCAACTGGCGGCGCTTGTCACGTGGTTTCTCGCCGGGGCGCGATCGCAGCCGGTGGCGCTCGCGTTCGAGGACCTGCACTGGGCCGATCCGACCTCGATCGATCTGATGCAGACGCTGGCCGAGCGCGGCGCGCAGGCGCCGCTACTCATCCTCGCGACCGCGCGGCCCGAGTTCCGCCCGCCCTGGAGCCTGCGCTCCCACCATAGCGTGATCTCGCTCAGCCCCCTCGATCGCGCCGACGTCGCGCTTATGGTCGGCGAGCTCGCCGCTCGCCATGCGCTGAGCAAAGAGGTGGTCGAGGGCGTCAGCGAGCGCACCGGCGGGGTGCCGCTGTTTGTCGAGGAGGTCACGCGCCTTCTGCTCGAGCGCGGCGAGGCCGGCGGCCTGCAGGCGATCCCGCCGACGCTTCAGCAGTCGCTCGCGGCGCGGCTCGACCGGCTGGGCGACGCGCGAGAGGTCGCGCAGATCGGCGCCGTCTTGGGGCGAGACTTCACCTACGCGCTGCTCAGCGCGGTCGGCGGTGTCGACGACCCCACCCTTGAGTCCGCGCTCGACCGGCTCGCCGGCGCGGATCTCCTGATCGCGGAGGGCGCGGGCCATGAGGCGAACTATCGCTTCAAGCATGCGCTGATCCAGGACGCGGCGTACGAGAGCCTGCTCAAGAGCCGCCGGCAGGCGCTGCACCGCCGCGCCGCCGAAATCCTGCGCGATCAGCCCGAGCGAGCCGCGGCCGAGCCCGAGCTGATCGCGCATCATTTCACCGAAGCGGGCCTCGACGATCTCGCCATCGAATGGTGGGGCAAGGCGGGCGACCAGGCGCTTCACCGCTCGGCCTTCCAGGAGGCGATCGCCCATCTCGGCAAGGCGATCGCGATGGCGGACAAGGCGGGCGCGATGGCGCGACGGGCGACCGGCTCGGCCGCTGTAAGTCAGCGACTGACTCAATTGCACGCCGCCTATGGCAATGCGCTAATAGCGACGCGAGGCCATGGCGCGCCGGAAACAATGGAGGCCTTCGCTAGAGCCCGCAAATCGGCTTCCGGGGACGAGGATGCGCCGGGGCGGTTGGCTGCAGATTACGGCTTATGGGTCGGCAGCTACGTGCGGGGCGATCTTCCGTCTATGCGAACGCACGCGGCGGCCTTCCTCGCTGGCGTTGCGGCGAGACCCGATTCGCCCGAGGCCGGTGTCGCGCACCGGGTCCTCGGGACCACTCACTGTTTCGCCGGAGAATACGCGGAAGCGCGCGAGCATCTGGAGCGCGCGCTTACTCTGTTCCAACCCGGCCGGGACGATGATCTGGCCTTTCGTTTCGGGCAAGACGCCGGCGTCGCGGCAATGTGCTACCTGGCGATCGCGTTATGGCCGCTGGGAAACGTCAGGCGCGCGGTATCCCTCGTTGACGGCGCGCACGAGCGGCTCGCGAGCGTGGCGCATATCGGCACGCACCCTTATGCGAAATTACACGCGGCGATGTTCGAATTGATGCGAGGCGACAGGGCGCGCGCCGCTGAGAACGGTTCTGAGACCGCCCGTCTCGCGCGTGAGCATGATATGCCGTTGTGGAGAGCGTACGGGGCCTTTTTCGAAGGCTTGGCGACGGCTGAACGCGGCGCGCTCGGCGAGGGGCTCAACGACATGCGCCGCTGCGCCGAGAGCCTGCGCCAGCAAGACCTCCTGAATTTCGACGGGCTCTTCAAGATTGCGCTGGCCGAGGCCGAGGCCCGGGCGGGCGATTTCGACCGCGCCATTGCCATCCTCGACGAAGCGCTGGCGACGTGCGATCGCGCCGGCTACCGCGCGTTCGAAGCGGAACTGCATCGAGTGCGCGGCGAAATGCTGCTGAAGCGCGACCCCGCCAGCCCAGCGTCCGCGGAAGAAACCTTTCTGACCGCGATCGCGGTCGCGAAGCAGCAAGGCACGCGCAGCTTCGAGCTTCGCGCCGCGCTCGCACTCGCGAAGCTCTATCAATCGGCCGGCCGTCCCGCCGACGCCCACGCCGCCCTCGCCCCCGCGCTCGAAGGCTTCTCGCCGACCCCGGAAATGCCGGAGATCGCGGAAGCTGAGGCGCTGCTGGCGGCGGTGGCGGAAAGCGGGGAGGTCAGGGCCGATGCGGAGCAGCGACGCCGGGTGACGCAACTGCACGTCGCCTACGGCAACGCACTCTTTACGGCGCGTGGCTTCGGTGCCCCCGAGACGCTGGATGCGTTTGCGAGGGCCCGAGAATCGGCGTTTGGCGACAAGGACTCGTCCGACCGGCTGGCCGCCGACTACGGTCTGTGGGCAGGAAGCTACGTTCATGGTGAGTTGTCGTCGATGCGGGCCCACGTCGAGACTTTCCTCAGCGACGTCCGGGCGAGGCCCGATTCCCCTGAGGCCGGAATTGCGTATCGCGTCTGCGGGGTAACCCACCAGTTCGCCGGAGAGTACGGGGAAGCGCGCGACAATCTTGAACGCGCGCTTGCGTTGTTCCAGCCTGGCCGCGACGACGAACTGGCCTTTCGCTTCGGATTGGACGTGGGCGCCACCGTCCTGCTTTGCTCGGCGATTGCATTGTGGCCTCTCGGCGAGGTCGAGCGCGCGATCTCCCTGGCCGAAAGCGCTCAGGCGCGGCTCGCCGCCATCACGCATGCCGGCTCGCTCGCGTTTGGACGACACCATTCGGCGTTGTTCGACCTGATGCGCCGTGACCGTGTGCGGGTCGCGCAAAACGCCGTCGAACTCGCCCGCCTCGCACGTGAGCATGACCTGACCCAGTTTCGAGAGTTCGCCGCCTTTTTCGGGGGTTGGGCGATCGCCGTGGACGGCGAGCCAGGCGGGGGGCTCGAGGATATGCGTCGCAGCGTCGATCTCCTGGGTGAGCAGAACATTCTCTTTTTCGATGGACTGATCAAGATTGCGCTGGCCGAGGCCGAGGCGCAGGCCGGCGATTCCGACCGCGCCGTCGCCATCCTCGACGAAGCGCTGGCGACTGCTGATCGCCGGGGCTATCGCGCGTTCGAAGCGGAACTTCATCGCGCGCGCGGCGAAATCCTGCTCAAGCGCGACCCCGCCAATGCCGCGCCCGCCGAAAACGCCTTGCTGACCGCCATCGCTGTTGCGAAGCAACAGGCGACGCGCAGTTTCGAACTGCGCGCGGCACGGGCGCTGGCAAGGCTCTACCAAT
>Ga0209656_10002587_pt1 | contig 11713 bp, 14 predicted proteins | sample BogFormECP12_OM2_FD_188239 | JGI IMG/M metagenome (GOLD analysis project Ga0209656, IMG submission 188239) | Bog forest soil microbial communities from Calvert Island, British Columbia, Canada - ECP12_OM2 (SPAdes) (version 2) | ecosystem: Environmental > Aquatic > Freshwater > Wetlands > Bog ... | reverse complement strand
GACGATTCCGTTTTGGGGCAGGCTGAATGTTCAATGCGATACGCGCTTAACGACTTAGCTGCGGTTGGTGCGCCGGGCAGGGAAGGGACCGAAACTGAGTCTTTTCACACGCGCTTTTGCCAATGGCGGGGGTCGCGGCTGCTGTGAAAACAGGCGACGACCAGGAGGGCATCGGGCTCGACGAGAAAAAAGAGCGCGTAGGGAAATTTGTTCGCGCGCGCCCGGCGGAGAGTCTTAAAGACGGTGGGGAATTGCCGCGGATTGTCAGCCATGCGTGGGACGACGCTGTCGATTTCGGCGCGGAAGCGACGGCCTAAACCGGGAGCCTCAGCCTCGTACCAATCTTGCGCGTCGATGAGTTCCGCGCGAGCGGCTTCGGTAAAGCGAACCGGCCACACTACGGGCAACGCTGTTCGAGTTCTGCCTTAAGGGTTTCCCAAGTGACGCTTTGGGTGCGGTCGTGATCGAGCGTTGTCAAGCGACGCTCAAGTTCGGCTTGCTGGGCCGGCGTCAATTGCACCTGGTGGTCGTCCAGGCTGTCCCAAAGCTGCGCGATCAATGCAAGCCGTTCATCCGGGGACAGGCGGGTGATTTCGTCATGAGTGAGCTGCATTGGTTTAGATTAGATTAGATTAGCCGAGCCGACGGCGAGTGTCGATTCCAGTTAAATCGTAGACCAAAAATGTGCTCCTCGCATCAACAGCGCCCTTAGAATGTCCGGCGCCTTGAACTGAAACTCGGACAGGTTCCCGCGAATGCTTTTACGGCTGCAGTTCGTAAGGAAGTTGCGGCTCGGGACCCAGTCGTAGGCAATATCTCACTACATCTGTTTATTTCAGAACATACGGTCCAGGAGCGGAATCACACTGTTCCATGGATTTGAATACCGCGTCCGCTAAAGAACTGGATCGTCTCTTTGATGCTCGAATATTCGGTCCGTTGTTCGGTAAGAGTTGGGTTATCTCCGATCTGATTTCCTTCAGCGACAATTAAGGAGGCAAACTCGCCTTCGTCCATCTGTTTGGCCATCGCATATGCCTCGCGGAGGACCGCTGCACAAACCAGGTGCGCAGTCGCGTCGGGCTGTTCGAGAAGACATGCCTCTGCCGCGGTTGCCAACCGCCCGAAGAACGTAATCTTCGAACAGTGATCGATAAGTGCTTCTTCGTAGAAAGGGTCTCTAAGAACCTCGAAGAAATAGGAAACCTCCAGCGCATGCTCAGTGAGAACTTCACGGTCTCTTGGATAGAACGATCTCCTCAAATGGTCAGGCTGTGGAGCGGATGCAATCAAGACGTTTGCCCCGGACCAATGGCGACTCGCCCTCGGAAGTACAGGGTTAGTGAGAAGATGAGCCAACTCGTCGAGTTTCTTCATTTGAGAATTCGACGCATTTGCTGATCACGGCGCGCCCATCTTTTGCCACAGGCATCCCATAGCGGATTATCCCATTCTTCCTTCGCTAAACTAACTACCGGAAAATAAAGCAGATTAGTTTTGGGAACCTGCGCGCCGGTTGGACAACACCTCCGTTAAGTTCTGTCACCGCGCGGATCAGAGTGCTATTGGTTGCTCGGCGGCTCGGTTCTTGTTATCTATTTCGTCTGAGCAGTCGCCGATGCTGCGGTTTCGTTGACGGTCAGCATCCGCTTCTTCCAAACACCGCCCTCGCGAACCTGGATCGCTGACCAATAGCCTTTGACTTCTACAAGACCGAAGTTCTGGCCTTGATGAGTCAGAGTCCATTCCCCGTTGCTCCATGCCTCATTGCCAGTCGTTCCTATAATGTGAGGGGAATACTGATCGGCCTTTTGGAGATGGTTGCTGAAATGAAATTGCTTGAACACGTCTGCATAATATTTCTCGATGGCCTCCCGACCGTAAAACGGTCCATGCGGAGTCACAAGAACAGCGTCCTCCGTGAAGAGCGCGGCGACGGCGGCGGGATCGTTGTTGTTGTATGCATCGTCAGTTTTTTTACTGAGCGCTTTAAGCTGCTCGGTTAATTCTGGATCGGCTGTGTCTTTCTGTTGGGCAAAGGTCGGTAAACCAAAGCTGATTGCCAATCCTACAAGGGCAACTACTAACTGTATTTTCATTGTTTCCTCTCGGTGTATTAGGATGGTTGTCGCTGAAAAGACCCGCTGCTGGATGGAAGCGTGCAAACGGGTCCATTCTGCATGGCTCCGCCGCTACCGCTCTTTCCCTGACTCTGAAAATGAGCGCCCTGCGCGACGGAAGATGTTGTCTCCACATCTACTTCTGCCGAAAATTTCACAGGAAGTTTCAAGAAAACGTGAAAAAGAATCTTTCACGAGGTTTTAACGGTAAAAGCCTCCATCACTGAACGGGTCCGAGTCGACAGATCTGCACCGCGGGTTGGAGGGCCAAGCGACCTTCTAGCCCGGCCAAACCGATTGGGCGCTTTTTCTTGAGTGCCACAGGTACTTTCTGACAAGATGAGGTTTACTGGACGCGCTACTTGACTCGACGGGGGGCAGCCGGCCCAAATTCCTGACGACCCAGTGGGAACTGCTGGTTGCCGCATCTTCAGAGGGCGCCGCGGAAGCCCGCGCCGCAATCGAAGAGCTCTATCGCCTTTATTGCTATCCGGTTTACGCCTTCATCCGCCGACGCGGCCATGCCCGCTATGATGCGCAGGACCTCACACAGGATTTCTTCGTCTACTTGCTCGAGAAGGGTATCCTGGGCCAGGCCGATCCCCAGCGCGGTCGGTTCCGCAACTTCTTGCTCGGCTCATTGGAGCATTTCCTGGCCCACGCGGCCGAACGCGCCGGAGCCCACAAACGGGGCGGTGGCTGTCAGTGGGTGTATTTGGATGACGATGCCGCAGAAGATCGCTACCAGATTGTGGCGCCGGATGGGATGACAGCCGAGAAGCTCTTTGAGGCGCGGTGGGCCGCCGCGCTGGTCGAAGCAACGCTTGTGCGGTTGCGTCGTGAACTGGAATCGGAGGGCAAGGGGAACCTTTTCGAAGCGCTCAAAGGTTCCTTGCTGGGTCAGGACGACTCTTCTTACCAGCAAGTCGCCAATGCGTTGAATTTGAGCCTCGGGGCGCTAAAAACGGCCATCCACCGCCTTCGTGGCCGCTATCGGGCGCTATTACGCGAAGAAGTGGCGCGCACAGTCACCACGCCCGCGGAGGTCGACGAGGAACTTCGCTACCTTCGGGCTGCGCTGAGTGGCTGAGACTGCAACCTGGGCGGCCACTACAATGAGTGCCTCGGCCGACAAGCCCAAGCAAACATGCGGGAAGTGCGGTACCCCGCTTCAGCTTGTTGGGCAATTCTCAGACCTGTGCGCAGCTTGCTTACTGGAGTTGGGATCGGACGAGGAGGAAGTTCAGACCGCAAACGCAGAGCGCTTTGACCATTACCAAGTCGCTACCCACTCTGACGGCAGGCCTGTGGAGTTGGGCCGGGGCGCAATGGGTATCACCTATAGGGCCTCGGACACGATCTTGGGAAATGAGGTGGCTCTCAAGGTCATCGACGCTCGAATCGCGGCCCTCCCCGAAGCGCGGGAACGTTTCCTGCGCGAAGCCCGCGCGGCCGCGCGGATTCGACATCCGAACGTTGCCTCGGTCTTTTATTACGGAGCGCGACAGAGCGATGGTCAATGCTTTTACGCGATGGAACTGGTCGAAGGCGAAACATTGGAGGAGCGTCTGCGACGCAATGGACCACTGCCGCCGGCTCTGGGTTTAGAAATCATTACACAAGTCGCGACGGCACTGGTTACCCTGGAAGCACACGGGTTAGTCCACCGTGATCTTAAACCGGCTAATCTGATGCTTGTCGAGAGGCCGGAGCTCACTGTAAAAGTGATCGACTTCGGGTTGGCAAAGGCTGTGGCAACTTCTGGGAGTGAGTCCGAAATTACTCATGGGGGGTTTGTCGGCACGCCCTCTTTCGCCAGCCCGGAGCAATTCACGAACATCAGCGTGGACGTTCGTTCAGACTTGTATTCGTTGGGTATCACACTCTGGGAGATGCTGACTGGCCAGACGCCATTCCGCGGTGCACCCATTGAGGTGATGTATCAGCATCGACACGCATCCTTACCGCTCGATCTGCTCGAAGCTGTTCCACAGCCGGTCGTCGTTCTACTTGAGGTCCTCCTCGAGAAAGACCCCGGGCGCCGATTTCAGAACCCTGTCGAACTTCTCGAGGCGATCCCGATGATAACAGCGGCTATCGACACGCGGCACACGGTCAATCGTCAGAATCTGCAGAGGAGGCTTGCTAACGATTTGCGAACCGTAATTGACAGATCGAGCGCAATCCTGGGGCCGGGCAAAATTTCAGTAGCGAGATTGCCCATTACAGGAAGTGATGTTTTCGGGCGAGAGGAGGATATCGTTTTCCTTGATAACGCCTGGTCAAATCAGAATGTAAATATTGTTACGATCGTTGCCTGGGCCGGAGTCGGGAAATCCACACTCGTCAACCATTGGCTAGGGCAAATGGCTCTTGAACATTATCGTTCTGCGGAGCTCGTTTTTGGTTGGTCCTTTTATACGCAGGGTAACAGCAGAGAATATTCGTCGACAGATGAATTCATCGACGCGGCTCTAACTTGGTTTGACGATCCAGACCCACGGATCGGAACGGCCTGGGAGAAGGGCGAAAGACTAGCGAAGCTCGTCGCGCATCGTCGAACCTTAATGGTGCTGGATGGTCTGGAGCCGCTCCAAAATCCGCCTGGTCCACAAGAAGGACGGGTACGTGGGCCCGCCCTCCAGGCGCTTCTGCGCGAACTCGCCGCCTTCAATACCGGGCTTTGCGTGATTACCACACGGATACCGGTCGCTGATATAGCGGATCACGAAGGCACGTCAGTTCTGCGCTGTGACCTGGAGCAACTATCCAGCGATGCCGGTGCGAAGCTGCTGCGAGCGCTGGGCGTAAAGGGACATGAGGCGGAGTTGCGAAGCGCCAGTGACGAGTTCAATGGGCATTGTCTTGCTCTAACGCTGATGGGCAGCTACCTGACCGACGCCTATGATGGCGATATCCGTTGCCGCGAAGAAGTCTCAAACCGGCTTGCCCAAGACGTACGCCTGGGCGCCCACGCCCAAAAAGTCATGGCTTCTTATCAGAACTGGTTTGGCGAGGGGCCTGAGCTGTCGATTCTCCGCATGTTAGGTCTATTCGATCGACCCGCTGACGAAAGGGCGATTTGCGCCCTGCTGGACGTGCCGGCAATCCAAGGCCTAACGGAATCCTTAACAGGTTTGAGCCCGAGCGAGTGGCGGACGATCCTGGCCCGATTGCGACGGGCAAGACTCCTTGCGGGGAAAGATCCACACAATCCCGGGCATGTGGACGCGCATCCGCTCGTTCGTGAATACTTTGGCGAACAGCTTCGGAATCAACGGGCTGAGGCTTGGAAGGAATCCAATAGGCGGCTTTATATTCATTATCAAAGGCTCGCTCCCCGTCTGCCAGTTAGCTTCCGGGACATGGAGCCACTGTTTTTAGCCGTCATCTGCGGGTGCAATGCTGGGCTGTTTCGCGCAGCGCTGCATGAAGTTTACCTTCCGCGGATTCAACGGGGAAAAGCCTCCTTCGCTGCCAATGTCCTCAGCGCCAGAGGAGCATTGCTCGCGGTTTTGGCACATTTCTTCGAGAACGGATATTGGGGATCACCCTTTGAAACGGCCGTCGAGGGGCAGAGTCTAACCGCGGAAGATCAACTCTTCGTCCTTATGCAGGCTGCGCAATACCTTCCGGCCACGCGAGGATTGGGAGCGCCCGAGGCACGAATATGTTACGAGCGCGCGGAGTACTTGTGTCATTCGCTTCAGCATCCCCGGCTCCTGTGTCTGGCAGTGAAGGGTCTGTGGCGCTATTCCATCATGACCGACAAGCCGAGTGTGGCGTTACCGATTGCCGAACGAGTTTACTCACTCGCGCAGGAGCAAGATGACCCTACCCTAATAATTGGGGCATACAACGCTTTGGCAGGCACGCTCTACTATTTGTGTGATTTCGAGTCCGCGCGAAAATACGCGATGCGTGCTGTTCAGATCTGGCGCTCTGAAACCGTTCAGTCTCATCCGGAAGACTTCGATACGCCAGTCGTCGGCTGTCTGTGCTATGGGGCGATGTCCGAATGGCATCTCGGAGAGATCGCCGCTTGCCGAGCGAACATGGCCGAAGCGATTTCACTAGCAAAGGAGCTGAAGGATATGCACGCATTAGCCGTGGCGCTCGCTTGGGCAGCAGTTCTCGCTTACTATGAGTGTAATCCTGCTGAAGTGGACTGCTTGGCTTCGGAAATCATTGAACTGTCAACGCGTTACAATATTTTCTACTTTCTGACTGTAGGAGCTATTTACCGCGGTTGGGCGCGCAGCGCTTCCGGGGACACCGCAAAAGGTATCCCGTGGATCGAGCGGGGAATCAGAGACTTTCGGGCAACCGGTGTGGTGCCGCCCCTGGCATATTACCTTTCACTAAAGGCCGAAGCATTACATTTAACGGATCGTACATCTGAAGCTCTTGAGGTAATAAAAGAGGCCGAAGCAACGGTCGAAAGATTTGGAGTGCGCACTTCGCGCGCCGAACTGCACCGGCTTCGCGGCGTGTTTCTCACGGCTATGGGTGCGGACGAGATTGAAATTGAGGCTTCATTTTGTGAAGCCATCAGAATTGCCCGGGCGCAAAAGTCGATCTCGCTAGGGAAACGGGCGGAAGGAACCTACGCAGAATATCAGAGGCGAAAGGCTAGCGTGTCCGCAGGACGTGGATTCCGACTACCTCTCTGATAACCTCGCCTAAAGATTACCCGTCATAACCCGCATTCCGCTCACCTAAAGTTGGCTATGTAGAGCAGGGAATGACGCCAATGTATTTACTCAAGTCGTTCATCTCAAGGTACTTGTAGCTCAATCTACTCAAGTCTTGAGACACGCCCAAGACTGTGAGAGTCTGAGCTTTGAGTTCACCGCTTTGATATGAGCAATTTGATTGAAATCCAGGAAGCAATCGAAAAGCTGGCACCCAGAGAGCGTGCCGAATTGTGGGACTGGTTTCAAGCCCAGGAGGTTGAAGAAACTGACGAGATGCTTGCAGCCGTTGATGAAGGAATCCGTTCTATCGAAGAACAAGGCGGAACTCCTGCGGAAGAGGTTCGGAAGCTGATTCCGAAATGGATTACAAAGTAATCTATTCGCCCAACGCAATCAGCGATTTGGCAGAGATTGTTGGTTTCGTCGCTCAAGATGATCCGCAAGCTGCACTGAGGCTGGGAAAACAGCTTGCTGACGATGCCGATTCATTAGGCCGGCTCCCTTATCGATTTCCAACGTTCCGCCGCCGCGCAAACGTTCGTAAGTTGGTCACCGGGCAATATTTGATCTTATATCGAATTGTTCAGACAGCGAAGGTCGTGGAAATTCTGCGATTTTGGCACGGGGCGCGGGGAATCCCGCGTTTGTAAGGGCAAGAATTAAACGCTATTTGAGCCTCGCTGGCACGAGAGCAACATTCGGACAAGGGGAGTTGCTCAAAATGCTTCGTAAAATCATATCGGGTGGCCAAACCGGCGCTGATCGAGCCGGACTTGATTTCGCGATCGAGACAGGCCTGGAACATTGGGGATATGTTCCCAGGGGCCGGAAGGCAGAGGACGGGAGAATCGATGACCGCTACAACCTGATTGAGCTCTCAACCACCTCGTATCCTGCGCGAACCAGGAGAAACATCGAGGAAAGCGACGGTACTGTGATTTTCAGCCTTGAGCCCCGTTTAAGTGGAGGGACTAAGCTGACTCGGGGACTTGCCGACAAGCTTGGGAAGCCGGTGCTCCAAATCTATGACATCCGCAAAGAACGAATATTCAACCCGGATTCGCTTCGTCTTGAGATTGAAGCTCTGACTGATTTCCTGTGCTCAAACAAGATCGAAATCCTGAACGTGGCCAGCCCTCGGGAATCGGAGGAACCCGGCGTTTACGAGTGGACGTTGGCGATGTTGCGCCTTTCCCTTAATCGGGCGGCTTCTGGAGCAGGATCCACAGAAACAGCCGGCGAGTAGGGGGGCGGGGGAGGGAAGAGTGGGGATCGGCCACTGGACTTCTCGGTCAGCCGCTATTTTAGATTAGAACGCGTTGGTTGATGTTATCAGGGGAGAGCAAAAACTTGGGCATACCGCGGCATGGTGCTGAAAAATATCGCACTTACCAAGTCGTGCGGAAGACTGCCTAGGCGGATGTGCGAACCTTGATCACTCGGCCGCAAGCGCCAATAGGATCGACTGGCGGCATATGCTCTTATCGCCAATCCCGATTCCATAGCGCGAGTTAAGCTGGATAATGGCGGAGTTTGGTAGGGTAACGACGGAGTCGCACGTTCATTCGAATAGCAATTTATTTAGAGGCAATCCTCAACTTTCCCCAGTTACAGAGTGCCTGTAGTACGGGGACCAATGTTTTCCCGTGTGCAGTCAGTGAGTATTCAACCCTGGGAGGCACCTCGGCAAAAACTTGGCGATGAATCAGTTTATCGCTCTCAAGCTCGCGGAGTTGGTTCGTCAGCATCCTTTGGGTGGCAAGAGGGACTAGACGTCGCAGTTCACCGAATCGCTGCACGCCCTTACAAAGGTGATAAAGAATGGCGACTTTATACTTTCCCCCGATGACTTCAAGGGTTGCGTCGATGGGAGAGGTGTAGCCGGTGCGTGAAAATTTCCCGCGTCTCTTCGCGCTGATTTCTTTGGTTTTTTTCATCCCTAATCTCAGACTTTTCACTGTTTAGTACCTTTTTAGATACTATGCATTAAAAATGTGCCTACTTGCAGATAGTATACTGGAAGGCAGATTGTATCAGCAATTAAACGATCATTATGAGCACTAAAGCCATCATTGCCGGGGGGTCACTAGGTGGACTTATGACGGGAATTGTCATGAAGGCGATAGGCGTGGACGCGCATATCTACGAGCGGTCTCCCAAGGTACTCGATGATCGTGGTGCGGGCATTGTCATGCAGGCCGAGACGGAAACGTTTCTTACTCAGTATGCAGGTTTAAGTCCGGAGCAAACCGGAGTCCGGTTAAAATACCGGCAATATCTCAATCGCCAGGGAACCCCGGATATTTATCAAGAAATGCCCCAAGTCATGACTTCCTGGGGTCTCATCTACCGGGCTCTACGGGGGGCTTTCCCCAACGCGAATTACCACGAGGGAGCCTCCCTAAATGGCTTCTCTCAATCGGATCACGGAGTTGCAGCCACATTTGAGGGCGCATGCGAACTGACTGCGGATATCCTGGTGGGAGCCGATGGTTCCCGCTCCTTTGTTCGCCAGAAGTTGATGCCTTACGTGAAGCCGCATTACGCGGGTTATGTCGCTTGGCGAGGCGTCGTTCCCGAGAGTTCAGCTAGTGAGCTCCTGACCAAAACTTTCGTTGACCATTTCACGTTCCAGCAAATGGAACGCAGTCATATCCTTTGCTACCTCATTCCCGGGCCAGAGAGAGAGACCGAGCCGGGAAAGCGCCGTATCAATTGGGTCTGGTATTGGAACGTGCCGGAGGCGGAACTTCCGAAACTTATGACCGGTGTGGACGGCCACGAGCGGGATTTCTCGGTCCCTCCAGGTCAGGTGCGCGAGGAATGCCTCAAGAAACAGGACGCTATCGCGGAGAGAGTTTTCTGCCCGCAGTTTCTGGAATTGTGGCGCTCGACCGAAACGCCGTTTCTCCAGCCTATTCTCGACCTGGCGGTACCCCGCATGGTGCAGGGCAGGGTGCTTCTTCTAGGCGACGCAGCATTTATTCCCCGCCCACACACGGCGGCCAGCACCGCCAAGGCAGGAGCGAATGCCTTGGCTCTCGGACGCGCCTTGCGGGAATTTCCAGATGAAATCGATGCAGCCCTCAAGGAATGGGAAACCGATCAGCTCGCGCTGGGAAGAGGTCTCGAACGAAGCGGCAGAGCCCTAGGCAATCGCTCTCAAATTCCATGATCCCAAACTTCTATTTTATGAATACAATGAAAATCGAAATCTACTCTGACCTCATCTGCCCCTGGTGCTACATCGGAAAGCGTCGGATGCAGGCAGGCCTTAAACTCCTCGGCAAGGAGTTCAATCCCAAAATCGTTTGGCGTCCCTTCCAACTCAATCCCGACATGCCGATTGAGGGCATGAATCGCAAAACCTACCGGACCAAGAAGTTTGGCAGTTGGGGACGGTCCCTGGCCATGGATGCTGAAGTGGCCGCGACCGGGAAGAGTCTCGGAATCGACTTTAACTACGCGAAGGTTCTTATGACTCCCAATACGCTGGCCGGCCATAGGCTGTTGTGGTGGGCCGAACAACAGAATCATCAGGATCATCTTGCGGAAGCACTCTTCAGGGCCTATTTCACCGAAGGTCGTGACGTAGGTCGCCACGATGTTCTGGCCGAGATCGCAGTCGAAGTTGGCCTTCCGCAAGCCGAAGCGCTTGTATTTCTGGACAGCGATGCAGGAAAAAAAGAGGTGGAGGGGGCAGCATTGAAGGGAATGAAGCTTGGATTACAGGGAGTTCCCTTCTTCGTCGTTAACGACGTGCCGGCGTTTTCGGGAGCACAAATGCCTCATGCGTTCCTGCAGGTGTTTCAGCAAGCCTTGGGGCAAGATGCCCAAGGAATGCGGTGTTGAATCCTGCAAGACCGTGTAGCAAAGCGTGGAAGAGCCCCCGGCAACCCAAGGCGAAGCGGTGGCCGCCATCGAAGCGAAACTCGAGGCCGCTCGACGCAGAATTCCCAGCACAATCGGGCACTTCAGTTGATACGACGCGAAACTGAGTCAACGACTGTGGCAAGCAGCGCGCAAAACGTCCTTTCGGTATCGCACTCCTTTCCGGACGATGACCTGCTTTGGCGAATCGAATGGATAGGCGGTGTTGGTTACAACACGAGCGTTCCAAGCGATCCCCAATGGATGTTTGCATGGCACAGCTGTTGATATCGCGGGTATTTTTGTACAGTCGCAAATAATGTGGGAGACTCAGTCGCACATAATTTGGCATTTAACACTTCTCACCCATTGACTGTGCGCAGCTATACTAAAGCCACTGGCTATAAGTGCTCGCTCCAAACCTTATCGGTATTATCGACGTAATTGCTATACCACGCTTCACGCTCTTTTTCGGCACTCGACTTTTGCACTTCGGTGCTTGCGCAGCTGCAAAAGCCTGCCACGAGAAGAGCAAAAGGGCCGATAATTTTCAAGCCGGCGAATATGTGTTTCATATCTTTCTCGTTCCTGACGCATTTAAATCACTTCCCGTGCCACTGCCTCGAAAATTTGTAAGTTCTTGCTGCCAGACAAATTATAGCCGAGGACTTCGGATAGTAGCATAGGCCGGAGACTTCTGCTGCCTGAGCCTGATCGCTCACAAATCTCTAAGGATTTGTGAGCGATGTAGGCTAGAGGTTCGTCGGCGTTTCTCTCTTACTCAGCGCCCGACGCAATTTTGCCAAGGCGATATTCTGGAGCTGACGGATTCGCTCTCGTGTAACCCCAAACTTCTTACCCACTTCTTCAAGAGTTTTCGGTTTGCCACCGTCCAACCCGAACCGCTGGAAGACTATCTTGCGCTCCCGGTCGTCAAGAACCTCAAGCAAGTCGCTCACCTCGTGGCGCAGGTTCTTGTCTCTGAGCAACTCGAACGGCGTTTGCGCACCTTCATCCCCAACAATT
>Ga0209656_10002586_pt1 | contig 11715 bp, 10 predicted proteins | sample BogFormECP12_OM2_FD_188239 | JGI IMG/M metagenome (GOLD analysis project Ga0209656, IMG submission 188239) | Bog forest soil microbial communities from Calvert Island, British Columbia, Canada - ECP12_OM2 (SPAdes) (version 2) | ecosystem: Environmental > Aquatic > Freshwater > Wetlands > Bog ... | reverse complement strand
CCGTTTACGCTGATGTTATACGGGTAGGTGGCCACTCCCCAGTAATTATTCCCCGTGGGTAGCCCCGTAAACTGCATGTTGACGGTACCTGCGATTGCGGGTAAGGCGAGCAATCCCAGTAGGAGTAACCAGCAGAATCCTTTGAGTACTTTCATATGACTTCGTCCCTTTCTTGACACAGCCAGTTGATCCGTGCACCCGATTGCGGACTGTGCCGATCGCAATCACCGTGCAACTCGTGTTGTCACCTGCGGACCGAATGCAACCTTCTGCCAGGCGAATCCTTATCCCGCTTGAGCCGGTGCTTCGGTGTGGAATAAAACCCCCGCCCCGAAGCCAACTACGACGCCTTCCTCTCGGAGCACGTGACGAACCCACCCCACCCCGCAAAGACGAGCTTCCATGTCTTCGCTGACTCTGCCGCGCAGGGTCACAACCACGCTCACTTGCGCGGCGACGGGCGGCATATTGGCGGTCTCGATAAACGCCCCTCCCTTGCCCACGTCTCGCGTCACGCCTTCGCCCTCCCCTCGCAGGCCATTGGTCGTCGCCCACTGGAACCACGCGTCTCCTTTCAGATGGAACCGGGTACAACTCCTCCTTTCCCTTTGAGGTCCGCCTCGAACCGCTTTAGGAATGCCCGCCGTTTCTTGTCTGGTGCTTGTCATTTCTGTTCACAACTTAGGCTGACAACTATTCGCCAACAAGAGAGCGAATGCCCCTCTGCAATCCTTCTCATCAGGCACGCAATCAACAAGTTGGGATGTCTCGAGTAGGGTCTCCACAGGGCGGAAGAAGAGTGTCCATGGGCCGATCGGGCGCGCTTTTCTCCGAACCCTATATAGGGCTATCCGGCCAGAAAGATCTTCTCTGTAGCGATTAGGCATGTCGCCTATCGCGTCGACAGTTCGTATGTGCTTGACAGCATTACAAAGCTAGTTATTTAATTGACTTGTTAATTAATTATGACCCGAATCCCTAAACGATCCAGCGACCGCCCCGGACGCCCACTAGCTGACCCCGACCGCGACACGCGCGCCCGGCTGCTCGATGCCGCCACTGAGCTCTTCTCTGAACTCGGCGTCGCCGCCACCAGCTTCTCTACAATCGCCCGCCGTGCCGGACTCACACCCGCTATGGTCCATTACCACTTCGACAACCGCGAACAACTACTCGATGCCGTGGTCGACGAGCGACTCGTACCCCTCATCTCCTACGTATGGGACCCCGTGCAGCCGGGCGATGACCCCGCTGACCTGATTCGCGGCGTTGTGGAGCGTCTGCTGGAGAGAATCGAGAAGGCGCCATGGGTGCCTTCAACGTGGATGCGCGAGATTCTTAACGAAGGTGGCCTCTTGCGCGAACGCATGCTACGCCGCCTACCGGTCGACAAAGTCCGCACCGTCGGCCATGCGTTAGCGCGCGCTCAGGCCTCCGGAGCGGCAAACCCCGACCTCGATCCTCTACTGGTGGTCTTCTCGACCATAGGATTGGTTATGGTTCACATGGCCACTCGCAGCACGTGGTCTGACATTTTTCACCGGCCGCCACTTAACGCGAAGGAAATGCAAAAACACATCATCGGGCTGTTGCTTCACGGACTCGACCCCATATCGGTTTCACGGAGCAAATCATGACGATCATCTCCCTTCGCACACGTCTCTTTCTGCTCGCACTTACAATCGCCGCAGGCACACTGCTCTCCAGTTGTTCCCAAAAATCAAGTTCAGGCTTCGAAGGTTACGTGGAAGGCAAGTACGTATATGTGGCGTCACCCCAGGGTGGGCGCCTTGATCAGTTGTCGGTCACCCGAGGCGAGGTGGTAATTGCCAGTTATCCGCTCTTCTCGCTCGACCGCGAACCCGAGGCGGCCGCAGTGCAACAGGCCGAACAAGTTCTTCGTGCCGACGAAGCCCGCCGAGCCGACATTCAGTCCGGCAAACGGCCGCCGGAAGTCGACGTCATCCGTGCCCAGCTTGCCCAGGCACTATCTGAAAAACAGAAATCCCTCGATTTGCTTAAGAGCTACGAGAAGCAATATGCCGCCGGTGGCATCTCAGAAACCGATCTCATCACCGCCCGTGCCGCCGTCGAGTCGAACACCGCAATCGTTCGCCAGTACCAGAGCAATATCACCGTGGCCGAACTTCCTGGACGTGAGGACCAGCTCAAGGCTCAGGCGGAAGTCATCGCTGCTGATCGCGCTGCCCTGCGACAGTCGCATTGGAAGCTTGACCAAAAGCAAATCGCATCGCCCCGCGACGGACTGGTATTCGACACCCTTTATCGTGCCGGCGAATGGGTTTCCGCGGGCAGCCCCATTGTGCAACTACTGCCCCCAGAGAACATCGAGGTCCGCTTCTTCGTTCCGGAAACCACGGTTGGCAGCCTGAAGCTTGGCCAGAACATCAGCGTGCATTGTGACGGCTGTTCGGCTGACGTGCCCGCAGCGATCACCTTCATCTCCAACCAGGTTGAGTACACACCGCCGGTCATCTATAGCAATGAAAACCGCTCCAAGCTGGTCTTCATGGTTATCGCTAAGCCGTCGCCAGATAAGGCACCGCTGCTCCATCCTGGCCAACCGATCGAGGTCACGTTGCAATGACGGCTCCCGCCAACTCCGAATACGCCATCGACGTGCAGAGCTTGAACAAGCACTTCGGCGACAAGCACGTGGTGAACAATGTCTCCCTGCGCGTGCGCCGGGGAGAGATCTTTGGCTTTCTAGGGCCCAACGGCAGCGGCAAAACCACCACCATCCGTATGATGTGCGGCCTGCTCAAGCCCGATTCCGGAAGTGGAACGTGTCTTGGCTACGACATCCTGCGCGAAAGCAGCGACATCAAACGCAACGTAGGCTACATGACCCAGCGCTTTTCATTCTGGGACGACCTCACTATCACCGAGAACCTCGACTTCGTCGCCCGCATCTACGACATACCCAAACGCAGAGACGTTGTTCGCCAGACGATCGCCGGCCTCGGTCTCACCAGTCGTGCCAATCAGCTTGCCGGTGAACTCTCAGGCGGATGGAAGCAGCGCATGGCGCTAGCCGCCTGCATGTTGCACGAACCAAGACTCCTTCTGCTCGACGAGCCAACTGCCGGTGTCGATCCCAAGGCCCGGCGGGATTTCTGGGACGAGCTACAGGTTCTGGCTGCAAACGGTATCTCCGTCCTCGTGAGCACGCACTACATGGACGAAGCGTCGCGCTGCCACAAGCTCGCTTACATCGCTTACGGCAAGCTGTTGGCGCAAGGCACAGCAGCCGAAGTCATCGCCCAACAGAACCTCACCAGTTGGGCCATCCACGGATCAGGCATGATTCAATTGCAAGAAGCTCTTCGTGGCCAACCCGGAGTGGATCAGACCGTCATCTTTGGCGACAGCCTCCACGTCAGCGGACTCGACGACGCTGCACTCGAGCGCAGCGTGAACGCCGCTATCGCCGGCAAGAACCTCCGTGCCGAGCGAATCGACACCGGACTGGAAGATGTTTTCATCTACATGATGAGCCGTTCCTCCGACAACTTCGGAGGCCAGTCATGACCCGCAATAGCGTATTCTCCATCGCCCGCTGGTGGAGCATCGTTCGCAAAGAATTCCTCCAACTTCGGCGCGACCGCGTTACCTTCGCCATGATCGTCGGCGTGCCGATTATCCAGATGGCGCTCTTCGGTTATGCAATCAACACCGATCCCAAGCACCTCGATACCGCTGTGATCAACGCTGACAACACCAACATCACCCGCAGTTTCCTCTGGGGCATGAAGAACTCCACTTACTTCAAGTTCGTCGGAGAGTTGCCCAATGAGGACGCCGGTCGCGAGGCACTGTCCCAGGGTAAGGTACTGTTCGTCGTCAATATCCCCGCGGGATTCACGACCCAGTTATTGCGCCACGAGCGACCGTCACTCTTAATTGAAGCGGACGCAACCGACCCCACCGCCGCTTCGAATGCCTTGTTCGCCGTCAACGGCATCGTCCAGACCGTCATCCAAAAGGAACTGACCGGCCCCCTAGCACCGCTGGCAGGGACGCCGCCACCATTCGACGTGCGCCTGCACAGGCTTTACAACCCTGATGGCATCACGCAGTACAACGTTGTACCTGGCTTAATGGGTGTCATCCTCACACTCACCATGGTGATGATGACCGGGCTTGCCATCACTCGGGAACGCGAGCGTGGAACCATGGAAAACCTGCTCGCTATGCCCGCCACACCCATCGAGGTGATGACCGGCAAGCTGATCCCCTACATCGGTATAGGGCTTATCCAGTCGAGCATCATCCTGCTGGCGGCGCGCCTCGTCTTTCACGTGCCGTTCTTCGGAAACGTCGCCGCCGTCTATCTCGTTGCACTCTTGTTCGTCGCCGCCAACCTCACAGTTGGCATCACTCTTTCGTCGCTGGCGCAAAACCAGCTGCAGGCGGTCCAGCTTACCGTCTTTTACTTCCTGCCCAACATCCTGCTCTCCGGATTCATGTTCCCATTCCAGGGCATGCCCCGTTGGGCGCAATTCCTCGGCAACCTGCTGCCATTGACTTACTTCAACCGGCTCATCCGCGGCATCCTGCTCAAAGGCAATGGTTGGGCAAACTCCTGGCCGAGCGTGTGGCCGCTGATGGTATTTACCCTGATTGTGATGACGATCGCGGTAAAGACCTACCGCAGGACTTTGGATTGAGGTGTGCGCAATGATCTCTTCCACCCGACCTCTCGAAACTCGAAACTTGGAATTCGAAACTGCACCAGCGGTGGACCCGATTAAATTCTCGTTTGCTTGGGTGCTCCTTGTCGCTCTGCTCCCCATGCTCGATCCAGCCTGCACCGTCGGACCGCGCTACCACTCGCCAGCACCGCCCACGGTGGCTGGCTATACGCCCGAACCACAGCCGACCACCACCGTTACGTCCCCCGGCACTGCTGGCGCCGCCCAGCGTCTTAATCCTGCAATGGACATCTCCGCGCAGTGGTGGACGCTCTTCCAGTCACCCGAACTCGATCGCCTGGTTCGTGAGGCGCTTGCCAACAGCCCCACTCTCGCGGAGGCCACCGCCCGCCTAAAAGGGGCGCAGGAAGAATCTAACGCCCGCACTGGGGCCACAAGGTACCCAGCAGTGAACGCGAATATCTCAGCGCAACGCGAGCAGGTTGACCTTGCAACCTTCGGAGTTCCCTTCCCCAGCCCGCCACCCTTCGGGTTGCTGAACGGCTCCGTGGCCGTCTCCTACGCCCTCGATGTTTTCGGTGCAAATCGCCGCCTGATCGAAGGCCTCAACGCCCAAGTTGAATATCAGAATTGGCAATTGCAGGGCGCGCGCCTGATGCTTGCTGGAAACGTCGTGTCGGCAGGCATCCGCCAGGCGCAATTGCGCTCGCAAATCGACCTCACTCGCCAAATGCTCGCCTTGCAGCAGCAGCAACTCGACATCACTGAGCAGCGTGTGGACGCCGGAGGCCTCGCCCGGTATAGCATCAGCCAACAGCGCACTTTGGTCGAGCAAACTCGCGCGGCCATTCCTCCGCTCGAGCAGCAGCTGGACGTCGTTACCCATCAACTCGCGGTTCTGGTCGGCAAGTCGCCCGCCGAGGCGCACATCGACGCCATCACCCTCGACAACTTGCACCTTCCCGAGGAACTTCCGGTCAGCGTGCCGTCGTCGCTCGTCCGCCAACGCCCTGACATCCGTGCCGCCGATGCGGTTATGCATCAGGCCAGCGCCAATATCGGAGTGGCCACCGCCAACCTCTACCCGCAGATCACTCTCTCCACCAGTGCTGGACTCATCGGCACCAGTTTCACCAACGGAGGCAACGTTTGGAACTTCGGAGCCGCACTCGCGCAGCCCATCTTTAACGGAGGTGCCCTTCGGGCCGAGAAGCGCAAAGCTGTAGCGGCATACGAAGAAGCCGGAGCCACCTACCAGCAGGTTATTCTCCAGGCTTTCGAGCAAGTCGCCGACTCGCTACGCGCTATCGAACACGACGCGCAAACGCTGCAAGCTCGCACCGAAGCCGCCGCACAAGCCGAAGCGACTTACAACATGGCATCACAGCGGTACCATGCCGGAGGCATCAGCCAACTTTCGCTGCTTGACGCGCAGCGACAATACCTACAGACGACAATCGACCGCACCAATTCCGCCGCGAGCCGTTACGCTGACTCGGCCTCGCTTTTTCAAGCCCTGGGCGGAGGCTGGTGGAACGAGGCAACGTCGAAGCCGCCTTTGTCCTCGCCTAGTCCGTCACCGAAATCCCCGTAGTGCATTTGTGATCGGCCAATCGGTTCTCGGTGCAAGCGACGTGAAACATCCCTTAACTACAGCTCCGTCATCTTCTTGATATCGAGCTTGCTTAGTTCTACCGCAGTTTCATCCTGAGGGTTGTCTTTCGCGTAAGCTTCCAGGAACCGTTTTAGAGACGAGGCAATATCTTCGCGGCTCCCCGGCGACTTCGCAAGCGACTCGTCCTGCATCTCGAGCACTCGCAACAATTCGATAAATAACGCCGAACTAGAGACGTCTTGCGCCGGAAGTCCCACCAGAAGCTGTCCCTCCCTCGTCGCCTTACGGTGGACGGATGCGATATCGTTGCGATAGAGGTACAGCTCCGTGGTGGCTGGCAGTGCTCTCCGGAAATGCTCGGCCCCCCTGTCTTTCTTCTCTTCCTTCTTCGTGAAATAGAGATTTAGGATGTGTACTTCGTCATTCAATAGTTGTTGTTCCGCCAAACCCAACGGGCCTTCTCCAATTTCTTTCGGAAATTGAAGTACGATAACGGGCCTCTGCGAGGTTGATGCTGTGTCGCCGACGGAAACCAGAGACGCATCTCCACTTCCGGGATAATCAGATGCCGGCACATTCTCTGACTGTTGCGTGCTCAAGAACATGGTAGGTACATCCGGAATCCAGGCTGCGAGTGTCGTGTAATTCAATCCTAGTCGTGCCAGCGCCAGGTTTGTACCAATGTCTTTCGCACCGTCAAGGTGCCGCAGATATTGCAGCACGTTGGCCAGTCCAGTTCCCTGCCCACCCGCGGTGCCACTGCGGTCTCGAGCACGGGCATTCACTTCCAAGACACCCAGCATCCAAATCAGTGTGCTCCAATTGTCGGCGTACGCTCGGGCAGGAAGCTGTAGCGTCACTTGCGCCTCTCTGTGCTTCTCGCCCTCCGCTGAAGTGATCTCCCGCAACTCTTCTTTGGCCTCGGAGCGCTCCGAATCGGCTGCAACTCGAAATGCCACGCGCGTCCCCGCTGGATACCACCGTCGCCACGCATTCGCTGCGTCACCTTCAGCCGAGGCCAAATAAAGGTCGGTTAGCCCAACTGCGATCTCGCTCGCCTTTTTCTGATCTTCGGATAAATCCGGAACACTCACCGTGGGAGTTAGGCGCAACCATTCGCCGGCAGGCGCGGAGGCGGCAACAGACTGCCTTGTCACGCCGGGCAATATCGATGCGCTAAACAATTCTTCCACTGTGCCGTCGTGCAGCACCTGCGACCAGGCCAGCAGCACCGGATCAGCCGTATCTTTGCCCTCGGGTGGATACTTCTCGCGCAAATAGCTCGACATCGCCTGGTTGATCGCAGCCCCTTTTCCGGCATCGCTGGCGAAAGGACGCTCCACCACCCATAGAAGCCGGTTGAACACCGATTCGTAACTGTTGTAGTACCCCTCGGGAAGAGTCACGATGAGGGCGGTAGGAGACTTCTGCACGGTCGTCGTTTTCGGTGAACGATAGAAGTAGATGGGTGTCTGGTTGTCTTTCTCACGCGGCAATGAAACCCGCAACTCGCTGACTGCATCGCCACCGGAGTTTTCCAGGCACCGGTTCATCAGTCCTACGGCAACACGCACACTGGTCATCTGCTCCTGGCCCAGAAGTTCAACGTCGGGGGGCCGCAGCGCCCCGTCTCCATTGAAGCGCGCAGCGATGCCGCCACTCGCAGCCGTCACCGCCTGCAACGGACGCAGAACCGCTACCTCTCCCGGGCGCGGAAACACCGAACTGCTCCACGAATTTCCCCCGGCGATGTACCAGAAAAGCTCGCGGTCGCCTTGCGTGTAACAGGTTTCATGGATATTTCTCGATGCGACCCGCCACATCGATTGGAAATCCAACTCCGAGGGCTCGACGACGAATGGATCCGCTGCCAGTTCCACTCCCCCCGCGATCCGCCTCATGTTTTCCGGCTCGTACTCCGGATCGCGCCACGTCCGGCCCACGCCTCCCCGTCGCGCCACGAACCGTTCTGATGTGATCGAGATATCATCCTTTTCGAATTTCACCGTAGACCGGTAAGTAACTTCACCATTGAGCTGGTCTTTCCTGTACCAGAGATACGGCCCGTCGAATCGCGTCCACTGTAGTTCGAATTTCCGCCCCAGAAGCGTAGTGTCTTTCAAATCATCTTGGGGTCCAATCCAGTCCGGGTTCCATGTTTTCTGGTCGTTGGTGAAATACACCGGAAACTGCTCGGCTTCAAACGTCGTGCCTTTGCGCTTCACTAGCACGACGTCGGCTCGTTCCTCATACTCGGTCTTTGAGATAGGCTGTCCGATGTCCCACCCCGGACGGTAGAGCAGAAACGCCCGAGTCGCACCCGGAGGAATAATCATTGGCATTTGGTGCTTCAGCCGGTTGGCGAAGTCATGCATGTCGGGAGGTGTCGGAAGGGTGTATCCAATTTTGGTCGCCTGTTCCTGCCATTTCGTCCACTTGGTATCCTTTTCCAACAAGGCGACGATCATTCCGTACAACTGCACAGACTCTTTATACGTCAGCGTTTTCTTCGCGCCTCGGTACTTCACTCCTTTGCTGGTAGTTAGTTCCGTCGTCCGCTGAAATACGCCCTGCCGCAGGCGCTCCTCGCTCCAGCCCGTGTAGTCGACCACTTGAATCGCTTCCAGCAACTCCCCGCGCAACGATTTCAGATTGCCGGTAACGTTTCCGGCTTCCAACGAACAAATCATTGAAATCAATGGTGTTGGGCTTCGCCCAGGGTCTTCGTTGGCAAATGCCGCGTAAAACCGAGTATCCCTAGGATCGTGCGGACTCACGCTTACGCTGCCGGCGTCCGACGATATGCCTAGTTTCGGAAAGTACTGCCGAATGACATCCCAGCCCTTCAGCGTCATCACGTTCAACGCTTGCAGAACTTCCGCGGGGGGCTCTGCCTTGCTGTCGTAGGCTCCGATTTCCACCGGACTCAATTTTGAGACACCCCACGGCACCTGCGGACGATTGTCATTCTTTGTCTTTTGCGGGTTTCCCCACGCGTCGAGTGTGCCGCCGGCAAAGCCAAGCAGCAGAACGAGGATTGTGCACGCACGGTTCGGCTTACTGACGCGGTTACACATGGTGAAGAACTCTGCCGGCAATTGGGCCGAGTCACTGTTTCACAGGTCGCCGGAGATCGGCGTCACTCGGGTATGAGAACAGCATTGTATCGCCCATTGCCAGTTATCCGCGCAAAATTAATGACGGGTGAATCGGCCTTTGTCACCGACGAGATTCTAAGACCCACCGATTGCGCACTTGGTTTCTAAATCTAGACACTTAAGGGCTGGAGCAGACGCCGATTATTCCGGGCGCCTGCCGTTCTGCGGTGTTCGATGGGCGTAAGCGATGGGATGGTGTCGCGGACTAGGCACGTTGGACGCTCTTCGCGTGGAGGAAGGCAAATAGTATCGAGACTTGCGACCAGAGCCCATGTGATTCTTAAATTCCATTCGCCCCGATTGCTCCCAGGCCCCACAAGCGAAGTCATTTCCTGAAAGCGAGATTAATGCAGATACGTCGCCCAGAGCAACGTCCTTCTGCGCCATTTTGTATTTTGGACTACGACGCCAACACAGCTCGCGTATCTGTGAAATCCTACGTTCGTAGCATTAGTCTCATGACCGGCGATGATCCTCGCGCTGTACTCGATATATGCTTGCGCCGTTCGTTGCACTCGCATCGTCTGCTCTCATCATCATGCGATAATCGACATGCAAGGCCCTGTAGCTCAGATGGATAGAGCAGCGGTTTCCTAAACCGTTGGTCGGCAGTTCGACTCTGCCCAGGGCCCCCACTCTCAATCGGTTGCGCGTGCGCAGTCTCTGTGCCAATGTCGTCGCGTTTGCTAGCTTCCGCGACAATCTCGACCTGCACTCCATCTGGTCGCCTGATGTTTCAGATCATCGGCGCGATGGCTGAGTTCGAGCGGTCGCTCATTCAGGAGCGCGTAGGAGCCGGCTTGCACAACGCCCGAGCTAAGGCTAAGCGGCTTGGCCGGCCAACTGTTAAAGTTGACGCTCTTACATCGGTGGTCCTTGTTCATTAGTTGGGCGTCGGCCTCGGTAGCTGGGCGCAGACGGCACCCAGGTTATGAGCCTCAGGGTTGAGTTGAATGGTCGCGACAGCCGATATCCCTCCACACACCGCCCAGTCCCCCCTACTTCTCACACTCTTCTGTCCCTGTGAAACTCTTAACGACGACAGTCCGCCGCCAAGCCTCGATCTGCTCGTGGGCGTCTTTCACCAATTTCGCGAAACGGCGCGCCAGTTCTCGGATCCGTTCTGCCTGGCGCCGCTCAATGGCCTCGGTTGGAATCAATTCGGTGCCGACCCCAATCGCGGTAGCACCTGCCAAAATGAAACCGGCGGCCGTTTGCTGGTTCACCCCCCCGGCAGCGATCAGAGGGATCTGCGGCAAAGCGGTGTTCAGCGCCTTAATGTAATCGTCACCCCCGACCGGCCCGCAGGGGAAGACCTTGACGAAGTCAGCGCCAGCGCTCCACGCCCCGTACACTTCTGTCGGTGTCAACGCTCCCGGCAAGACCGCGATGTTTTCCTTGGCAACGAACTCCACAACCGTGGGGTTAAAGGATGGGGCAGTTATGAAGCACGCTCCAGCGCCAATGCATTTCTGTGCGGTTTCAATATCAAGAACTGTACCTGCACCGACAGCGAGCTTTCCCTTGGAATGGCAGAGATGAGAAATCAACTCGACCGCTCCCGGCACGGTCATTGTGATCTCGACAATCGGTATCCCGCCGCGCGTGACGGCCTCGGCTGCGAAGTGTGCGTCGTCGCCGGAAGAAACCCTGACAGCTGGAATAACGGCTATTTTCCTGATAAGAGCACAAACGTCGTCTTTTTTCACCTGTCAAACCCCTCTTGCCCGAATACCTTGCGGCACTGTCATCCCAAGAGCGATTCTTACACCGGTTCGTTGACCTCAGCGGCTGGCAGATGGTCGTCGGGGCGCGCGAACCATGTGTATAAGGTCGGCAGCAAAATCACGCTAATGATCAGGTCAGCGATCAGACCGCCGACAATTACGATCGCAAACGGTCTTTGCGAATCGGACCCGATGCCGTGTGAGAGCGCCGCCGGCAGCAGACCCAGGGTCGCAACCAGCATTGTCATGGTGATGGGGCGAAGCCGCAAAACTGCGCCTTCCACCGCAGCATCCTCGATGTCGTAGCCACGCGCACGAAGCTGATTGATGTATTCCACCATGATGACCCCGATCTGCACCGACACGCCGAACAGCGCGAGAAAGCCAACTCCTGATGAAACGCTGAAGTGAGTTCCCGAAAACCAGAGCGCCAGCAGCCCGCCAATCGGAGCCATAGCGATGTTGGTCAGAATCAGAAGCCCCCACTTCACTGATTTGAACATGGTATACAAGATGACGTAAATGAACAGGATGGTCAG
>Ga0209656_10002585_pt1 | contig 11717 bp, 10 predicted proteins | sample BogFormECP12_OM2_FD_188239 | JGI IMG/M metagenome (GOLD analysis project Ga0209656, IMG submission 188239) | Bog forest soil microbial communities from Calvert Island, British Columbia, Canada - ECP12_OM2 (SPAdes) (version 2) | ecosystem: Environmental > Aquatic > Freshwater > Wetlands > Bog ... | reverse complement strand
TATCCCAGGCAGAGGATGAAATCTTTGTGGCCGTAGTGAGCATAATACTTCATGACATGCCATATAATCGGACGATATCCAATAGGCACCATTGGTTTGGGAATTTTCTCCGAATACTCGCGCATGCGGGTTCCAAAACCGCCACAGAAGAGTACAACTTTCATAATTGCTTTTCTTATTTACGACCTCTTTTGATGAACAGCTTCAATCCAGAATCCGTGCCACCGGGACGGGGACGATAAACTTCGCACCCCATTCGCGCGCATAGGCCAGCTGCCTTACGATCTCGTCTTTAAGGTTCCAAGGCAGGATCAGGATGTAATCCGGCTTGCGTTCAGGGATCCGCTCCACGGGATGGATCGGAATATGCGTACCGGGCAGAAAGCGCCCATGCTTGTAAGGATTCCGATCCACTGTGAACTCGAGGAAGTCCGTCCGAATCCCGCAGTAGTTTAGAAGAGTGTTCCCCTTGCCTGGCGCCCCATATCCCGCGACGACTTTCCGCTCGCGGCGCAAGCCGATAAGTAATTCGAGTAAGGCGCGTTTCGACTCGATGACTTGTTCCGCAAAATTTGTGTAGGTATTCATCCGGTCTAAGCCCGCCTTCAATTCGCGTTCCCTGAGCGCTACTACGGCCGGCGCTATCGGTTTGGAAATGTCTTCGACATGCCGGAGGTAGATTCGGATGGACCCCCCGTGTGTGGGGATCTCGTCGACATCAAACAGAACAAGTCCATGAGCCGCGAAAATCTTTTCGACCGTAATCAGCGAGAAGTAGGAGAAGTGCTCGTGATAGATCGTATCATACTGGTTCTCCTGCATGAGCCTCACGAGGTGCGGAAATTCAAGGGTTGCGATTCCCCCGGGTTTGAGTACGACGCGAATGCCGCCCACAAAGTCGTTAATGTCCGGCACTTGTGCCAGAACGTTGTTCCCGACCACGAGGTCTGCCATCTGGCCGTTCGCGACCATCTCCAAAGCGGTTTGACACCCGAAAAACTTGACCAATGTGGAGACACCTTTTTGTTCCGCGACCTTCGCGACATTCACCGCCGGCTCTACACCAAGCACGGGAATGCCTTTGTCGACAAAATACTGAAGGAGATAGCCGTCGTTGCTGGCCAGCTCAACCGCGAGACTCTGACTTCCAAGACCCAGACGGCCGGAGATCATGTCGACGTAGTTCGACGAATGTCGAAGCCAACTTTCGGAAAAGGACGAGAAGTAGGCGTATTCTGTGAAAATGTGTTCGGCGCTGACGTATTGTTCCAACTGGACAAGGAAACATTTCTCACAAACCTTGACGTGCAGCGGGTAAAAAGGCTCCATTTTGTTGAGTTGCTCGCGTGTGACATAGCTTTCGCACAGCGGCGACATGCCAAGGTCGACGAATGTGTGTCTGAGTGGCGCCTTACAAAAAAGGCAGCGAGCCGTCGTTGCGGTACTGTTTGTTTGTCCCGCCTTTAGCTCACGTTCGTCCATCACGAGTGTATTGCTCATATCCTTATTGAAATGTGACAATCTCCTATTCGGCCTTTCGCCTTGCGGATTTAGCTTTAAGATTCCTGATTCTGAAGCGCCTTCAGGGTGGGACGGGCGTCTCGCCCGTCGATGGTGCAACAGGAATGACGGACGAGACGTCCGTCCCACTCTTACTTGGCCGGAGCAAGCAGTCCGGCCTCTCGCAGTGCTTCGGCAGCCTGGCTGACCTGGTCGAACGGAATGCCCGAACGAACAGCGATGTCGAGAAGATCATACTGGCCATCTGAAAGGTTCAGGACCCAAAGCATCGCCATCTCCCGGGCCGCTGCGTCCTTAATGCCACCCATCTGCCGGTACAGTCCGCGCCGGCCAAGCTGAGGTTCACATTTCGGGTTGAGATTCAAACAGTGGCCATTTACCTCGAATACCTGAACGACTCGCAACAACTGCTGGAGCGATTCTCCAAGGGAATAAGGTGTGACCAGGGTCAGATCGTCTGCCGCGGTGTGGTATTCCGGGTAGCGTCCATTAGGGGTTCGCATGAAGCACCCTACCGGTAGATTTATGCCTGGGGAACAGTACTGCCGCTCGTCATAACCGTACGGACTGAAGTCCAGCACCTGAAATTCGCGCCCGCTGTGCCGAAGTACGTGTTCAACCGCTCGATCGACGTCAGCATCTCCGCGGCGGCTTCGCTTGTAAGTGAAAGGGCCGGCGTCTCCGAGGCAAGACAAGACAAGACCGTGCTTGATCCGCGGCAGAATCGCTTCGTTGCGGGCCAGCCAGGTGATTGAGCCAATGGTGCCCGGAATCCACAAAAAGCGGTAGGAGTAACGGAGCGAGATACCCTCAAGAAGACGCGCCAGTCGTGCCGCTGTCGCTATGCCCGAAAGATTGTCATTACAGAGGGAGGGATGACAGGAGTGACAGGAGACGAGCACCTCGTCGTCGCTCGCGCCCTGAATCCGATACTCGCCGTAGGTCAGGTGTCCAGGCTCAAGCGTTGAGTCAATGCAGACCTCATATTCCCGATCCTCTAGTTCCTGGAGCTGCCGATGGCTCAGGCAAAAGCCCCAGGTCTCCCGGTAGTAGGAAGTGCGGTAAGGAATCCAATCCGGGGTCTCGGGCAGCGTGAACAGGTGGGGTTTGAGTTCCGTGCGCGACATTTTTCGTCGCACGGGAACGCTATAATTTAGGACATGCAGATTGCATTGCTGGAAGTCTACGACGCGTTCGCCCGCCTCGTTCTTTATATAGGCGTCGCGAATGTTCCATTCCTTTGGGACAGTCCAGTCGAAGACCTCGGTACCGGTCGGAACCTCATGGAGCACCAAGGGGACAGTGCCTTGAAGCAGGCGCAAGCTCTGGCGCAGACCGTTGCCAGTGATGCTCCGGCAGATTGGGTAAAGGGCCTCGATAATCCTGTAGGATTCTTGACCCTCGCGGCCGGGGTCAACGGCTTGCAGCACGTCGCGGAGCGAGCGTTCTGCGAGCTCGGCTTTATTTGAGGTTTGGCTCGTCATGAGATTGCGGTCAAGCTAGTGTAGCATCTCGCATATAATAGTGACGTCGTTGCGTTGGACATTTTGGATCGCCCGAAGGGCGAAGACAGAACAGCCCAGGCCGCCTTCGCTGCGCTACGGCGCGCCCGCAGCTTGGAGCCAGTTGCCGCGACGTAGGCCTTGCGAAGTCGGGGCTTCAGCCCTGGGTAGGCTTCCCCAAGAGAATCGCCCTGAAAGGGCGGCCGATTACCGGTATTATTCCCAAAGATAATGTTCGTCGAAAGCGACTTGATGGCGTTTGAGAAGCTTACGGAGCTCTTCCTGATACGAAAATTTACGGCGATGCTGCGCCTGATCGATAATGTAGGCGGTAACAGCCTCTACAAGGCGTTTTAGTGCGGTGCCCTGAAGGGACACAGAACGCGGTACGCCATGTCGAATTGATATCATCCGCAAGCGCTTCGTCATTCTCGCGCCACCTTCAGGGCGCATTCTTGAATGGTGGAAACCCAGGGTTGAAACCCTGGGCTGAGATCTTGTCCCCTTTCAGGGGAGAAATTCTCACTTTCATTTCAGCAACGCCCAACTCCGGTCTTGATCCGAAATCGAAGCGACTGGAAGCGGCCATTTGATCCCGAGCTTGGGATCATCGTAGCGCACCCCTCTGGCTGACTTCGGCGCGTAAAAGTCGCTCATCTGATAGAAAACTTCTGTGCCATCCTCGAGCGTCTGAAATCCGTGGGCAAACATTTCAGGGATGTACAAGGCGCGCCGATTCTTTGCGGTTAGTTCAACTCCGACATGTTGCAGGTAGGTTGGCGAATCCGGCCGCAAATCAACGACCACGTCCCAGAGCGCGCCAGCGGTACACCGGACCAGCTTGACCTCGGATGACGGTGGAAGTTGGTGATGGAGCCCGCGGAGAGTGCCCGTGAGCGAATTCCATGAGGTATTACATTGGACAAAGGTATCTAACAGACCGTGTTCGCGGAATTCTCGCGCGCAAAATGTTCGCGCGAAAAGCCCCCGGGAATCTTTGTGCGGCTCCGGCTCGATGATACAGGCGCCTGCCAGCTCCGTCGCGATGAAGCGCATTATTTCGTCCAGAAAAAGTTGTCGTCGATCTGATGCGTGCGAATCAGGTATTCGAGCTGCTTGAGCCGGGTAAACGTCCGATATTGGAAGACGTCCTCTGTCATGTCGACCCGTCTGAAGAGGTTCAATAACTGCTCAGCCCCTCGTCGAGCATCCCAGCGACATTTAAAAGCGGGAAGATGCTTCCGGATCTTGTCGAATGAGACGCGGTAGCTCCGGTTGTCAGGGCTCGAGGGACCAAATGAAACAGAGCAGCCTGGAAATACGTCTCCGACAATCTCAGCGATCTCCCTTACCCGATAATTATGTTCCGTGTCGCCGACGTTGAAAATTTCATTTGCGATCGCATCCCGTGGCGCCTCGAGCACGCCAATGATCGCCTGGCAAATGTCCAGCCCGTGCACAATCGGGCGCCAGGGTGTACCGTCACTTGTCATTCGGATCTCCCTGGTTGTCCAGGCGAGTCCGGCCAGGTTGTTCAGAACAATGTCAAACCGCATCCGCGGCGAAGCACCATATGCCGTGGCGTTTCGCATGAAGGTCGGCGCAAACTCTTCGTTCGCCAACGTGCGGATGTCGCGCTCAACCAGCGTCTTGCAGATTCCGTACGCGGTCTGCGGATTAACTGGCGATTCCTCGGTCACAAAATCCCCACCTGACACTCCGTAGACACTGCAGGAGGACATGTAGACAAACCGTTGCACCCCAGCTTTGCGCGCCAGTTCAGCAAGACGGACAGACCCTTTATGATTGATATCGTACGTAATATGCGGCGCAAGCTGGCCGGCCGGATCATTCGAGAGTTCAGCCATGTGAACGATCGCATCCAATCCTTCCAGATCCGATAATTGAACATCACGCAAATCCTTCACTATGGTTTGAGGTGACGGGTCCCCGCTGCGGTAAAGTGCCCGTTCCTTGTAGTAACCGGTATCCAGCCCGACAACATCGTGGCCACGCCGCATGAGTTCCGGCGCGAGCAGTGATCCCAAATACCCGTCGCTGCCGGTCACACAGATTCTAATCTTATTTTTCATTTTATTATGCGCTGCTTTGTCATTGTTTGCCAACGAGACGACAACTCCTAAGTATCCCAACTATTGAACTTCCGGCGCCGCTCCTCTATCTCTTGGAACTAGTTGAAGAAGACGTTGCAGCTGACTCTTCATTCGAGTTCTAAGTGCAAGCGTGTTTCTTACGTCCCGAAACCAGTTTCTCTTGCTTAAGATATGTTTCCTGAAGGTAAACCGATCTGCTTCATTATTCGGAATCGTTTCCGTTGGGTGAATGCATTCGGCAAGTTCACATGTCGGAATTCCGATGGTGCTATGTCCTTCGTTGAAGTGTAAAGCATCTGGGCCTGAGCCTATATTGGTCACCAAGTTTACATTCGGTTGGATTGACAAGCCGGCCTGACTCCAACAGGCGAACATCCACTGATAATCCCAGGTATCGATTAGTCCGCGGTACACCCCTTCCAAAATTTCAGTCCAGTACTTGATCTCCGCAGGATCGCTCATGATTGAAGCCAACCAACGCTCCTGGCAAGCTATCGGCCATGCTTTCATATCGACATCATAGTGGCGCCAGGCCCTTCGCCAACTCGCCCAACCCCAGGTATGCGCATATCTTGAAAAGAAGTAGCTTGCATTCCCCCGACGCTTTCCGCATTGGAAGTTGTTTCCAGTTATGTGCATGATGCGAGAGTCGTCGCGGTAGTAGCTCAACATACTCGAGCAAAACGAAAAGAACGACGGAGATGGTATGCAATCATCCTCCAGAATGATAGCCTCTGGGCACTGATCAAATACCCAATCGAGACCCGAAGAAACTCTGCGTCGACAGCCCATATTCTCTTCCGCGAAGTTTGTCAGCAACTCACATGGCCAGTCCGGCGAACTCACGATCTTGCGAGTGGTCTCACAGAGTTGGCAATCCTCTGGCCGGGTCGGACGTGGCCCGTCCGCAACCACCAGCAGCCGGCTTGGCCGCGCCGCACGCACGCGCTCATAAACTTGCGCCGTGAGATAAGGGCGGTTGAAAACGAATAGGGCAACCGGTGTCATTTGCTTCTCTATAATTTCAGTTCGACTTCAAAAACGCCCTCAACTTGCGTCTGCCGGATTGGAAGCGAACGGCCATGTCAGTGAGCGTCTTTCCTTTAAAATTATTACCGGAATAGTAGTAGGGGAAATCTTGCTTTGCGGCGCCCTGAAAATGCAGGGCATGGACTCTCACTCGACTTCTGGTTTCATCATTGCAGCGCAGGCAGGGATGCCGATCAATAAATCTAATTTCCTTTTTGCCCGATTGAGTCACATATTCGTCCTCGTAATAATTGGAGCCAGTTCGGACTGCCAAGTCAAAAACGTTTCCGTTATGATTCATCGCCAGGTTTGTGATCCGCGCTTCTCTTTCTCTCCAGAAAAGATAGAGCGTTGTCATGTCGCATATACCGCCGGGCGTTTGATTGGTTAAGTGCCAATTCCATTTTTGTTTATACAGTTCCTGGTATTCGCCTTGGCAAAGGCTGTTGAGGCAAAACGAGCAAATTTCCTCCAACAGATCGATTGTCCAAAAGCTGATGTGGCCGGACGCGAACCACCTAAGCGAGTTGTCATCTTCTCTGGGAATCAGGAATGCGCAATCCGACATCGTGTTCGAGTACTTTATTCTGATCTCATCCAGCGAACTGCACAAAAGCACGTCGGAGTCGAGGTGCAACACAGACTGGACACGCTCACTGCGCATATACTGCAGAAGATAAACCATCTCAGCCACAGAACAATTCAAACTCCTCTCCGTTAGGGGACCTGTGCTGATAGTGGCTCCGAAATGCGTCGCTTCTCCTGTCACGAAGACTTTCTAATGGCACAAGCTGAACTTTTGCATGGGCATCACAGTTTCCGATCAAAACGACATCGGAATTGCCATTCGCAGACCTGGCTTGGTTTAAGGCATAGGGCAAATACCAACTGTTACCATTGTGAATGAAGACTATTTTAGTGTTCTCCCACATACTGTAAATAACGGCGAGCTTTATGGGTTTTCTCTAGGTCGATAGTTCAACCGGTACAATTCACGAATTCTTTTGCCTCCTAGGCAAAGTCTCCAAATACCAACCCGAACTTCACGCCGTCCTCGGTGATAGAACCCTAAGTCATTTGCCGGAAACGTGCTCACGACAGTCTTGAGACCCGTAACAGGCTGCACTAAGCCGTGGCCGTTCTGTCGTGCGCCGTTCGGATCGTGTCCTGTGGTGCAAAGTGATCTAAGATCTGTCTCGTGGAAAGGTCGCTACTCCAGTTTTAAAAGCTTGACGAGTCCGAAAACCCATTTTCTTTTTTTGGATCGCGCCGCTCGCAATGCGCCAACGACCTCGCCGAGGAAGCCAGCAAGTTCCACAGTCAAGTAGCTGACACGAAGCCGCAGGAGCTCTCGTGACGTAATTTGGAGAATGCCTCTCAAAATATATGCGTTGGACGGAATCCGATTCGAGAAATTCGCTCGTTCCGACGGAAAAGATTCAACACGGGCGGGCGAATAACTCCATGCACGACCAAACGTCAGTCTCTTTACATAGGGAACGTTAGATCGCCTGGCGGGGATCATGTGTGTCATTTGGAGCTGAGGATGCACACCGGCTGCGTAACCCATTTTGACCGCTTCCCAGACCAGTTGCACGTCTTCTGCGCCGGCAAGGCTGCCATTCATTCGGCCCATGAACGTCAACAGGCCGCTTTCCACGGTTTCGATGTATTGTTCCACCACTTCTCTTCGGACGACTTGGCCCATGCCAGCCGGATAAAAATGCGTCCAGGATGCTAGGACACACCCGTATTCGGGATACTGTTGATGCCGTTCATTGAATGCCTCGCGAAAGCTCTGTCGAAAGCTATCTGGAACCGGATCCAGAAATACGACAGAAATCCTACCGGGACCCCAGATCGCTACGGACGGCCACTCTTCCAGGCAGCGGCGCGCGACGCTGAGGTAATTGCGAGAGGGTTCGTTGTCGTCATCAAAGAAAACGATCGCTGGAGCGGTTGTCGCTTTTATGCCGGCGATTCGGGCGAAGTTGACACCTTGTCTGGGTTCTTCGATTACCTCTGCCCAAGTGCATCGATCCAGAAAGTCCTTTACACACGCCAACTCTTTGACTGGGCGCTCGCTGTTGTTGTCAACGATGACGCATTCCACGCTCGACCCGTTGTCCCTTTCCAAGGATTCGATCGCTCTCACGACCCTGGAAAGGATCCGCTCTTCTGGGTTGCACGTGGGGATGACGATCGACAACTGCGGTTGTGCACTCACTTTCATCGCCTTGCTGCGGCTTATTTCTGGCCTTCCTACTTTCATAGCACCAAACTCGTGCTTGCATACATATTTAAGGCTGTGGACTAGTGTTCTCCGCGACAGCTCTCGAAGGGAAGAATCGCACGTGTCGAAGAAGTGACCGTAGACGCCTATTTTCAATCGGCCGAAGGTGCTTCAAAACAGGGATTACCAGTTTCAGACGCCGCACTATTTCCTTCATCAGTTTGTTACGGTAGAAGATGTTTGACTTCATGGATATCTCTCGTAATCGCCGGTCTTCTTGCACGGCAACCAACAGGCGATTCCACTCCGGCGCGATGCAGTTAACCTGAAAGTGCGCTTTAGCAAACACATAAGCGGTTTTTCCCAGCTTGGTTCTGAGTCGAACATCTTTTAGTAACTTAACCACATTTGATGTGAGTTCCTCTTTATTCCGGCATAGCAACCCTGTTCTTCCGTGCTGCACGGTGTCTAATAGACCCCAGTCGCGAGCCGCCACAACAGCCACGCGGTGAGCTTGGAACTCTACCGCAGAAATACAGAATGTCTCACCTTCTCCACTGGGATTCACCACGCCTACAGCGGCGGAAGCAAGAATTTCGTCTTTTTCGACCCCTAGTATTCCATGAAACTTCACAGAGGGGAGGAGCAAACCTTTCTCATCGAGTAAACAAGGCATAAACTTCTCTTCGAATGAGAGCTCACCGATCCCCCAGCGACCGAGCGTGTCGTCTCTCCCATAAAGACGACCGGAACCCAATACGTGCAATTCCGCATCAGGCACATGTTCCACTATCTTCCGCCATACCTGGGCTAAAAGGTGAAATCCTTTTTCCTCAACCAAGCTGCCCATATATACCACTCGACTAGATGTTGTCAGGGCCGGAATACTGTGATCGAAAGCCGCAGGGTCGAGGCAATTGTATATCACCGTGGACTTATAAAAAAGAGGATGATCTCGGTAAAAGTCCAACTGCTCTCGTCCCACGTTAACAACCGCCGCAATAGATTTCGAACGTTCAAGGCGATCCCAATCATACGCGAATAGTAGGTTATGTGCCCACGCTATTCCCTTTACGGTTGGATGAGATTCCAAACTCGAGATTTGCTCCGTCAAAAAGCTACCTGTCCCCGACTTGAAGATTACGATATCTATGCAATCACGTGCTGCCTGTTCCGCAGCTTCTTGGAAAGTAGCAGCGCGGCGGACCTTGCATGCTGCGGGTAGCCGACATATATCAGGCGCCAGAATGCTGACTTCCATCAAATTGCCGTATCTCTTGCTCAATTGATTGGCGATCGTCACTATCATGTACTCCGTTCCACCAATACCTGGGTTGCCCTTTTCCGGATACCGCAAGTCAACTTCCGCTATTTCTGCGTTCTCTAAATAAAAGGCGACCTTCATACTGTAACTTAAAATCACTGGCACTGGGTAAGGAGGCGGCAAATTCAACAGACAAGATACATGTAAACTAAACAGCTCCACTCTATTACTGGAATCCCCTACCAAACATCCAAGTCATAGTCTACGAAGCATATTCTCGCCTTCGCACGCTTAAATAAACCGCTTCCATAGGTTCACGACATAACCACAGCGTCCGCTTTACGTAAAGACGCTGGCATCCGGACCTTCTCCCAAGCTAGCAACGGCGCTAAAACACCCGGTCGTCTTTCTGTCCAGTAGGAAGAGCTAGTTGACATCCCGACAACCCCGAAACTAAGACACGGAGCACGAGAGCCGGGACTACAGAGCCACTCTCTCCAGCGGAGTCCTGCAGATACCTCGATTCGGTAGTTACCATCGTTGAGAATTGATAACGGTAATCGGCTACGAATCAGAAACCGGCCTGATTTTTTTACAGGCCAATCGTCCTCGTTTTGATCAGTTGTGAAAGACATGAACAACAACGTTCCATCCTCCGAAAAAAGCTCGTAGCCGATCTGTAGAGCTGAATCGAAAACTTCTATATCGCCCTCAATATAGACCCATGCATCAGCCTCTTTACAGAGCGGCATCGAACAAGGGGTGGCGTCAGCATCACCTATAAACACTTGTCGAGGAGTAAACCTCGGGTCCGCAAACAAACTGCCGGAATTTACCCACTCGCTGGCTGCAGTTGATCCAGTACCTTCCGTGTATCTCCTGATAGCGTAGGCAACGTCTTCAAGTTTATGTGCGGCTTGGCCGCTCCTCAACAAGAGTGCTTTCGTGCACATGTGCGAAACAGCTTTCAGATTGTGACTCACAAAGAGGACTGTGCGCCCGCCTTTACTCACATCCTCCATCTTACCCAAGGACTTCTTTTGAAACTCTGCGTCTCCAACCGAGAGCACTTCATCAACAATTAGAATCTCCGGATCCAAATGTGCAGCGACCGCGAAGGCTAGGCGCACATACATGCCTGATGAATATCGTTTGACCGGTGTATCCAAGAACTTTTCCACCTCAGCGAAGGCCACGATTTCGTCGAATTTGCTTCGAACCTCCGCGCGGCTCATGCCGAGGATCGAACCGTTCAGAAAAATGTTCTCGCGTCCGGTCAGTTCCGGGTGAAAACCCGTGCCGACTTCAAGCAGGCTGGCGACGCGGCCTCGTAGGCGCACGCGCCCTTCGCTGGGGGCCGTGATCCGGCTCAAAATTTTCAGCAGGGTGGATTTTCCTGCGCCGTTCCGGCCGATGATCCCCACCACCTCACCCCTCTTGATTTCAAAGGAGACGTCCTTCAGCGCCCAGAAGTCCTCAGTGACAGGAAGGACGGCACCGGGCGAGCGAAACAGGCGCTTAAAACGATCGACAATGACGTCGCGAAGGGTGACGTGCTGCTGGCGCTTTTGCTGGTGCCGGAGGTGGTACCGTTTGCCAAGATTTTCGACTTTGATGATCCAGTCAGACATGACAAGTCTTCTAACGGTCGTCTTGAAAGCAACTTGAGGAAATAGGTGCTTTCGAAGCGCCTGATTTAATCGCAACAACTAGATAACATCGGCAAAAGTGCGTTCCATTTTTCGGAAATACCAAGTGCCGGAGAAGCAGAGGATGAAGGTTAGAACGATTGAAACCAGCAGGCCGGGCCAATAAAGCGGCGCATCGCCCCTGAGTATCGCCCAGCGGAACCCGTCAATCACACCCACCATGGGATTCAGGGAATAAAGGAGCCGCCACTGTTCGGGCACCAGGGAACTGCTGAACCCTACGGGTGAAACGTATAATCCAATCTGGACGATGAACGGCACGAGGTGACGGAAGTCCCGATATTCCACATTCAACGCGCACAACCACAATCCCGCCCCGATGGCCGCTCCGAATGCCAGTGCTAT
>Ga0209656_10002584_pt1 | contig 11720 bp, 6 predicted proteins | sample BogFormECP12_OM2_FD_188239 | JGI IMG/M metagenome (GOLD analysis project Ga0209656, IMG submission 188239) | Bog forest soil microbial communities from Calvert Island, British Columbia, Canada - ECP12_OM2 (SPAdes) (version 2) | ecosystem: Environmental > Aquatic > Freshwater > Wetlands > Bog ... | reverse complement strand
TGACCGGGAAGATTCAAATCGCGGCTGCGATGCAGTCCGAAAGCCATCAAGACCGACTGGTAGCCCTGACGCCTGAGATCGGCGAGCGAAAAATCGCGGCCCAGGCGCATGTTCAATTTCAGCTCTGGTCCCAGATCCAGAATTTCACGGATTTGCGCCTGCAAGACGTTGCGCGGCAAGCGATATTCCGGAATGCCGAGATGCATCATTCCGCCAGGTACAGCGGCTGCCTCGAAAACAGTTACCGGGTAGCCCAGCAACGCCAAGTCGTGGGCTGCCGACATTCCTGCCGGACCGGAGCCAATCACGGCAACCTTCTCGGTATGTTTTGCGCGCGGCTTTTCTGAAAAAACGTCAATCGGGTTGCGGGACTCTGGTCCACATCGCTCCGTCACGAAGCGTTTCAATGCCCGAATGGAAATCGGCGAGTCAAACTGTCCGCGACGGCATGCTGGTTCGCAGGGGTGACCACACACGCGGCCGCAAATGGATGCGAAAGGGTTGGGGATCCGGGCGTAGCGGTAGGCCTCTTCGTATCTTCCCTCCGCGATAAGTGACACATACCGTCCAGCCTGGGTATGGACGGGACATGCCTGCATGCAGGGAAAGTTAGACTCCAGCCACTCCAGATCGACAAGTTTTGTGCGTGTCGTCAACTGATCCGCTCCGGATCCCCGTGTTCGGTTCGCACTTACTTCTTGACCGTGAGGTCGGCGGTTGCCCCGGACGCGGTCACTTCCACGGCCTGCGTGGTCACCTTACCGTCTTCACTCCAGGTCTTCAGTGTGTACTTGCCCGGCGGCACGTTTTTAATGTCATAGTTGCCGTCCTTATCCGTCACGGCGTAATAGGGTGTGGGAGCAACGACGAGGTAGCCGTTCATTTCCGGGTGCACGTTGCAGAGCAGAGAAGCAACGCCTACGTCATTGAACTGGAAGGATTTTTTCTCGCCCTTCGGCCAGGTCCCCAGGTTATGCGCCAGCTTCTTGTTGCCGCTGATGCTCGGCCAGTAGACGTTGTGCCCGACGGGGTCGCTATTCAGGAACTCCACGGTCGTGCCAACTTCGACAACCGTCACATGAGGGACGAACGTCATCTTCTGCTGGTCCACCACCGGCTTCACCGTCGGCGCGTCGAATTTCTTATCGGGAATCGCATCGACGTACACGGCGATGTTTTCCGCGGATTTGATGCCTTGCACGCTGACTTTGCCTTTGATATCTCCGGCGAGGCTCACGCCCGCCAGAAAAAGTGTCACTCCGCAACCTGCGACTGCATTCACTGCGAATTTACGTAGCTTCATTTTTCCTCTCGCTTTCCGGGTTCTTTCTGGAAATCTTATGAATTTGCCTACCGAGCTAGAACACGTAGTCGATTCCGGTCACGAATGAATTCGGACGGTAGCTGAGATTGCCTGTCCCATTCGGGTTTGCATACCTGGATTGGTATTGAAACTGGTATTCGCCAATGATCTTGATATTGGCTCTCACTAGAATCTGATATCCCGGGCTGATGCGGTTTCGCGTTTGTTCGTTTGGCGGACCAACCGGGCCGATTCCATTGATGAAGTCGGATGGATTGTTTACGAAGTCGTAGCGCACGTAGGGAATCAACCACGGATACACCCAAAAATTGGCGACCACGAAGCCACCCGTATAGGTCACGGCGCGGACATTACTAATGGTGGAAGCATCGGTGTCCACCAGGTGGTTGCTGTCGCGACCGTGGGCGATCAGTCCGTAGAGTTCAAACTTGCTGCGATACCGGAACCGGATATCAGCTCCGGCGCGGTAGAAAGGATCGTTGATGACTCCGGTGAACGTGAACGGGTTGCCGGCAAAGTTTTGCTGGTTTGTGCCGTGATAGTAGAACCCGCCGAAGCGCAGGGAGGTGTGATCATGGGGCCCCGTCGGGCCGGCCGCCTGAATGCTTTGCCGGCTCTCCGGGTCGCGTTCCAGGTTGAACTTGTAGGACGCGTGCACGTAGACATCCTTGGAGTCCCGCGCGGATAAGGTGTTCTGCAAACCATACGCCGAACCTGTCCCGTCGATGAACGCCACGCTCCAGGTAAAATTGCCGTCATTCGGATAACCGCCGAACTCAATCCCTCGCTGCGGGGAACCCAACGTGAACCGGTTATTGGTGGTCTGGCAGGGAACGGGTTGTGGTGTGAAGCTGCAAGATTGCTGGGCCAGTGCCGATTCCTGGTAAATATCGTACGGCGTGGGGTAGGGCGTCCGCGCATTGGTATACGGAAGGTCAAGTTCGAACTGACCGAATTTGACGTTCAAGGAGTCCTTCGGTAGGTGCAGGTAGTGACCAAGATCGTTGTACTTCAGGTAGGCATCCCCCAAGCCACCGTTTGCTCCGGAAGCCCCCGCGGAGATGTCGTCGTCGATCCAGAACGACAGGTTTGGGCCGAAGCTGCCGGCGGCGATGATCGTGAAGGTGTTCGGCACGAACAGGTCCGTTCGCGGTATATATCCATTCACCGCGACCGGCTGTGGCTGCTTCGAGTTCCAAGTGAAATTCCCTTCGTAGCGGAACGAGATGGGGATGGTCCCGGGAATTTCCCCTGGGTAGACGGCCTCGGGGAAGGCTTCTTTTTGCGCCTTCGAACCGAGCATGGTGGGCTCTTGTTTCACGAACAGCTCGTCATCCTTCGGGAACTTGAATCCGCGCTTTTTGAATGCCTCACCGAAGTCGTTCAATTCCGGATAGTTGTTGTGACAGGTGGTGCAGGAGGTTTGATATTTGCGGGAGAAGGCGGGAATGGCCTTCCCTGAAGGAACTACAATGAGCAGACCGAGCAAGAAGAGACAAATAAACACTACCCCGACAACCAAAGGCAGACTAACCAGTCTAGTTTTCATCAGTTAACCCCAGAGGCTCGCCTTTTAGGACGTGCGCATGTGACAGCGAATCGAAGAGTTGGTTCACAATGCACAGCATTCTGGTGCAGCCGCCGCCCAGTCTCTGTGACCTCAATCACCGCCATTTGTGACATGCATCACACGAGGTCCCCTCCTCGCTCGGCCCACGGAAGTCCCACGGGCATAAGAAGAGCCCACCCGCCCACCCCTGGGATGAAATCCGAAAGATTGCAACGGCATGCTCGCAAAGCGCTGGACACCGAGGTCGAAGGTCCAAGCGAATCTGCCGATTCTGCCCTCGACAACAGAGGCAAGACGTTCGTTTCCAAGTTCACTGTTCGGCGAGGCAGGGCGATTGGAGTCTTGCGCACAACTCTGTCTTTCACCGCCGTTGGCAAACCTTACGCTGCGGCACCAGATTCTAATGCGCTCGAAAATCCTTCGCGAGAACAGCGCTTAGGGACGTTTTAGGGATCGCGCAGGAGGTAGAATCGCTTCCGGCGCGACGATTCCCTGCCCTTCTTCGATACAATAAAACTTGTCAGCTCCTAAGTTCTTTATTACCTCGAGTTTGCCGGAGGGCCAGCGGATCTCCAGGCTATCAATCTTTGTCGTTTGAGCCAGCCCAAAATGAACCCGCAAATCACTCTGTGAAAGATAGCTTCCCCCGCTGTGGATCTGTTCTGTCTGTGTGATGCCTCCCGCAACCAGCTTTAGCCGGGCCCCGATCGCCAATCGATTGCTCTTGGTCCCCGCCAGCTCAAAACTCACCCAATGCCTTCCCGGAACGCCGTGGTTCTTTAACACCATGGGTGCGCCATCGAGATTGTTGACGACCACATCCATGTTCCCATCGTTAAATAAATCTCCCACCGCCAACCCGCGAGATACCTGAGGTTGCTCGAGCGCAGGGCCGGCCTGCGTGCTGGCATCGCAGAAGGTTCCGTCCTTCTGATTCATCTCGAGGATTTTCGGCTCGCGATATCGAGCTCCAGAGGGCAGCGTGTCCACTTGCGGGTACACATGTCCGCTCACGGCAATAATATCCAGCCAGCCATCGTTGTCCAGATCCACCAACGCGGTGCCCCACTTCACGTACGGCAGCGAAGGAACAGCGACTCCCGACTTGTAGGACACGTCCGTAAAATTCCAGTCGCCATCATTGCGAAACAACAGGCTGTATTCGTCAGAAAAATTCGTAATGTAAAGAGAAGGTCGGCCGGTGTGGTTGTAATCGCCTACCGCCAAACCCATGGAAGCTTGCTCTGCGCCGTCCTCGTTCACGGCCGTTCCCGACTCCAATCCGATCTCTCGAAACTTCCCGTTGCCTTCGTTCTTGTAGAGAAACTTTGGCGTGGAATCGTTGGTCACAAAGGCATCGGGACGCCCGGTATTGTTAAAGTCCGCCCACACCACTTGCATTCCGTAATAGCCGCTGGGATCGCTCACCCCCGCTGCCGTAGAAACGTCGGCAAACGTGCCGTCCCCCTTATTGTGAAACAACGAATCGCCCGATCCTTTCAGCCCACGTGGCCCGCACTGCACGTCGAGCCCGCGAAATTTGCAGTTTGGCGCGCCGCCAAATTCGGGCAAGGCATTGAAATGCAGATCCACGTAATTGACCACCATCAAATCCAAAAATCCATCGCCATCGTAATCGCCAAACGCCGCCCCGGTGGACCAGCGACCATCAGCTACACCCGCTTTCTTGGTTACGTCACTAAACGTCCCATTTCCATTGTTGTGGTACAAGACGTTTCCGCCATAACAGGTAAGGTACAGGTCGGGCCAGCCATCGTTGTCGTAATCGCCTACGGCTCCGCCCATTGCAAAGCAGGGAGTTCCGATTCCCGCCTTGTCGGTCACGTCCGTGAACGTTCCATCGTGATTGTTGTGGTACAGGGCGCCTCTGGCCTTCTGTCCTTTCAAGGCCATCGCCACACTCGGTGCGTTCGTGAAATAGATGTCCAGCCAGCCGTCTCGATCGTAGTCAAACAGGATGACTCCGCCGCTCATCGACTCGATGACGAACTTTTTGTCCGGGTCGGAGGTGTGCTCGAACAGGATGCCCGTTTTGCCGGTAATGTCTTCCAATTGCGGGATAGGGCGTGCCGAGCATTCGATGGCTTTCGCTCCCGGCGGAGGCGGCGCCGGAATCGGGTGACCCTGTTGACCAACGACCATTCCCCCACACAGCAGGAGGGTGAAGATTGTCATCACCCCGCGACCGGCTCTTTTTCTCTTCAATGCTGTTTCCCTCACTTCGACTACAGGCATTCTCGTTGCACTTGCGTTTTGTGGCAACTCGACGTGCAAAACGCAACACGTAGCGTTACACTCTTTTCGGTGTCACTGACCTTGGGTTCGCTGGGGTGGCGGATTGCGGAGTCAGAGATTTCGCTCTCACTGATTCACATTCCTGAAACAGCCAAGGCAGGTTTCCTATGAAAGCCGCAAAATCACCCCGGGCCAAGACCCCTGGCCCGGTAACGCTCAAAGCTGTTGCTGAGCATCTAGGGCTCACTCCTGGCACCGTATCCGCAGTTTTGAATAATTCCGCCGCTGCCCGTTCTATTCCTGAACACACCCGCAAACGAATTCTCGAAGCCGCACGTGCCTTGAACTATCGCCCCAACTTCCTGGCACGTTCCCTCCGTGTTCAGCGTACCTACACGGTCGGCGTCATTGCCGAAGAAATCGGGGATGCTTACGGTGGCTTGGTTGTCAGCGGTATCGAAGCGTACCTGCGTGAAAATGGATTTTTCTTTCTCACGGTCGCCCATCGTCACGATCCCAAGCTGCTCGATACCTATTCGAGCATGTTGATGGCAAGAGGCGTCGAAGGCTTGATTACCATTGATACCTCGATCAACGCCAAGCCTGAACTTCCTACGGTCGCTGTCGCCGGCCACCAAACTGTGGAGAATGTCACCAACATTATCCTCGATCACCGACGCGCCGCCGAGCTGGCTCTCATGCACCTCAAGCAACTCGGCCATGAACACATTGCGTTCCTTCGCGGCCAGCCCAGCAGCGCCGACTCGGCCACTCGTTGGGAAGCCATCGAGGAGGTTGCTCAGGAATTTGGCATCCAGATTCACCCCGAACTGGTCCTGCAATTGGAAGGGGTCGACTCCACTCCCGAACTCGGCTACCCCTACGGCAAGGCGCTGCTCGCCAAAAACATTCCCTTCACGGCTCTGTTCGCCTACAACGATATCTCTGCGATTGGTTGTATGCGGGCTTTTCAGGAAGCGGGGCTCCGCGTTCCGGATGACCTCTCCGTGGTGGGTCTCGATGACATCGCCATCGCCTCCTTTTCCATCCCGACACTCACGACGGTGCGCCAGCCGCTGGTCAAGATGGGGCGCATGGCCGCCGAGACCCTCCTCGACCGCATCGAAAAACGCTCCGCTTTCCTTCAGAATATTCGCGTCGAACCGGAATTGGTGGTTCGCCGCTCCAGCGGCCCGCCGCGCGCGCTCTGAACCGTGGTCCTCCGCTTGCTGACGCTCGTTTGCCGCGAGCCGCGTCTGCCCCTTTGCCACGAAAAAGCGAAAGCCAAAAAGCCAAACGGTCTTCCCTCTTTGCGCGACGGCTAGTTAACTCCCACCGGGCGCGAGCCCCGCAACGCATAGTATGCAATGTAGAGATAACAGACGACCGGCAACACAAATGCATGATGTACGCCGATGCGGTCGGCGATGACACCCTGCACGACGGGAATGATTGCGCCGCCCACAATCGCCATGATGAGCAAGCCGGATCCATCTCCTGTCCGCGGTCCCAGTTTGGCGATACCCAGCGTAAAGATGCTCGGGAACATGATGGAGTTGAAAAAGCCCACCAGGAGGATGCTCCACATGGCGATGTGTCCATGCGTCAGCATCGAAGTGAGCACCAGGAAACACGCACAGAACGCGGCTATTCCCAGGACCGTCCCCGTTTTCACCTTTTGTAGAATGGCGGAGCCGATGAAGCGCCCAACCATTGCCCCTCCCCAGTAATAAGCCACCAGTTTGGCTCCCGCGACCTCCGGGAGGTTCCCAATTTCCGGTTGATTGAAATAGTTAATCAGGAAACTGCCGATGGCAACTTCCGCACCAACGTAGGTGAAGATCGCCAGGCATCCCAAAATCAGGTGCCGGTATTTCCACATGCTGCCCTCGTGGCGGCCGTCGGCGTGTCTTTCCACACTGGGAATCTTGGGCAGCTTGAAAAGTCCAATCAAAACAGCGAAGAGGATCAGCGCAATCCCGATCACGATGTAGGGAAATTTAACCGAAGAGGCTTGCTGGAGGCGAAACGTGTGCAATGCCTCGGCGGACATCCTGGCAATGGCATCTTTATTCTCTACCGCCACCCCCAGAATCAGCAGGCCGCCAACATACGGCCCGATGGTTGTGCCCAGCGAATTGAATGCTTGGGTCAGATTAAGCCGGCTCGACGCCGTCTCTGGCGGACCGAGCACCGCCACGTACGGGTTGGCGGCTACCTGCAGTGCGGTGATTCCACCCGCCAGCACCATCAAGGCCGCGAGAAACAGTGGATAGCTGAGCGCACTCGCCGCCGGCACAAACAAGAATGCGCCCAGCGCCATAGTCAACAGGCCCACCACCATCGTTCGCTTGTAGCCGATGGCATCAATAATCTTTGCCGACGGGATCGAAAAAATAAAATAGGCCAGAAAGAACGCGAACTGAATCAGCATCACCTTGGTGTAGTTTAGATCGAACACCGATTTGAGGTGCGGCACCAGAATGTCGTTCAGGACAGTCACAAATCCCCAAAAGAAAAACAGCACCGTCACCATCGCCAACGCCCCTGGATATTTCTGGCTCTCACCTGCCCCTGTCGTCGGAGCCGGACTCTCAACGCTTATGTTCGCCATCGTCTCGGTTTCCCTTCTATCCGCTCACGCGCGGCACTCCCATTTCCCTAGATACTGACATACCCGTTGGCGGAGAAAAAATATTTCTCCTCACACTGTTCGGTTCGCGAATAAATGGTATAACAATCTGCCGTATCGACATTTTTCTTGAAGATTGTGAGATTTCCCCATGCGCCTCTCCTTCCGCGTTTTTCTTTTTTCTCTCCTGTCCTTCGATGCTCCGGCCGCTCTGTTTGCCCAGCCGTTCCCCTCCGTGGTGGTCTGGTCAGAGCCGGGGCTGCCAACGTCTGACTCTCCGTCTCCCACATCGGCGCAGCTCGCACAGGCATTCCCCGAAGCGCGCTTCGCCTCTGCCGAACAATTGCCGGCACAACTTGGGGATCCGCAAACCCGGCTTCTGATTCTGGCGCAAGGTTCGGTCGTTCCCGAAACGGCATGGCCCGCGATTTTCGGTTATCTCGAACGCGGCGGCAATGTAGTCGTCCTTGGTGGCCGTCCGTTCACTCGCGCCGCGTTCCACGACGCAACGGGTTGGCATCTGCGCGACTATTCCGTGCGATTCTCCCGTTTGCTTCTAATCGACCAGTATCAAACGACTCCCGGTTCTTCTGACGCGGAATTCACCGGCAACCCGGATTTCCCCCTCGATCTTCCGCAGTTCTCCTGGCAAGAAGCCTATAGCCCGATCATCCGCCTGAGCACCAGCAACCTGTACAATCGCGGTGGCTCTGCCGGCTCCCTGGATGTGCGCTTGCATCCTCTCGTTTGGGGGGTAACCGGAAGGCGCCGACTTTCTGCTCCGGTGATTGAGCTGGACCACTCCTCCTCCGGATTCGACGGAGGCCGCTGGATCTTTCTCGCCGCCAAGCTCTCTCCTACCTTCTACACTTCTCCGGAATCTGGGGCCTTGCTGAGGAAACTCGCTTCGCGCGCCATCGAAGGCGCCGAGGAGTTCTCCGTCCGGCCTACCGTTCCCCTCTATCTTCCCGGTGAACCCATCGAACTGGAAACCATCCATACCTCGCCGTCGAAGCCGGCAACACCTTTGACCATTCAAATCACCTCTTACCCCGAAGAGCATCCCTCGGAAAGACAGACGGCCACGATCACACTTCCCCGCAATTCGGCGACCTTCTTCCCCGCGCCCAAATCGAAGGGCCTGTACATCATCGAAGCCCGGCTCCTGGAGGGCTCGACGACCCGCGAAATCTACCATTCGGCTCTCTGGATTCGTGACGAAGCGTACCTTCGCTCAGGCCCGCATCTTTCTGTAAACGCCGACTATTTCCAGCTCGACGATAAGCCTCTCGCCGTCGTCGGCACCACGTATATGTCCAGCGAGGTCCAGCGCTTGTACTTCGATCATCCCAATGTCTACGTGTGGAACAATGACATGGCGCTGATCCACAGCGCGGAATTGAACATGCTCCGTACCGGCTGGTGGACCGGCTGGGACAAATTCTGTGACGAGAATGGTCGGCCGTATGATCGCACGCTGCGCACGCTGGAAGCCTACTTGATGACCGCCCGCAAGAATGGCATCCCCGTGCAATTCAATTTTTTTGCATTTCTTCCGGAAGTTCTCGGGGGCGCAAACGCCTATCTCGATCCGCAAGCCGTGCGTAAGCAACAAACATTGGTCAGCGCCGTCGTCGGACATTTTCACGAGGTACCCTTCCTCGCCTGGGACTTGATCAACGAACCCAGTTTCTCCAAACATCTCTGGAGAATGCGCCCCAACCAGGATCCCATCGAACTCGCCGCCTGGAATGCCTGGCTCTCGCAGAAATATCCCGATCGCGCCGCGCTCGCAGCTGCTTGGAATGTCCCTCCCGACACCGTTGCCGGCACAATTTCCCTTCCGTCGGAGCAGGAGTTCGACCCGCGCGGCATCTATGTCGGCGCAAATTCCTTGCGCGTGTATGACTATGCTTCATTTGCTCAGGATAAATTTGCCGGCTGGGTGCGGGGCATGCGTGAAGTGATCCGCGCCACCGGTTCCACGCAACCCATCACCGTTGGCCAGGACGAGGGCGGTTTCATGGATCGCCTCTCTCCCGCTTTCTTTGCCCCGTACGTCGAGTTCACCACCAATCACTCCTGGTGGCAGGACGACCATCTGTTATGGGATTCGCTGGTGGCCAAACAACCTGGCCGCGCCATGCTGATTCAGGAAACCGGCCTGCAACGCGAACTCAACCTCGATGAAACGTCCCGGCTGACTCCGGAGCAGGAAGCTACCCTGTTCGAACGCAAGGTGGCCCTCTCCTTCGTGCAGGGTTCCGGGGCCATCGAGTGGCTCTGGAATACCAATTCCTACATGACCGAAGGAAATGAAGTGCCCATCGGCGCGTTGCATGCCGATGCCACGGAAAAGCCCGAAGCCACTGTCCTTCGCAACTTCGCAAAATTTGCCGCCGCTGCATCCCCGTACCTCAGAAATCCCAAGCAGCCGGCCATCGCCGTGGTCACTTCGCAAGCCGCGCAATTTTCTGTTCTTGGTGGCTTGCAGTTGGAAGCGCAGCAAAACGCGGTGCGAGCCCTCGGCTACGATCTCGGCCAGCCTTGCTACATCATTGCCGAAAGCCAGATCGACAAGCTCGGCTCACCAAAACTGGTGATCCTCCCCTCCGCGCAAGCCCTGCGTGAATCCACTTGGCAGGCTCTCCTCACCTATGTGAAAAATGGCGGCAATCTGCTGGTCACCGGCCCCGTCTCCCGCGACGAGCACTGGCACCTCGTCGACCGCCTCGCTCCGCTTCCGCTCGACGCAACTCTCGCACCCCTCACCATGCATTACGCCGGTCCAGGCACGCCGGGCCGTGCCTCTCCACTTACTTTCGATCAGCAGAAACAACAGACGCTCGAATATCTCAAGTTTCCCGGTGGGGCCCTTGGCGAGGAAGTCTCTGTTGGAAATGGAAAACTGTTCTGGGAGGCCTATCCGGTCGAACTCGCCGAAGCGAATGCCGCAACGCAAACCTACGAACAGATTCTCAAACGCCTGGGACTCAGCTCCCCTTACAGCTTCCCTGACAAGGTGCCGGATGGCATTCTCATCTACCCCACCGATCTAGAAGACGCGATGTTGTATATCCTCGAATCCGAATCCGACCGCGATTGCGACATCACCCTTCACGACGCCCTCACCGGCGCCGATTTGAAGCTGCAACTTCCCGCTCAACACGCCGCCCTCGCCCTCATCGACAAGAAGACCCGACAGCTTGTGGCCAAATACGGCTTCTAATTTTCGCGGGAGATTTCTGCGCCAACACTTTTGCCAATCCTTAGGGCAAGCCAAACGCAAACAGAGAAGATCCCGCAGCAATCGCCACATACTGCTTGCCATCCAGGGCGAAGGTCATGGGCGCCGCGATCACTGCGCCCCCCATCTGAAAATGCCATAAGGTTTTTCCCGAAGCCGCGTCCAAGGCAATAAAGTTCCCTTCCGAATCGCCGGTAAACACCAACCCGCCCGCGGTCGATAGAACTCCCGACCAACTCGGGGTCACATGCTTGAACTCCCATTTCCGCTCGCCCGTCAGCGGATCAATCGCTCGCAGCGCGCCCCAGTACGGCAAGGCTTCGTCGGACGGAAAATACGCGCTGCCATAATAGGCGTGGCCTTCTTCAAACTCCTGCGGCGCGGTGCTGAATACGTCGCACTGCTCCCGCGCGGTTACGTAGAACAGTTTCGTCTGCGGATCAAACGACGGCGACATCCAGTTTGTTGACCCCGCCGCGCCCGGGCAAACGCGATTTCCTTCCAGCGTCGGGGAACTTTCTTTTGTCGCCACCGGTCGCCCTTCCGCATCCTTTTCCGTGCTCCAGGTGACGTGCGCAAAAGGCTTCGAGAAAAGCAGCTTCCCGTTCCTGCGATCGATTAAATAGAAAAAGCCATTGCGATTTGCGTGGGCAATCAGCTTTTTTCCCTCTAGATCGATCATCACGGGAAC
>Ga0209656_10002583_pt1 | contig 11722 bp, 9 predicted proteins | sample BogFormECP12_OM2_FD_188239 | JGI IMG/M metagenome (GOLD analysis project Ga0209656, IMG submission 188239) | Bog forest soil microbial communities from Calvert Island, British Columbia, Canada - ECP12_OM2 (SPAdes) (version 2) | ecosystem: Environmental > Aquatic > Freshwater > Wetlands > Bog ... | reverse complement strand
GGATGATGCGGTACTCGAGGTCGATGATCGCGGCGGGGACCACGATCAGGATCAGCGCGATGCTGAGCGCGATCTGCGCCGCGGTGTGGTGCACGAGCACCGCCCCCACGCACAGCGCCGCGGTCAGCGCCTCGACGAGCGGATAGCGGGGCGAGATCGGCTCGGAGCAGCTGCGGCAGTGCCCGCGCAGCAGCAGCCAGGAGAGGATCGGGATGTTGTCGTAGGGACGCACCGGCGCGCCGCAGCCCGGGCAGTGCGACGCGGGGGTGATGAGCGACTCGTGACGCGGCAGGCGGTAGGCCACGACGTTCAGGAAGGAGCCGAAGATCGCTCCGAAGACGCCTGCGCAGGTTGCCGCCGCCATGCTCATCTGATCGACAGGCGGCGCCCTGCGCTTGAGCGTCGCCGGCTACCAGGCGGCTTCTTCTTTGCCCGAGCAGCCGGTTTTGGCTTTCGGGCTCTTGCACGTGCGCACGACTTGGCCGCTGGCTTCCTTGTGGATCGTGAGTTCGTCTTCGGTGGAGGCCGCGACGGCGACGAGCGTGTATTCGGTCTTCGTCGGTGCAGCCGATTCCTTGAAGCACGGGTTGCCGCCGGCGGACGGGCAGCTGAGCAGCCCCGATTCATAGCTTTTCAGTGCTGCGGTGCTCATGCCTTCATAGCCGCCGTGATCGATCGCGTAGGTCTCGGCCGTCGTCTCGGCCGTGCGAACCAGCTCCTTGGCGGCCGCGTCGTAGGCCTTGCCCTTCTGGTTGAGCAGCGAGGGGATCGCGATCGCGGCGAGGATGCCGATGATCAGGATCACCACGAGGAGCTCGATCAGGGTGAAGGCACTGTCATCTTCCGTTCGTTGGTGCAGCCGGGAAATCATGTGAGCCTCCTCGGGCAATATGGCGGGACGAGCATCGGCTCGGCCGCGCTGCCCGTCGATGCGTGCAGCGCGCGTTGCACGGGCCGGCCGGAAAGAGGAGGAGGGCGGCCGCTGGGCCGCCCTCCTCTGGCAACGCGGTTCGATCTGAGACCTGTCGCGTTACACGTCTACGTCGTCGTTACTACCAGCTGCCCGTTTCTGCACCGGAACATCCGGTTTTGCTCGGCCCGCTTTTGCAGGTGCGTTCGATTTTGCCTTCAGCGGTCCGTTTGATCGTGAATTCATCGCCCGTGTTGAACGCTTTGGTGGTGACTTCGTACGTCGTTTCCGTGCCGGTCGCTGCGCTGAGGTAGGCGTTGGAGCCTGCTTCCGCCGCAGTGGTCGGGATCGTTTTTTCGTATTTGTTCAACACTTCGGGGCCTTTGACAGCGAGCGTCGCGTAGCTACCGTTGTTGTCGGTGGCGATCGTCTCCGCGGTCGTCTCAGCGGTGCGGGCGAGCTCCTTCGCCGAGGCGTCGTACGCCTTGCCCTTCTGGCTGAGGAACGACGGAATTGCGATGGCGGCAAGGATGCCGATGATCAGGATGACAACCAGAAGCTCGATGAGGGTAAAACCACCCTCGTCGGTCGAGCGCTGGCGCAGTCGATACAACATGTGATCCTCCTAGGATCCGATTTACAGGGCGCCAGCCCTCGGTTTCGCCTCAAGCGGCGATGCGTCCCCCTTGCGAGAGCCGCCGGCTTTGCTACGCACCATCGGTGCTCTGCCATGGCACCTCGGCACTGGCTTTGTCAGCCGGTGCATCGACGGCCCTATAGGAGTGCTTTACGGCTGCACAAAAGCTTGGACGGATGATCAACGCGGCGCGAGGGTGCGCGTTCACCGCGCCGGGCCGGGCCGCGATCCGGCCCTCTAGGGCTCGGTGCTCTGCTCGGAGCGGGCGTCCGCGGCGGGCTCCGCGCCGCCGGCCTCGCCGCCGGCGCTCTCGAGCCACCTCGCCTGGGCGTCCACGCCGGCTCGGCGAACCCCCCCGCCGCCGCACCACGGACAGGTGACCTTCACGGGGGTGCCGCCGAGGCTCGAGATCACCTGTCCGGTGCCCCGGCAGGGCATACACTCCCGCGGCCCATGGGAAGCCCCGGCCAGATCCTCGCTGTCGTCACCGTCGCCTGCCACCGGCCGTTGAGACTAGCGTTCCGCGCGTGAGGAGAGGAGCCCGACACTACGACTGGGCGGCGGTGGCCGTGATCACGCTCGGCGCGGCGGTGCTGCGGCTGCTCTACATCGGCCGCGTCTCGCCCGACCCCTTCTACGACGCGGCCGTGCGCAGCATGTCCCTGTCGGCGCACAACTTCTTCTTCGGCGCGTTCGAGCCCGGCGGGAGCGTGTCGATCGACAAGCCGCCCGTCGATCTGTGGCTGCAGGTCGTGAGCGTGAAGCTGCTGGGCTTCAGCTCGACGACGCTCAAGCTGCCCGAGGTCCTCGGCGGCGTGATCTCGGTACCGCTGCTGTATGCGGCCGTGAAGCGCATGTGGGGTGTGCCGGCGGGGCTCGCGGCGGCGGTGGGCCTGGCGGTGCTCCCGGTCGAGGTGATCACGGCCCGCAGCGACACGATGGACGCGGTGATGATGGCGACGATCGTGCTCGCGCTACTGCTGCTCGTGCGCGCCGGAGAGACGGGGCGCAGCGCCTGGCTGCTGGGCGCGGCTGCCGCCCTCGGCGTCGCCTTCAACGTGAAGCTGCTGGAGTCGCTCGTGGCCGTGCCCGGCCTCGTCGTCTTCGCCTACCTGGGGCTGCCCGGCCCGCGCCGCCGGCGCCTGCTGCAGATGCTGGCGGCCGGTCTCGTGTACGTGGTCGTGGCGCTGTCGTGGCTGACGGCGACGCTGCTGGTGCCGGCGAAGGATCGCCCGTGGGCGATCGGCTCGACGAACGGGAGTGCGTGGAACGCCGCGTTCGTGTTCAACGGCACAGACCGGCTGAGCGGCAAAACGACCGAACCGCTGACGCTCTACCGGCCCGGATACCACTACCCGGTGGCCACGCAGTCCGAGCGCGACCACATCCCGATCGTGCCGCCCTCGCCGTGGCGCCTGCTGGCCCGCGTCGGCCCGCTCTCGGGCCAGCGCCTCGGCATGGAGATCCTGCTCGGCCTGCTGCTGGGGATCCCGGCGATGGTGTGGGAGCTGCGCCGCCAGCGCCGCAGGCGCATGGCAGGAGGACCGCAGCGCGAGCCGCCGCGGACGCCGCCGCCCGCACCGGCCCGGCGCGAACCCGCGGGGGCGCCGGGCGCAGGCGTGGCGACCGCGCCCGAGCCGGCGCTCGCGGGTGGCGCTGAGCCGCACACCTCCGCGAACGCGGCGGGGGTGCGCGCGCGCGTGCGCCGTGCGAGCATCGCGGGGCTGGCTGTTTGGATGGTGACGGGGATCGCGCTGTTCAGCGACATGGCGCGCCTTCACCCCCGCTACGTGGAGGGCTTCACCCCGGCGGTGGCGGCGCTGTTCGGGATCGGCGCGGCGTGGGCCGCATCGCCGCGCGGGCGCACGCGCCTGGCTTTCCTGACGGGCAGCATGGTGATCGTCGTGATCTACGCGGAGCTGCTCGAGTACGGCACGACGGTGGCGTGGTGGGTGGGGCTGCTGGGGGCGCTCGGCGCGATCGGATGCGCGCTGCTCGCGCGCGCGGCCGGCGCGCCGGCGCGGCTGCGCGAGCTGGCGGCGCCGTGGGGCGTGCTCGCGCTGATGATGGTGGCGGTGCTGGCGATCCCGATGAGCGCGGACATCAGCTCGATCGACAACGGCGTCACGGACGCGGGCTACGTGGGCGCGTTGCCCACCGGCGAGCAGAACCTGCTGAGCTCCTACCTGCGCGCCCACCAGGGGCACGCCCGCTACGAGCTCGCGGCGGAGTCGGCGACGGGGATCGGCTCGCTCGTGGTGCAGGACGCCCGCCCGATCGTGGTGCTCACGACGTATGAAGGACGCGTGTTCACCACGGTCGCCGAGCTCGAAGCACTGATCGCCCGCGGCGAGGTCCGCTACGCGTTCCTGAACAGCTTCTGCGGCTCCGCCACACCGGGCCCCAACTCGACCAACGCCGCGTGCTCGGCGCCGGCAATCTGGATCCGCGAGCACGGCACCGACGTCTCCAGGCAGGCGGGCCTGAAGCACAAGACCCTCTACCTGCTCCCCGGGGCGCACCCGTGAGCCTCGCCGGCGAGCAGCCGACGCTCGCGGCGCTCGCCGACAGCGCGCGCGCCGCGGGGCGTCTGGCGCTGGACACCGAGTTCATGGGCGAGGGCCGCTACCGCACGCTGCTCTGCCTGATCCAGCTCGCGATCCCCGAGAGCGCCGGCGCGGGCGAGCGGATCGCGCTGGTGGACCCGCTCGAGGAGGACCTCGACGGTGCGCCGCTCGCCGCGGTCCTCGCCGACCCGGCCGTGCAGGTGGTTGTGCACGCGGGGCGCCAGGACGTCGCGCTGCTGCGCAGGCGCCTGGACACGGAGGTCACGAACGTGTTCGACACGCAGATCGCGGCGGGCTTCGCGGGGTTGGGGGCGCAGAGCTCCTACGAGTCGCTGCTCGCCGAGATCCTCGACCTGCGCGTGGCGAAGACGGCGAGCTTCACGCGCTGGGACGCGCGCCCGCTGTCGCGGGAGCAGCTGGCCTATGCGCGCGAGGACGTGGTGCACCTGCTCGAGCTGGCCGCCGAGCTCGAGCGGCGCCTGGCGGCGCTCGGGCGCCTGGAGTGGGCGCGCGAGGAGTGCGAGCCGCTCGCGCGCTCGAGCGACGAGCGCGACCCCGAGGCGATCTTCGCGCGCCTGCCCCGGATCGGCGGCCTGGGAGCGTCGGCCCGCCCGGTCGCGCGCGAGCTCATCGAGTGGCGCGAGCGGACCGCCGCTCGCCACGACCGTCCCGTCCAGAGCGTGCTCAGCGACGCGGCGCTGATGGAGATCGCGCGGCGTGGGCCCTCCTCGCGCGACGAGCTCGCGAAGATCCGCGGCATCGGCGCGGGCGCCGGCGGCCGGCGCGCCGCGGAACTGCTGCAGGCGGTGCAGGACGCCCGCCGGCGCCCGCCGGACCCGGCGCCGCAGCGGCCACAGACGCCGGCGTCGAGGCCCGACGACGCGCCGCTGGTCGCGCTCGGCGAGGCGCTCCTGCGCGCACGCGCGCGCGAGGCCGGGATGGCGTACGAGCTCCTGGCCGCGCGCGCGGACCTGCAGGCGATCGTCGCCGCGGCGCGCGCGGGCGGCGCCGAGGCCGACGTGCGCACGCTGCGGGGCTGGCGACGCGAGCTGGTCGGCGCGGAGCTGCTCGAGCTGCTCGACGGCAGGGTGTCGCTGTCGGTGCGCGACAGCGGGCGTGGGCGGCGGGTGCAGGTGCAGCGCCCCGCGAACGGCGGCTGAGGCCGGCGGTGCCTATTCGATGTGGTTGTAGACTTCGAACAGCGGCAGGTACATCGAGATCACGATGAAGCCGACGATGCCGCCGATCCCCACGATCATGATCGGCTCGAGGATCGAGGTCAGCGCCTTGACCGACGCCTCGACCTGTTCCTCGTAGAACTCGGCGACGCGGTCGAGCATCGCGTCGAGCGCGCCCGTTTCCTCGCCGACGCCGACCATGTGGGTGACCATCGCGGGGAAGATCGGCGCCTGCGCGAGCGGCGCGGCGATCGTGCCGCCGCGCTTGACCGAGGCGATGACGCCGTCCATCGCTTCCTCGATCGCGACGTTGCCGCCCGTGCGCCCCGTGATCTCCAGGGCCTGCAGCAGCGGCACGCCCGCGGAGGTGAGCGACGCGAGCGTGCGCGACCAGCGCGCGACCGCGACCTGCTGGACGATCGAGCCGATCTTCATCGGCACGTGCAGGCGGAAGTGATCCCACTGCCGCCGCCCCCAGGTGGTTTTCTTCCACTTGACGAAGACGACGAGGATCGCCGCGGTGCCGCCGAAGATCAGCCACCAGTAGCCGGTGACCGCGTGCGAGAGGAACACCGAGACCTGCGTGATCGCGGGCAGTTCGCCGCCGAATTCCTTGAAGACGTTGGCGAACACCGGCACCAGGAAGGCGACCAGGGCCATCATCACGCCGACCGCGAAGACGATCACGAGCACCGGGTAGACCATCGCCGATTTGATCTGACGGCGAAGCCCCGCGTCCTTCTGGAGCTGATCGGCGACGCGCATGAGCGCGTCCTCGAGCACGCCTCCCATCTCCCCCGCTTCGGTCATCGCGACGAACAGGGGGTTGAAGACCTTCGGGTGGCGCGCCATCGAGCCGCTGAGCGACAGGCCGGCCTCGACGTCCTTGCGGACGGCCACGATCGTTTCGGTCAGGAACTTGCTCTCGGTCTGCTCCTCGAGCACGTAGAGGGCCCGCAGGATGCTCATCCCCGATGAGATCATCGTGGAGAGCTGGCGCGAGAAGACCGCCAGCTCGGATGCTTTGACGCTCTTCAGGAAGCCGAGCTCGATCTCGCGCGAGCCGTGCTTGTCGCTGATGTCGAGGACGATCAGCCCGCGCTGCTTGAGCTGGTCGGAGACCGCCTGCTTGGACTCGGCCTCCACCTCGCCGCGGGCTTTGCCGCCGGCGACATCGATGGCCTTGAAGACGTAGGTGCTCATTGCGCGCGCCTACGCCGCCGCCAGCGAGGGGGAGCCGAGCAGCCGTTTGAGCTCATCGGCCGTGCTCGAGCGCGCTTCGGCGACCTTCTGGGTGATCTTGCCCTGGCGCACCAGCGTGGCCAGCGAGGTGTCCATCGTCTGCATGCCGGCGGCCGAGCTCGTCTGCAGCACGGAGTAGATCTGGTGGGTCTTGCCCTCGCGGATGAGGTTGCGCACCGCGGGGGTGGGGACGAGCACCTCGCAGGCCACGACGCGGCCCGAGCCGTCTGCGTTGGGAATCAGCTGCTGGGTCATGATCCCCTCCAGGGAGACCGACAGCTGCACCCTGACCTGCCCCTGCTGGTGGGCGGGGAAGACGTCGATGATTCGGTCGATCGTCTGCGCGGTGTCCTGGGTGTGCAGTGTCGCGAACACGAGGTGGCCGGTCTCGGCGGCGGTCAGCGCGGTGGAGATGGTCTCCAGGTCGCGCATCTCGCCGACGAGGATCACGTCGGGGTCCTGGCGCAGGGCGGCCTTCAGCGCGTCCCCGAAGCTGTGCGCGTCGGCGCCGAGCTCGCGCTGGTTGACGACGCACTTCTTGTGCCCGTGCAGGAACTCGATCGGATCCTCGATCGTCATGATGTGCTCCTCGCGGGTGCGGTTGATCTCGTCGATCATCGCGGCCAGCGAAGTGGACTTGCCCGAGCCGGTCGGGCCGGTCACGAGCACGAAGCCGCGCGGGCGCCGTGTGAACTCGTGCACCGCCGCGGGCAGCCCCAGCTCGTCGATCGAGCTCAGCCCGAACGGGATCAGGCGGAACGCCGCGCCGATCGCGCCGCGCTGGTAGTAGGCGTTGACACGGAAGCGGGCGTGTCCGGGCACCGAGTAGGCGAAGTCCAGCTGCCAGTCGGTCTCCAGGCGCTGGCGCTGGTCGCCGGTGAGGATCGAGTAGACGATCTCCCGGGTGTCGGTGGGCGAGAGCAGCGGGTAGTCCTCCAGGGGCGATAGGCGTCCGCGCACGCGGACGGTCGGATGCGCACCGGAGCTGAGGTGCAGGTCAGAGGCCTTGCGGTTGACTACCTCCATCAGGAGGTCGGCGAAATCGATGTCCATGGTTGGCTCAATCGACCGCCGCGACGCCGGCTGCGCGTGATCGCGCGGCGTGCTGGACGAACGTTTGACGCTACGTGCTGCCGATCACGCGGACGACCTCGGCGATCGAGGTGCGGCCCTCCCTGACCTTCTGTAGGCCGTCGTCGCGCATGCGCATCATGCCCTGCTTGACCGCGACATCGCGGATCGCCTCCGCCGCGCTGCGTTCGAGCGTCAGCGCCTGGATCTCCGGCGTCACCCGCATGACCTCGTACATGCCCAAGCGTCCGCGGTAGCCGCTGCCGCCGCAGCGCCGGCAGCCGACCGGCTCGTAGGCCTCGAGGTCCACACGCGCTTTGTAGCCGCTCTCGCGCAGCACCTTCGCCGGGATGATCGTCCGCCGCTTGCAGTTCGGGCAGAGCATCCGCGCGAGCCGCTGGCCGACCACGCACTCCAGCGCCGAGGCCACCAGGAAGGGCTCGATCCCCATCTCGATCAGACGCGTGATCGCCGAGGGGGCGTCGTTGGTGTGCAGCGTCGAGAGCACGAGATGCCCCGTCAGCGCGGACTCGATGGCGATCTGGGCGGTCTCGCCGTCGCGGATCTCGCCGACCATGATCACGTCGGGATCGGCGCGCACCATCGAGCGCAGGCCCGTCGCGAAGGTCAGACCGAACTTCGGGGAGACCTGGACCTGCGTCAGGCCGGTCATTTCGTACTCGACGGGGTCCTCGACGGTGATGATGTTCTTCTCGGGCGTGTTGAGCAGTTGCAGCGCCGCGTAGAGCGTCGTCGACTTGCCCGAGCCGGTCGGCCCGGTGACGAGCACCGCGCCATGGGTCTCGCGGCAGGCGGCTTCGAAGCGCTCGCGCTCGGCATCGGCCATGCCGAGCTTGTTGAGCTCCACGACGACCGATGCCTTGTCGAGGACGCGCATCACGATGCCCTCGCCGTGCACGCTCGGCAGCGTCACGACGCGCAGATCGACGTGGCGCCCGTCGACGACGAGCCCGACGCGCCCATCCTGGGGCAGGCGCTTCTCGGCGATGTTCAGCTCGGCCATGATCTTCACGCGCGAGACCACGCCGGGGGCCATCCTCCGGGGGACCGTGGTTATGTCCTGCAGCACCCCGTCGACGCGGAAGCGCACGCGCAGTTCGCGCCCGTCGGGTGAGAGGTGTACGTCGGAGGCGCGTCGCTCGACCGCCTGCGCGACGATCTGGTTGACCAGCTTGATGACCGGTGCGTCTTCGGAGGTCTCGTGCAGGGCGACGACCTCGTCGCCCTCCTCTTCGGCGTCGACGATGCGCTCGTCGGACTCGCCGACGACGTCTTCCAGGCGATCGAGGCGCGAGACCAGCGCGGTGATGTCATCCGAGGGCGCCACCGCGACGCGGATCTCGTAGCCGGTCATGATCGCGATGTCATCGACGGCGAGCACGTTGGAGGGGTCGGACATGGCCACCAGCAGGGTGCGCTTGTCGGCGAACGCCACGGGGACCGCCTGGTAGCGCTTCGCGATCGCCGTGGTGACGAGGTTGGCGGCGCTCATGTCCACCGTGAAGACGCCGAGGTCGAGGTGGTCGAGCCCGTAGCGCTCGGCGAGGGCGCGCGCGAGCCCGTCCTGGGTCAGCGCGCCGCTGTCGAGCAGCGCCCGCTCGGGCGTCGTGCCGGAGTTGCGCGAGGCCTCGAGCGCATCGTCGACCTGCCGGCGCGAGACGAGGCCCATGTCGACGATCACGTCGGTGAGGAAGCGCGCGGAGGAGCCGCGGCGCGTGGGCCTGGTTATCCCGGGCGTGCCCTCACCGGCGCTAGGCGGCTGTTCGCGAGCCCCTCCGCCACCGCCTCCGCCCGACGGCGCGTCCGCGGCGGGGTCCTCGAACGCCTCGGCGGGCTCGACCCCGACGGAGTCCCGGGGGTCGAGACGCGCTTCGCCGCGAGCGCCAGGCGGCGTGTCGAGCTCGAGGTAGGCTTCGGGGCCCGCGTCGTCGAGCCCGGCGCCCGCGCCGCGGCCTTCGCTCGACTCGATCACGATCTCATTCGCGCCCATCGCGCGCGGGTCGAAGTCGAGGCGCGAGGAGTCGATCTCGCGCCCGACCTCGATCTCGCCGTCGGCACGCTCGCCGCGCTGCAGGGAGATGAGCGGCTCGCCCGCGGGGGCAGTGGCGCCCTCGATCCCGAAGATCGCGTGCAGGTCCGGCCCCGTGTGCTGGGGGGCGTCGCTCATGCTGCGCTCCCCTGCCTGTATCTGGGCTCAGTCGTCGCCCGCGTCGGGTGCGCGGGCGGCGCCGCGCATGACCTCGAGGGGGGGCTCGCGCCCGGTCCACACGCGGAAGCTGAGCGCGCCCTGGGCGACGAGGATCTCGAGCCCGTCGACCGTGCGCGCTCCGTGCCTGCTGGCAGCTGCGAGCAGGGGGGTGGATCCGGACCGATAGACCATGTCGATGACATACGAGTACTCACCGACCTGATCGAACGTCAATCCCAGTTGGTTGAGCGCCTCAGGCTCAGTAGCCGAGCGTTCTATCCCGGGCCCCTGCTGCAGGCCCACAGAGGTGCAGTTGATCAGCAGATCGGCCGCGCGGGGGGCCCGCACGGCGAGCACGTCGAGCTCTCGTGCGAGCGCTTGCGCGCGCTCGGCGGTGCGGTTCCAGATCGCGACCTCCGCGGCGCCCGCCTCGCGCAGCGCCCACGCCGCCGCGCGCGCACTGCCCCCGGCGCCGAGCACGAGCGCACGCAGGCCGCGCGGCGATGTCGGCAGCGCCGCGAGCAGGCCGGGGGCGTCGGTGTTCTCCGCCGCAATCGTCCCGTCGGGCGCGAAGCTCAGCGTGTTGGCGGCGCCGATCGCCCTCGCCGTCTCGCTGGCCTGCGTGGCGAGCTCGAGCGCGGCGTGCTTGTAGGGGATCGTCACGTTCGCGCCCACGAACCCGGACGCGTGCAGCGCTCGGGTGGTCTCGGCGAACAGTCCGGGCGGCACCGGCAGTCGCTGGTAGCGCCAGCCGTCCATCCCGAGCGCGGCGAGGGCCGCGTTGTGGATCGCCGGCGAGCGGCTGTGCGCGACCGGCCAGCCGAGAACGCCCAGCCGCGGCATCACTTCTTCTTGCAGCTCGGGGGGTGCCCCCCGTTCTTGGCAACCGCCGCGTGATACGCCGCCGCGTCTGCTTCGAATTCCGATGCGGAGACGGAGAAGACCTGCTCGCCGCACCCGTCGGCGCCGGCCACGTAGTAGAGATAGGGGACGTTTGCCGGGTACGACGCGGCCATGATCGCGGCCGCGCCGGGGTTGGAGATCGGCGTGGGCGGCAGCCCGGTGTGCGTGCGTGTGTTGTAGGCCGAGTCGATGTGCAGCTGCGCTTCGGTCAGTTCATGCGTGTAGGTGGCGATCCCGTCCCGCAGCTCCACCGCGTAGTAGATCGTGGCGTCGATCCCCAGCGGCATGCCCTGGCGCAGACGGTTGTAGATCACCGCGGCGATCTTTGCTCTGTCGCTCGGGATCAGCGCCTCGCGCTCGACCATCGAGGCGACGGTCAGCAGCTGGTAGGGCGTCTCGTGCAGAGCGTGCGCGCGCGCGATCTCGCTCGCACCGAAGTTTTCGCGAAACGCGATCAGCTGCTCTTCGACGAGATGGTCGGCCGACTCGCCGGGATTCGTGAAGTAGGTCGCCGGGAACAGGAAGCCTTCGAGCGTCGGCGTGGCGGCGGGTGCGCCGTAGGCCTGCGGGCTCAGCAGCGGCGAGTGCCTGGACGCGAGCAGATAGCTTCCGCTGAGGTGCTCCGCGGCGGCGATCTGCGCGATCTGCAGGCGCGTCTTGCCCTCGGGGATCAGCACCTTGACGACCACCGGCACCGGCGGCGTCTTCGCGTCCCCTGAGTGAAACAGAGACTGCAGCACCAGGAACACGGCCACGACGGCGGCCAGCAGCGCGAGCACGGCGCCCACCCGTGCGCGCCGGGAGCGCCTCGCCACGCCAAGGCCCGCAGGCGCTGCGGGCGGGAGCCCGCGCGGCGGCGGCGCGGTTGGGGGCAGCCGCTGAGCGGGCGGCGCCGGCAATGAAGGCCCGGCCGCGGCCTCCTCGGCGGGCGACTCCAAGGGCGCGGTCTGCGGGAGCGCCTCCGAGGGAGCGGCCTCCGCTGACGGCTCCAGGGGCATGCCGGCC
>Ga0209656_10002582_pt1 | contig 11725 bp, 12 predicted proteins | sample BogFormECP12_OM2_FD_188239 | JGI IMG/M metagenome (GOLD analysis project Ga0209656, IMG submission 188239) | Bog forest soil microbial communities from Calvert Island, British Columbia, Canada - ECP12_OM2 (SPAdes) (version 2) | ecosystem: Environmental > Aquatic > Freshwater > Wetlands > Bog ... | reverse complement strand
CCACGTGCGCAAGACCATCCTCTCGGTCGACTACATGGCTGATCATCCGATGAACGATGAGGCGAGCCTGCAGATGGAAGCGCGCCGCGTCTTCGCGTCCTACAAATCGCACGTCGTCGGCACCGAGTACAACACCGTCAGCTTGGCGGCGATGGCCAAAACCGACGCAGGAGACAGCCTGGGGGGCCGCCCGTACTATTTCGAACTGCAGTCCGACGGCCGCTGGATCATGCAGCCGTGACGGACGGGGAGGCGGCGCGCGCCGCGATCTTGCGAGCGATCAAGAGCGCCTTGTCGGGTGAACCCGCGCGCGAGTTACCGGCGCCCGCGCCCGTGTTTCCGGCACAGCCAGCCGATCCAGTCGCGATGGCCGAGTCGTTCCGCAAGGAGCTCGAAGCCCTCAAAGGCGAGACGATCTTCGTCGCAACGCCTGAAGCCATGCCTCGCGCGCTCGGGCTGCTGCTGAGCCAGCGCGGGTTCAACACGGCGGCGGTGCAGAATTCGACCAGGGTGAGCGCGGCGCTCGCGCACGTCGCCGGCGATCGCTTCTTCCAGGCGGCGGGCGCCTCGAGCGAGCGCATCGAGGCCGCCGACTGCGGCATCATCGAGGCCGATGCGTTGCTCGCCGACACCGGCTCGATCATCGCGATCTTCAAGAATCGCGGCGAGCGGCTGCTGCCGTACCTTCCGCGCGTGTGCATCGCGATCGCGGACGTCTCAATGCTGCGTCCGCACATGGATGACGAGGCGCTCAAGCACATATACGGCGCGGCGCGCGACAAGTCGCGCGGAGAGGGCGTCATCATCACCGGTCCGAGCCGCTCCGCGGATATCGAAAAAGTACTCGTGCTTGGCGCGCACGGCCCCGCCGAGGTGATCGTCCTCATCGCTGGCATCCAGCAAGCGTGAACTAGTATCGCGGCAGCGTGGGATCGATCTCTAGGCTCCACGCGTCGATGCCGCCGGCGAGGTTTTTCACGTTTTCGAAGCCGGCTTGACGCAGCATGTGCGTCGCCCGCGCGCTGCGCATGCCCGAGTGGCAATAGACCACGATCTGAGAAGCTTTGTCGAGCTCGCCCATGCGCTCGCCGAGCTCGCGCATCTCGATCCATCTGGTGTATGGCAGCGCGGCGACCGCCAACTCGTCGGGCCGGCGCACGTCGAGCAGCTCGATGCGCTCGCCCGCATCCAGTTTCGCCTTGAGCTGCGCGACGGTCAGTTCGAAATCGTCCACGTCCCCATTCCTCGCGATCGGCGCGTCGCCGCAGAGCTTGTCGTAGTCGACGAGCGCGGTGATCGTCGGATGCTCGCCGCACACCGGGCAATTCGGATCTTTGCGCAGCTTGAGCTCCCGGAAACGCATCTCAAGCGCGTCGAACAGCAGCAGCCGCCCGAGCAACGATTCGCCCACGCCGCAGATGAGCTTGATCGTCTCGGTGGCCTGGATCAGCCCGATGATGCCGGGCAGCACGCCGAGCACGCCGGCCTGGGCGCACGACGGCATCGCGCCGGGCGGCGGCGGCTCCGGGAAGACGCAGCGATAACACGGACCGAGGCGCGCATCGAACAGCGACGCTTGGCCCTCGAAGCGATAGACAGAACCGTAGACGCTCGGTTTGCCCGACAACACGCACGCGTCGTTGACCAGATAGCGCGTCGCGAAGTTGTCGCTGCCGTCGACCACGATGTCGTACGAGCGCAGCAGCTCGAACGCATTGCCGCTGTCGATCTGGACGTCATGGCCTTCCACGGCGACGTTCGGATTGATCTCCGCGATCGTCCGCACGGCGGAGTCGACCTTGGAGCGGCCGGTCATGCTCGTGCCGTGCAGCACCTGGCGATGAAGATTGGAAAGCTCCACGCGATCGTAGTCGACGATGCCGAGCGTGCCGACGCCGGCGGCCGCGAGATAGAGCGCCGCGGGCGATCCCAGACCGCCTGCGCCGACCAGCAGCACGCGCGCTTCCTTGAGCTTGCGCTGGCCGTCCTGTCCGATCTCGGGCAGGATCAAGTGGCGGCCGTAGCGCGCGAGCTCTTGCGGGGTGAACGTGGACGTCTGCGTTGCCATGGAACCCGGCTATTCGACACGGGGCGCGGTCAACCCGCGCCCCGCGTACGCCCTTAGAGGAGCGGCCCGCAGGTCAGGCTGCGGTGCGCTTACCGACCAGGTTCCAGATGAGCGCCGCCAGGATCGCGCCAACGATCGGCGCGGCGAAGAACAGCCATAATTGGCTGAGATACTCGCCGCCCGCGTACAGCGCCGGGCCGAGGCTGCGCGCCGGGTTGATCGACGCGTTGGTGATCGGAATCGCGACGAAGTTCGCCACCGCGAGCGCGACGCCGATCGCGATGCCGGCGAAGCCGGCCGGCGCGCCCTCAGAAGTCGACCCCAAGATCGTGAACATGAGTACGAACGTCGCGATCATCTCGACGAGGAACGCGCCGATAAGCCCGACGCCGAGCGCCGAGTTGTCGCCGAATCCGTTGGCGACCGCCTGCGCCATGCTCGAGTCGTACTTGCCGCTGGCGTAAAGGACCAACACGAGCGTGCCCCAGCCGCACGTGCCGCCCACCAGTTGGGCGATGATGTAACCCGGCGAGTCGGACCACGCGAACTTGCGGGCGACGCACAGTCCGATCGTGACGGCCGGGTTGATATGACAGCCGGAGATCGATCCGATGGCGTATACCATGGCGAGCAGCGTGAATCCGAACGCCAGCGAGATGCCGACGTGGCCGATGGTCTTGCCGTCGTACAGCGCCGTGCCGATGCCGACGAACATCAGCACGAACGTCCCGACGAATTCCGCGATGTAACGGTTCATAGCACCCCCAAAAGAAAAAAGGCCGAGCGTATGCCCGGCCGCTTTACTTACGTCGTGTGCGGTTTCCTACGTTCAGACGTTCTTTTCGATCGGGACGCCGATGAGATTGCCGTATTCGGTCCACGATCCGTCGTAGTTGATGACGTCGTCTAGTCCGAGGAGATACTTCAGAACGAACCACGTGTGCGACGAGCGCTCGCCGATGCGGCAGTATGCGATCGTCGGCTTGCCCGGATCCAGCCCCGCTTTGGTGTAGAGCACGCGCAGCTCGTCGGGGGACTTGAACGTGCCGTCCTCGTTGACCGCCTGGCTCCATGGCACGTTGATTGCACCCGGTATGTGGCCCGCGCGTTGCGCGGTCTCGGTCATGCCGGGCGGCGCGATGATCTCGCCTTTGAACTCAGGCGCGGAGCGGACGTCGACGAGATTGCGCGCGTGCGTGCGTACGGTCTCGAGCACGAAGTCGCGCTTGGCGCGAAGTTTCTCGTCGACCTTGGCGATCTTGTACGACGTTGTGGGATACGAGGGAACATCGGTCGTCAGCGGGCGGTTCTCGGCCACCCACTTCTTGCGTCCGCCGTCGATCAGCACGACCTTGTCGTGTCCGTAATACTTGAGCAGCCAGAGCGCGAACGCGGCGAACCAGTTGTTGTTGTCGCCGTAGAGCACGACCGTCGTGTCGTTGCCGATGCCGGCGGACGACAGCAGCGCTTCGAACTCTTCCTTGGACGGGATGTCGCGCCGGATCGGATCGTTGAGCTGCGATTGCCAATTGAAGCCGACGGCGCCCGGCAGATGGCCCTTCTCATACTCGGTCGTGTCGACGTCGATTTCGACGAAGCGCAGTCCCTGATCGTCGAGATGGGATTGCGCCCAATCGGTGCTGACGAGGGTTTGCGTGGGTGCGATGGTGGTTGCCATGAGACTCCTCTGGTTCTTGCGCGGCAGGGCGGCAGCGAGGCTGCCCCGTACTACCGGCGACGATGGTGGATCAAGACCCTGATTCTGATTTCTCGTTAGATCTGCGCCATATAGGGCGCGTCAACGATAAAGAGATGCCGATCGAAGCTGCCGGTATGGAGATGGCCAAGCCAGGTTCTCCCGATCTTCGCCGGCGCAAGCACACCGTGACCCTCCCCGGCAGCGATCCGCCGATCCCGTTCGATCCGCCCCAAACCGAGCGCTAGCGCCTCTCCGGCCGGCTCGAGCAGGGCGCACAGCGTCACTATCTAATTGCATCCATTGCTATGGTACGTAATGGTGTCAATAAGGACGCAGCCCAAGGGACGCTGCAGCCCGTCAGCTTCTCCGGCCGCGACCGCCGGCCGCTCTACCAGCAGCTCGCCGAGGGCATTGCCGCGCAGATCCGCGACGGCGTGCTGGGCAAGGGCGACAAGCTTCCGCCGCAGCGCGAGATGGCGAGGTCGCACGGCATCGCGCTGGTGACCGCCAGCCAGGCGTACGAGGTCCTCGCCGCCGAGGGGTTGGTGGAATCGCGCACCGGGCGCGGCACTTTTGTGTCCTTCGATCCGCTCGAACCGATGCGCTTCGATCGCAAGCCCGCTGCGCCGGCGACGCCGGCGGACGGCGTGCCGCTGCCCGCACAATCGGTCGGGCGCTGGGATCCGGGCATCCATCGCTACGCGACCGAAACGCGCCGCGTCGCGGCCATGCAGCTGCTGCGCTCGGCGGTGCGTCCGGGCGCGATCGCCATCTCGGCGGGCCACACCGCACCCGAGACCTATCCGGTCGCCGACTTCGCGCAGTGCTATGCGCGCACGTTCCTCGACGATCCGCCGGAGATCCATCAGTATCGCGCCGATCGCGGCGACGAGACGCTGCGCGCGTTCTTCGCCGAACGGCTGCGCGCCCGCGGCGCCGACGTGGGCGCCGACGACATCTTGATCGTGAGCGGCGCGCAGCAGGCGCTCAGCCTGGTCGCCGAGACGCTGCTCGAGTACGGCTGCGCCGCAGCTGCCGAAGCGCCGACGTATTTCTCCGCGCTCGAGGTGTTCGACCAACGCCGCGTGTCGTGGACCAATCTCGCGGCGGATGAAGACGGTCTGATCCCGGCCTCGTTCGCCGAGGCATGCCGGCGCGCCGGCCCTCGCGTCGCGTACATCAACACGGCGGCGCAGAATCCGACGGGCTCCTATTCCGCTCGCGCGCGCCATCGCAAGATCCTCGAGGTCGCGCGCCAGGGCCAAGTCACGATCGTCGAGGACCAGACGTGTTGGCCGCTCTCGTACGATGCGGAGGCTCCGCCGCCGCTGATCGCGTCCGACGGAGACGAGCGGGTCGTCGTCATCGAGAGCATGAGCAAGCTCCTCATGCCCAGCTTGCGCATCGGTTACATCGCGGCCAAGGGCGCCGCGCTCAACGCGCTCTACGCGGCCAAGCTGCGCGCCGACTCATTCACCACGACCGTCGCGCAGCGCGCGTTGCTGCGCTTCTTGGAATCGAAAGCCGCCGCGCGCCACCTGCGCGCGACGCGATTCCTCTACCACCGGCGGCGCGACGCCCTGCACGCAGCCCTGCTGCGCGTGCTGCCCGACGGCGCGCGCGCGGCGTTGCCGCGCGGCGGTCTCAACGTCTGGGTCGAGCTGCCGCCGCAGTGGTCGGCGATGGAGCTGTTCGGCTACGCGGCGCAAGAAGGCGTCGTGTTCTTGCCCGGCCAGCCGTTCTACCCGACCGCGCCGGCGATCAACACGCTGCGCATGTCGTTCGGCAAACTTCCTGAAGAACACGCCGGCGAAGCGATGGCGCGTTTCGGGCGCGCCGTGCGCGCGTATGCATCGGCGCGCAAGCGCCACCACGGCGAACACATGGACTCGACGGCCGCCGCGGCGGTCTAGGGGCGCGCGGGCGGATTCTCGAACTCGGGGGCCTCCCCGAGCGGCGCTCGGGCACCACAAGTATGGAGACATTGATGGCGACTGTCGCGCACCGCATCTCGGAATTCAAGAATGAACCGATCCTCGATTTCAAGGATCCGTCCAACCGGCAGAGGGCGCAAGCGGCCCTTGCGTCAGTCCGCGCCGGGTTCGGCACGACTTACGATCTCATCATCAATGGGCAGCGCGTGCGGGGATCCGGCACCTTCGACTCGCGCAATCCCGCCAAGCCCAGCGAGATCATCGGCAAGCTGCAAAAGGCGACGCAGGCGCAGGCGCGCGAGGCCGTCGCCGCAGCGGAACAGGCGTTCCTGACGTGGTCCAAGACGCCGGCGCAAGAACGCGCTGAGCTGCTCTTCAAGGCCGCCGAGCGGGTGCGCCGCCGCCGCTTCGAGTTGGACGCGCTGCTCGTGGCGGAGGTCGGCAAGAGCTGGCCCGAGGCCGACGGCGACGTCGCCGAAGGCATAGATTTCCTCGAGTACTACGCGCGCGAGATGCTGCGCCTCGCCGGACCGCACCCAGTGACGCCGGTGCCAGGCGAGAAAAACGCGATGATGTACATCCCGCTGGGCGTCGGCGTGGTCATCCCGCCGTGGAATTTCGCGTTCGCGATTATGGCCGGCATGACGTCGGCCGCGGTCGTGACCGGCAACACCGTCGTGCTCAAGCCCTCGAGCGATTCGCCGGTCATCGCGTACAAGTTCGTCGAGCTGCTGGAACAGGCCGGCATGCCGCCAGGCGTCGTCAATCTGCTCACCGGGTCGGGCTCGGAGATCGGCGATCTGCTCGTCGAGCATCCGCGGGTGCGCTTCATCTCGTTCACCGGCAGCAAAGAGGTCGGGCTTCGCGTCAACCAGCTCGCGGCGTCGCCTCATCCGGGCCAGATCTGGATCAAGCGCGTGGTCGCCGAGATGGGCGGCAAGGATTCGATCGTGGTGGCCGCCGATGCCGATCTGGACGCCGCGGTCGAGGGTGTCGCCGTTTCGGCGTTCGGTTTCCAGGGCCAGAAATGCTCAGCGTGCTCGCGCGCGATCGTCGAGGCGCCGGTGTACGACGAGTTCGTCAAGCGGCTGACGCAACGCGTCGGGTCGATCGCGGTCGGCGATCCCGCAGACCCGGCCAACTACATGGGTCCGGTCGTCAACGAAGGCTCGCGCAAGAAGATCGAAGCGTATATAGAGGAAGGCAAGAAAGAAGGCAGGCTGGTCGCCGGCGGAGGACGCGCGCCGGGCGACGGATACTTCGTGCAGCCCACGGTCATCGCCGACGTCAAACCGGACGCGAAGATCGCGCAAGAGGAGATCTTCGGTCCCGTGCTCGCGGTCATCAAGGCCGTGGATTACGACGACGCGCTGCGCATCGCGAACAACACGGAGTTCGGCCTCACCGGCGCGGTCTATTCGAAGGATCAGTCGAAGCTCGAGCGCGCACGCGATGAGTTCCACGTCGGCAACCTCTATTTCAACCGCAAGTGCACGGGCGCGATGGTCGGCGCGCATCCTTTCGGCGGCTTCAATATGTCCGGGACCGACTCCAAAGCCGGCGGACCCGACTATCTGCTGCTCTTCCTGCAGGCGAAGAGCGTGAGCGAAAAAGTTGGCTGATGGAGCGCAGATGGCGCCGGTAACCGCGCGCCTTCGCGTGGCTGCCGCCATCGCGGTGGTGCTGATAGCGGCGTATGCGGCGCTCGCTCTCGCCGGGTTTGCGCCGTGGCCGCGCTCGATCGTGTCGATCGCCGGCGCGGACGCACCGCACCGCGGCTACGCGCTGGTGAGCGGCTATTACCTCGCTCAGCCGTTCATCTCCAACGGCAATGGCCTGCCGCCGTATGAGTTCGGTGAGCCGGTGGGCACACATGCTCAAGCCGCCTCCGTCCATGTCGCGCCGGCGCTCTCCGATCTGCGCGCGTACCGGGTCGTGGCCGTCATCGACACCGCGACGGGCGACGGCAGCGAGTGGAATCCGTATCAGATCCACACCGTCGGGTCGGTCGATAGCGTCGTGCTGGGAGCGACGGCAGGCGGCGCGATGCTGCTCGCGCTGGTCTTCTGGGGAGCCGGCTACATCGCGATGATGATGCCGGCGCGCTCAGTACGAAACGAGGCGCGACGAGTAGCGGGCTAGGGGCGCATATGGCACCGACGGAGTTGCGGTGCGACGTCGCCGTGGTGGGTGCGGGCCCCGCCGGTGCGAGCGTCGCGCTGCGCCTGGCTCGCCGCGGCGCGGACGTGATTCTGATGGAACGCTCGCGCATGCCGCGCACCAAGGTATGCGGAGAGTACCTCAGCCCGGCGACGCTCGCGTCCCTCGCAACCCTAGGACTGCTCGAGTGCGTTCGAGCTCGCGCTCACGCGCTCGCGTCGCTGCGCATCTCCGGCTTCGGCATCGCGCCGGTACTGATGCGGCTTCCCGGCCAGGGCGGCCTTGCGATCGCGCGATCCGATCTTGACACGCTAGTTGCGGATGAGGCTTCGAAGGCCGGTGCACGCGTGGTGCTCGGAACGTACGTGACGGCGATCGAGAACGATGACGGGATCATTGCGAGCTACCGCGATGCCGCCGGCGAAATGCACCATATCGCCGCCCGCGCGCTCGTCGGCGCGGACGGCGCGTGGTCGGCCGTCGCACAACGCACCCGCATGGCCGGCCGCCAGCGGCGCGGTGGGCGCTGGGCGGTGGGCGGCCATCTGGAAACGCCGTCCGAGAGCGACGAGGTCGAGATGTTCGTGGGCCAGGACGGCTATTACGCGCGCAACCCGCTGGGCGGCGGATTGACCAACGTCATGCTCGTCCTTCCTGAGCCGCTCGGCGACGACCAAGCCGACGCCGCGGCGCGCCGCCTGAGCGACGGACGCTGCGGCTTACGGCTCGACGCGCTGCAGCGGCGGGTCGCGGTTGGTCCGCTCGCGTATCGCGCGAGCACGCAGATAGCACGGCGCATCGTGCTCGCCGGCGATGCGGCCGAGCTCTTCGATCCATTCCTGGGCCAGGGCATCGCGCTCGCGCTCGAGTTGTCCGAAGCGTCCGCCGATGCGGCGACGGCGCTTGCGATGGGTGGGGATTGGCGCGTCACGGCCCAGCGCTACGTCTCCGTGCGCGCAGCCGCGGTGCGCCGGACGCGCATCATCGCGCGCGCCGTGGACTCGCTGCTTCGCGTGCGCTGGCTGCGCGGACGCGCGGCGCGCAAGCTCGCGCGCCGGCCGGAGCTTGCCGACCAGTTGCTCGAAGTCGTGGCCGGTTCGGTCCCGGATAGCCGCAGGCTCGCGCTGGTGTGGGATCTCATCGCATGATGCATGCGCTGCGCAGCATCGACATCGCCGCTCCGCCGCAGCGCATCTACGAGCTCGCACAGGACATCGGCCGCTGGCCGGCACTGCTGCCGCACTACCGCTACGTGACCGTCACGCGTGAGACGCCGCGCGAGCGGATCGCGGTCATGGCGGCGAGGCGCGGTTGGATCCCCGTGCGCTGGGAGACCGAGCAGCGCCTTGATCCGAGCACGCCGCGCATCGAATTCACGCACCTTTCAGGCTGGACTGCCGGAATGGAGGTCGCGTGGACGTTCGCGCCGATCCAGGGCGGCACGCGGGTCAGCATCATCCACGAGCTCGATTTCAAACGCATTCCGGTGTTCGGCCCGTGGATCGGCAAGCGCATCATCGGGGATTTCTTCATCCAAAGCATCGCGGGCCAGACGCTCGCACGCATGAAAGAGCTAGCAGAGGCGACGACGTGAATAACAGGGTCTACATCACCGGTATCGGCGCCATCACGCCGATCGGCATCGGACGCGAAAGCTTGTGGCGCGGCGCGCTTGAGGGCAAACGCGGCGTGCGCAGTCTCGATCGTTTCGATCCCGCACCGTTCCGTTCCAAAGTCGCGGGCCAGGTCGAGGACTTCGATCCGGCCGCATTTCTCGAGCGCCGCGCGCTGGCGCGCTCCGAACGTTTCGCGCAGTTCTCGTTGGCCGCCGCACGGCTCGCGTTCGAAGATGCGCGCTTCGAGCCCAATGGCGATGACGGCGACTTCGGCGTGTGGGTCGGAAGCGCGCTTGGCGGCGCCGCGTACGGCGAGGCGCAGAACCGCAACTTCATCGAACGCGGCATCAAGGCGGTGCATCCGATGCTTGCGCTGTCGGTGTTCCCTGCGGCGGCCTGCTGCAACATCGCGATCCAGTTCGGCATCCATGGGCCGACGGTCTCGAACTCGAACTCGTGCGCGGCGGGCGCCGTCGCGCTCGGCGAGGCGTTTCGCGCGGTGCGCTCCGGCTACGCGCGCCGCGCGCTGGCCGGCGGCGTCGAGGTACCGCTCACCCCGCTCATCTTCGGCGCGTTCGACGTGATCAAGTCGATGTCGCAGCGCAACGGCGATCCCTCAAGCGCTAGCCGGCCGTTCGACGCGCAGCGCGACGGCTTCGTGATGGCTGAAGCGGCGTGCCTGATGCTGCTCGAACGCGAGGAAGACGTCGTCGCGCGCGGTGCGACGCCGTACGCAGAGCTGTGCGGCTATGCCCTGACCAACGACGGCCAGCACATGGCGGCGCCTCGCGAAGATGGGCGCGAAGCCAAACGCGCCATGCAGCTCGCGCTGGCCGACGCGGCGGTGCGACCCAGCGACGTCGACCACATCAACGCGCACGGTTCGTCGACGCCGCTCAACGATCCAACCGAAAGCCGCGCGATCCGCGAGGTGTTCGGCGATGCGGCCGACCGCGTGATCGTGTCTGGCATCAAGGGGATGATGGGCCACGCGCTTGGGGCGACCGGCTCGGTCGAGGCTGCGCTGTGCGCGCTCGGACTGCGCGAGAGCGTCGTGGTGCCGACCGTCAATCTGGAGACGCCGGCAGACGGATGCGACCTGCGTTATTCGCCGGCGGTGCCGATGCCGCTGCGGCAAAAAGTGGTGCTCTCGAACAGCTTCGGATTCGGCGGGCTCAACGCCGCGCTCGTCTTCAAGGCGGCGTGACGCCGGCTACTTCGCGCTGATGTCTCGGATGATCTTGAGCGCTTGCTGCAGCGCGCCGTCGTGACTCGAACTGAATTCGTTCTCGAGCTCCAAGATAGTTTCGACGATCGCCTTGTTCATCACCCAATTGGGATCGTCGCCGCGCTCTGCGGCGCGGCTTATCGTATTCTCGGTCAGGTGCCGCCTGCACGCGTCGATGCAGAACTGTAGAACCGCCGGGCTTGCCCTATGCTTGCGGACCTCGGCGATCAGGTCGGCTCTCGCGCTTTCGTACGGCCATGTGTCGTTGATGTCGTTCATGTGCGTACCCCCATGAACCGTATATCGGCCGGTCGGCCAAAATCCCCGGGGGTATTGTCGCAGAGCGGAAAGCTGCGTCAACTTGAACGCACGTCACGCTCGCCCGTGCGTGACGCGCAGCGCAGAGGTCAATAGGTCAGGCGGAACTTCGCGTAGACGTACGGATAGTTCGGCCGGAACCAATTCCGCAAGCTGCGCCGGACGAGCTCGCGCGCTGTGACCGGCGACGCACCTTTCATCACATAGTGCTCGCCATCGAAGAAGTCCGCCGAGTAGCCCGGATAGGAGACCATGCGCTCGAAGCCGGGCAACGGGGCGAAGACCGTCGAGGTCCACTCCCATCCGTTCCCGACCAGGTCCTCGACGCCCCACGCGCTCGCGCCATCGGGATAGGACCCGGCTGCGACCGGATCCCAGTGATCGAATCCGAAGTTGCCGCGTTTCGATGACGGCGCCTCATCGCCCCAAGGCTGGCTGCGCTCAGTGCCCTCGGGCGTGCCGTAGGCCGCGCGATGGAATTCGGGCTCGGTCATCAGACGCGCGCCGCGCCAACGGGCATACGCGCTGGCCTGCTCTTGCGACACGTAGACCGGCCATGCGGGCGGCAGCGGGAGCTCCGAGAACATCGTCGTCTGCATCCACCTGCCGTCGCGCTGGATCCAAAACGGCGGAATCGCGCCGCCGCCCTTTTCGATGAATTCGAGATAATCGGCGTTGGTCACGCTGTGCTTGTCGATCTCA
>Ga0209656_10002581_pt1 | contig 11727 bp, 12 predicted proteins | sample BogFormECP12_OM2_FD_188239 | JGI IMG/M metagenome (GOLD analysis project Ga0209656, IMG submission 188239) | Bog forest soil microbial communities from Calvert Island, British Columbia, Canada - ECP12_OM2 (SPAdes) (version 2) | ecosystem: Environmental > Aquatic > Freshwater > Wetlands > Bog ... | reverse complement strand
AAAGTGTGCGCGTAGAAAGCCGATAAATCGACCGGTTTGACCGTACTGACTATTTCACTTTGGAGCGCGAAACCCGTCCTCTCGGTCCTGCCTCTATTAACTAAATAAATGCTCTTTGCATATATGTTTATCTTGACATGTTCACGTGCCAAGGGTTCAGAGTCATGAAGGATGTTGAGGAGCTTGAACGCGCATTTGCGTATCCCTGGGAAAAGTGGACGATTTTCCTGCATCCATCTCAACGAGAATGAAGCGTGACTACAGCCAGCCCGTGTCTCGGGCTCTGCTGGCAGGCAAGACTATAGTTGCGCTGCACAGGGCCGTATTTCTGGCTCGTGCGAACGCTGATAGCAGGGTGTTGCTAACGACGTTCAGCGAAACCCTGGCGAATGCGCTGCGTACCAAGCTCAGGCGATTGATCAGCAATGAACCTCGTTTGGGTGAGCGCCTGGAAGTGCACGCGATGGATGCCATCGGCGAGCGGCTTTATGAACAACATTTCGGCCATCCGAAGATTGCATCTCCGGAAGTCAGGCGGCGGTTTGTGACCGACGCCGCGACGGCAGTCCCCGATCTGAAGTTCAGTCTGAGTTTTTTGCTCACGGAGTGGGAGGAACTGGTTGACGCGTGGCAACTACAGACCTGGGAGTCGTATCGCGACATAAAGCGCGGGCAGAAAGACGCGTTTGCAAGAATCCCAACGCGCTACGCTATGGGCAGTGCTCGACGCAGTGCGCGGCCGTTTGCATGCCGAAGGGTTTGTCACCCATGCCGAAATCTTCACCCGCTTGGCGGGTCAGTTGGAGAGCCGCAAACATCCGCCGTTTGAGTTTATCGTGGTCGATGAAGCACAGGATTTGAGCGTTTCGCAGCTAAAATTCCTGGCCGCGCTCGGAGGGAAACGACCGAACAGCCTGTTTTTTGCTGGCGATCTCGGGCAGCGCATTTTTCAGCAGCCTTTCTCCTGGAAGTCGCTCGGCGTGGACATCCGCGGCCGCGCGCGCACCTTACATATCAACTACCGCACTTCGCATCAGATCAGAATGCAGACAGATCGATTGCTGGGACCGGAGGTTGCGGATGTTGACGGCAACATAGAGGAAAGGCACGGTTTCCGTGTTTAATGGGCCGGCCCCAGCAGTTCGGACGTTCAAAAGTCAGCAAGAGGAAAACGACGCGGTTGCTGCTTGGCTGGCGGATCGCAGCCGGGAAGGGGTGATGCCCCATGAATTCGGCGTATTCGTCCGCTCTGATGCAGAGCTAGATCGCGCCCGTGCTGCAGTCGCCAAGGCTGGGCTGCCGTCCAAGATGCTCGACGAGCACGTTGAAACGACCAGCGGTCACATTTCCATTGGAACTATGCATTTGGCAAAGGGCCTAGAATTTCGGGCTGTTGTGGTAATGGCCTGTGACGACGAAATCATTCCATTACAGTCACGAATCGAGACCGTGGCGGACGACACCGACCTCGAAGAGGTTTACAACACAGAACGTCATTTGCTTTACGTGGCCTGCACACAGCAAGTTGTCGCTGAGGTAACGGGACAGTAGGCCGGATTTTGGCTTCGGGAACGCCCGCGAGGTGTCGGACATGTGCAGGTCAGCGTTCATTCGCGCCTTCAGCACAGGAATCCGGCCAAGCTTGTTGAACTCCGTCGCGCGAGCCTCATAGTTGAAGGCGCAAGCAATCAACAAATCGAAATCCGCATCACCCGCTTCGCGCGCGGCCTCCACCAGATCGGGACGTGTAACAGTGCCGAATTCTGGGCCGATAAAGATGGCGGCGCGTTTTTCAGTGCCTGAATCCACGTTACCCTCAATGTAGCGACCTTCGGCGCAAACGAGATCGCCTGGCCAGGGCGTAAGTGTGGTGAACGTGATTTTGTCTTCTTTATGTGCCTGCTGGACACCGGAGGTATTGAGATTCTCCAGAATCATCTGGGGAAAGGTCTGCTTCTCCCCATAGTCCGGTCCGCTTTTCTCCAGTTCGTCGATAAATTCATCGTTCTCATCCACGCCGAGCACGCGGTGCGGCGACAGGCTTTCGACGGTAAACGGCCCGGCCACGCGAACCCTTTTCTTATCCTCGTAGGGTTTGTCGAAGAGCTTTTCAAATTCGGCTTTGCGATGGAGGCGTCGATCTCGTTCTGTCGGGCGATGCGCGCCCGCCACCAGTCGGTGTGAAGTTTCTTCGCTGGCTCGGGCCATGCCTCGTTCGCTTCGCGCGGGATCTCCCACTCCTGCCATGTTATCCTAAGAGCTTTGTTTAAGGACACGCGCAAGGGCTCCCACTTCGCCTGCCATTTGTTCCAGATGATATCGATCTCCGCGTTGTTGGCGATTGATTTTAGCGTGACGTGGGGCACGCGTTCATAGACGAATCCGTGGCGGATGTTTCCGTGGACCGGCTGCGAGCTCGGCGCGGCGCGGGTGACTTCGGCTTCCTTGAGCTGGCCTTCGCGCGAATCGGCCAGCAGGTAAAACGGATAGCGCGCGCCCATGATACGAGCGCGAGCTAGTGCTAGGGCCACGCGCGATGTATCGATTGTGATCCAACGGCGTCCCCATTGTTCGGAGACATAAGCGGTGGTGCCGGAACCGCAGGTAGGATCTAGCACGAGGTCACCAGGATCGGTAGTCATAAGGACACAACGCTCAATGACTTTCGTATTCGTCTGGACAACATATACCTTGTCCTCAGTGAATGATCCCGTCCCGGTGTCAGTCCAAATATTTGAAAACGGAATGACTGGAAAGTCGTCAAGATATCGAACGTATTGGACCGTACCCTGCGATGTTGGCCATAGCCGATCTGCGTTTCCGAGTCGTCTCAATCCAATTTCATCAGTTTTAAAGGTTCCTTTTCCAGGGTAGAACGACTGCCCTCGAAAGCCAAAGCTCCTCACGTCGGCCTCACCAGCTGGTCGGGAACTTGTGAGGTTGTCAGGTCGAAAAACGCGAGCGCCGGCGGGTACCAACGATGGGTCAGCTTTCTGCGCGCTTTGCTCAGACGCGAACTCGCGCCCGACTGATCTCGCAGTAGCGAATAAACCTGATCCGTAGAAGAACCGGCGGCCTTGTCTTGAAATGCTGCCCGGTATTTGCACTTTGTTTTGTCACGTGCCCCAGATCAAGTAGTTCGATGCCGCTGCGAGCAAGTCATTAGCTCGGCCAGTTGTCGTTCTGAATGCGATCTGCGAAACGATGTTTGGCTCCCCAAAAACCTCTTCCATGACCGCTCGTACTCGGTGCACATTTTCATCGCCAATCTGCACGAAGATCGAGCCCGACTCGCTGAGCAAATCGCGGGCAACGGTAAGACGGTCGCGGAGGTAGGTGAGATAGCTATGGATGCCGTCGCGCCAGGTGTCACGGAAGGCTTTTACCTGCTCCGGCTCGCGTGTGATGTGGTCCGTCTTGCCGTCCTTTACATCACGGCTGGTAGTGGACCACTGGAAGTTGCTGTTGAATTTAATGCCGTACGGAGGGTCGAGGTAGATGCACTGCACTTTGCCGCGCAGGCCCTCACGCTCGGCGAGGCTGGCCATCACCTGCAAGGAATCACCGAGTATCATGCGGTTCGACACGTCGAAAAAGCTCCGATGGGAAACGGACGCGCGCCGCTGTCACATCAACTGGGTGGTCTTAGACAGCGATTCAGATAGAAGCCCACTTTGAGGCCAAGGTCGAAGGCGAGTTTGACAAAATGATCGAGTCCGTACCGAACAGACGGCAGCGTAGGGAAAAACGATGGCAAAGAAACAAACCACCGCCAAGACCGTCGAGGCCATCAAGCACAAGGAGGCAAAGAGGAAAAACATCCCCACGGCGGAATATCAGTCCGTCCTGCAGAAGACTGAGCAAAGTCCTGTGCGTGTGGCCTATGAGCGCCGGATACGTACCGCCTTTGCAGACCAAGTACCCGTCGAGCCATTGCTTGGCGATGCGTTTCAGCTGGCCAAAGAGATGAAGCTTGGCGTCTTCGCCTGGGTCACGCCACCTGTGCAAGACAAGGTGCGATGTCAGCTCATACAAAACCTGTGAAGGTCGAACATCGCCGGTATGAACGAGATTCAGGTCCACCTTTTCGCCGATGATGCCTGAGTTCTGAGTCTCGGTGGCGCCGACAAGGTCGGGCGTTAGTTCAAGTACAGAGTCGTCATTAAATTCCGCCGAAAGCCGATCCTCGGGCAATTCGATGCGATAGCCTTCAACGCGCGGAAACCGAATCTCAAGTGCGTCTCGCTCGGGTCGCATCGCCTTGACCTGGATAGTCTCTCTGGGTGGCTGCGGCGGTGCAACAACTGGCTTCGCGGTGAAGTCAAAGGGAATACCGAGCACATCGGCATATTCCACATCAAAGAGGCCCTCTTCATTAAGATGGTAGGACTGGCGACGCAGCGCACGCCCGATGACTTGTTCGCACAGAAGTTGGGTGCCGAAAGCGCGCACGCCCAGAACATGGGTCACGGTGTTGGCATCCCAGCCTTCCGTCAACATGGCAACAGAAACGACGCAACGGATCGATCCACCCAACTGACCGTACTTGCCAACGGTATTCATGACTTCGCGAAGCAGTGTTACGTCATCGAGTTCCTTGCCCGCCTGTAGCTCCTCAGCCAGCTGGCCGCCACGTTCGACAATCTCGCGCCGGAAGCGCTCGATTTCGTCGGATGCCATGCTGCGGAAATTGTCGTCCAACCCCTCCCCTGATTCGAGCTGTTCACTGTCGATGAGCAGCGTGTATGGCCTCGGAAACGGGTTTCCGTGCTCATCGAAATTGCGGAAAAGCTCTAGGCGGCCAGCTATCAAAGTTTTCGACCCGTCATCGTTATTCCTGAGAAAACCCGAGATGTAGTCGTAGACCAACTTCGATGTTGATGTGTTGTTGCAGACCACGATGAAGCACGGCGGTACGCGAATGTCCGCCTTCTGCCAAAGCTCGAATGTTTTTTTATAGTGACCATAGAGCGCTTCCAGCGCTGTCTGCAATTGCGGCGGTAGACTCAGAGGATCAAGCGTGTCTTTGCCCCGTCCCTTTTTCGGCATCTTCTTGCCGATATGTTCCCAGAGATTCCGGAACATGGGCATCTCGGCCCCTGGGATATTGTCAGCCACGGGCACACGCGGCAATTTCACTATGCCGCATTCAATCGCATCCATGAGCGAGAAATCACTCAGTGTCCATGGGAAAAGCGTCCCTTCGGCATAGCCTGAACCGCTCAGGAAAAACGGCGTTGCGGACAGATCAATAGCACGCACTACACCCAGTTTGCGGTTTACCGCTTCGAGGCCGGAAATCCACACGCGGGCGGCCTCTTTGTTCTTCTCTGCTTCCTTCTTGTCATCACCTTTCAGTTCCTCCTCGTCCTCTGCTCCGGCCTTCTCCCTATAGCAGTGATGCGCCTCATCATTGAGGACGAGAATGTTTTTGATGCCCATCAGATCGGGCATGACTCTTTGCAACATTTGTCCCTCGGTTTCGAGGGTATTCAGTTCTTCGCCACGTCCCTGAAGCAAAGATCGTCCGCCCTTGGAAAGCTCGATGCGTTCGCGAAGCTTGAAAGCGTGATAGTTGGTGATCACGATCTTGGCGCGGTTGACTTCATCCAACATGTCGCCAGGAACCAATTCGCGACTATTGTAATAGCTGTCCGGATCGTTAGGCTGTAACACACGCAAGCGATCTTTGATCGTGAGCCCCGGTGCCACAACAAGGAAGCCGCGCGTGAATTTCTTACTCTGCGGGTGGCGCGCCGCATTGATGGCTTGCCAGGCGATGAGCATTGCCATCACTGTGGTTTTGCCCGCGCCCGTCGCAAGTTTCAATGCGAGGCGCATGAGTTCCGGGTTGGCATCGTTATTGGCGTTAGCAAGGTGCTCAAGAAAGCTCTCTCCGGTCTTTCCCGCGTGGGGCGCGACTTCAGTCAGCCAGATTGCCGTATCGACTGCCTCTACCTGACAGAAAAAAGGACGAATGCCGCTGAAATTGTGGTGCCGCCAGTGTTCGAGCAGACGCGCTGTCTCAGGTGTCACGCGCCAGTCACTGGGGTTGGGTAGTCGTCGCCATTTATCAACTTGGTTGCGGACAGAATTGATGATCGCAGTGTGGTTGTACTGTTGACTAGCCGTTGACAGCCCCAAGCCCTCGTCAAACACCAAGTAGGATTGTTTGACCATCCGTTTCTTTGGTTTTGGGATAGGCGTGATGAACTCGGCCGGACGGCGGTTTTGAATGATTTTCTGAGTCGGTTGGCCTTGATCATCGAGCTCCCAGTGGCGCTCTGGGTAGCTATAGGGAGAGTTCAGAATGGGGTGGTCAAAAAATGGATTGCCGTTGTTCATGCGATCCCCGCCGGAAGTCTTCTTAACAGAGCATACCCATATGAATAAAATCAATCCAGACATCCAGGACCGAGTCGCAAAGACCTTACGTCACAACGACCGAAGGCCGGGATTACTGCAACACCAGTAGCCCAACCGGGACCGAGGCATTTTTACACATGTTGCGTGCCGCTCGCCCGGATCAGCAAGTCGTCTTTAAGTTTGGTGAAGCACCGCTTGTTGCCGTTGGTTATCATGTTACGGAAATCAACGCAGTCACCTACAGCACGATGGACTGCGACGGTCGCCGATAAGTGGGAAGAAACGGTGATCCAAAAGTGAGCTTTTCACGCACAAGATCCTCCCCTCTTCTCTTCCATCAATGAAGAGTCCAAAGCGGAAACAGATCTCCTATGTTAAGGCCGGGGTCTTGATAGTAGACCAGGTCAAGCCGGCCATCCTTAAGGGAGCCGCTGTGCGGTTTGATCTCTCCAAAGGCAAGGGTATTAAATGAGCCTCGATATTTCTGGCTGATTTGAACGATCACTAGATACTGATTGCCTCGTTTTTCGATCGCTGTAACCTTTGCGGGAATCGGTGTCATGATTGGCAAGATGCGGACTTCCGGCAGGCATGAACGCGCCGCAATCGAAAAGTTCCACTCACCGAAAAGGACGAACGGGAGCAGAATCTGGACTACTTCTTGACCCCTAGAACCGCGTCCTTTGCGGCCTTGGCGACTCGGAATTTGACGACGGTCTTGGCTGGAATCTTGATCTTTTGCTGCGTCTTGGGATTGAAGCCGGCGCGAGCCTTCCTTTTCTGCTTTACCAGCTTGCCAAAACCAGGCAGGACGAATTCGCCGTTCTTTTTAATCTCTTTGTATGCGAGCGCGCTGAGCGTCTCGAGGAATAGTCCAGCGGTTCTCTTATCGGTCTCGGTGGCAGCAGCGAGTGCGACTTGAAGTTCAGTCTTGGTCATGTCTAGCCGTTGCTTATGGCAGCGGAATCGCACCAGTTCAAGAGAATCGCAGTTCCCAACCTGAGAGGGGTCCCGCGTCTGCCCCGGTTGAAACCGTTAAAACGCAGGCTTCGGTAAGGCCCGCATCGCTAGGGTCATTGACCTCCGGCATCCGTCTCCCCCGCTCCAGTTTCGCTCGACTCGGAGAAGTACACGAGAACCTCTGGAGGCAACGGATGGGATTCCGATGTTTCCTTGAAGCCATCCAGGAACGTCCCGTCGGCAATCTCCTCCCACACCTTGTCGATCGGCGTGGCCTCAGCAAATCGTTGATCGTTCATTCACTTATTATTCCGAGCAGAAAGAAGAAGTTCGACACTCTGGCACTGCCTTTTTTGGTTAGTAGAAAAAAGAATGTTTCAAGCGCTCACAGTTTCCTTCCCCGCTCACGATCCTCGCCGACATGTTCCACTGCGTTAATCAGTCCCTGGATGTTGATTTCCTGCTTCCGGCACCATTTGGTCGAGGAGAAGATTAAACGCGCCCAGGCGCCACTCTGCGCTCAGCGTTGCGGTTCCTGGCAAATCGGCGCGCGGAAAGTCACCAGTAAAATCGTCTAGGTACTGCTTTCCGATAGTTAGCTGTGGCGAACTGAGAACATAAACGGCTGGAACCGATATTTTCAAACCACATTGATTGAAGAATAAGAGCTCTCCCAAAACCACATTAATGCGAATAGCTGAATCGAGATTCACGCTGGCGGTAGTTCACCCGCTAATTCGTGGCTTCGGCCTGGGCACTCCGAGCGTACGAGGTGTGTCCCGCTAAAATAATGTCCCGCTAGGATAACGTCTTAAAAAGGAGCCCAAAAAAACCGGTCCCGAGCACGACCGGTATGATCTCCCACTTCCACCTCGTCATACCAACGAAAGCGGCCACGCTGCTAGAGTTGTTCGTCGTTCGTTGCATGCTATTCTGACCACCGAAGAGCTGCCGGCTCTACTGCACCAATGTGGTTTGAAAACGAGCGATGTTATCGGTCAGAACCGATTATGTTCTCAGTTCGCTACACCTAGTGACTCATCGTTCCGCGCTCCTTCAATTCATCAATCAATTCCTGCCGAATCTGTTCCGCTTCGGGTGTGAGCGGCTCAACCGTCGAGGCAACATCCAGGCTGAAAACGAGGGCGGATAATTCGTCGGTGGAGAATGGAGTTAGGCGGTTTGTCACGACTTTGATCAAGATCTACCGTCCTCTCGGCGGCAGGCCCCGGACCAACTCAGCCACCGTCTCTGACGGGCCCCGAAACAATCTCCTCATCAACCGATTACTTTCGATCCTCCCAAATCTGGTTCATTTCTCGCCCCAAACCATCGAGATCCGGGTAAATTACAGACTCGCTGACTCCGCTTTCCCTGAGTTCAACCCTGATGTCTGGAACGCATTCGGGATTGATCGAGATAACTCTTAGGGCGGAATTTTCTCTCCCAAGCTCCTCGGCTAGCCAAGACTCCTCCATTCCGAACACGACGAATCGGCTGCGCTGAGCAGCGACGCGGCGCGTGATATGCGGATAATCCAAGACCACTGGAAGGCTTGGTGTCGGTAGCTCGTGGCGTTCTTTTTCGTCGGCAGGCAAGTGGGCGTATTCGTACTCATCTTCCCGCCCTTCAAAGAATGGGTGTTTCTTGACGTAATCTTTCCATCGTTCCCTATCGGCTGCCCTCTCCGGGAACGAGTCTAGCCGATCTTTTAATCGCTCCGGATCAAGCACATAGACAGAGGGGTGGCAGAGGCTCTTTGTTGTTTCGTCCCGCAAGGCATCCTTTGTTTTGTTCCGCAATGCAAAGTGTAACGCAATCAGCGCTCCATCCGACCAGTCTAGGAGCCGAGTGGGAGCGCTATGGTGTTGCATAAGATAATACCAGTCCCACTCCCGGTAGGCTTCCTCTATTCTTTCATTACAGAGTTGAGCCCCACACCGCTGAAAATCGTCGTACAAATCACACTCTATGTTCAACAAGTCTGGGATGGATTGCATCGCCCGGCCTTTTGGCGGGCGATAAAGATTGGGGCGAAGAAGGGATGTGTCGTGTCTCTCGCCTTCGCCACGAAACCATAGCTCTTTGTGTTCTGGAATATGCCAGTCTTTGCGGATTTTATGTACGCGATCTATGAACTCTCCGAGAGATGTTACCGTGATTGATTCATCTTCGCTCATGACCGGCATCATGGGCAATTTCCAGGTCCAAAGCAATACAGCGGCTCCTGGCAGACCGGAACGGAACGAGCCGCCGGGAAATTCCAAAATCGACTTGCGTTGACCGTACCGCAGTGTTGCGGTGTTAAACCATGCCAACGAAGCAGAAGAAGTCTCGCCACTGTTGGGTCATCAAATGGGACGAGGATGAGAGGTATCCGTTCACCAAGAATTTTCTATATGTCCTCCCGTGGAGATGGACTTCCGGCCACGTTCTTGAGCATGTCCTTAGCCTTTATCACAACTCTTCCATGTTAATGATCTTTGAGCGGTCGAGTTGGATGAATTCAAAAAACCGATACGGGCTATTCATTGAAAATCAAGGATCGAGAATAATCGTCGGCGACAATCCCTACCTTGTGGCCAGTAAAGTCAGAGATTTTCGGGTTGTGCACGACCCAGAAAGGCGCGTTGAGATTGTTTCATACACCGAGCCGTATGGGTTTCGCTGGAACAAGGAGACCAACGAGATTGAAAAAGCCGGTTCGTCAGCGCCGATACGTATTGAGGTGAGGTATTGACGAACGAATTTTTGGTTCACGTCCGAAGAGGCTGAGCGCTATCTCAACCTCTACCCAACGGCCATTTTGGGGAGTCATAGTCGTATTGCTTGAATTGCCGAGCCGAATATGGACCGGATGTCCTAAGCCCGGCTATTGCTACCGATTTTTTGGAGGTTTCGATCTTCCAAAAACAGCCAAAAAATTCTTGATGCTTTACGGTGGCTTACCGTAGTTCTCGGGTGGTGCCGGCCCTGTGTGGCTAGCGGACGATGACGATCGGAAAAGGTTCCAAAGTACTCAAGGTTTCTAAGGTACTCGCAGCGCGAGGGGCTCCTCTGTTCGCGAAAAATGAGTACCGGCTTAAGTCTGCGGTCGACGCTCTGCTAGAAGTTTCTCAGTCCGGGGCGTCGACAAACTTCAAGTTTCTCGTTTGGACCGAGGACAAAAAGGGGTTCACACAATATCCAGTCGGGCGAAGGATTGAGGAGATTGAGTATGGCTATTCGTCCAAGGAGGAGGCCTTCTTTACGCAATGTGTTGAAAGAGGTGACCGTTGGCGGCTCGAAACGGCAACGGATTACGCTAGTCTGAGGGATCATCTTCGAAATAATCGATTCAATGCTCTGGTTATTATCGGGGAATCTCCCATTGGTCTTGCTCTTAAGGCAGTCCACTATCTGGAGAAGATCGAGGCAGGTCCGAAGACGGTTATTCTCGGGTTCCATAATCGGACCCTCGATCCCTCCGATTTCTATCGTGTATGGTGCTATCTGCGGAGCTGTGGAAGACTTCATTTACTGCGCAATTTCGCCTACTTACTTTCTTCCCCGTTGAACCGGCAATATCTCCCGGTCATCTACGAACGCGAAATTTCGGATTTGACCGTGCCAATCTGGGAGGTGGATCCTGGAAGTATCAACGAAAAGCACATTCTGAGGCTGTTCACAGAAAGGGTCGAGGAAGGTCAGCGCATAGATTACAAGCAGGCTAAGACTATTGCCGACAAACCAAGCACAAAGCGTCTGTTCAAGGATTTTTGCGCAATGGCCAACAGCGGTGGGGGAGTCATATTGGTTGGGATCAAAGAAATAGATGGCCGTCCGCTTGATCCACTTCGGCTGGGATTACAAAACGTTTCCAAGCCCGATCAGCAGATCAACAGGCTTACTCAAATGCTCACTTCGGAATTTGGGAACCTTGGACCACCGAAAGAGATCCGCTCCATTGAAGTCATGAAAAAGAATGTGGTCCTGATCAAAATCTTTCCGACCGTGACGGGTTTTCTTCGTCCTCGGGAGGGGAAATTTGCCGAGAAGGAATACCCTTTCCGCGAAGGTCGGATCACTGTTTGGCGGTCCCCGTCTGACTAACCGCGTTGGGTCTGCCGTACCGGATTTCTGTCACGCTGCACTCAATTAGGAGACTATATGCTGCACTTAATTGGGAGACTCAGCCCGCCTAATTGCACTTTAAATTAGGAGACCCCGCAATCATGTTTACATTATGTTTACATTGCGCGTTCAGTCTTGGTCATGTCTAGCCGTTGCTTATGGTGGGATCAAGCGGGCGTTGGAACCAGGGCTTTTCAGTTTAATTTTTGTGTTGCTAATGTGTTCGTTAGAACACTATTCTTGGCATCGGTGCGTCAATCCTTTCAATTCAAGCTTTTCGGGTGTAAC
>Ga0209656_10002580_pt1 | contig 11728 bp, 10 predicted proteins | sample BogFormECP12_OM2_FD_188239 | JGI IMG/M metagenome (GOLD analysis project Ga0209656, IMG submission 188239) | Bog forest soil microbial communities from Calvert Island, British Columbia, Canada - ECP12_OM2 (SPAdes) (version 2) | ecosystem: Environmental > Aquatic > Freshwater > Wetlands > Bog ... | reverse complement strand
ATCGCCAGCCATTCCTCGAGCAGCTTCTTCGGCACCTCGGTCTGGACGAGATGCTGGTGCTGGGTGGAGCCCTTGCCCATCGCCTTGGTGGTCGCCGTGCGGCCCGAGGAGGCGGCCAGCGCGGCGTCGCTGCGAGGGCCGCCGACCAATGTTTGCGGCGTGCGGTAGGGCGACTCGACCAGGCGCATCTTGCGCTGCAGGCGAGCCAGCGACAGCATGCCGTCCTGTTTGAGGGCGCTGGCGAACTCCTCGGCGGCGACGCCGTCGATCTGGTGTCCGCCGTACGTCATGAAGTTGAAGACGAAGCCCATCTTGCCGAGCTCCTCGGGGAAGCTCCGCATCTGCTCGTCGCTCATACCGGTGGTGTCCCAGTTGAACGAGGGGGAGAGGTTGTAGGCCAGCATCTTGTCCGGGAGCACGGCATGGATCGCGTCGGCGAACTGCCGGGCGTCTTCGAGATCCGCGGTCTTCGTCTCCATCCAGAGGATGTCGGCGAAGGGCGCCGCCGCAAGCGACTTGGCGATCGCATAGGGTATGCCGCCCCGGATCTGGTAGTAACCCTCGGGGGTTTTCGCCCGTTCGCAGTCCCATGGGGCGTCGGCCCCCAACTCCCTGGCCTTTTCGCGGGCGGCGTAGAGCGACGCGTGCTCGGCGAACCGTCGCCACTCCGCGGCGCTCATGTCGAGCGGTTCGCCCTCGCTCTCGCGGAACTCGAGCAGTTCCCCCACGGCGTCGCCGTAGGTCTCCAGCCCGGCGTCCTCCTGCCAGGCATCGACGAACCGCGACTCGACTCGGTCGAAGAGAGCGTCGACGGATTGCTCCCGGCCCTCCCGCCAGGTCGTCGCCGCGTCGGCGACGAGGTCCGAGATGCCTTGGCGCTCGAGCCAGGCATCGGCGGCGGCGTACTCGCCCTCGGGAAGGGCGTAGAGCAGATGACCATTCAACTCCTTGACACCCAGCTCGTAGAAGCGCCGCATCAATGCCAGGAAACAGGCTTTATAGGGGGGAATCTTCAGGTTCGTGGCACCGAGGAGGAACGGCTGGTCGCGCTCGTCGGCACGGCCGTCGAGCAGATTGGCCGCCTCGGCATCCGTGCGTGCGACGATGATGCCGGGCACCCGCATCACGTCGAGCTGGAAGCGGGCGGTGTTGAGGCGCTTGATCTGTTCGTCCGACGGCACCAGAACCTTGCCGCCCTGATGGCCGCACTTCTTGGTGCCGGGGCGTTGGTCCTCGATGTGATAACCCGGCACGCCGGCCTCGACGAAGCGGCGGATCAGGTTGCGTACGTGCGGGTCGCCGCCGTGGCCGGTGTCGGCATCGGCGATGATGAACGGCCGGAAGTCAGTTGCCGGGGTCGCAGCGCGTTGCGTTTCGGTCATGCGCAGGCGCAGGTACTGTTGATTGCGGTCGGCGGTGAGAAGGGCGCGCACCAACCCGGCGGCCTCGTCGGGCACCTGGCTCAGGGGGTAGCTGGCCAGATCGGGCCCCGGATCCTCGGTGGTGGAGCCTTTGGCGGAAGTCGCCCAACCGCCCAGGTAGATCCCCTCGATGCCCATCCGCTTCATGGTCACGGCCTGCCCCGGCGAGTAGGGGCCGAAGGTGGTGATGCTCTTCCGCTCGGCGAAGAGCTCGCGCAGGCGAACGTAGAACGCCGCCGCCGCCTCTCGCGCCACGGTGTAGTCGACTGGAATCGTGCCGCGCTGCTCTGCGACTTGGCGGGCCGTGTAGAGGCGAATGATCCCGTCGAAGCGCGGACTGTCGAAGTATCGCTGCGTGGCGGCGACGTCCTGCTCGAACGGTGTAGGGGCCTGCACATCCGCTTCGATGATGGCCATGGGTCTACGCTCCTTTTCAGCGCGGTTCCCGCTGATAGTGCGAGTGTATTGGCTCTGTGGCGCATGGGGTTTCAAATCGGCATCTCGCTGCCCACGCTCCAGAACGCAAGGAAGCCTGGCCTGGGCGCCGTTTGCGCAGGGGCGGACGATGACTTGGCTGGCCCGTACGCTGGTTAATTCCCGCCCATCACGCGCAGCCCGTGATGATGTCAATGTTCAGCGGGAGCCAAATCTCCGACCGCAAACTAACGCCACGGTCAACCGATTAGCTGCGACCGCAACCGCAGGATCGCGGGCGGGCGCCGACAACGCGTGGTAGCTGAGGTGACGCGGAGGTGAAGCCACCAGCCAACCTGACGTTTTCCTGAGGGAAGGTTAAGAGCTAACTAAGCCGACCACATGCCCCGGCAGGCAGCAAATCAATTACCAAGCGTCACAAACCTACGTCGTATACGGGCGTGGTGTCGCACCCCAGGTCGGCGGCCAGTTCGATCACCTCGTCCTGCGTCGGCCCGACGAACGTTGCACCGAGGTCGACGGGAACCCCGGCGATCGTCGTCGTGCTCGACCGCCCGCCCACACGGCCCCGGCCCTCCAGGACCAGTACGTCGTGCCCGAGCCGGGCCAACTCGCGGGCCGCGGAGAGTCCGGCGAAACCCGCGCCGACGACGACCACGTCCACTCGCGCGTTGCGTGAGGTCACCGGACCAGTCAACCTTGTCGGCTGCCGCTGGTGTAGGCCTATCGTGATGGGATGACACCGGAGTCAGAGGAATACTTCGACGTACTGATCATCGGCGCCGGCATCTCGGGCATCGGCGCCGCCTACCGCATCCACGAACGCAACCCCGACGTTACGTACGCCGTGCTGGAACGACGCGAGCGGCTCGGCGGAACCTGGGATCTATTCAGGTACCCCGGTGTGCGGTCCGACAGCGACATCTTCACCTTGAGCTATCCCTACGAGCCGTGGAGGCGGCCCGAGGCGGTCGCCGACGGCGAACACATCTGGCAGTACCTCGCCGACACGGCTCGCAAGTACCACATCGACGAACACATCCGCTTGCGCACCTACGTGCGGTCCGCCGACTGGGATTCGGCCACCGACACCTGGACCGTGCACACCGAGCAGGACGGGACAGACAAGACGTACCGTTGCCGGTTCGTTTTCTTCGGCACCGGGTACTACGACTACGACACCCCTTACACGCCCGAGTTCCCCGGCGTCGAGGCGTTCACGGGAGAGGTGGCACATCCGCAGCACTGGCCGGAGTCGCTTGACTACACCGGCAAACGGGTTGTCGTCATCGGCAGCGGCGCCACGGCGATCAGTCTCGTTCCGTCGCTGTCGGAGAAGGCCGCAAGCGTAACGATGCTGCAGCGCTCACCGTCCTACCTGTTCTCCATGCCGCGCATCAATCCGGTGGCAAACGCTATCCGAAAGATCTTGCCGCCCAAGGCCGCTCACTCGATCATCCGATGGCGCAACGCGCTGTACTTCTGGGGTATGTACATGCTCGCGCGTAAGGCGCCGAACTTCATGAAGAGGGTGATACGGCGTCGCGCGGAGCGCAGCCTTCCCGAAGGCTATGACATCGACACCCACTTCAAGCCCCGGTACAACCCATGGGACCAGCGTATGTGCCTGATCCTCGACTCGGATGTGTACAGCAAAATCGCGGAGGGCCGTGTCGACGTCGTCACCGATGAGATCGACCACATCGACGAAAAAGGCATCGTGCTCAGGTCCGGGAGGCGCGTCGACGCCGACGTGATCGTCACCGCGACGGGGCTTCGGCTGCAGGCATTGGGCGGCATCTCAATCAGCATCGACGGCGAAAAGATAGACCCGCATGACCGTTTCGTCTACAAGGAGCATCTGCTCGAAGATGTGCCGAATATGGCGTGGTGCATCGGTTACACGAACGCGTCATGGACGCTGCGCGCTGACATGACGGCGGAGCAAGTGGCAAAGCTGTTGGCGTACATGCGCTCTCACGGGTACACCCACGCCTACCCGCACCTCGGCGGGACTGAAATGGCCGAGCAGAAGACATGGAACCTGGAGGCCGGCTACGTGCTTCGGGCATTGGACGTGTTGCCGAAGTCGGGCACCCGCCGACCTTGGAAGGTGCGCCACAATTTCGTTCTGGACGCCATCGACCATCGATTCGACCGGATCGAGGAGTCGATGGTGTTCGGCCGGGTCCCCGCGCGGGAGGCCCGGCCCGCTTAGCCGGCCGGGCCGGCGGGGCTCACGGCGCTTAGCCGGCCGGGCCGGCGGGGCTCACGGCGCGACCGACAACCAGTCGGCAAACCCGGACGGGTCGTGACGGCCCAGCGCGCCGTGCTCGAAAAGGCCCCAGCCTTCGACAGACTCGCCATCGCCGTCACGGCAGGTTGCCCGGCCGACGTGATCGATCACGCCGAAGCCGGCCCTGCCGATGATCGCCGGATCGGTCATGTCGTAGGTCAAGCGCTCGGTGAACTTTTCGCCCTTCCACATGCCGTGCAGCCAGTCGGAGTCACCGCCGTAGCCGCCGCCGACGTGGATCGGCACCGGCAGCCTGGATTCGACCTCGAAGCGCACCGGGTGGCCGTCCATCCCCGTGGCGTCGATCGTCGCGCCGATGGGAATGCGGGTCCCCGATCGATAGTGGATCTTCACCCGCGGCCATCCCAACTGCTCCACGTGTCCGTCGCGCCAGATTCGTGTGCAGTCGTTGAGTGACCGGAATCCGTTCGGCTCTTCCTGGATGATCAGCACGACGCCGAAGTCGTCGAACGCCATGGGCACATACAGCCACCACATGCCCTCGAACGGAGGATGCGCGGGCCGACCTGCCGGCTCGGGTTCGCCGATGGGCCTGATGCCCCACGACCGGTCGCGGGTGCCCAGCCATGTCGACGGGTCCACGGCGATCTCCTCGCCGTCCACCGCGATGTGCCCTCGCCACGTGCCCACCTGCGCAAAACGCTGCGCGTCCAGGGTGATTCGATTGCCGGTGCGCAGGACGTGCCGCTGCTCCCGGACAACGTCGAAGAGGCCCTCCCAGGTCATGTCGACTGCGACGCCTTCGGTTTCCTCGAGGATCACCCGCAGCTTGTGCAGCGGCTCGGTGACCTCGATCCGGTAGCCGTTGACGTGCTGGTTGAGCCGGTCCTCGTCGATCGCATCGGACAGGTGCACTGCGGTCTGCACCTCGGCGCGGCGGATCAACACGAACGCGTCCTTGACGCCGAGGCTCGGGTAGTAGCCGATGCCGGTGATCAGGAAGATGTTTCCGGTCCGGTCGTGGGCGTTGAGGTAGGAGCGGTCGTAAAAATTGCGGTCGCTGGAGCCGGGCCACGCGATCGGCTGGGGGATCTGGTGCACGGGGAATTCGTCGACCGGTCCGAGCATCATGCGCCTTCTCCGATCAGGCGCTTCAGCAACGCACCGTGGTAGAACAGCGATTCGGGGTCGTCGGGCTTCTCGATCTCGCCGAAGTGGACACGTCGTGCGCCGGTTCGCATGAACACACAGGCCCAGATCACCCCGGAGTAGACGTAGAACCAGTGCAGGTCGCCCAGCTCGACTCCCGTCAGCTGATGGTAGGTCTCGCGAACATCGTTTTCGCGCAGCACATCGGGCAGGCCGGGCATGTTCGCAAGGCCGGCGAGCTCCTGGAAGACCATGTGCGCGAAGATCAGCCACGCAACATCGAGCTCGCGTGGCCCAAGTGCCGTCATCTCCCAGTCCAGGACCGCGACCGGACGGAAGTCCCCATAGAGCACGTTGCCAACCCGGGCGTCGCCCCAGAGCAACACCGGCTCGGCGGCCGCGGCCTCCTCGGGCCAGTTGGCGTCCAGCCATGCGAACGTGCGCTCCAACAGCGGGGACCGGCCGATGTCGGGCACGGCGAAGTCGTACCACGACCGGACCCATGCGAAGTGCCGCTGCAGTGCGCTCTGTCCAGCAGGTCCGTCGGACAAGAATGAGAAGCTGGACGCAGCATCCGGTATCGAGTGCAGCTCCGCGATCACCTCGACCGTAGCGTCCTGCAGTTGGCGCTGCGACTCCGCGGGCGCATCGAAAAACCAGTTGCCGCCAAACGTATAGGGCATCACGTCGGGCGGCACCACGCCCTCGACGTAGTCCATCAGGAAGAACGGTGTGCCGAGCACCTGACCTGTCGGCTCCAGCCACCGAACCCGGGGGACTGGAACGCCGGTCTTCTCGGCCACCAGCCGCATGACCTCGAACTGGTGATCCAGCCGGTACGACGGGAACACCGGCACGTCCTGCTCGGTAGGCGCGACGCGTGCCACCAGTCGCTGTTCGGTCGGCTCGCCGTCCTGTTCCCAACCGACGGTCAGGATGATGGTCTCCGACGACATGCCGTTGGCGTCGACGCCGCTTTCCACGGTCACCTCGGGGACGACACCACCGGGTAGGACGGTCGACAGCCATCGCGACATCACCGTGGGCAGTGTGCTCATGTCGCGGCTGGAGTGTTGGAGTCGGCTCACTTCGTCGAGAGCCGGTTCAGTGGCCACTTTCCCGCCCTTCGTCGGACAATTACGATACGGTTGGTAGCGATATGAAACCAGACTCGTCCGCAGTTGACAAGAGCGGCGGCGCCGGCCGGCCGCGGGACCCGCGCATCGACGAGTCGATACTGCGGGCCACCACGGAACTGCTTGTCTCCGTTGGGTATTCGAACCTCACCATGTCGGCGGTCGCCTTGCGCGCCGGGACCACCAAAACCGCGCTCTACCGCCGCTGGTCGAGCAAGGCCGAACTGGTTCACGAGGCGGTGTTTCCGGCGACTCCCGCGTCCGGGCTCAGCGTCCCCGACGCCGGCTTGGCCGCGGATGTCCGCTCGATGATCGAGGCCGCGCGCGACGTCTTCAGCACGCCGGTGCTGCGGTCGGCGCTGCCCGGATTGGTCGCCGACGTCGCAGCGGATCCCGACCTGGGCGCCCGCGTGAACAGTCGATTCGCAGATCTGATCGCCGCCGTGCGAACCCGGCTGGAGGAAGCCGTGGCCCGCGGCGAGGTGCAGACGTACGTCGACGTCGACCGCCTCATCGAGATAATCGGCGGGACCACGATGATGCGGTTGCTGCTACGCCCCGGCGAGGAACTCGACGACAAATGGGTCAATCAGGTGACCGCCATCGTGGTGCACGGCGTCCTCAACTATTGAGCTACCCGCGCGTGTCGCCGATCTGCCGGCGGTTGCGTTCAGACACCGCGCGGTACCGCGCCGACAGCCCTTGAGTCTCGATCACCTGCGCTCCGGCGATCGCCTGCTCCGCAGCCAACGCCGGATCGATGATCGCTGCGGCGCCAGTCGTGTAGATCTGCTTGACAGCTTGCATCGTGGGACCCGGCACGTCGGCGATCTGCTGGGCCACTTCGACCGCCCTGCCGAGCAGTCGATCGTGCTCAACCACTTCGCTGACCAGGCCGATCCGTTCGGCGTGTGCCGCGTCGACCACCTCGCCGGTCATCGACAAGCGCCGTGCGGTCGCGGCCCCGACAAGACGGGGCAGCCGCGCGGTCATGCCGCCACCGGGCAGGATGCCCACGCGCGCGTGGGTGTCGGCGAAAACCGCCCGCTCCGAGGCGATCATAAAGTCGCATCCCAGCGCCATCTCCAAGCCGCCGGTGAAGGTCGCGCCGTTGATCGCGCCGATGACGGGCTTTCGCATCCGGGCGACCTGCTTGATGCAGTCGCGATCCTGATACTGGTCGAAGTACTCGAGCCCTCCGCTTGCCACCTCTTTGAGGTCGACGCCCGCGCAGAACGCCGGGTCGGCACCGGTAACGACGACCGTGCGCACCGACGGATCGTCGTCGGCCGCCACAAGCGCGGCATAGAGCGCTTCGACCAGCTCTGAATTCAGTGCGTTCCGCGCTTGCGGACGGTTCAGCGTCAGCACCCGAACGGGACCGTGGTCGGCGATCAACACTGTTGGCGTCACGGCAGGAAGTATGGCGCGTTACCGTGTCGTCATTGCGAGGGGAGTGGCCATGGCGGACACGCAATTGAGGGACGGGATTCCCGAGCTGGTGCCGGTCCTGCCTGCACATCGCTTCGATGAGGAGGCACTCGCGCGCTACCTGCGCGCACGCCTGCCGGGTTTCGACGGCGAGTTGCAGATCCGCCAGTTCCAAGGCGGACAGAGCAACCCGACATTCCATCTGGGCGCTGCGGGCCACGAGTACGTGCTCCGCAAGAAGCCGCCGGGCAAGTTGCTGCCCCGCGCCCACGAGGTGGAGCGTGAACACCGTGTCATGTCGGCGTTGGCCGAAAGCGGGGTGCCGGTACCACGTACGCGGCTACTGTGCACCGACGATTCCGTCATCGGCACAGCTTTTTTCGTGATGGATTACGTGCCGGGCCGCGTTTTCCCGGACCGCGTCATGCATGCCGGCACGCCGCCCGAGCGTGCCGCCGTCTACGAGGATCTCGCCCGTGTGCTGGCTGCGCTTCACCGGGTCGATTGGCGGGCCCGCGGCCTCGAGGGCTTCGGCAAACCCGAGGGCTACATGCAACGTCAGGTGGCACTGTGGACCAGGCAGTGGGAGGCTGCGCGCGTCGAGGAGATGCCCGCCATGGACGCCCTTGCCGCGTGGCTACCGCAGCACCTGCCGCGCGAGCACGAAACGGTGTGCATTGCCCACGGCGATTATCGGCTCGGCAACGTTTTGATCCATCCGACCGAGCCTCGTGTGGTGGCAGTCCTGGACTGGGAACTATCCACGATCGGTCACCCGCTGGCCGACCTGGGCTATGCCTGCCTGACCTATCACTTGCCCGGTGAGGACCTGACCGGTACCGGCATACCAGACCAGCAGGCGTTCGTCGCCAGCTACTGCTTGCACGCCGGTCGTGAGGTTCCCGAGTCGCTCGACCTGTTCGTGGTCTTCTCCATGTTCCGCCTCGCGTCCATCGCCGCCGGCGTATGGCGGCGTGGATTAGATGGCAACGCTTCCGATCCGCGCGCGGCGACGTCGGAGTTCGGCGACCGCTACCGGGAATTGGCGACGCGGGCGTGGGCATTGGCGCAGAGCATGTGAATTTCTTGAAACGGCGGGGGATGTTGCGTTCGGCGACGTGGGCGGTGTTGGGGGTGGGTGTGGGGGTGCACCAGGTGGGGTGGGGGTGGTATAGGCAGGTAGGGAATGTCAGGGTGATGCAACCATGATCTCGACGCAAGATCAGCAACAGATACTTATTGCGCTTCTACGATCCAATCGCGGGCTTTGCTGGCTTCGTCCATCGGAAATACACGCCACTCCCCAGGAATCAGGAGGCCGAAGAATTTCGTCGCCCAACTCATCCATTGCACGTCAGTGACAATCGCGCCGCGTTGCCAGTCGAACCAGGTACTGAAGCTGACCTTCCAATCCTCCCAGATTGCGTCGGGTTCGACGCCGACGTAATCAGGCGAGACCTCGCAGTACATCTGCAGCTTTTGGTGCCGAGTGAGTTTGTCTTCAATGTCGCGCAGCACCGTTTCATAGTCGGCCTTCGTCAGGCGCTCATGGCACGCATACGCTGCGACGTTGTCGGGAAAGTCCGTCAGCACCTCGATCACGATGACCTCCTGGATGCCCCGTTCGCCAGGGTCCCCTCGCCGGGCGTCCCGGCGTAGAGGCCAAAGTCACGAAAGCCCGCCAGCCACCGCCACTGACTGCGGCCCAGTGGGCACCGGCTGCGGTGCTCTTGGGAGCGGGTGCGCGTGCGGGTGGGCATCATCAATGCGCGGTCGGCCCCGGTGGTGGTGCGGACAGGATGGGGGGGTATACCGATCCTTGAGGTGGGTGTGGACCAGCAGGGAGATGAACAGGGCAGGACCGCTTCGTGGACGGCCACCTCACTGTCGATGACGCGCGCCGCGCCCTCGTCGACGCGGGATGGCTCGATGGGTGACGAGACGTACCCCAGCGAGCCCCGTCACGGAACGCTATCCCACTCCTCGTCGGCTACATCGGCCGTGCAACGGTAGGCGATCACCGGAGTCCCAGGCTGCGCCACGCCGCCGAAAACGTTGAGGCAGGGACCGAGGGCACTCGTGACCTGGCCGTTGGTCTGGGGATTCCAACGCTCGTTGTTCGAATTGGCCTGACAGGGCAAGAGGACCACCGGGGTGTCATCCGCTGCGTCGCTGATGCTCACGCAATCCCCGGGGAACGCCACGCTCTCGATCTGACCGGCAGAGTTGAAAACCCAGAGCTGGGACTTCGACCCATTGCAGGGGTTGACCATCGTCGCAGTGTTGGTCCCATTCGGGCCGTCGAGACACCAACTGCCCAATCGGCTCTTCAACTGGACCGGGTCGGCGGCACTCGCCACACCAGCGCTTAGCAGCGCGACACCGAACACTGCGCCGACTAGGACAAGGGCCCGGCGCACACCGCCCATCAACCGCGATTCATGCATTTCAGCTCCATCCTCTCGTCCTGGTCCACCTCACGCACCACAAGCGGCGCAGGCTACACCGAGGCCACCACCGCCACAGACGGTTTGCCAAAGGCAACAAGATTCCTACCCCAGCCTGGGGCAATCACCTCGATCTGCGGCAAGTGATACCTTCCTTGCCGGCACCCCCTCACCGCCACCCGGACCCGCTATGCCGCAGGCCCTCGGCTACGGTCGGCATCGGGCTGGACTGCACCAACTCGCGACAGTTGATTGCGCGAGCCCGCCAATCCGGGACCCCAGACGCCAACATCACCCGCCTGCCGACACGGCAGAAGGTCATCGTCCAATCCCCACGGACCCCCAGGAGACCTTTCAAACCCCCAGGAGACCTTTCAAGTAGTGAGGTCATGTGACGGCGGGCGATGTTCGGGCGGCGGCCTCGGCGCTGGCGCGGGCTCGACGGACGGAGTGCGCGTCATAGTGGGCCCATTCCTCCCTCACGACAAAGGCGACGACACAGCAGCGATCACGGCCGAGTGAGAGTGTTGAGCCCCATTGCGGCTAAGACGGGGCGCAGCAGGAGCCCGTCGACGAGGCCGCCCAGGACGAGGACGACAACGGGGGCGGCGGCACCGAGGAGGATCCAGGTGGTGCGTTTGCGGCGGCCCCCGACCGCTCATCGTCGCTAATCGCCGTCTACTCACGGATAGCCCCGGCCTTCCACCAAACAGCCGCCCACCGGGAGCTATTACGCTAATCAGCTGGCAAGCCAGGTACACGAAACCGTGAAAGTCAGGGGTGCCTCGGGCCGCTGCGCGCCACTTTCGCCCGCGGCTGCACACGTTCGTTATCGCCGCCCAACGATTCGTTATCGCGACAACGGAGTGAGTCGGAATACCGGGATGTGCCGGCCGACCGGCGCGGTCTTGGCCTTGTAGTCGGCGTATCCGGGGTTGGACAGCTCGGCCAGTGCGTAAAGACGCGCATACTCGGCCGGGTCGGTGACCTCGGTGGCTCGGAAAGCCTCGCCACCCAACTCACAGTCGGGATGCGCGATGAGGTTGTAATACCACTGCGGGTGCCTGTCACCGCCGAAGTTAGAGGCAATCAGGATCACGTCGCGCCCATCGTGGAAGTAAGCGATCGGCACCTCACGCGGCTGACCGGTCTTGGCGCCCGTCGTCTTCAGCGTTGCCGATGGCACGTTGAACATGCTCCAACTGACGCGACCGTTGCTGACACGCAGGAGCCACCCATCTGTCCTCACAACGACGCTTCTACCAAAGGCCTGCCCCGCCCGCGAGCGGCCGAACCGAGTGAGCGCGCGCGAAACAGCTGTGGTCCGACGCATCGGATCGACGCACCGCAGCGACATGACGAGACCTTAGAAGCGTGGGCTCGCCAAAGTGGACCTTTTGCTTGAATGTCGGCCCCACCATGTCTGATACCACCTGGCCAGGGCGCGGCATG
>Ga0209656_10002579_pt1 | contig 11735 bp, 8 predicted proteins | sample BogFormECP12_OM2_FD_188239 | JGI IMG/M metagenome (GOLD analysis project Ga0209656, IMG submission 188239) | Bog forest soil microbial communities from Calvert Island, British Columbia, Canada - ECP12_OM2 (SPAdes) (version 2) | ecosystem: Environmental > Aquatic > Freshwater > Wetlands > Bog ... | reverse complement strand
TGCCCGGCTCGTGCGAGTCCGACCCCCACTGCCCGCTCCTGATCACGAACCTCGGCACGAGGCACCGACTGCTGATCAGGAGCCCGCTCCCCTACGGCTTCGACGTGGGCGGCGCCTTCTCGCCCGACGGCGGGCAGCTGGCGGTCTTCGTGAAAGCCAACGCCGGGGCGGTGAACCCGGCCATGCAGCTGGCGATCGTCGAGACCCGCACCGGCGCCATCCGCCTCGTCCCGGGTGTCGAGGGCGAGATCGGCGAGTCGGTCGGGTGGGCCCGCTGGCTTCCCGACGGCACCCAGGTGCTGGCCGGCACGTTCTCGACCGACGACCGGCGCAGCCACTACTACCTGGTGACCACGCGCCCGGGTGTGATTGCGGTCGCCGACGTCATCGGCGACCGCAATCTCGACGCCAACTTCTCGACGACCGTCATCGGGCAGACTCGAGCCGGCGGCGGTCAACCGCCACGGCGCGCCGGGGGACCGGTGGTCACCACCCGGAGGCGGCGATGACCGGGGCGTTGAGGTGCTGTCCGGCCATGCTGCCGTCGCTCGGCGCGTCGCCGAAGGGGTAGGCGCCGCCGGCCGCCGTCGTGATCCAGTAGCCCTGCCCGTCGGCCGTCGACACGATGGCGGTGGCCGGGTCGAGGGGACCGGTCTGGCCGGTGGCCGACCCGAGGTCCCGGGCGTCCCCGTACCCCGCCACCACCCCGTTGGCGAAGAGGAGCCAGTAGCCCTGCCCGTCGGGTGTGCGCACGGCTGCGGTGACCGGGACGCTCTGGGGCGCCGGTGCGCCGAGGTAGGGAGCGTCGCCGAACGCGTAGACGCTCCCGGTCGCCGTCACCAGCCAGTACCCGCGCCCGGTGCCGTCCGGCTGGACGCTGACGGCCGGCCCGTCGCAGCCCCCGATGCCCGGGCACGACCCCTCGTACCGGGCGTCGCCGAAGGCGAACACCCCGCCGTCGGACCCGACCATGAAGTACCCGCCGCCGTCGGCACTCGGCACCATCCCCACGATCGGGGCGCTCAGGCGGCGGGGCGCGCCGGGGGTCCCGGGTGGGGCCACGCCCAGCCCGGGGATCGAGCCGAAGAAGCCGGCGTCGCCGAAGGAGAACAGTCCGCCGTCCGAGGCGACCAGCCAGTACCCGGCCCGGTCAGCGGTGGGCGTGATCCCGACGACCCCACGCTGGAGGACCATCGAGCCGGTCGACCCGTGGAACTGCGCCGACCCGAACGTGAAGATGCCGCCGTCGGCCCCCACTTCCCAGTACCCGTGGCCGGGCGGGGTGCTCGGGGCGACAGGCGGCGGGCGCGGCGGGGGCGTCACCGCCGGCGGGGCCGGCGGGACGACGAGCAGGGTGATCGAGTCGGCCGGGTAGGTCACCGTGGCGCCGGACGCCGACATCGGTTGGTCGGGCTGCTCGACGATGGCCGTCGGGTCCTGGGCGTCGTAGGTGTACACCTTGGCCGTGCCGGCCGGGGCGAAGCCGCTCAGCGAGAGCGTGCTCGACAGTGGGGTGGCGGTCTTGTTGAGCACCATGACGGTGAGCGCCCCGTCACTGCGCCGGGTGGCGGCGTAGACCGAGAGCTGGCTCTGGTCGGCGCTCTGCGCCTGGACCGACGTGTCGCCGAAGCCGTCGCCGGCCCCGTCGTAGTTGCGGTACATCCGGAACGAGTACGCGGCCGGCTGCAGCGAGGTCGGGGGTCCCCACATGGTGGCCATGTCGAGGCCCTGGGCGCCGAAGATGCCGAGCACGTCGGCCTCGGCCAGCGCGCCGTTCATCGACTCGACCCCGCCGAAGTTGTACTCGGTGATCGCCACCTTGGTCCCCGGGTAGAACGTGGTGACCCAGTGCTTCATGCGGGGGATCAGGTCGATGTCCCCGTACCACTGGCCGATCCAGTCGTTCTCGACGTACGTCGGGTCCCACAGCGACCGGGTGGCGGCCAGGCGCGCCGCCTGGGTGGCGGCGTCGCCGGCCGGGCACAGGGCGATACAGCTCACGCCGGCCGGGGTCGTCGGGTAGTAGTGCTCGTCGAAGTAGTCGAGGAGGCGCACCCCGTGCGCCGCCTGGTAGGCGGCCAGCTGCTGGAGGTAGTACTGGGCCTCCCAGATCGACCCGCCGTGGCTGGCCCGGTTGTCGCCCGGCGCCCCGGCGTCGACGTAGGCGGCCCACCCGAAGTCCCCGGGCCCGTCGACCGCCGCCGAGGGGTCCACGCCCTTGACCGCCGCCGCGTACTGCTCGGTGAGCCCGACCAGCTCGTCCCACCCGGTATGGGCCGGGTGGATGTCGCGGTGGGTGTTGTTCCACCCGGACGGCTCGTTGTCCATCTGGTAGATGCCGACCCCGCCGTTGGCGGCCGTCCCGTACGTGGTGACGAAGTGCTGGACCCACCCGGCCTCGAAGGCGGGGGAGTTGGGGGTGTTGTTCGCCGCGACGTCGGTGTCGGTGATCGTGGTCCCTCCCGGGGTGAGCCCGTTGCCGCACTGCCCCCCGCCGGGCAGCGTCACGTACGGGTTCACCGACTGTTGGGGTCCGTAGACCGAGGTCGGGAACGAGCAGTTGGTGGCCGACGTCTTGTTGATCCACGGGATGATCGGGACCGTCATGATCGTCTGCCCGCCTGACGCCCGGTCCTTGTCGACCAGTGCGTCGGCCGACGCGCTCGGGGTCGGGGTGGCCTGGCCGTTCCCGCCCATGAAGTACCAGTCCCCGCCGGAGTTGGACGAGTCCTGCTGCCAGTTGTACCGGGAGGTGGCGTCGCCGCCCCACCGCTCGACCGGCACCTTCAGTTCGGTGGCGAGCGTCTGGTCGACCTGGTAGCTGTTCATCCCGTAGATGAGCGGCGAGATCGGATGGACCCCGGCGGTGGCGTTCACCGTGAGGGCCGGACCGACCGGGGCGGTGGCCCCGACCCCGCCCACCGCCACCACCACGGGGGCGAGGCTCGCCGCCACCAGGGCGGCGGCCACCACAACGCGGCGCGCCGCGCCGCACGGTCGCGCCCCAGCCCCGACGTGCCGCACGGCGTCCCCTCCTCAGCGAGCGATCCGACGTTGTCGCACCGGACCTGCACGCTGCATGGTACGGGGGGGACCGGTGTCCCGCCAGGCCCCGGGGCCCCGAAGATCCCTCGCTGGCGGCCCACCAGCCGGTACAGTCGAACGGGTGTTCGTACTCGGGATCGATCCGGGGCTGTCCCGCTGCGGCTACGGCCTCGTCCGGCGCGACGAGGCCGGCCCGGGGACGGTCGTGGCCGTCGCCGCCGGGGTGATCGAGACCGACCCGAGGCGCCCGGTCCCCGAGCGCCTCGAGACCATGCAGGGCGAGCTCGAAGCGCTCCTCTCCGAGGTGCGACCCGACACCGTCGTCGTCGAGCGCCTCTTCTTCCAGGTCAACGCCCGCACCGCCATCTCGGTCGGCCAGGTGAGCGGCCTGGCCCTGGCGGCGGCCGTCCGGGCCCGCTGCGACGTGGTCGAGTACACGTCCAACGAGGTGAAGCAGGCCGTCGTCGGGTACGGAGCGGCCACCAAGGAGCAGGTGCAGCGGATGGTGGCGACCGTGCTCGGGCTCGACGAGGACCTCCGTCCGCCCGACGTGGCCGACGCCTTGGCCCTGGCGGTGTGCCACCTGGCCACCCTCCCGCTGCGGCGGGCCATCGACCTGGCGGTGGACCGGTGATCGGGTCGTTGCGCGGCGAGCTCGGGGCCCGGACCGGGCCGACCGAGGTCGTGGTCGACGTGTCGGGGGTCGGGTACCGGGTGGCCGTCACCACCGGGTGCGCCTCGGGCCTCGGCGCGCTGGGTGACCCGGTGTTCCTCCACGTCCACACGCACGTGCGTGAGGACGCCATCGTCCTCTACGGGTTCGCCCACGACGACGAGCGCCGTTGCTTCGAGGCCCTGCTCGGCGCCCACGGCGTCGGCCCGGCGTTGGCCCTGGCCATCCTCTCGGCGCTCTCGCCGGCCGCCCTGTCGACGGCCGTGCTCGAGGACGACGTCGACGTCTTGTGCTCGGTGCCCGGGGTCGGCAAGAAGACGGCGGCCCGACTGATGATCGACCTGAAGAGCCGGCTCGAGCTGCCCGACCTGAGCCCGTCCTCGGTCCCGACGGTGTCCGGCGAGCGCTCCGCTCGCAGCGAGGCCCGGGCCGCCCTGGCCGAGCTCGGCTACGCCCCCGAGGAGATCCGCCGGGCCCTCGAGGACGTGCCCGGTGATGCGGCGAGCGTCGAGGAGCTCCTGCGGGTCGCCCTCCGGGAGCTGGCCGGGCGATGACCGGCTCGGCGCGCCGGGAGGTGCTGGCCGTGGCGCCGGACGAGCGCCCGGTCGACCCGGCGCCCTCGCCCGAAGAAGAGGTCGACGAGGCCGGCCTGCGCCCCGCCCACCTCGACGAGTTCGTCGGGCAGTCCGAGCTGGTCGAGCACCTGCGCATCGTCTTGGAGGCCGCCCGCCTCCGGCGCCAGCCGGCCGACCATCTCCTGTTCGCCGGGCCGCCGGGCCTGGGCAAGACGACGCTGGCCGGGATCGTGGCCACCGAGATGGGCGTCGGGCTGCGGGTCACCTCGGGACCGGTGCTGGCCCGGGCCGGCGACCTCGCCGCCCTCCTCACCGACCTCCAGCCGGGCAACGTCCTGTTCGTCGACGAGATCCACCGCCTGCACCACTCGGTGGAGGAGATCCTCTACCCGGCCATGGAGGACGCCAAGCTCGACATCATGATCGGCAAGGGCCCCACGGCCCGCTCGATCCGCCTCGACCTGCCGCGCTTCACCCTGGTCGGCGCGACCACCCGGACCGGCCTGGTGGCCGGACCGCTGCGCGACCGCTTCGGGTTCGTCGGGCGCCTCGACCTCTACGCCCCCGGCGAGCTCCGGACCATCGTCGAGCGGTCGGCCCGGATCCTCGGGGTCCGGGTCGACGCCGAGGGGGCGGCGAGGATCGCCGAGCGGTCCCGGGGCACGCCGCGCATCGCCAACCGGCTGCTGCGCCGGGTCCGGGACTTCGCCGAGGTGCGCGGGAACGGGCACGTCACCGGGGCGGTGGCCGAAGAGGGGCTCGGCGTCTTCGGGGTCGACGAGCTCGGCCTCGACAAGGTCGACCGGGCCATCCTCGACGCCCTGTGCCGCCGATTCGGCGGGCGACCGGTCGGCCTGACCACGCTGTCGCAGTGCGTCGGCGAGGAGCCCGACACGATCGAGGACGCCTACGAGCCGTACCTGCTCCAGCAGGGCCTGCTCCAGCGGACCCCGCGGGGCCGGGTGGCCACCCCGAGGGCCTACGCCCACCTGGGACTGGTGCCCGACGGGACCGCCCTCTTCTGAGGGGCGGACGGGCTCAGGCCGAGACGCGGGCGGCCGGCTGACGGGCGGCCACCAGCGGCAAGGAGACCTGGAAGGTGGTGGCCCACCCCGGGGTGTCGACCACGGCCACGCTGCCCTCGTGGGCGTCGACCACCGCCTTGGCGATGGCCAGGCCCAGCCCGGACCCGGGGATCCCCTCGGACTCGCTCGAGGCCAGACGGTAGAAGCGCTCGAAGAGCTGGGAGCGCTCGTCGGGCGGGATGCCCGGGCCGTCGTCGAGGACCCGGATCCGGGCCAGCTGGTCGGTCGCGTCGACCCGGACCTGGACGTGCCCGCCGGCCGGGGCGAACTTGAGGGCGTTCGACAGCAGGTTGGCCAGGAGCTGGTGGAGCCGGGCCGGGTCGCCGTTGACGAGGACGGGCGTGTCGGCGACGACGGACAGCTCGATGCTGCGCGCCGCGCACTGGGCGGCCATGGCGTCGGCCGCGTCGTGGGCCAGCCGGGCCAGGTCCGTCTCGACGAAGCTCACCCGCAGGGCGTGGCCGCCGCCCGGGTCGGCCAGCAGGTCCTCGGCCACCCGGAGCAGCTGGAGCGAGTTGCGGTCGATGATGCGCAGCATCCGGGCCCGCTCGTCGTCGCTCAGCGCCTCGTCGTCGAGGAGGAGCTCGACGAAGCCGCGGATGGAGGTGAGCGGGGTGCGCAGCTCGTGGGACACCGTGGCCACCACGTCGTCTTTCATCTGGGTGAGCTCACGTAGCCGGTTGTTCTGCTCGACGAGGATGGCCGTCACCTCGCGCTGGATGGCCAGCAGGCGCTCACGCTCGGCCGCCAGCTGCTCGCGCTCGGTGACATCGCTCGCCACCATCACGTACCCGTTGCGGACCTCGCCGTCGCGCTGGGTGGTCACGGTGATGGCGGCCCGCCGGGTGGACCCGTCCCGGCGGTGGTAGGTCCAGATCGACTCCTCGCCGGCCCATGACAGGACCGAGCCGGCCACCACGCCGACGCCGGGGGCCAGCCCGAGGCGGGCCGCCCGGTCGGCGATCTCGCCGGCGTCGAGGAACTGGGTCAGGTTGGCCGCGCCGACCACCTCCTCGGCCTGGTACCCGAGCATCCGCTCGGCGCCGACCGAGAAGAAGGTCACCGTGCCCTCGGCGTCGGCCCCGACGACCGCCGTCTCGGTGGCCGCCCGCAGGAGTGAGTCGAGCTGCTCCCGGGCGGCGACCGCCGCCAGGGCGCTCTCCGAGGCCAGCCGGGACTGCTCGGCCATGTCCGAGACGTAGCGGCGGTCCCGCCCCACCATGGCCAAGAAGGAGAAGGCCACCAGGAGGGCAACCGGGGTGGCCACCACGATGAGGCGCCACTCCGAGCGCGGGTAGGCCGGCCCGCCGATGGCCACCACCGGGATCACGATGGCCAGGAAGAAGGCCATGATCCCGACCAGGATCTGCCAGCGCTTCCCGTAGAAGGCCAGCCAGACGATGGGCAGGAAGAAGAGGGGGAACAGCCCCGAGGGGTCCCCGCCCTGGGCGTCGCGCAGCATGGCCACCACGGCGATGTAGCCGACCGGGATGATCGGCCAGGTCCAGCTGGGCAGCTTGCGCCACGGGGCCAGCAGGACGAGCAGGCTCAGCAGCAGGAACAGCCCGCCGGCCACCAGCACCTCGGAGGTGTGGTGGTGGGGGAAGGGGATGAGGGCGGCCAGGACCGACAACGCCCCGACGGCGCCGAAGATCGGGGCCCGCGACCGGATCGTGCCGTAGAAGCCGGGCGGGAAGGGGCTCGGCTCGCGCAGGTGCTCGAGCTCGACCGCCGGGTCGAGGGCCCGGGAGGGTGCCTCGGTGGTGTCGGTCATTCCCGACGGTGACGGTAGCGGTACCCGAAGCCGCGGACCGTCTCGAGCGGGGTGCGCCCCGGACCGTCCCACCCGAGCTTGCGCCGGAGGCGGAGCACGGCGTACTTGACCCGGGCCGGGGCCAGTCCGGACGGGTCGTCCCACGCCAGCTCGATCAGCTGGTCGGCCGACAGCACCTGGCCGGCGTGACGGACCAGGGCGGCCAGCAGGCGGTACTCGGTGGGGGTGAGGGCGATCGGCTGCTCGGCCACCATCACCTCTTGGCGGGTGAAGTCGAGCCGCAGCATCCCGTCGTCGAAGATCGTCCGCTCGTTGGCCAGTGAGGCCTGGCGCCGGCGGATGGCCTGGAGCCGGGCCAGCAGCTCGACCCGGCTGAACGGCTTGGTCAGGTAGTCGTCGGCCCCGCCGTTGAGCCCCCGGACCTTGTCACGCTCGGAGGACCGGGCGGTCAGCACGAGCACCGGGGCGTCGCTCATGTCCCGGATCCGTTCGAGCACCTGCCACCCGTCGAGGTCGGGCAGGCCCACGTCGAGGATGACGATGTCCGGACGGGCCTGGTGGAAGACCCGCAGGCCCTCCCGGCCGCTCGAGGCCTCGCTGACCGAGTAGCCCTCCCGCCCGAGCAGGGCGCGCAGCAAGGAGCGGATGTCCCCGTCGTCCTCGATCGCCAGCACCGATGTGCCGCTCTCGCGCACGCTTCCCGTCCTTCCTGGTCCGGCCAGGATCCGGGTGCCCCCTCCCGGGCGACGCAGATCGCCGTCGGGCGGAATCCTACCCCTGGGGTCGGCGCCCGGGCAGCTCATGGTGGCCACGGAGTGGCTCGTCGGGGAGGGTGGCGAGGGGCGGGGAGCGCCGGCACCGCCTCGAGGCACCTATCGAACCCGGTGCCTCGAGGCGCCGCAGCTGCCGGCCCCCCTGCTCCCCCCGCCTCTGCCGTTCCGGTTTCCCGCCAGATCGGGCGTTCGTGCCTGGCGCTCCGGGCAGATCCCCTCCGCCAAGGCCCGCCCGATGACCGGGCACGAACGACGCTGGAAGGAGTATCCCGCGCTCCCGGTGCTGATCAGGGACAGTTCGGTTGCGGAGAGGTTAGTTGCATGCCGCATGCGTCACATCCGGCACGCCGGACCGTGTCGCTCGCGTCCGCCGGATCCTGCCGCGGGCCCCGCGGCGCTCGCCGGCGAGGGCCGCCCCGGGGGCCGGGAGTCGCTGACCTCCCGTTCGGACCCTCGGCTATGGTGTCGCTCTCGTGCACGTCGTTGTGCAGCGGCCGGGTCACCCCGTGCGGACACCGCCCGCGTCGTCGGACCGGCAGGCGCCATGAGGGGCGCACATTCATGATGCTATTCGGGATTGGCGTGGCGCCGCTGCTGGCGGCCGCGCAGGCCAAGAAGCCCAGCTCAAGCGGGTCCACCGGCTTCTTCCTCGTCATCATCATCATCTTCGCCGCCGTCTACTTCCTCATCCTGCGGCCCCGCCAGCAGCAGGCCAAGAAGACCCGCGACGACATGTCGACGATCGACGTGGGCGACGAGGTGGTCACGATCGGCGGCATCGTCGGGCGCGTGGTCGAGATGGAGAACGACCGGGTGACGATCGAGACCGGGGGCGACGTGACGGGCCAGGTGGCCGGGCGGGGCGAACCGACCCAGCTGGTGATGCTCCGGTCGGCCATCGCCCGCCGGACGACGCCGCCGGCCGAGCCGGCCCACGCCGTCGACGACGCCCCGAGCGACGAGCACCATGACGCCGACGGGGACGTCCCCGAGGGGTGGGACCACGACGAGGACGGTCGCAAGTGAGCCCGCCGCCGTCGCGCTCGGCGCAGCGCCAGCAGCGCTCCCTCATCATCAGCCTGGCGGTCGTGGTGGCGGTGGCCTTCGGGGCGCTGGCCGCCACCATCGGGGCGGGCTGGACCCCCAAGCTCGGGCTGGACCTGGCCGGCGGGTTCTCGGTCGTCTACAAGCCGGCCACCCATGCCTCCCAGTCCGACCTGAACGAGACGGTCCAGATCCTGCGCAACCGGGTCGACGCCCTCGGGGTGTCCGGGGCCCAGGTGGCGACCCAGGGCGGCGACATCTCGGTGTCGGTGCCCGGGGTGAAGAACGGCCGGAGCATCCTGGCGACCATCGGCCAGACGGCCCAGCTCTACTTCCGCCCGGCTCTGTGCTACGCCCCGCCGTTCGTCGGGTCCCACACCAAGGGCGCCGCCCCGCCGAGCGCCCCGCTGCCGGCGTGCGCGCCGGCCAGCCAGCTGACGGCGGCCAATCTCAACGTCAACACGTCGACCGGCCAGGCCCAGAACGTCAACCCGGACAACGCGCTGGCCGCCTACCCGTCGACCCCGCCGTCCAGGGACGCCGAGCACCAGACCGTGCTCCTGCCCGGGATCCAGGGCGACCCGCTGCGGTACATGCTCGGCCCGGCCGAGCTGACCGGGCACGCGGTCAAGACGGCGTACGCCCAGCAGAACCAGGCCGGGGCGTGGGAGGTCAACTACACCCTCACCCCGACCGGCTCGCCGGCCTGGGACGCCATGGCCTCGAAGTACTTCCACCAGATCATCGCCATCGAGCTCGACGGCGTGGTCCAGTCGGCGCCGATCATCCAGCCGAGCCAGGCCGCCTTCACCTCGTTCGGGGGGAGCGGGACCATCTCGGGTGGCGCCTCGTTCACCGAGACCTACGCCAAGAACCTGGCCCTGGCCATGCAGTTCGGTTCGTTGCCGGTCCGCCTGAACGAGCTGACGACGGTGACCGTGTCGCCCACCCTCGGCCGGTCGTCGCTGGTCGCCGGGCTGGCCGCCGGGCTCGGCGGGCTGATCCTGGTCCTCATCTACACGATCCTCTACTACCGCCTGCTCGGCATCGTCGTGATCAGCGGCCTGGCCGTCACCGGGGCGCTCCTCTATTCGATCATCTCGGCCCTCGGCCATACCGCCTACGCCCCGAGCTTCACCCTGGCCGGGGTGACGGGCCTCATCGTGTCCATCGGTATCACCGTGGACTCGTACATCGTCTATTTCGAACGCCTGAAAGACGAGACGAGGGCGGGCCGTACCGTCCGCACCAGCGTCGACCGCGGCTTCAAGAGCGCATTCCGGACGGTGGTGGCCGCCGACCTGGTGTCGCTGGCCGGCGCGGTCGTCCTGTACGTCATCACCATCGGTGACGTGCGGGGCTTCGCCTTCTTCCTCGGGCTGTCGACCCTGCTCGACATCATCATCACCTACTTCTTCACGCGCCCGCTGGTGATCCTCCTCGGCCGCAGCCAGCGGCTCAGCGAGGCCCGCGGCGTGGGCATCTCGGCCGGCCTGGCCATGCCCCAGGGGGCCCCGGCGTGAGCCCGCTCGAGCGGCGCGACGACAAGCTCCAGGAGCTCCAGATCCCCGGCGGCCAGTCCGGCGCGCCGCCGGCCGGTGACGACCCCGAAGAAGCAGTGGACGAGCTGGTCGACGACGTCGTCTCGGGCGAGGCGACCGAGGAGGAGGAAGAGGAGCTCGAGGAGCTCTACGAGGAGGTCGGCGAGGGCGACCAGAGCACCTCGGAGACCCAGGCGCTGGCCGTCGAGCTCGAGTCCGAGCTCGACGAAGAGGACGCCATGCGCCGGCTCATCCGACGCCGGGGCGACGGCTCGCCCAAGAAGCCCGGGCCCTTCCGGCGCCTCTACCGGGGCGAGACGTCGTTCGACTTCGTCGGTCGCCGGCGCACGTGGTTCCTCATCTCGGGCACCATCATCGTGCTCGGGATGCTCTCGCTCGGGATCCGGGGCCTCAACCTCGGGATCGACTTCAAGGGCGGCACCTCGTGGGAGGTGACCGCCCCCGGCGTGAGCCAGACGGCGGCGGTGAACGCCGTCGAGGCGGCCGGGGTGAGCAACCCGGTGGTCACCATCCTGGCCGGCAAGACCATCGAGGTGCAGGCGGACCTCAACAACCTGGCGCCGGCCGAGCAGAAGACGACCGAGCAGAACGTCGTCAACGCGTTGGCCAAGCTGGCCCACGTCGATCAGAACGTCGTGTCACAGAGCACCGTCGGGCCGACGTGGGGGAGCCAGGTCACCCAGCGGGCGCTGCTCGGGCTGGTCGTCTTCCTCATCGTGGTGGCCATCTACATCAGCTTCCGCTTCGAGCCGAAGATGGCGCTGGCCGCCTTCGTGGCCCTGATGCACGACCTGCTGGTCACGGTGGGGATCTACTCGATCGCCGGGTTCCAGGTGACCCCGGACACGGTGATCGCCATCCTGACCATCCTCGGGTACTCGCTCTACGACACGGTGGTCGTCTTCGACCGGGTGCGCGACAACACCAAGGGGTTCGGTTCGACCGGTCGGATGACGTACTCGGAGATGGTCAACCTCTCCATGAACCAGACCCTGGCCCGGTCGATCAACACCTCGCTGGTGGCCATCCTGCCGGTCCTCGCCGTGCTGGTCATCGGGGCCCAGATCCTGGGGGCCACCACCCTCCAGAACTACGGCCTGGCCCTCTTCGTCGGCCTGCTGAGCGGTGCCTACTCGTCGATCTTCATCGCCGCTCCGGTCCTGGCCATCCTCAAAGAGCGCGAGCCGCGCTACGCGGCGATCCG
>Ga0209656_10002578_pt1 | contig 11736 bp, 10 predicted proteins | sample BogFormECP12_OM2_FD_188239 | JGI IMG/M metagenome (GOLD analysis project Ga0209656, IMG submission 188239) | Bog forest soil microbial communities from Calvert Island, British Columbia, Canada - ECP12_OM2 (SPAdes) (version 2) | ecosystem: Environmental > Aquatic > Freshwater > Wetlands > Bog ... | reverse complement strand
CGCGCCCCCGCGCGAGAGCATCGAGGTCCGCACCCTCGTCTTCTTTCCGCCGGACGCGTGACGGCCGTCTCCGTCGCCTCCGCGCAAGCAGAACAGGGGGCAAGTGGCAGTGCGCCGGGCTCTGGGTTCCCGCTTTCGCGGGAATGACGGCATAGCGGTCAGCCGGGCGGCGGGGTGATCCGCCGCAGGGCGGGCAGCAGCTCGTCGCTGATCAGGCGCATGCTCGCCAGCGCGTGGCCGGTCGGCATGCCGCTCCAATGGGTGCGGAATATCAAGAAATTCGCCCCGGCCTGTTCCCAGCACGGACGCAGCTGCTCGTAGCATTCCTCGGGACTGCCAAGGACGAACCGATCATGTAGCAAGGTCTCGAAGGGCTGTTGGAACGAGTCGTTTCCGGGCAGCACCTCGTCTTGTCCCCACGTGGCATAAGTCCGGTATTTTTCGGCGAGGTAGGGGCCCGCCATCTCCAGTGCGGTCGGTGTATCTTTGGCGCAATAAATCTCCCGCGCGTACGGCAGTACCGCCGGGAACGGCTTGCCCAATCGTGTGAGTTCGTCGCGGTAGAGAGCCAGCTGGCGGGTTATTTCGGGAATCGTGGCGTGCGGATTGACAAACCAGCTGTCGCCGAGGCGCGCGGCGCGCCGCACCGCACGGTCGTTGTTGGCCGCGAACCAGATCGGCGGGTGCGGCTGCCGGACCGGCCGGCAGGTCATGGTGACGTTGGTCAGTTTGCAGATGTCGTTCTCGAAGCTGACATTGTCTTCGGTCCATAAACGTTTGACCACCTCCAGACATTGCTCGAAGCGGCGCACTCTCTGGCCGCGCGGTACGCCGAAGGCGTCGAATTCGACATCCCGATACCCGAGGCCAACGCCGAAGACGAAATTGCCGCGCCAGATCGCGTCGAGCGAGGCAATGCATTCGGCGACTTCGACCGGATTGTGCAACGTTGTGAGCAGCACGCCGGCGATGCCGGTCATCTCTCCCGCCTCGGCGGCAAGGCGCGCCAGAAACGGAACCAGCTGGACTTGCCGCACCCCCTCGCTGAGGTAATGCTGGCCGGTCGCCACAGCATCCCATCCGCGGTCGCGAGCCAGCCGCGTCATGGCGTACTGACCCTCCAAGGCAGCGATCATGTCGCTTCCCGGCGGGTGCTGGCAGGTGAGAAAGATCCCGACCTTCACTGACATCTCCCAGGCTAATGGTTGCCCGATTTCCCGATGTCGTAGATTATCGCGGAGGGACAGGCAAGGACGGCGATCGGGACAAGGAGGCTGTTGTGGAGAACTTCAGTGCAAGCGACGGTGTTCGGCTCGCCTATTACATCGACGATTTCACCGATCCTTGGAAGAATGCTCCGATCTTGCTGCTGCTGCACGCTGCCATGGGCAGCGCCCGCCGCTATTATGCCTGGGTACCGCCCCTCGCCCGTCATTACCGGGTGGTGCGGATGGATTTGCGGGGTCATGGCAGTTCGACGGTGCCGCCCGCCGAACGCGAGCTCACCCTCTATCGGCTGGTGAAGGATGTTGCGGAGCTGATGGATCACCTCGGCTGCGCCAGCGCCCATATCGTCGGCAACTCGGCCGGCGGGTATCTCGGCCAGCAACTGGCCATGACGCAAGCGGAGCGCGTGCGCAGCCTGATGCTGTTCGGTTCGACGCCGGGGCTCAAGAACAGTCAGGCCCCGGGCTGGATCCCGCAAATCGAGGCCAAGGGTCTGCGCGCCTTCCTCGCCGAGACCATCGCCGATCGGCTGCCGCTCGACCAAGTCGATCCGGGGCTCGTCGACTGGTTTCTCGACGAGGCGGCCAAGAACGACCCGCCCTATATCGGCAAATTCGTTCTGCTGATGGCCCGCTACGACTGGTCCGATCAGCTCGGCCATATCACCTGCCCGACGCTCGTCGTCGTGCCCGGCGCCGAGCCGATCGGCTCGCCCGCAAATTACGAGCCGTTCCGCCGGCTCGTCAGGGATGTGGAGATGCGGGTCTATGAGGGCGCGCCGCACAACATCTGCGATGCCTTCCCCGATCGTTGCGTCGGCGACGTGCTCGACTTCCTCGGCCGCCACTTCGGGCTCGGCGCCGGAGCCAAGCCGACCGGCCTGCCGGAACTGTTGAAGGCAAAGAGCCGGTCGCCGCATACCCCGCGAAGATCTCCGGCAACACCTCGCCCCGCACGCTTTTGACAGGATACCGCCAGACGCTTTCGACCCGACCGATCGTGCTCATGCTGATCTGCCTTCTGATCGTGATGGAGAATTCGTGATCAGTGGTCGACTTCGGCGAGGAACTCATTCTCAGTCCAGGTAGTGCACCGCGTCACCACAGCTAATGGTGCCTAGTTTCACGACATCGGCTAGACCCCCGCGCATGGCAGTGTTCCGAAATCGCCCAGGTCCTGCATGTTGTATTGGGCGATCGTGCGCAGGATGCCGGGGTCGTGCGGCAAATCGAACAGCGGCAAGATTGTGTTGACGAAGCGTGGACACGGGATCGTGACGCGCATGACGACTTCATCGCCGATCGCGAGCGTCCGGCCAGCCCACGAGTTTTCGATGAATGGCTCTCCGCGCGACGGATGACGATGTTGGGCCGGAACCGCCGAACGTCGAATCGTCCTCCCGGATACATCCGCTGCAAGTGATCAAGCGTCGAGGTCGCGATTAGGTGCACGCAGCTCCTCCTGCATGCGAAATGCCGCATAGAGCGAGAGCGAGCGCTGCGGATGGTCCTCGTGCGCGACCGGGGGCACCGAATAGCGCGAAGATGCCGTCGCCGGTCGATTGCGCCACGTAGCCGTCAAAACGGCGCACCGCGTCGATCATCAGCTTGAGCACGGGATCGACGATCGCGCGCGCCTCCTCCGGGGTCGAGGTGCTGCTCCAGTTAAACCTTTGATGTCGGTGAAGAGTGCGGTGACCGTCTTCCCTCTCCGTCAGTGGCACCCGCTCCCGCTTCTTCAGGCAGCACCCGGACCGATGGCGTCGATTGAGGCACAATTTTTGACGCTGGAGCGGCGGCTGTCACCGGTACGTCGCATTCGTCGCAAAACTTCGATCCCGGCTGGATCGTTGCAGCACAATTCGAGCACTTCGCTAGAATCGGCGCTGCGCACTCCTTACAGAACTTGGCGCCTTCGCGATTTTCATTTTGCGCAAATCATCGTCAAAGCCCCAGTTCAAATCGGCCGCGATCTCGTCGGCGCACTCCAACGCCCAAGCGAAGCCGTGATCCAAATTGGGATTTATCAGACGATATCAGGCGGCCGGCGCTCGTGCCAGTCGGTCGCCTGCTGATAGGCCCAGCCTATCCGCAAGGCCGTCGCTTCGTCATAGCCGCGGCAGACGATCTGAAGCGAAATCGGCAGTCCCGTGACGGTGAACCCATTGGGCAGTGCCAGAGCGCAGAGATCGAGGAAATTGACAAAGCGGGTGAAGTGTGCCGGCGTCGCCGACTGGTCGACCATATCGAGCGGAATGGCCGCCGTCTGGGTCGTCGGCGTCAGCAGCGCATCGACATCTACAAGCGCGGCTGCGAATTGCCGTTTCGCCTCCTCGCGATCGCGCAATGCTGCGAGATAATCCCGCGCGGAAATGCCTCGCCCCGCGGCGATGCGCGGCCGCACCGCCTCGTCGATCGGCAGGCTCATATCGTCGATCAGATCGCCGAGCAGAAAATACCCCTCGGCACCGATGATGCAGCCGGTCAGCGCGGTGCAGTCGGCAAAACGGCAGGGCAGGTCGGCGGTGACGATCTCGGCGCCGAGCCGCGCCAAGCTCTCGATCGCGCCGTCATAGGCTGCCAGCACCTCGCCGTCGACGCCCTCACGTTCCGCCTCGGGCATGCGGGCGAGCCGCAAGCCCCGGACGCCGCGCCGCAGCATCGGCAGTGGGTCGCTCGGCGGGATTCCGCGAGTGCGCGGGTCGAGCGCATCCGGCCCTTGCATGACCTGGTAGAGCAGTGCGGCGTCCTCGACCGAGCGCGCCATCGGCCCCGGTGTATCGAGGGTCGGGCTCAATGGCAGAATCCCATGGGTGCTGACCCGCCCGATTGTCGTCTTGAGGCCGCTGAGCCCACACCAGGACGCCGGCAACCGTACCGATCCGCCGGTATCGGTGCCGATTGCCCAGGGCGCCAAACCGGCTGCGACCGCCACACCCGAGCCGCTGCTCGATCCGCCGGGTGTGCGCGCCACCGTGGGGTCCCACGGGTTCCATGGCGCGCCCCGGTGCTGGTTGGTGCCCCAGCCGCCCATCGCGAACTCGACCGTGTGCGTCTTGCCGATCATGATCAGCCCGGCGGCGATCAGCCGCCGGGCGAGCGTGGCAGTGCAGCGCGACTGTCGGTTCCGCCACACCAGCGAGCCGCCTGTCGTCACTCTTCCTTCGATCTCGATCAGGTCCTTGAGCGCGATCGGAATGCCGTGCAACGGGCCGATCGCATGCCCCGATCGGATCGCCTTGTCGGCTGCCTCGGCGGCGAGCCGCGCGTCCTCGGCATAAACCTCGACAAAGGCATGCAGCTTTGCGTCGCGGGCGCGAATCCGCTCGAGCAAATCGTCGACGAGATCGACGGGCGAGAGCCGGTGAGCACCGATCTCAGCCGACAGGATATGAGCCGGCAACAGGGCAGGGTCGGTTTCGGATGACGGCATGATTGCAGCGCCAGGCTGACCGAGGGGCGTCAGCATAAGCCGGCATCGGCTGACGCTGTCAATCGGCCCTGCTGCCCCCGCTGGCGGCTACGCCCGATGATGCCTGGCCTCGGCTGTCTTTACGGCGTGGGTCGGCGAGTGGGCGACATGGGCATGAGTGCCGGAGGCGTGTGCCGGAGACGCTGCGTGACCCGGAGATGCGGGCTTGGCGTGCGAGACGGCATGGTTGTGCGCGAGAGGGCTCGGCGCCTTGTGGACGCGGCGCGCCGCCGTTTCCTTATGGTGATGATTTCCTCGCGTCGCCGGCGCTGCGTCTATGCTGCCCTGCTGATCCTCGGTGGCGACGGCGAGGTGTAGGAGGCCGGGGGGCACGCTGAAATTCGACGAGCTCCAGCTGTCGGCAACATAGGAATCGAACCCGCCGCCGGCACGTGCCTCGACGATCTCCCGCGGGCCCGGCCTCGGATAGACGAAGCCATAGGTCGGGTAGTCGCTCCCGTGCTTCCCAGACGGCAAATCGATGACTGCGACGCTGGTCCAGTCGTGACCGGGCGAAGTGTCGATCACCGACATCCCGCGGCTCACCGTTCCGCGGTACCAGTTTGCCTGGTCGACGAGGATCTCCTGCGCGCTGATGACTCGCGCGACGACCGCGACATGCCCGGAGGGAATTCGGCGCGTCCGCCTGAAGACGAGGATCGCGCCCACTGCCGGGGCATGGCCGCGCTCGTAGCGCCCGTTGGCCTCGTCCCACCATCCGCCGGCCGAGCCGAAGAGTGCCACGCCGGTCTCGGCGCGCGCGTAAAGTGCGCAGTTGGCTGCTCGCGAAGGCTTGGTGGGCGCTATCAGGCCCGCGACAAGACAAGCGCCCCAAACGAGGCTCTGCGCCACCATCGATCGCATGCGTGTGTCCCCCGGTTGGCGACGGCGGAAGATCGCCGCTCTGTGTGGCACCGGCCCCCACGCCGGTTAAGATTCATTAACGATGCTCATGAAACCTGACGTTGGCTCAAAAGGAAACCAAAAATTGCCCCAGTTTCAGTTGAAAAAACTTCGACAATAATCAACCGAGTCGATAGGGGTTGGTTGCCCCTTCGGCCTGCCTCTGTGTTCCGCTTCATAAACGATCCGATTTGAGGTTCTTTTAGTGGTGGTATACTTTGGGGCCACTTATCGGCGCGCGGTCTCCGACAAAGTCATTTTCCCGTCTGCTGGCGGGGACCAGGAAAGATCTGATGGAGCCCGACCCAAAACGCATCGTCCGGCAATGGAACCGAGAGATCGAGGCGGAGATGCATCGTGACACTCGGCAAGAGGAGGGACCTTGGAAGATCGTCGTGTGGGTGGCTCTGGAGGTGTTGTGGTTCGTTGCCCTGTTCGCTGTCCTCGGTTTTTTCGAACGGCTGCAGCGCTGAGTTCCGGGCCGGCGCGCGGCTGGATCAGCGGGATTAAGCCTGCTCGCCTCGTCGTAGCGGCACGACATTTCCGGTCTCGCGGCCTGGAGCCGGTCGGAGGGCCCTCCGGACCGCCTCGGCCAAGGCCTCGGGCGCGAAGGGCTTCTTGAGCAGCACGTCGCCGCCGGTTTCGCCTTCGAATCTTGAGACCTCTGCGTAGCCGGTGCAAAACAACGCCTTGAGGTCGGGCCGAGCGCGCCGCGCCAAACGCACCGTCTCTGTTCCCGACAGCCCCGGCATCGCCAGATCCATCACGACAAGGTCGAAGGGATCGCCCCGATCGAGGATGGCCAACGCGGCGCCCCCGCTGCCGGCTTCTGTCACGTCATGACCGATCCCGCGGAGACATTCCGCCGTGATCCAGCGGACATCGAGATCGTCGTCGACAACGAGGATCCGCGCCCTCCCGGCTCGTTGAGCCTGCTTCGCCCGCCCCGAAGAGGACGTCGCAGCAGCCTCGACTGCCCGCGGCAGGTAGATTTGCACGGTCGTCCCCTCGCGGATGCGGCTGTGGATACGGACCGCTCCGCCGGATTGACGTACGACGCCGAACACCATGGACAGGCCCAACCCGGTTCCCCTGCCGATCTCCTTCGTCGTGAAGAAGGGCTCGAACGCGTGTTCGACGATCTCGGGGCTCATCCCGGTTCCAGTGTCGCGCATCGACACGAGGACGCAGTCACGACCGGCCATCTCGTTAGGCAAACCATCGCTGCCGGCGCCGATGTTAGCTGTTTCGACGAGCAGGGTGCCACCCTGGGGCATCGCGTCGCGCGCGTTGATGGCAATGTTCAGGAGCGCCGACTCGATCTGATTGACATCGACCAGGACCGGCCAGAGCTCGCTCGCGGGGGCATGCCGAATATCGACTGAAGCGCCGATTGAGCGGTGCAGCATGTCGCTCATCTCGGCGATGATGGCGTTCAGGTCCGCGGGTACCGGATCGAGATGCTGCTTGCGCGCGAAAGCGAGCAGCGACTGGGTCAGCCTGGCTCCGCGGGATGCGCCGCGTTGCGCGGTCCGCAGCAGGCGCAAGCTCGTCTCGTCCGAGGTCCGCGCTTCGAGCAGCTCCAGCGAGCCGGAAACGGCTGTCAGAAGATTGTTGAAGTCATGGGCGATGCCGCCCGTCAACTGCCCCACCGCCTCCATCTTCTGCGCCTGCATCAATGCGGTTTGCGCCAGTTCGCGCGCGTCGATCTCGGTGCGGAGCCGTTCGTTGGCGGCAGCCAGCTCGCGAGTCCTTTCGTCCACCATTATTCCCAGCTGTTCGCGGCTGTGCGCCAGCGTCTCGCGGGCCTCGACGATGTCTTGGATCTCGGTGCAACTGCCGAACCATCTGACCGTTTGCCCCGCTTCATCCCTGACCGGTGTACCGCGGGTCTTGAACCATCGGTAGGTGCCGTCCGAAGCGCGGATGCGATGCTCCAGATCGTAGGGCGCCAGCCCCGCCGCCGCCGCTCCCCAGCAAGCCGTCGTGGCCGCCAGATCATCGGGGTGGATCACCTCTTTCAGCCTCTGCGAATCTAACGGCTCGGCTTCGGACATGCCGGTATACTCGAGCCACTGCCGGCTCAGGTAGTCGACGCGCCCGTCCGGCAGGCAAGTCCACACCAGCTGCGGCAATGATTCGGCCAGCATGCGGAACCGCTCCTCGCTCGCCCGCAGTGCCGCCTCCGCCGCCTCCCGGGCATGAGCGCGCTGTTCGAGCGCGATCGCCGTGGCGCGCAGCGCGTGCCCGACCTGATCGAGTTCACGAACTCCGCCGATCGGCGGACCGAGGGGAGCGCCCCGCCCCAACGCCTGCGCGGCACCCGTCAATGCCTCGACCGGCCGACGGATCGCCCGGGCCATCCATCCGGCGAGGGCGAGGCTCAAGGCGAGCACCGCTCCGCCGCCGCCGAAGGCGATCCAGAGCGCCCGCCGCAGCGGCGCGTCGACGAACTCTCTCGGTACGCCGATCGCGACGGTCCAGCCGGTGATCGGCGAGCGCCGGAACGTGGAGTAAACCTCGACCCCGTCCTTTGTGACATTGGGGAACCAGCTCTCGACAGCCCCCGCCATGCTCCTTTTAAGGACCGGGGCGGCTGGCTGGCCGAGGAAGCGTTCATGGTCGCGGTTGCGCGCCAACGTAAGCCCTTGGCGATCGAAGATGGCGGCTGTCCAGTCGGCGCCGAGGCTTTGCTCTTGCAACAGTGGCAACAGCAGCTCCGGCCCCAGTCCCATCGCCAGCACATAGGCGACCCGCCCGTCATGGAAGACCGGCACCCCCACCGTCAAGATCGGCCGCCGCAACACGGCGCCGATGATCAGGTCCGAGATCTGCGGCTTGCCGGTCTTGACAACGCGATCGTGCATTTCGCTGTTGGTCGCGCGCGGGAGGGGTTCGCCGAACGGCCGGTTGGTGCTGAGCAGCTGCTGGGCTTTGGTGTCGTGCAGGACGATCGATGTCCCCTGGATCTTGAGCGCTTCGCGCATCTGACGATCGAAGCCCACGAAATCGCCTTCCTGAAGGCTCGGCGACACTGCAAGGACCTGTAGTTCCGCCTGAATGCTACTTATCCAGCGGTCGACGTCGGCGAGCAGACCTTCCACCCTTTCCCCAACATCGCGCTCGATCTGCGCGTGCTCGTCATCGACGGTGCGGAGCACGGCGAGGCTCGCCAGCCCGACCAAAGGCAGCACGGTCACCATGATCAGGATCACGAGCCGCGCCTGGATGCCCAGGGTTAGGCGCCCCGAGAGTGCCTTCATGGAAGCCGATGATACTGTATCGGCGACGTTGGCTGAAGGCCGGCGTCACGGCCGGCTAAAAAGCCGACCGCCGAGAGGCCACCCATGGTGGTCACGCGCACAGCGAAAGCAGTGGTCGGGAATGGAACGGACCGCGTTGCCTTTGCCCTCACGAAGAGATTAGTGCCGCGCGCGCCGACGCGGCGCATGGGCTGGTGCAGCCTGCGCATTTCGTTGTTTCGGGCCCGGCCTCTTCTCGTTGTTATTCGGTTGTTGCGGCGGCTACCGGCGGCTTGAAGGTAGAGAGAATCGTTGATCCGCGGGTAGCGGATTTCTGACATAACCCCCTGACACCTGGGGCGATCATCATGGATAATTGTGCTCGGGGCGATTGCGGGAAGTCGACTCATGAAACATGATTGGATAGCAATAATTATTGCTGGATTTGCAGTATTTTTCTATGTTTTTAAAGAGATAATCGTGCCTCGAATACACAAAATATTGTTGAAAAAGTCGGCCGTCGATGTGTTTTGGGACCTTTTATCTTGCGAACAGTATAAAATAAACTATTTATCTCGAGATTTGCGCGAACACAAAACAGTCGAATTTGTAGCCCCAAGTCATACTCGTGAAGTATTTATATACATATTGGTAATCGCGCGACGGCCGTTTTTACAAACGCATTTTGAATTAAGTTTTGATGGTGATATGGAGAAGAAGCCCTTGATCAAATTTTGGTTCAACCCTTTTGTAAAACGCGGTAAAAATGCAAAATATCCCGATTCCGATCATCCAGATAAAGACCAGAACCACTACGTTGATTTCCACGAAAATTATCATATCACCGACACGACCGTGAGGCCAAATAAAACCGTGATACCATATGGCTTCAAGATAGAAACACGCAACACTGGGATCTATCGAGCGTCAATCGTTGTGATCGCGGACGGCATCGAACGGCGGTCGCCTTTGCCTCTGACAACGTATGTAGAAGAACCGCCAAGTACACACGTGAGATGCGTGGAGCACCGGGAATGTTTTATTGATCCTGTCATTAGACAGGCTGAGATCTAGATATGGTATCCTTGGGTGTTAACCGGATAAGCACGCTATATCCTATATCCTATATCCTATAGCCTCTTTTGCCTATTGCACCGGATTTGTTAACAACGTGCACGTCCAACCGAGGGCCGCTGTCCTTACGCAGAGATAGGGACAGCGCATCAAAAACTTCCGGCACCGATATCAAGACCTGAATGGCCATTGGACTGGCGGAATAGTCGCGTCAGATGCACTACAAAAGCGACATTCCAGCGCTATGTTTCGCTGAAATGCGCCGCAACGGTCACCTTACTATGCGGCTTTATGTAGTGGCTCGCAGGTAAGGAAGGCCAATTCTTTGTCCAGGGTCTGCGGGTTGCGGCAGACGTGGAACACCCAGCGACCTAACTTTCCCCAGTTATTGACGGCCTCGATCCAGCGTTTCGCAGCGCCGTGCTTGGCGTTGGTACGGTCGTCCTCGAAACCCTTGACCTCGAGGATGAGAGTGGTGTCCGAGCCTGGGGTGACGAGCCGGAGAAGGAAATCTGGCTCGTAGCTGTGATCAACGTCCATGTACCCGTACGGGATCACGAGCCCAAGTCCGTCATTACGAGCGTAGTATCGGACTAAGCCGTGCTGTACGGCTTGCTCAATCCGGAAGGCGGCGCTGGTTTCCCAAGTCTTGGTGTCGGAGACGACTTGGTTAATGTGACTGTGAATGGTAGAGAAGCATGGGCGGGTGGTCTTGAAATCCACCTCGGCTGTCGTGCCGATTTCTTTATAACGGTTCAGAAGTGGTAAAAGCGGGGGCTCGCCTTGGCTGGTGTCCGGCTGGATGGCATCGCGAATCCGTTCGACCAGGCGATCAATGTATTTTTGCAGCCCAAGCTCGGCCGCCGGCGCTCCCTGGAAATCGACTTTGGGAGTGACGAAGGATTGGACGATGCGCAGAACCTGCGGGAAAAGTTGGTGGCGAGCCTGGAGCGCCAGGACTCGGCGCCGCTTGTCCGTACTAGTCGATTACACCTGACGGAAGAGTCCAAATTAGAGTTTTCTCGGGACGCCGGCTGTGCGACTGTGCGGCATGCGCCAGGGAATAATCATCGATGTCACGCCGGCGGATCGGGCTCGCTTGCAGTCGATCACGCCAACAACGTCACGCAGGTGCTCGGCATTCGCGCCTTCGGCAGTCAACTCCTCTGCGAGCAGGTCGTCGGGCGCGGCCTGCGCCGCCTGGACTATACGCCGGATCCGGCAACCGGCTTACTGACCGAGGAATATGTCGACGTTTACGCATCCCCTTCTCTGTGATCCCGTTCAAGGGCCGCCCGGTGAAAAAGCCGGAGCCCGATGACAGGCCTAAAAATCATGTTCGCGCTCTCGCCGAGCGCGCGTCCATGGAGATGCGTTTCCCGATAGTAGAGGGCTATACCTTCGCACTGACCAAGAACCTAATCCATTGCGATATCGACGCAATGGAGCGGCTGATCATCGAGCCAAACCGCGAGCCGACCGGCACCTACGTGCGCGCACAGGTGGGCTATCAGTTCGGCGGCATTGCCGACACACAAGCCCCCTTTGGCTACGCCGAGCAGAACCGCGAGGCCTATTACCGCGATACACACGTCCAAACGATCATGTTCCAGGCCACACAGCGGATTGTCGCTGACCTTACCGGCGAGGCATCACAGCTAGTGGATAGCTTCTAACGCTTGTCTCCCGCGCTGGACAGCGGCGAGGATGGCGTCGGCGGATTTGGTCCAGACGAAGGGCTTGGGCTTGTCGTTGGCATCGGCGATGAAGCGGTTGATGGCGGTCTGCAACTCGACGATCGAGGTGAAGACGCCGCGCT
>Ga0209656_10002577_pt1 | contig 11736 bp, 10 predicted proteins | sample BogFormECP12_OM2_FD_188239 | JGI IMG/M metagenome (GOLD analysis project Ga0209656, IMG submission 188239) | Bog forest soil microbial communities from Calvert Island, British Columbia, Canada - ECP12_OM2 (SPAdes) (version 2) | ecosystem: Environmental > Aquatic > Freshwater > Wetlands > Bog ... | reverse complement strand
CGCTCCGCTAGGTGATCGGTCGAGCCCCGAAAGCGTGTGCGCTGTTATTGCGACCACGCACCGTGCCCCGTGCGGGCGTTCGGCGGGCCGCCGAACGGCGTGACCTGACCCGCCTTTTCTGGAATGGATTTCAAATACTCGATGAGCTCCCAGCGCTGCGCGTCGGTCAGCAGCGGTCCAACGACACCGTTCCCGCGCGGGCCGTTGTCGAAGGAGTGGCCGGCGTTGGAATTTCCGGGCAGCGACGTGTCGTACTCGAAGCACCCGCTCTTCCCGCTGGTGTCCAATCCCACTTTGACCGGGTCAAACTCGCGTCCGATGCAGAACTTCTTCGAGCGCTGCTTCGCCGGGAGCAGCATCTCGTACAGATTCGGCACCGAGCCGTTATGTAGGTATGGCGGCGTAGCCCAAACCCCCTCACGCGGTGCTGCCTTGTACACGCCCACCGCCGCGGGCGGCAGAGGGAACGTCCGATACCCATGCAGGGCGGGGGACTGCGCCTCTGTTGGGGGGAGTTTCGCCAGCGCCGTGCTGAGGATCTGCCCCGTCAAACTTGCGTAAAGCGCGCCGGTCGGTATGATCGTTTTGCCCTTATACGGCGGCGGCAAGTAATTGCTCAGCTGGGCGGTGATCGCGTACGGTCTTAGGACTGTGAACTGCCCCGGATCCGTGCCCACGTACGTCTGTGGTACCAATCCGACTTGGATCCAGCGCTTCCCGTACCTGTTCGCGTCCGTCCACGTGTAGGGGTATGCGTTGTGGCAGCTCATGCAGTAGCTGGCGAACAACACCTTGCCTTCGGCTGCCTTCTGGCGATCGATCTTCCCCAGGACATCTTCTGGCCACTGAGGAGGTGCTAAACGCTCCAGGAGGCCCTCGATCTGCTCGAGATTGGCAATCTGGGCGTTCGAATCGAAGAGACCCTCTTGCGGCGTCTTAGAGGTCAGGTCCTCGGGCATGAACACGCCCATCGCCTCGGTCAGGTTGCGCTCAATCGGATCTTGTTGCGCGCCCCGCCACTGCTGCCACGAGCTTTGCGGGGTATTCCACACGAAGGGGTATTTGGTCGGCTCGAGAGGCGTGGACCAGTTCTGGTGAATTCCAGGTTCGTCCGCCGTGAGCCGGTTGACGATCAACGCGATGGCGTCAACCCGGCTTGGTCCCCATGCGATGGGGGCGACGAAGGACCCAGTGCAATACGTGTGAACGACAGCGGCATTGCTCTCAAACCGCTTACGCAGTGCTGTCTTGGCGTCCGTCGTCGACGCTCCCATTCGCGCAGCGAGACGATCGAACTTCGCCGGGTCGTTCAAAGTCGCTTGCAACGCAGCATCCAGGGCGTAGACGTACCCCATGAAGTCAAACGTGTTGCCGACACCGCCGTCGATGCGAATATGTTTGCCTTTGTAGTTCAGCTGAGCGTTATGACAGGCGGCGCAATTCATGCCGATCGCTGGGGGCCCCGCCCATCGACCCTCCGTAACCACCGTCTTGGTCAGCCCTATCGGTAAGCCATCCGGGTTCGTTTGTGGGTTCGGGCTCTGAGTGATCAGGCCATAGCGGTCGCTGTTCGCATCCGACCGGAAGAGCTGCTGGCTGTCAGCTACCTCAAGGCTTAAGAAGATATCATAGTCGATGACTTTTCCGCCTTGCGATATCTGATAGTAGGTCGCCCGATCCGTCTGCGACCAGCCCTGATTGAGGTAGATGACCGAATCGGTGGACGGCTGTGCGGATGCTTGCCGCGACAGGAAAAATCCGACAAGCGCGAAGGCGCCGATTAACACTGCGAATAATGGACCAAGTGTCCAAAGAACACTATTAGGTCGGTGCATCGGGGGCCTCCGATCCGGACGGGGTTAAAGAAGCTGGATGAACGGCCCAGGCTTTCGGTGTTGATACCAACGCGCGTCCGTTGATACCTTCCCCCCAATGCGTTCGGTTTTCTATTGGCAATCGTGAGGTTCTTTTCGGCGGGACACCTCATCGCTCGCGCTGCCGCTACCCCGGCACGGCCACGGCTAACAACAACTTTGAGAAGAACCTGTATGGGAGGTACTTCTTCTCACGCGAGCCCACCACCAACGATAGAAACGGAGATCTATGCCTCTGCTAAGACCCGAGGCGCGCATGAGGTGGCTTCGAGCTTTCGAGCCATTGATGATCGTCATGGGAATCGTGTCGCCACTCGCCACTCTACCATCGATCACAAAGCTGTATTTCACGCACAGCCAGCACGCAGCCGGACAATCGCTGACGACCTGGTCCATCTATGCGTTTGCGGCCTTGCTGTGGTTCGTCTATGGTTTGCTCAACCGGAACCCCGCCATCTACGTCGGCAACGGTATCGGACTCGTGATGGATCTGCTGATGGTGAATGGTATCCTATTGAAGGCCGGCATCACCTATTGAGAGTCGGGCGTCTCACTGCAGCCATTTGCCGTGACCAATTTTGGCTGCCGGCGGGCCGCCGAACGGCGTGACTTGCCCCGCCCTCTCCGGAATGGATTTGAGATACTCGATGAGCTCCCAACGCTGCTCGTCGGTCAGCAATGGCCCGACGATACCGTTCCCGAGGGGGCCGTTCTCGAAGGAATGGCCAGCATTTGAATTTCCTGGCAGCGATGTGTCCAAAAGGAAGCATCCCGACTTCCCACTCGTGTCCAGTCCCACTCTTACAGGATCAAACTCTCGCCCGATGCAGAACTTCTTCGAGCGTTCTTTCGCCGGGATGAGCATCTCGTAGAGATTGGGCACGGACCCGTTATGCATGAACGGCGGCGTAGCCCACACCCCTTCGCGCGGTGCTGCCTTGTACACGCCCGCCGGTGGATTGGGCACCGGGAGAACTCTATACCCATGAAGTTGGACGGACTGCGCGTCCGATAACTCGACCTTCGCGAGCGCCTTTGCGAGGATTTCCTGGCGCAAGATGACGTAGAGCGCGTCCGTCGGTAGTATCGCCTTGCCTCGGTCGGGTGGCGGCAATTGGCCAGCCAGCTGGCCGGTGTTCGCGTAAGGCTTAAGGTCCGTGAATTGCCCTTGGTCGGTGCCCATATATGTTTGTGGGACCATTCCAACCTGGATCCAGCGTTTGCCGTACGTGTTCGCTTCCGTCCACGTATAGGGATATGCGTTATGGCAGCTCATGCAGTAAAGAGCGAACAGCACCTTCCCTTGCGCGGCTTTCTTGCGGTCGATCTTTCCAAGCACGTCTTCTGGCCATTGCGGAGGCGCCAGGCGATCCAACAAGCTCTCGATTTTTACGAGATTGTCGATAGGAGCATCCGAATCGAAGAGGCCATCCTGCCGCGTTTTCGATGTGAGGTCCATGGGCAAGAACAAACCCATCGTCGCGGCAAGATTGCGTTCGATCGGATCCTGTTGCGAACCGCGCCACTCTATCCTCGATGACTGGGGGACATTCCAGACGAAGGGCAGCTTGGTGGGAGCGAGCGGCATCGACCAGTTCTCGGGAATCCCCGGTCCAAAGGATACCAGACGATTGACGATGAGCCCGACGGCGTCAACCCTGCCGGGTCCCCAAAGGTATGGGGTGGCTATGTCGGTGTTGCGATACCGGTGAACGCGTGCGGCTTCGCCTTCGAAGCGCCTGCGCAGTACAGTCTTGTCGTCCAAACCCGATACACCAAGAGCCGCAGCCAAGCGATCGAACTTCGACGCATCGCCCAACGTCGCTTGCATCGCATCATCGAGGGCGAAGACATATCCCATGAAGTCGAACGTGTTGGCGGAGCCACCGTCGATGCGGATCCGCCTCCCCTGGTAGTACAGTTGCGCGCTATGGCAGGCCGCGCAGGTGATCCCGATCTGCGGGGGCCCCGCGTATCTGCCCTCCGTGACGACAGTCTTGCTCAGACCTATCGGCAAGCCGTCGGGATTTGTCGCCGGATTCGCGGGCTGTGTGATCAGACCGTAGCGCTCGCTATTCGGGTCCGAACGGAAAAGCTGCTGGCCGCCGGCAACTTCCAGACTAAGGAAGATGTCATAGTCGATGACTTGCGAGCCTTGGGATGTCTGGTAATATGTCTCTCGATCCGCTTGCGACCATCCCTGATCGAGGTATATGACCAGATCGCCGGAGGGCTGCGCGGCTGCGCGGGGCAGCATGAAGAACCCGACAAACCCTACGGAACAAATGAGCGCGCAGGCCAATGAGGCGATTCTCCAAGGGATGCACATGGCTCGCTGCATCATGACCTCTTCTGATTTCCGTAGGGTTTCAGTCGTACCGCCGTGGAATCCCCTCGGCATCCGACGGGAGACGATCTATGTCGCTGCCGACCTTGCCGCTTTTGGTCCTCATCGCGAACATCGCGAACCTGATCACATCCGTCAGCCCAACCACAGCGGGTGGACTCTCAACGTTCACCCTGAGCAGCGCGACGTTTGCAGACAACACAAGAGTGCCACAAAGCATCGTGTTCAATGGGGTCGCGGGGAATAAGTGCACTGGTGGGAATGAATCGCCACAGCTTTCATGGGCCAACCCGCCGCGGGGTACGAAAAGCTTCGCCGTGTTGATGTTTGACGTGTCTGCGAGTTTTACGCACTGGGGGATGTACAACATCGCACCAACGACTTTCAGCTTGAATGCCGATGCAGGAATCGCCAGCAGCAAGTATGGAGCGCAAATAATAAATGACTTTCATGTCGCGGCACGCTACGACGGCCCATGCCCCCGGCCCGGAATCGTCCATCACTACGTGATTACCGCGTATGCCCTTGACGAGCGATTGACCCTGCCATCGCAACCTAGCTTCCAACCAAAGGCGGAAACTTTGTTTAATGCGATGCTGGGCCACGTGCTTGGGAGCGCGAGTATCACGGGCCTGTACTCGACGTAGGCGAACGCCTGGAAATCAAGAGCGCCGTCGCCTTATGACGCCGGCGCTCGCGCCTAGATTAACAGTCAGAGGCTCCATTGTGATCCCAGCGCGTGTGCCCATGGGGCTCGCGTAGTCCCAGGTGCACGGCGTTCTCGAAAGGGTCAGCCTAATCGCCAAAGTATAGACAGGAGTTGGATGCGGTTTTCAATGCGCCGTGGCCGTCTTTGCCGCACGACTGGGCCTGTGTAACGTCAGCAGCGGAGACTCGCCGATCTTCTCTTTGGCCTAAGATTTGGCGTCAAGCTCAAACGATAAAATCAAGAAAAAAACCCGCAACGCTTTACGCGCTGCGGGTTTGAGTGGCGACGCTGATCGGGCTCGAACCGTCGACCTCCTGCGTGACAGTTAGTTCAGCGCCCTCACTCCTCGGGGTCTTGAGCGTGGAAAGCGTCCGCCAACGTCCGCGTTCGTCCAAGGTTGTCCACGTTATTGGCCAACCATTGGCAAACCAGCCCGAACAAGAAAACCAAGTCCGTGCGTGAGCCGAAGATACTCTCTCTCACTGCCTCACTGCAACGCTCGAGGCTAAGAGTGACGCACGTTTTCCGGAAGCGGCGCATCTGCACGATGCTCGAACTTGGATGGAGTTCAATGGCTTAGTTAGTCCATGCGTTGGAGCGAGCCCGAAACGTCGGTGAAACCGCAGTGCACGCACTCCCCGGATTCGCTGAACTCTGGCTCGGGTAAGTAGTATAGATCTACGTCTAAGCTGGCTCCGAGCTCCGCTAGCTTCCTAACAGTAGCGCTCTCCAGCTGAATGGGAGGTGTCCGGCTGCCGTAGATCTTGATTGGAATCGTAAGCCCCGCCATAAATTGGCTCAGAATACGCGTTGCTTTGGGCCAATCTTGAGACAGGCGCTCCAGAATCGATGATGCGTGTTCATCTGGTGTTGCGGTTCGGTCTATCTCGGACTCCAGCGCCCAACGATTCACGGTTGCAATCCGGTTGCGCAGTCCGAAGGGCTGGCCGACGCGCCACACCTCCGTCGGTGATAGTCCGAGCTCGGCAGTCAAGCGCTCGGGGTCTAGGTTCGGATAACCCTGCCCGTCCGTCACCCAGAGCCACGCGTATATCTCCCACGGCTTGGCCATTGTCATATCTCACTTCGCTAAGTCGTTTAAGTTAACTCCAGTTGGTTCGCCTGGCCCAGACCCGTCTTTGGGTTTGACGTATGTCTCGCCGGTGCGGTCCTTAAGTAAATCGAGCTGTCCTGTCCTGTCCTGTCGCTTCCTGACACGTCTTTCTTGAGTCGTTCTGGGTTAATGCCCGCCTTCTTCATGCCTTTGATGTCACCGATTGTCTTGAGCCGGGTTCGTTCCATTTTCCCTCAGCCCGGCAGCTCGCTCATCCTGCTCAAAATGAGAATGCTCGTTTGCATTAGCTTCAACTGGAGTGAAGACCGCTACAGTGGCAAATCCGACCGGCGTTGCCCTGCTTATCCCCGCGGCGGCAAACCTTGCGGCAGTCACCGCAGCAGTGGTTATCGCCGCTCCAACCGCAGCGAGCGTTTGGCCGAGGTTCGAAAAAGCGGGGAGCCTGAGAGCGTCGCCTACCCCTTCGTACCCGGTTGGGTCGCTGTACGTAATTGGATTGTTTCTGTCGTACATGTAATTGAGTTGTGAACCTGGGTCGTGAACCTCACCAGAGTACGCACCATCGATGCAGCGCGAAGCGGCCGTCAAGCTCGACGAGATATTCTCGCGAGCATAGCCTTCTGGCGTGGCGATTGGCCAACCAATGGCCAACTAAGTGGATATTGCCCAGGGACCACACCAAAGCGGAAAACCCGCAAAGCATTGTGCGATGCGGGTTTTCAAGTGGCGACGCTGATCGGGCTCGAACCGACGACCTCCTGCGTGACAGACATTTCCACCAGATATACGCGGCAGTGCGCATATGTGCGCCAGCGTGCGCCGACGTAGCATTCATGAGGGGCTGCCCGGATTTCTTCGTGTGTCAGGTGTGCGCCTACGTGCGCCGACGGGGCCGTGATTTGGTGTCAAATTTGGTGTCAGAAAAATCGCGTATGCAGCGATCCCTGCAACTACGTCGAAGATTCTTTGAGGGCGTGACACTTAAGGTCGACGACTCACCGATCAGTGAGCTCAACACTCGGTTAGGCCAATAAACAGCCAACGTCGCGCAAGCGGAGTATAGTACAGCGCCATCTAGGTCTTGCCTAAAGAAGTGATGAAGTCCCAGAGAGCCCGTTGTGAAAATATTGGTTTTCGTTCTAGAGCTTTTCGTTATCGCCGCTATCTTAGTCGGCTGCTCGAGGGCTGAGCGCCCAGCCCTCCAGCCATCAACAGACACAACGCTATCAGACGTCGTAGCCCAAGCCCATGCGACGCATAGCGTCTATTTTGCCATTTCAAGAAATGGCCAACTGGTCGCTCACTTTGGTGATTCGGCGTCCAACGGAATTGCCTCGATGACTAAGTCTATGTGCGGTATTGGTTTAGAAATACTCCGTGATTCAGGCAAAATCTCTTCATTCGATGCCCCGCTACGTCAATTCTTTCCGGAATGGGCAAACGATTTGCGGGGATCAATTACAATACGCGAAGTTATGGATCAAACGTCTGGGTTAGACCCGCACGAGTCGGAATACCTGTACGGAGACCTCGTGAAGCAAGCGCTAGAGTTGAAGCTTGTCAAGAAGCCTGGGACCACATGGGCCTACAACAACGTCGCGACTAATCTGCTGTCCGGCGTGATTCAGAAAGCTTCAGGCAAGACTCCCAAGGTGTTGCTGCAGCAAAATGTTTTCGATCCACTCGGAATTCGCGATTTCTTTTGGGCGATTGACAAGGACGGAAATAGCCCATGTGCTGCGGGATTGCTCATGGGCGGGCCTGATCTGCTCAAGATAGGGCAAGCGCTCATAGGCGAACGCGCCCCTCCACGCAGTCTAAACGTTGCCCACCTCCTCGCGAGTATCCGCGACGAGCACGTGCCTGGTCGACCTGATTATGGACTGTTGTGGTGGAAGGGGCACGCTACGCAGTTCGTCATGCTGGACGACGCGACGATTGAAGCATGGTCGCGCGGTGGCGTGTCCCAAGAGATTGTGCATCGCTTGCTTTCACTGAAAGGCAAGCGTTTCGATCACGGTTATGTCGCAGCCGTCGAAAAGCGTCTGGGAACCAAAGGGGCGGATGCGTTCTGGGACTATCTGGATAAGCAAGACTTGCCGTTTGGCTCCATTGTCGGCCGTGGACCTGTGGTGTGGATCGGCGCGCTCGGCGCGGGAGGGCAGTACTTACTTATTTTCCCTCGACAGCGGGCCGTTGTCATACGACAAAGCGATCCGAGCTCGATATCGGATTTCTTTCCCGAATTACCGAGGCTCGCGCAAACTTATCTTGTGCAGTGACCTACTAGGACGGCTGCGAACTTTGTCGATCCGCAATTACGCGTCGCAAAGCCTGCGCAGCATTAGTTTCCAAGTCGGTGCGGCGCGCGACGACTTTGCCGCTGAGGCGGAGTCCGCCTAACAGCATTATGCGCACGCCTTCTGGTTGCATGTGGTGCACGCGCCGAAATTCTGCAGGGTAGCGTGCCGCCTTCGCGCGAGTCGTGCCCCTGTCCGGCTTGGAAGCGCGCCAAGCCAGCGGAGACCAAGCTAGCCCAGCTCCCTCCGCGGTCGCGGGCGGATGCCTAAGACCGTTCGTCGAACGTCGCACCATGCCGTACTATTGCAAGCACTGCGTTACAGGAATCGGGAAGACGCGGGAGCTCAAACAATTCCCTCAATTCGAAGACGGCGAACGGGTCGTATACTTTCACTGCACGTATTGCGACGCGCCGGACACTAAGAACGTGGCCGACGTGACCCACGATGAGCCGACGAGATCGAAGAAGCGACACGTTAAGCGGTCGCGGGGCGTCGGCACGCGCACCCGCAAACGGGGCTGAGGTCACGCGGCGATGTCAGACACGGAGATTAGCGTCTTCGGCACACTCGGCGGCGTCGTGCTTGGTGCGGTGCTCGGATTCGCGGGCACTTGGTACCTGCAGAACCAAGAGACACAGCAGCTCGCCGAGGGAATCCGTCTTCAGCTCGGCGCCGCCCTCTATACAGTCGGGATTCGGATGCTGATCTCCGCGAAACACGGCGCGCAACCTCTCACGGGCGACGACTGGCAGGCGGCGCGCCTGCATGAGATAGCCTTCGCGCCGGAGACCGCATCCGCACTTAAGCCGGGTCAGCTGCTCGGTGTGCTCAGTGCCGCCCGAGCGGTGCAGCTGAGCGAGGCGTCGATTCGCTACTCGACGGAACAGCTGCGCGGCGCTAGTGTCGTGAATCTCAATGACATACAGGAGCGCATCCGTAAAGCAGCGTCGAGTGCGCTCGAGAGCGTGAATTTCGCCCGCAAGATACTTGGACTGTCCGACGTGACACCCGCCGAGGACCCCGTCAGAGGGGCGCGACTCGCCTCCGCAGGTGAAGAGGTCGCCCCCTAGCACCCGGCGTCAGGCGGGATTAGGTCACTAATGGTCACTACGCCGCACTCACTCGCATAAGAAAACGCCCGCAAACCTTTTTGTCTACGGGCGTTTGACTGGCGACGCTGATCGGGCTCGAACCGACGACCTCCTGCGTGACAGACATTTCCACTCGCTATGCGCGGTCGTGCGCGGATGTGCGCCAGGACGCGCAGACGTAGCATTCATGAGGGGATACCCGATCTTCTTGTGTGTCACATGTGCGCCAGCGTGCGCCGTCGTGGCGGTCATTTGGTGTCAAATTTGGTGTCAAATTGATTAGGGCTGTTGCTCCCTTTGCGAGGCTTCCCTCGGTCATCTACGGAGCAGCGTGGCGAGTTTCTCGGCCGCCTCGCGTTGCATTGTCGGCGTGACGTGGCTGTATGTGTCAAGCGTGATCTTTATGCTGGCGTGACCGAGGCGCTCTGAAACAATCTTGGGATTCACGTTCGCGCCGAGCATCAGCGTCGCGGCGGTGTGACGCAGGTCGTGGAAGCGAATCTTCGGCAGGCCGGCGGCTTTGAGAAGCGGATGCAGTTGGTGACGCAGCAGATGATCCTTCTCGAGCGGATTGCCGGCTCCGTCAGAAAAGACGAAGGGCACTGATGGATAGCTTTGCCGGTGTTCGCGAAGAACTCGAACATCGTGATCGGTGAGCTCTATCTGACGTCGGCCGCCACCGGTTTTTGGTGCCGCTCTCCGTAGCTTGCCGTCATCTCCCTTCGAGAGCGTGTGCTGGATGTGAATCTTGCGGTCATCCAAATCGACATCACTCCAATGCAAGGCTAGCAGTTCACCCTGTCGGGCTCCGGTCGAGAGGGCCAGATGAAACAGAGCGTACAGCCTGTGGGATCGAGCGACATCAAGTAGGCGTCTTGCAGCGCGTGGATAGCGCCCGTCACGGCGGCCGATCAAACGTACCAGAGGGAGGAAGGCGCGCTGCCTGAACTCCTGATTCTTGCATCGAAGCGTCGCCTCTTGCTCTTCCCGGCGAGCCACCCAGCTTGGGTCGGCGCTAAGCCGAGCCATGACTTCCTCTGCTGTTGCCGGTTTTCGTTTCCTATTCATGATATAAACCGGAAACTAATCGCGCCCTCCTCGATCGCCTGCTGAAGCGAGAGCTGGCCTCGGATAATCGAACAACCTGCTAAGCGGTGATTCCGCTTCCCCGACAGCGAAGCAAGGCCCTCGGAAAGGAGCGAATCATGCCTCGTCGATCGCGGCGCAATCACTCAAGCGCCTTCAAAGCCAAAGTGGCGATCGCTGCGCTTAAGGACATCAGACCGTCGCTGAGTTGGCCAAGCAGTTCGATGTCCACCTCAACTGCGTCACGCAATGGAAGGGCAGCCGCTCGAACGCGCGGGCGAGCTCTTCGATGGCGCTAAGCTTGTCAACGGCGGCCCCAACCTCAAGTAGCTGGAAGCCCAAATCGGAAGGCAAGCGCTGGAGACTGCCCAGCGTGGAGGCCTAACCCGCGGAGTTATCACATAGCAAGGGTTGGTTTACTGTTCAAGAAAGCGAGGCCACTTCTGTTTGTTTCTTGATCTGGTGCATCTCGTTGAGATTGCCGATGCCGACAGGCCGGAGCATCCAACCATGCTGACGCGACGCAGACTTGTTGGGCCGCTCAAAGCAGCGGCTACCGGATGCTTTGATTCGCCTTCGTCAGCAGCAGCATTATCGGGGGAATCCATGTGCGACACTGCCACACTTTTTCCTCGACGAAGTTGCAATCATCGCACCCTTCGTTCGAATGGCATGACGCCGAGTGACCGCATTGCCGGCATTTCGGCTCGCTCCCGCATTGGTTGGACACATCGCGGATTTCCCGTGGCGTTACATGAACCCGGGGCCACACTCGGTGGAACGTCCGGTGCTACATCATAAGCGTGCGAGTGCCTATTCAATCGGCGCTTTCTCCTTAGAAGACTTCTTTAGCAACCCAAGGTGTTGTTGCGTCTCGAATTCCCACGTCTTGAGCTGATTGATCGCTGCTGCTGGGTCAGATTCGAGCATGCCCTTCAACCTATCGGCCTCAATCGCAAGATCTCGTTGCCAGCCGATCGACAAATCGAGCTGTTCGAGTAAGTGCTCAAGAGCCGCTCGCCCCTTGGCCACACGCCCGGACCGGATAAGAGCGTAGGCGATCGCCTGGTTCTCACGCGGAGTATCAAAATAGTCGGCCCTAACTACCTTAACAAATTCCCACAAGGTCCGGGTGGAGGAGAGGAATGGCATTGCTTGTGCCTTCAATGCTGGTCCCAATTCTTCCACTGGATCGGGAACGGCTTTCCATCTATCTGGTTGGATCCGATGACCGAAGTTGAGCCATAAGTG
>Ga0209656_10002576_pt1 | contig 11737 bp, 10 predicted proteins | sample BogFormECP12_OM2_FD_188239 | JGI IMG/M metagenome (GOLD analysis project Ga0209656, IMG submission 188239) | Bog forest soil microbial communities from Calvert Island, British Columbia, Canada - ECP12_OM2 (SPAdes) (version 2) | ecosystem: Environmental > Aquatic > Freshwater > Wetlands > Bog ... | reverse complement strand
GTCACCGAGGCGGGAATGCCGAGCACGATCCAGTGCCAGAAACCCGAACCGGTCGGCGCGTCCGGGTCGAAGCAGGTGACCGCGAAGCTCTTGGTCTCAGCCGGGAAACCGGACCAGCGCAGCGACGGGGAGATGTTCTCGCCGGTCATGCCGAACCCGTCAAAGACCTGGTTCTGCGACATCATCTGGTCATCGGCGACGTCGTCGCTGCGCAGGTCGAACGACGGGACGTCAGGGTGGAAGTCGTAGGGAAGCGGCGCACGGTCAGTCATGGCTTTAACCTCCTCGTCGAGGCGGGATGGTTCCTCGTTTGGACTGGTCCAACGTTATCGGTAAGCCCGGCGGCCGGCCCGCCGGGCTAGCACCGCCGGGCTAACACCGCCGGGCCAGCACCCGCCTGGTCACGTTTGGGACGATAGGCAGCATGTAACCGCCAGAGTTCTCCTACGGTGGTTGTTGTGACGCAGCGGCGGGGACGCACGATCTCCGGGCGAGCGCGTCGCCGGGGCACCCGGCGGTTCCTCGGCCAGATGCGTCGCCGAGCCGCGCACGGCATCCTCGGCCGGATCAGCCTGGGCACGGCGGGCCACTCGCCGCGGCTGCGGCGTTGGGCGCTGGCCGTGGTCCTGCTCGGCGTGGCTCTGCTGCCTTACCCGACACGAGGTGCGGTCGGCGCGCCGCCCGCGGTCGCCTGCCGGGTCGGCTGCCGCCCCGGGTCCCTGCCCAGCATGGTCAGATGGACGACCCCACTGCCTGGCTCGTGGGACGTGGCCTCCGGGCTGACCGGCACGGTGCCAGCTTCGGGCCTGGCCTACGCGTCCGTCGGCGACGGTGTCGCCGCCGTCGGCGTCGGGCTGACCGTGTACGGGTACTCCTCGAAGACCGGCAAGCTGGAGTGGCAGAATACGCTGACCGGCTTCCCGGCCGGTGCCGCCATCGTGTCCGTGCGTACCTGGCCGGGCGAGGTCACCGCGGGCGTCTCCTACCGGTCCCCCGGTCGCGTCGGCGCTCCTGAGCGTACCGAGGTGGTCATCTCCAATCCGGCGGGCGTCCAGACGGGCCGGTACCCGGCGGCCGCGTTCGGCGGGGCGGCGGGGGGCAGCCCGAAATACACCGTCGTCGTCGGTGCCACCGCGGTGACGAGCTACGACAACGCGACGGGGCACATCCGCTGGCAGCGGCCCGCCGGCCAGGTCGCGCAGGCGTGGCGCACCGACGGCAACTGGCTCTACGTGGCCGAATCAGCCGGCGGGTTCGTGGGCTCGGCCCCGGTGACCGCGCTGCGCCGGATCGACCTGACGACGGGGGCTGAGCTTGTCGTCCGGCCGCTCGAGGGCCTTTCCTTCGACGGCACGCTCAGCACCGCCTTCGACGGCGTCGTGCTGTTCTCCTCGGCGGCCGGGGTGACCGCGTACAGCGGCACCGGCGGAGCCTGGCTGTGGTCTATTCACGGGGCCGTGCCGGAAAGCACCGACCACCGTCCGCACCGGATCTACCTCACCGAGGGATCCAACCTGGTCGGCGTCGACCCGCTAACCGGCCGGGTCACGGTGACCGCCTCAGGCTCCGCGGTCAACGGATCGGCCGGAGTGTACGTGGTCAGGGGCGGCGTGGCCCTCGGTCTCGACCAGGGCGGCAACGGAGACGCCTGGGGTTACGACCTCGCGGTGCAGCGGGTCACGCTGGCCGCGGCCGGGTTGCCCTGGCCGCACTATTTCGTCGACCTCAGCGACGTCGGCGGCAGCGCCGACCCGGCCAGCGGCCTGGTGATCATCGCGGCCTGCCCGCAGCTGGCACCGAGTTCGCCGACCCAGCCGAGCGCATCCGCGCCGTCTGGGTTCGTTCCGGCGCCGACCGCCTCGCCGTCCACCCCTACTGGGGCGGCCTCGTCGTCGCCGGCCACATCCGGGTCGCCCAGCGTGTCAGGGTCGCCCAGCGTGTCAGGGTCGCCCAGCGTGTCAGGGTCGCCCAGCGTGTCAGGGTCGCCCAGCGTGTCAGGAACGTCGGGATCGGCTGGTTCCACGCCGAGCCCCGGCGCCAGCCCCTCGGCCCCGGCCGGGGTGGCCCAGGGCTGCCTGCACCCCGAGCTGGTCGCCCTCAACGTGTAGCACCTACTTGTAGCACATTTGCCGGTAAGCCCATGATGGCCTGGGGCAACGCGGTGCGGCTTCGAGCGGATGGATGCGGCTAGGCCGGGTAGTCTTCCTCGCGATGAACAGGATCGAGAGGGTCACTCGGGCCGCGGACGCACTGCAGCAGCAGCATGCTTGGCTGGCCTTCCCGGTCGCGGTGTGGAAGAAGTTCGGCGACGACCAGGCCGGTAACCTTGCCGCGCTGATCGCGTACTCGGGCCTGGTGGCAATCTTCCCGCTGCTGCTTGTCCTGGTGACCGTGCTGGACATCGTGCTCAAGGACAATCCCGGGCTGAAGCAAACGGTGCTGGACGCGGTCGACCAGTACCCGGCGATCAGCCTGATCGAGGGGCACGTCGATCGGCTGAACCAGGCCGGGATCGCGCTCCTGGTCGGCCTGGTGGGGACGTTCATCGGGACGCTGGGGGTAGCGAACTCGCTACAAAACGCCCTCAACTCGGCGTGGGAGATTCCCTTCGTCCGCCGCCCCGTGTTCCCGTGGTCGTGGCTGCGCAGTATCACCTTGATCGTCGTCGTCGGCACGGGCTTCATCGCCACCACGATCCTGTCCGGGCTCGCGGCCGGCGCTGGCCGCGTCCTTCCCGGCGCCGGCGCGTCCGTGCTGGCCCTCGCGGTGTCGCTGGTGCTGAACTTCGGGCTGTTCTGGCTGGCCTTCCGGCTCGCCACCGCGAAGGACATCACCTGGCGGCAGCTCTGGCTCGGCGCGGCCATCAGCGCCGTCGTCTGGCAGATACTGCAGGCATTCGGCGGCTACTTCTTGTCCCATCAGATTGCCCACGCCTCACCGCTGTACGGCACGTTCGCCGTCGTGCTGGGGCTGATCGCCTGGCTCTACCTGCAGGCACAGCTCACCTTGTACGCCGTCGAGATCAACGTGGTGCGGGCCTACCGGCTGTGGCCGCGGAGCCTGGCACCACCGCCGTATACGGAACAAGACCGCCATGCGTTCCGGCTATACGTAGACAAGCGTGGCAACCAACTGGACATCGCGGGGGCCGGAGGTGAGGACGATCGCGAGAAGACGCCAGGCTGACCCGGACGCACCGCACGTGGTCATCTGCGGTGCGGGATTCGGCGGCCTGTCCGCCATTTCCCGGCTCACCCGCTCAGGGCTGCGGGTGACCCTGGTGGACGGCCACCTGTACAGCACCTTCCAGCCGCTGCTCTACCAGGTGGCCACCGCCGGGCTGAACCCCGGCGACGTCGCCTACCCGGCGGGTGGCTTCGTGCGGCGGTACGGGGCGATCTACCGGCGTGGGGAACTGGCCGCGATCGACTCGGCGTCCCGCCGGATCAAGCTCACCAACGGCCGCGATCTCGACTACGACTACCTCATCATCGGCACCGGCGTGTCGGCCGCGTTCTACGGCATCAAGGGGGCGGCCGAGAACACGTTCGGCCTTTACACCCGGACCGACGCCATCGTGCTCCGCGACCATCTCATGGCGGGCTTCGACCGGCTGAGCGTGGACACCGGCGATCTCTCCGTCACCGTGGTCGGCGGCGGGGCCACCGGCGTGGAGCTGGCCGGCACGCTGGCCGAACTGCGCGGCACCGTGCTCGGCGCCACCTTCCCCGACGTCGACGCGTCCCGAGTGCACGTCCGGCTGGTCGAGATGGCGCCGTCGCTGCTCGGGCCGTTCCACGAGAAACTGCGCGATTACGCCAAGGCCCAACTGCTGGCCCGCGATGTCGACGTGCGGCTGAACACCAAGATCAGCGAGGTCACCGCGAACCAGGTGCGGCTGGCCGACGGCGAGAACCTGCCGAGCGACATCACCGTGTGGGCGGCCGGCGTGGCGGCCGCCCCGGCCGTGGCGGGCTGGGGGCTGCCCCAGGGAAAGAACGGCCGCATCGTGGTCGGGCCCGACCTGCGGGTGCAGGGCCAGGACAGGATCTTCGCCGTGGGGGACATCGCGGTGAACCCGGACGATCCCACGCCGCAGCTCGCCCAGCCCGCCATCCAGATGGGGCGGCACGCCGCGGCGCAGATCGTCAAGCTGGAGAGCAAGGCGGAAGACGATAGGGTCACCGAACCGTTCAAGTACCACGACAAGGGCACCATGGCTACGATCGGGCGCAGGTCCGCCGTCGTCCAGCTGGCCGGAGGGCTGCGGCTGCGCGGGACGCTCGCCTGGCTCGCGTGGTTCGCCCTGCATCTGGTCTACCTGCTCGGCGGGCGCAACCGCGTGTCCACGCTGATTAACCTGACGTACCGGTACCTCTCCTGGGGCCACGGCGGTGCCGTGATCGTCGGAGATGAGCCCAGCAGCACGGAACCCAGCAGCACGGAACCCAGCAGCACGGAACCCAGCAGCACGGAACCCAGCAGCACGGAGACCAGCCGCCGCGAACTGAGCAACACGGAGCCTGGCAGCCCGCATTAGGTCATCGTCGCCCCCGCAGTAGGCTGTTTCGCGATGAACTCCCCCCGCGTGCGCGGCGCGCTGTCGGCCGTGGCCTTGCTCGGCGCCCTCGGCGGGCTTACTGCTGGCATTTTGGGGCTGGCCGGATGCAGTACCGGTACGCCGGCGGCCTCGCAGCCGGCGAGCTCGCCGTCCGCGGGGCCGGGCTCCGCCGCGATGGATAACCCCAACCTGGACCTCGGCAGTTCACTCGGCGACACGGCGGCACCGGATTTCCGGCTGCAGAACCAGTTCGGCCAGCCGATGTCGCTGAGCCAGTTCCGCGGCAAGGTCGTCATGCTGGCGTTCGAGGATTCCCAGTGCACCACGGTCTGCCCGTTGACCACGCAGAGCATGCTGGAGGCGAAGCAGCTGCTCGGTGCCGCGGGGGACAAGGTGCAACTGCTCGGTATAGACGCGAACCCCGATGCCACCAGCGTCGCGGACGTGCTCTCCTACTCGCGGGCGCACGGCATGGTCAACCAGTGGGATTTCCTGACCGGGTCGGTAGCTCAGCTGAAGGCGACCTGGGGCCTCTACCACATCGCCGTCCAGATCCAGCAGGGGCAGATCGACCACACCCCCGCCCTGTTCGTGATCGACCAGCAGGGCCGGGAGCGCAAGCTTTACCTGACGCAGATGGCTTACTCCAGCGTCGGGCAATCCGCGCAGGTGCTCGCAGATGAACTCGCGAGCCTGCTGCCCGGTCACCCCAAGGTCGCCAGCCAGCAGTCGCTCGCGTCGGTCGCTGTGCAGGGCCCCACCGACCGCCTGACGCTGCCGTCCGCCGCGACCCCGAGCGGCACCGTCGCCGTGGGGCCGGGGCAGCCGCACCTGGTCATGTTCTTCGCCACCTGGCTGTCCGAGGTCTCGGATCTGAAGTCTGAACTCGTCAGCGGTAACGCCTACATGGCGGCGGCCCGCCGGGATGGCCTGCCGCAGTTGGTGGCGGTGGACGAGACGGTGGTCGAGCCCTCGGCCCAGACGGTCCGCTCCTACCTGCGGAACCTGGGCACCTCGCTGGACTACCCGGTCGCCCTGGACACCACGGGGCGCGTAGCCGACGGCTACGGGGTCCAGGACCAGCCCTGGTTCGTCCTGGTCTCCGCCTCAGGCAAGATCACTTGGTCGCACGACGGCTGGCTCCCGCTGTCGGCCCTCGAATCAGCCGCCAAGCGCGCGGCCAGCTCCAAAGGCTAGAGCCCGGCCGGCCGATAGCCCAAGGCGCCACACGTGACGCTGGGCGCGGGCTGAAGTCCCGCCACTCACAAGCTGAGCCGACCTGCTCAGATCGTGATCCACCCGGTCAGCACGTCGGTGCCGTCCGCCGAGCGGCAGCGCAACCGGAACGGGCTGTCCGGGATGGGATCGACCGCGAAGCAGCCGATCTCGTCCACCTCGGTCGTGCTGATCTGGCCCGTCCTGGTGTGGATCTCGAGCGTGCCAGCCCGCGGCGGGATGATCTGGCCAAGCAGCGAGTTCTCGGTGACCTCGAGCTCCAGGCTGAGATGGGCCGAGGTGAAGGTGAGGGCCCGGATCGAGGCCCTCTCCGACCGCATCACCGCGGCCTCGCGCTTGTCCTCGTTGGAGTCGTAGGTGAGCTGCGCCAGCTCGGCGTCGATATTGTGCCAGGCAAAGGCGTTCTTGCCCGTCTCGACGAACCAGGAGGGGACGGCTTCGCTCGCCTTTATCGCCTCACCCAGGGCTACCAGGAGCCGCTCATCGTCCCAGTCGTTACGCACCTGGCTCGCCTCCCCGGGCGTCGATCTTTGCTTCACCCTCACCGAGGCCGGCGAAGGCGCTCGACCGGCGCAGCCGATCCAGGCAACGGGCCCGCTGCGGGCCGATGCTTCCGACCGGGATGCCGAGCTCCACGTGGATTTCCGCGTAGGAATGCGGCGGGTCGCTGAGCAGCATCGAGAGCAATTGCTGGCAGCGGGGCGGCAGCTCGGCGAAGGCCGCCCGCAGGGCCGCGTTCCGCTCCGCCATGAGAATCTCCTCATCGATCGCCGTGTCGTCCACGAACAGCACCGAATCGTCCAGCCCTGTACCCAGCCGTTCGGATTTATTCGCCGCGGTCACGACGCGCAGGCATTCTCGTGCGGTGGTCGTCGCCAGCCACCCGGGCAACGCGGCCGGCTCGCGGAGCTTGCCGAGCTGTTCCACCAGCAAGAGCCAGACATTTTGCCCCACGTCCTCGATGTCATGATTGCTTAGCCGGTACCGGATGCAGATTGTATACACCAGTGGCGCATAGCGGTCGACAAGCTCGTACCACGCGTCCTGGTCGCCCCCGGATGCTCGGGTAACCAGCGCGACGACTTGTGGGTCGTCACGCATGGTCGGTCCTGGCCAGCTTGTTCTCCGCCATGATCAACACCTCGGTCGGTGGTAATCATCTGTTTCTAACTCAGAGAGCGGCTTAGCGCATCTGATACATTTGTCAAGTCATTTTTTTTCCGGCACCCTGGATGGGTCACGGAAAATTATCCCGCAGTAACCATGTCTAGCAGGATTTCGCTCGCATCCAGGTGCCGGGGGACCCGGCCGATGACGCGGGCCGGCAGATACTGCGGGCCGCCCGGCCAGCCGTGCCCGCCGCCCTCGATCCGGTAGAGCACCACCGGCGGGCAGCCTGCCTCGCCGCGTCCCACCAACTTATTATCGCGATGCGCCGCCGCTCCCGTCACGTCCGTAGCATGGCTATGTGACCGAACGCGACTGGTACAGGTGGCACCACGACTACGACGAGCCCGGCACCGCACTCGCCCGGCGCCTGGCAGCGGTCCAGGACCAGATCGGGACGGCGCTGGACGCGGCGCCGCCGGGCCCGCTGCACGCGATCAGCCTGTGCGCGGGCCAGGGGCGTGACCTGATCGGCGCCCTGGCCGGCCATCCCCGCCGCGACGACGTGTCGGCCCGGCTGGTCGAACTCGATCCGCGCAACGCCGACGCGGCGCGTGCCGCGGCCGAGGCCGCGGGGCTGCCGCGGGTCGAGGTGGTGACCGGCGACGCGGCGCTGACCGATCAGTACGCCGGGATGGTGCCGGCCTACCTGGTGCTGGTCTGCGGGGTGTTCGGCAACATGACCGACGACGACGTGCGGCGCACGATCGGCTACTGCACCCAGCTGTGCGCGCACGGCGGCACGGTGGTGTGGACCCGCGGCCGGTGGGAGCCGGACCTGGTGCCGCAGATCTGCGACTGGTTCGCCGGCTGCGACTTCGAGCTGCTTTGGGTGTCTGACCCGGCGCAGGGCTGGGGAGCGGGCGCGCACCGCTTCGCCGCGGCCCCCGCCTCGTTGGAGCGCGGGGCCCGCATGTTCAGCTTCTCCGGCCATCATCCGCGCACCGGTCCCGATCGCGACCGGTCTTTAAGAGACCTTGATCCCGAACGGACCGGCCTGCCCGCCCCGGCGACGGCTAGACCGGCTCGGCAGGCCCGTCCGCCCGCCCGGTTCCCTACGGCTTTTCCGCGATCCACGCGGCGATCTGGGTCCGCGAGTTGAAGCCCAGCTTGGCCATGATGTTGGCCACGTGCCTGGCCGCGGTGGTCGGGCTGATGGAGAGCTCGCCCGCGATGGCCTTGTTGCTGCGGCCGCTGGCCACCAGGGTGGCGATCTGGTGTTCACGGTGGGTCAGTGAGCTCGGCGGCGCCGAAGCCACCTGGTAGCTGTCCATCACGGTCAGCGCCGGGTTCTCGTCGTCCCGAGCCGCCGCGGGCGTCGGCAGGTCCAGGGCCAGCGCGACCGCGGCCTCGCTGGTCAGGGCCCGGCCGCTGGCCCAAAGCCGGGCGACGGCGGGGTCGCCGAGCAGGCGGCGGGCCGGAGCCAGGTAGCCTTCCGTGCGCGCGCCGGGCAGCGGCGGCAAGCCCGCCGTCTCCCGCAGCGCGGCGGCCGCCGCGGCCAGTTGCACGGCCAGCTCGGGCCGGCTTTCCTGCCCGGCCAGGGCCGCGAAGGCCTCGAGCCCGCGGGCCACGCTGATGCGCGCGCCGGTGGCGTGGCTGAGCCGCAGGCTCCTGGTCAGGTGCCGCCTGGCCTGCTCGGTCGCGCCGAGGTCCATGGCCACCCGCCCCAGCCCGGCCAGGCAGCGCGCGACCTCCGGCCGGGCGCCGATCTCCCGCAGGATGGCCAGCGCCTCTACGTACCACCCGTGCGCCTCGCCCGGGTGATTACGGAACCTGGCCAAGTCCCCGAGGCCAAGCAGGGCCCGGGCGGCTCCCCACTGCTGGTCGATCCGCCGCATCACGCTGAGCGAGGCGATGGCCAGCTGCTCGGCCTCGCGAAGCTTGCCTCGCCGGGCCGCGATGGCCCCCCGGGTGCCGAGCGCGTACCCCTCGTTCCAGCCGTCGCCGGCCGCCTGCGCGATCGACAGCGCCTCGTCCGCGCTGGCCTCCGCCTCGTCGGTCCGCCCGGTGTGCAGGGCGATCTCGCTGAGCAGGTTCAGCGCCACCGCCGTCCAGTACCCGTCGCCGGCCTCGCGGCACAGCTTCAGCCCGTCGGTGGCCAGCGACGAGGCGGCACCAGGATCGCTGGGCAGGGCGAGCTGCGCGCGCACCACCATGGCCGCGCCCTGGACCCACGCCGGGACGGCGGTCATGGCCAGGGCCAGCAGCGAGCGCAGCCATTCGCCGCCCTCGCCGAACGTGCCCCAGACGATCCAGCACGGGCTGACCGCGGTGCAGATCCGCAGCCCCGCTTCCGCGTCGCCCGCCTCGAGGCACCAGTTCAGCACCCGGGTCACGTTGCCCGCGTCCACGTCGTAGCGGCGGAAGACGTCTACGCGGGTGGCCCAGGGGGCCGGGACGCGGGCCATCCCCACCGCTACGTTGTGCTCGGCGGTCCGCAGCGTGTAGTCGCGGAGCCTGAGCCGGACCGCCGCCGACTCCCCGGCCTGGGCCAGGCGCATCTCCGCGTATCCCCTGATGGTGTCGAGCATCCGGTACCGCGCCTCGCCGAGCACTTCCGGGTCGAGTACGACCAGCGACTTGTCCACCAGCGCGGCGGTCAGGCCGAGCACCTCGGCGGCCGGGATGTCCTCGTCGGAGCAGACCTGCTCGGCCATCTCCAGTGACCAGCCAGTGAACACCGACAGCCGCCGGAACAGCGTCCGCTCCGGGGCGTTAAGCAGCTCGTAGCTCCATTCGATGGCGGCGCGCAGGGTGCGCTGGCGGGGCGCGGCCGAGCGGTCGCCCGCGGTCAGCAGCCCGAACCTGTCGTCCAGGCGGGCGCTGATCTGCTCCACCGACAGCGCCCGGACCCTAGCTGCGGCCAGCTCGATCGCCAGCGGCATGCCGTCGAGCGCGCGGCAGATGGCGGTGACGGCCGCGACGGTGTCCGGACCGACGGTGAACCCAGGGCGGGAGGCCGCGGCCCGGTCGGCGAATAGCCGGACAGCCTCGTAGCGGTCCGGGTCTGCGCTGACCGCCGGGTCCGCGCCCGGCGGGGCCACCGTAAGCGGCGGTACCCGCCAGATCGTCTCGGCCGCGACCGACAGCGGTTCCCGGCTTGTGCTCAGCAGCCGCAGCCCCGGCGCGCTGGCCAGCAGATGCCGGCCGACTTGGGCGCACGCGTCGAGCAGGTGCTCGCAGTTGTCCAGGGCCAGTATCAGCTGCCGCGGCCGCAGCGCATCACCGAGCGTCTCGAGCAGCGGCCGCCCGGCCTCTTCGGTGATGCCGATGACCGCCGCTATCCGCGAGACCACCAGGTCGGCCTGCTGTAGGTCGGTCCGCTGCAGGTCAGCCAGCTCCACGAACCAGACCCCGTCGGGAAACTCCGCCGCGGCCAAGGCCAGGAACCGCAGTGCGAGCCGGGTCTTGCCGATCCCTCCGGGGCCGCACAGGGTCAGCGCGCGCGTTCGGTGCAGCATCTGGCGGAGCTCAGCGAGCTCCCGCTCCCGGCCGATGAAGCTATTCGGTTCCTCGGGCAGATGTGCCTGGATCTCGTCCACGTCATTATTCCCTCGGGGCACAGCGATCACCCTCAGCGTAAACCTGAAGGGCGATTCCCGCGGGAAACGAGCTTAAGTCACGCAAAGTTAGGCCCCGGAAACCGAGCGAATTCACGGGGCCTAAAGAATCGGCGAGGCGGGCTGTCCTCCCCACCAGAAGCGCTCTTAGCAGCAACAATATGATGCGCACTGGTACAGCCCAAGCCTCGCCGACGCTCAAGGTATTCGGTCGGCGTGACACTCCGCATCGTTCGGATTATGTAGGTCGTTATGTATTTGTCCGCACGTGCGGCTAACGACAGGTCCGAGCCGCGCCATCACCGGCGTGAGTCCACAACTCCTACATGCCAAGTATCGGCAGCAAGTCCCGGAGGTCCGTGATCGTGTAGTCGGGCACGCAATCCCGGTAGGCCTTCTTGCCCTGGTCGGAATCGAACATCACGGTGGTCAGGCCGGCCTCCCGCGCGCCGAAGATGTCGCGGTGCATGTCGTTGCCGACGTACATCGCTTTCCCGGCCGCCACGTTCATCCCGTCCAGCGCGGCCTGGAACAGGCGCCGGTCCGGCTTGCGGTATCCGTGGTCGCCGGAGACGACGATCGGGTCGAAGTAGCCGAGCAGGCCGACTCGGTGCAGTTCACCGCGCGCGTACGCGCTCTGCGCGTCGGTGACGAGCGCGAGCGGGTAGCGCTCGCGCAGGGCGTCGAGCACCTCGCGGGCATACGGGTACAGGCCCAGCCGGCGGCGCGAGATGCCGCGGTACATCTCGGCCAGGAACAGCGGCATCTGCTCGAGCTTGGCCGCGGGCAGGGCGCGGGTGAAGGCCGTCTGGTGCTCGGTGATGATGCGGTGCCAGATGCCCACGGCGTCGAACTCGGGATGTTCTTCCGGGCTGGCGTCCCGCTGCTCCGCCATGAACCGGAAGTAAAGGTCCCTGACCTGGTCCCGGCACAGGTCGATGCCCTGGTAGGTGAGGAAGTGCGCGGCGGCCCGGAAGATCTCCTCCATGCCGTCCTCGGTCAGGATCTTGACCAGGGTGCCGTTGGCGTCGAACGCGACCGCTCGGATATCCATGCTTGCATCTTGCCCGAACCCGTGGTCGTGGACCGTTACCCTCGCGTGGCGGCTGTCGGGCAACTAGTCCCGGTCCAGTCCGCGCCTCACCCAAACCGTGCCTGTCCCCGCCGGCCTGTCCCCGCCGTCGGCCTGTCCCCGCCGTCGGCCTGTCCCCGC
>Ga0209656_10002575_pt1 | contig 11745 bp, 7 predicted proteins | sample BogFormECP12_OM2_FD_188239 | JGI IMG/M metagenome (GOLD analysis project Ga0209656, IMG submission 188239) | Bog forest soil microbial communities from Calvert Island, British Columbia, Canada - ECP12_OM2 (SPAdes) (version 2) | ecosystem: Environmental > Aquatic > Freshwater > Wetlands > Bog ... | reverse complement strand
CATCCCCATTGTTGTCGACGGTCAGATCGTAGGCGGAGTCGGCGTGAGCGGAGCAGCCACTGCGGATCAGGATGAGAAGTTGGCGATCGCCGGTTCCAAGGCGTTCGAGACCAACGCAATGAGCGGGGACCCTGCGCCCGCAGTGTCCTATTGGGAGAAAAGCAAAGTCGAGGAAGCCTTCTCCAAGGGAGCGGTGCTGTTCGACGGAAGCGATGGCCGCAACTACATGGTCCACGCCAGCCGGCGGGAAAAACCTGGGCAGGCGGAAATCCATACGAAAGATGCGGACGTGATTTACGTGCTGCAGGGCAGCGCCACATTCATCACGGGCGGGGAAGCCATTGACGCCAAGACCACTGAACCGAATGAACTGCGAGGCAGCGGGATCAACGGTGGTGAAAGACGGAAGATCGCCAAGGGCGACGTCATCATCGTGCCCCACGGTGTGCCGCACCAGTTTCTGGAAGTCACTGATCCATTTCTCTACTTCGTTGTGAAGGTTCGTTAAGCGAGAGCGATATGACAAGCAGACGGCAAACATGGGGCTTTGCGGCGCTGCTGGCCACAGTTCTGTCCCTCGCGAATTTCAGGGCGGAAGGCCAAAGCATACAAGACCCTCCTTTCGGTCGCCCGGACGCATTGGTCGACCTGGCTTCCCGCGAAGGAGTGCAATTGGTAAACGGCCAGTGGCGCTACCACGACGTGAGGGTCGTGGACGCCGATTCGCGTGCGGTAGGTCCCGACCTAAAGCCGAGCGGTGCGCCGATCAGGACGTACGACTACAGCCCTCATGCGGGCCCCGCCGACTTTGATGATTCTCAATGGGAAGCCATCGATGCCACGACTCTTGACCAGCGTCGCTCGACAGCCAAGGTGTGCTTCAGCTGGTACCGCATCAACGTTACGATTCCTGAAAGGGTTGGGGAGTTCAGCACGGCAGGTTCGACCGTCGCTTTTGAAATCGTGATCGACGACTATGCGGAGGTCTGGGTTAACGGCAAACTTCCGCGAGTCTTGGGACAGCCAGGCGGACCCGTGATTAAAGGATTCAATGCTCCCAATCGCGTGATCCTCACGCGTAACGCCCAACCCGGCCAGCACATTCAGATTGCTGTGTTCGGCATCAACGGACCAATCTCATACAGTCCCGAGAATTTCATTTGGGTCAAATCGGCGACCCTGGACTTTTACAAGTCCCCCCAAGTTGCTATCAGCGATAGTCCGGCGCAAGTCATTAAGATGGACCCCACACTGGATGACATCGTTCCGGCCGGCGCAAAGATCGAGAAACTTGCAGGGGGGTTCTTGTTCACGGAGGGTCCTATCTGGGTGCCACGCTCGGAAGAATCCGACGGCTACCTTCTCTTCAGCGATCCCAACAATAACCTCATTTACCGTTGGACCCAAGATGGGCAGCTCTCGATCTTCATGACCAAGAGTGGCTATCGCGGCATGGACATTGGCGAATACAGTCAGCCGGGCTCGAACGGGCTCACGCTCGACAAGCAGGGACGGCTGACCATCAACCAGCACGGCAACCGTCGCGTGGTTCGCCTGGAGAAGAACGGTCAGCTTACGGTGCTGGCTGACCGCTATGAAGGAAAGCGGCTCAACAGCCCCAACGATCTCGTTTACAAGTCGGATGGAGCGTTGTATTTCACTGATCCTCCATTTGGACTACCCAAGTTTTTTGATGACCCACGGAAAGAGCTACCATATAGCGGAGTCTTTCGCGTATCTCCGGACGGGAAAACCATTCACTTGGTGACCAAGGAGCTTACCGGCCCGAATGGGCTCGCATTCTCGCCCGACGAGAAATACTTCTATGTGGACAACTGGGAGGACAAGAGGAAGATCATCCTTCGTTACGAAGTAAACCCGGATGGAACGCTCGCGGACGGCAAAGTTTTTTTCGATATGACTTCGGCCGAAGGCGAGGACGCCCTCGATGGGATGAAGGTCGACCAGAAGGGTAATCTCTACGTGTCGGGTCCCGGTGGAGTGTGGATCATCTCGCCAGACGGCAAGCATCTGGGAACGATTGCCGGCCCCGAGCATCCGCATAACTTTGCGTGGGGCGACGACGACGGCAAGGCACTGTATCTGTGTGCGCAAACCGGTCTATACCGAATTAGGCTCAAGATTCCGGGTGTTCGTCCGACCTCAGAGTGAGATAATAGGCCGCCAATGGCGCTGAGATGGCGGAAGCCTTTTGACAGACTCCGTTTTGAAGTCTCTGCATCTCGCAGGGTTGAGTATGCAGTATTCAGGGTGTGCTGAGAGTGACTGTCTCTGACCACGACCAAGAACGTCTGGAAAAGTTGGAACTCGAGCTGCGCGCCAGCGAAGAGCTTCGAGGCCGTCTCATTGCCTGTAGCCGGGACTGCATCAAGGTTCTCGACCTGGAAGGGCGCCTCTTATTCATGAACGAGGGTGGCATGCAGGTGCTGGAGATCTGCGATCTCGGCCCCTTTGTGAATAGTTCCTGGCTTGAGTTTTGGGAGGGCGCAGATCGCGAAGCTGCCCGGGCCGCAGTACAAGAGGCGAGAGACGGCGGCATCGGCCGCTTTGTCGGTTATTTCGAACCGCGCATTTCTCGGCAACCCAGATGGTGGGACGTTGCCGTAAGCCCCATCCTGGACGCGAGCGGTAAGCCGGAACGCCTGTTGGCGCTCTCACGCGACGTTACTGAACACAGGAAAAACGAAATTGCCTTGCGTGAGGCCATTCAATTCAATCGAGAGATCATTGAGGATGCCGCCGAGGGCATTATCGTTTATGACTCCGAGTTGCGCTACCGACTCTTCAATCCCGTCATGGAGCGGCTGACGGGTAAACGCTCCGAGGAAGTGCTCGGCAGGGTTGCGACCGAGGTGTTCCCCAGATTGGTGCCGAGCGGGATCGAAGCCGCTCTAAAGCGCGCGTTGCAGGGGGAATCTGTTCACGTAGAGGATGCCTTAATACCGAAACATTCTCGGGACGGCCGCGATCTATGGGAATCCTGCACGTTCGCTCCACATCGAGATGCCCAAGGAAAGGTGATTGGAGTAATTGGCCTGGTCCGCGACATCACCGAGAGGCACCTTGCGGAAGAGACTTTCCGCTCCATCGTCATAGGTACGGCGTCCGCGACCGGAAACGACTTCTTTCCTTCGCTGGTGCGTCATCTGGCTACCGCCCTCCGCGTTCGCTATGCATTCATAACCGACTGTGACGATCAGAAACACGCAAAAGCGCTGGCCTTCTGGAACGGCGACCAGTTTGGCGACAAGTTTGAGTTCGACATTGCCGAAACACCGTGCATGAAAGTGCTGAACGGCGAAACATGCCACTACAAAGAAGGGCTCCAGGGCTTGTTTCCGCTGGACAAGGGACTCGCCGATTGGGGAGCAGAGAGCTACTTGGGCGTTCCGATGCTCGATCGGGAGGGGCGAGTCATTGGCCACATTGCGATTCTTGACGACAAGCCGATGGATCGTGACTCTCGCTCAATCGATCTGATCAAGATCTTTGCCGCCAGGGCGGTCGCGGAGTTGAAACGCCAACGGGCAGAGACCGAATTGCAAGCTGCTCTTCAGCAAGTCCAAACTCTGCAAAAGAAACTCGAAGCCGAGAACGTCTATCTGCAAGAGGAAATCAGCAGGGAGCACAACTTCGAAGAGATTGTGGGGAACAGCCGTGCAATCTTGGAGGTGTTGGAGCGAGTGGAGACAGTGGCGCCAACAGACTCCACGGTACTGATCACGGGAGAAACCGGATGTGGTAAGGAGCTGATTGCTCGTGCGATCCACAGCCATAGCTTGCGCAAACACCGTCCGTTGGTGAAATTGAATTGTGGGGCAATCCCAACTGGATTGGTCGAGAGCGAACTGTTTGGGCACATGAAAGGCGCATTCACCGGAGCGTTGGAACGAAGAACCGGCCGGTTTGAACTCGCGGACGGTGGGACTCTGTTCCTGGATGAAGTCAGCGAGCTTCCGCCCGACACTCAAGTGAAGCTGCTGCGGGTTCTCCAAGAGCATGAGTTTGAGCCGCTGGGCAGCAGCCGAACCGTCCGTGTAAACGTCCGCATCATCGCGGCCAGCAATCGCGACCTCGAAAAAGCAGTGCAGGAAGGCCGATTCCGCGCGGATCTCTACTATCGTCTTAACGTTCTCCCCATCGTGCTGCCGCCGCTGCGTCAGCGCCGGTCCGATATTCCACTCCTCGCCGCTTTCTTTGTGGAGCGATTTGCCAGGCAGTTCGGCAAACAAGTCACTGGCATCGCGCAAGATACGATGGACCTCCTCGCTCAGTATGATTGGCCAGGAAACATTCGCGAACTGCAGAACGTAATCGAGCGCGCCGTAGTCCTGTCGCGAGGTCCAATCTTAAAGCTTGGCGCCGACCTGCTGCCCGCGACGAGCGCGGGAGGGACATCCGAAGCGGATGTTCCATGCATGGATTTGGGCCGCCACAAGTCGGAAGCGGCTATCAACGATGCTTCGTCACTAGAGCAGGTTGAGAGGCGTCACATCCTGAGCGTTCTGCAAGAGACAGACTGGGTGATCGAGGGCGAACATGGGGCGGCGAAAATTCTCGATCTGCATCCCAACACTCTGCGAAGCCGGATGAAGAAACTCGAGATCAAGCGTTCGCCCCTGAAATCCGATCAGCCGGCCACGAAATCTCGTGGCCACGAAGCCATAACGAACTGACCCACGAGAGTTCGTGGCTTCTTCCGCAAACCATTCCCTCAATGAATCACTAAGGCCTTCAGAATCAATAGCATAGCTTTTACCTCCTGTTTCTCTCGGATGGTCTTGCTCCTGCTTTAGCAAAGGCGTCTTCGGAGGAGCGCCAGCAGTGCTTAAGATTTCAATCATCAGCGATTCGGATCAAGCGATCCAGTTTCAATTGGAAGGTAACCTCGCGGGCCCCTGGGTCGAAGAGCTACGAAGCCTCAGTGATCAAGCCCTCGCACAGCAGAAAATCGTAAGTCTCGATCTCGAAAAAGTAAGGTTCGTCGATCCGCACGGAGTCGGCCTTCTACGCGATCTCGCGCGGAGACAAGTGTCTCAGGTCAATTGCTCGCAATTCGTAAGCCAGCAACTGAAGGAGGCGGCGCAATGATGGCCAGCGTCAGCGGAACAGAGTTGTTATCTCAGAGCCAGAAGACACTCAACGGATCTTCTTCTACGCCGGAGTTTCGGTGCAGCGCGGCCGAATCCCATCTGATCCGGTGTGTAAACGAGGGCAACGCCGGGGCATTTTATGAACTGGTTCGGCCGTACGAGCGCGCTATCTTTCTGGCTGCCCTCTCGATCGTCAATGACGAAGCAGATGCAGAGGAGGTGGCGCAAGAAGCCGTTCTGAAGGCGTTCAAAGGCCTATCCCGTTTTCGACAAGAAGCAAAGTTCAGCACGTGGCTGATCCAGATAACTATCAATGAAGCCAGGATGAAGTTGCGCAAGAACCGGCACCACTTATATGAATCCATGGACGAGGGGCAGCAAAACGAAGAGGGCGACTATATCCCGAAGGATTTCGCGGATTGGCGGGAAATCCCATCAGAGGCGCTGGAGCAGCGCGAGCTTGGTGAGGCACTCACCAAAGCCCTCGAATCTCTTCCCGAGAAATACCGCACGGTACTGATCCTGCGGGACGTGCAGCACCTCAGTATCAACGAAACTGCAAAGGTCCTCGGTCTCACCGAAGCAAACGTGAAGACCAGACTGTCCAGGGCTCGGCTGCAGATGCGAGATGCGTTGGCGCCGGGCTTCGATGGGGCTTGGAGTCGAGGAAGATCGCACGAAAGAGTCCGGCCTTTCTGATGTTCGTAACCCAGACGTCGGTGTTTTGGAGCATGGTGCAATTCGTATCACGATGTGCGATTGCTGTGCCAGAGTCTCATTAGGATAGAGCTAATATTCGCAGATTTTCTACATAGTGTCGGAGTAGCTTCCGTGCGGGCTGGTTGTCGGCAAGTCATTGAGGTTTATGGCGATTATACTCGAGAACTTCTTGAGACCGTCTAGCGGCCGATCATTCAAACAGTCGACTTCTTGGCCATTGAAGGTGCATTCACTCCAGTGCTCGCCAAACACTCGAAGTCGTTCTCGCTCATCGACTGTATCTCGGTGGGTGTGGATCGAATGCAACGGAACTTTGAGCCGATGCGCAAGCAGGTGGAGATGTGGCAACGAAGTGAACTGACGGACGTCACCCCCAAGGTGGTCATCTACGAAGCGTTTGTTGAGGGCAGACCGGAGGCTCCGAAACATCTTGCCCGCACCGTGCATGATCTGTACTTCGAGCCCAAGTACGAGGAGTTCCGCCCGCGGACGATCTGGAGTCTCTTCATCGCGTTCACGTCTGCATTCAAAGAACTCGATCCCATCCCACAGTTCAGGGTCACCTCAACGCCGGGCGAATTCCTGGAGGCTCGGTTCTCACAATCGTTCTAGTTGCAGGGCAAGGCATAAGGCGAACGCAATGCGATGACAAACCGATGATTGGGCGAAATCGGGTTGCGTTAAAGATCAGTGGGAGGGCGCCTGCGACTCCGACGGTTGCGGATGGGAACTTTATTCGCCGGCGGCACGACCGCTGTCACCGTGGTTCCGCGGCGATCGCTCGTGACTTCCAAATGCCCTCCAATCTGGTGAATACGTTCCTTCATGCCAGCGATACCCACGCCTGCCAGTCCGCCGCTCGACGAGTTGATTCCTGCCAGAATTTTCGAGGGCATGCCGCGACCAGTGTCAGCCACTGAGGCTCGTATGCACCCGTCTCCTAGCTCCATCTTGACCGACACACTCTTGCCGCCCGCGTGCCGGTGAACATTGGCCAGCGCCTCCTGGACAAAGCGAAACAGCGCCATCTCGCGGCTGGGATCGAGCCGGTCTGCTTCCAGTTCGCTGGCGATCTCCAGGGTGACGCGTTGCCCGCTGCGGCTCCGGTACTCTTCGATGAACATCCGCAATGCCGACCACAAACCGAACTCACTCAACATCGGAGGGTGGAGTAAGTAGGAAAAGGTCCGAATCTGGCTGGACACGAGCTTGGCCAGCGCCAGACATTCCACGATGTTCCTCTGGGCACTGGAGGGAACTTCCGGTGAGCGCTTTAGAGCTCCCAAAGTCAAGATTAACGCGGTCATTTCCTGGGAGGTGGAATCGTGAACTTCACGCGCGATCCTGCGCTGCTCCTCTTCTTGTAAACGCAGCATAGCGGCTGACATCTGCCGGACCGATTGCTCCGCTAGCTCTTGCTGCGTGATGTCCTCGACCGTGGACACGCAATACTGAAACTGCCCGTCCTCATGACGCATAGCGGAGACCGTCAACCATGCCCAGCGCGACTCCCCGTCCTTGCGAATGTATCGTTTCTTGATGCGGTAGCCGGCTCGTTTGCCCTCCACCAATTCCTGGAAAAGCGCCGAACTCAGCGCCACATCTTCGGGATGAGTTATGTCGACAAACGTTACCTTCTCGATCTCTTCCCGGCTGTAGCCGAGCAGTTTCTGGAACGCCGGATTCACCCGGAGCAGCCGACCAGAAACATCGACCAAGGTCATACCGATGCCGGCATTGTCGAAGATCAGCCGGAATTCCGCTTCGCGCCGGCGCAGCGCCTGTTCGGCGCGTTTCCGGTCGGTGACGTCCATGTTGATGCCAATCATCCGGATCGGCTCATCGGCTTCGTTGTAAAGTACGCGGCCGCGGGCCACCAACCAGCGAATCTGGCCATCGCTGCGGCGACGAATGCGGAATTCATCAAGCGCTTCACCGCTCTTGAAAGACTCCTGGAGGTTCTCCATCGCGAGACCCAAATCGTCCGGATCGACCATCGTCTTCCAGTCATCGATCTTGCCCTCGAACGCACCGGGAGCCAGGCCGTAGAGTTCCTCAAGTTCCGGGGACCAGAGGGTCCTATCGGTTTTCAGGTCCCAGTCGAAGCAGCCCAACTGGGCTGATTTCTGGGCCTGAGCCATGAGTTCCCGGCCCGATCGCAACTCCTCTTCGATCTTTTTTTGCTGGGTAATGTCTGTGAGAGCAGTGATGACCTGGTAGACACTTCCGTCCGGCTTCAGCAATGGCCAGGCGCTGGCCAACAACCATTTCTCCTCGCTCACCGCCATCCCGATGTGGCGGACCACCACATTCAATACGGGTGTCCCGCTACGCGCTGCGCGAACGCTGGGTCGCTCTTCAGTTGGAAAGAGTGTTCCATCCTCCCGAAAAGCCCGGAGGGTGGGATCGTCCAGCCGCTTCCCTAATACTTGGTGCTCGGTGAGGTCCACGGCATTAAGGAAAGCCGGGTTGCACATGAGCACAGTGCAGTCCTTATCCATCACCGCAATTCCAACTGGTGCACTTCGCACCACAGAGCGGAATCGTTCTTCACTTTCGCGCAACGCCTCCTCGGCCCGTTTGAGTTCGGTGATGTCGCGGACGTACCAGACTCTTCCATAGTATTTTCCGTCGGGTGCGCTCATGGGCGCCGAGTAACGATCGAAGATGCGACCGTCCTTGAAACGCAGTTCATCGTGGCTGGTTTCCTTGGGATGCTCGTACAGATATGCGATCTGTTGGTTGAAATGCTCGGGATCTTCCAGGGCATCCACCGCGGCCTGCCGCGCCAGATCGGCGGAGCCGGTTAGCACGGTCTCCAAAGGAATGCCAAACATCCGGACAAAGCGGGAATTGAAAGAGATGATCTTATGGTTGGGGTCAACAACGAGAATGCCGTCGAGGGAAGACTCTAACTGGGTGGAGAGCAGGACGTTTCTGAATTCGAGCTCAGCCTGAGCACGCTTGCGGTCGGTTACGTCGCGGGCATTCACGACTGTGCCTGCCACCGCCGGTTCGTTGAGCAAATTGGTTGCGATCATTTCCAGGACGCGAACCGACCCGTCCGCATGCCGCAATCGGACCTCAAAGTCACGGCTGGCACCGATAGGCAAGCCACTCAATGCGGCTTGGGAGCTCGATAGGTCATCCGGATGGATGAACTCGAAGAGTTTCTTTCCACTAAGGGCGTCGGGTTGGAAGCCCATAACGCGCTCGCTCGACGGGCTTACGTAACGAATCGTCCCGCTGACGTCGAGCAGTGTGATGAGGTCCGAGGAGCGTTCGATGAGGGAGCGGAACCGGGCTTCGCTGTCCTTCAACTCCGCGAAAAGGTCCCTTGGTTGGCTAGACATTTTGGCGTGCCGTGGTTCCCCTCGTTAGGAGTAGAATACTCCCTAAAATCGTGGTAGCTCACGCGGGAGGGGCAGGATGGAAACTGTTTCCATCCTGATTGCTGACGATCACGCTGTCGTCCGTCGCGGGTTGCGCGCCCTGCTGGAGACCCATCCCAAATGGAAAGTAGTCAGTGAAGCGAGCAACGGGCGAGAGGCTGTGGCCATGGCTGCCGACAGCCGCCCCAAGGTTGCCATCCTCGACATCAGCATGCCCGAACTCAACGGGCTCGATGCCGCTGCACAGATTCTTAAAGCCTCGCCCCATACCCGAATCCTGATCCTCACCATGCACGCCGCGGAAGAACTCATCGAAAAGACGTTGGGCGCGGGGGCCAGTGGTTACATCCTCAAGTCGGATGCCGAAAGGGATCTCATTACCGCGGTGGAAGCCCTTTTGCAGAGAAGAACCTTCTTCACGCATGCCGCTTCTGAGGTGATCTTGAGCCATCTGCGTGGGACTGGTGGACAAAAAGCAGCACCACCAACCGGGAGTCGCCTCAGTGCGCGCGAACGCGAGATCGTCCAGTTGCTTGCCGAAGGCAAGAGCAACAAGCAGGTTGCGGGCCTGCTCCACATCAGTACTCGCACGGTTGAGAATCATCGGGCGAAAGTCATGGAAAAGCTCATGCTTCACTCCTTTAGTGAGTTGGTGCGCTACGCAGTCCGGAACAAGCTCGCCGAACTCTGACGCTGTTGGTACAGCGCGCGTCGTATAAGCCTCGCGGGGTGCTTGTTCCCCCCATTCGGATCGTACCTTCCGATTCATGAAAACAAGCACCCGCCGCATCGCCTGTCGGGAGGCACACCACGTAGGGGGGAGGGCTATGCCTCTGGTGTGCTCTCGCAGCCCGGGTCTCATCTATCCTTTCTGGAGTGACGCGTCTGGTCAATCCGAAGCTCTACTTCTTTGCCGATGTGGAAAGTACTCATGCCCCGCGGCCGGTGGAAACATGCTTCGATCCGACATCTCTTGGCCGCGTCAATCACCGTCGTGCAGAACTTCATAAATCGCGGTCAGCAGAGCGCGCCTGGTGAACGGCTTTTCGATCAGCCTCACGCCCGGGTCCATCGCCTTGTACTGTGCGATCAACTCGCCGGTGTACCCTGAAATCAACAACACTCGCAGCTCCGGCCGGCTCATCCTGAGAAGTGCAGAGAGTTCGACGCCATTCAGATCGGGCAGCAGCACATCTGTCAACAGCATGTGGAGTGGCTCCTTGGCGCTTTGTGCGATGCGGACAGCACTCTCCGCGGTGCCAGTGTCCAGAACTTTGTAACCGGCGCTCTCTAGGAGTGTGACCATCATTTTGCGCAAGGACTCATCGTCCTCCACCACCAAGATCGTCTCGACACCTCCTCTTGGTTCCACATCCGGCATTGATTCGGGAATGGGCTCCGCATTCCCCACGCGGCGCGGGAAATACATTTTGAAGGTTGTTCCCCGGCCGAGTTCGCTGTACACCCAAATATGTCCTTCACCTTGCTTGATGATTCCGTATACCGTCGACAGCCCCAGCCCCGACCCTTGTCCCGGCGCCTTAGTGGTAAAGAACGGCTCGAACACCCGCGACGCGGTTTGTTCGTCCATGCCGATGCCGGAATCGCTGACCTGCAACATGACGTATTGCCCCGGCGGCACCGAGAAATGAGAGTGGACGTACTCATCATCCAGGTGAACATTTGACGTTTCGATGATAATCGTTCCACCCTTGGGCATGGCGTCGCGAGCGTTGACGATCAGATTCATCAACACCTGCTCGATTTGCCCGAGGTCAGCTTTGATCTGCCACAGCTCGATTCCCGGTTTAAAGACCAGCGCGATGTCTTCCCCGATCGTGCGAAGGAGCATCTGATTCAGATTCTCGATAACAGTGTTAAGGTCGAGAATCCTGGGAAAGAGAATTTGCTGGCGAGAAAAACCCAGCAGCCGGCGCGTCAGCGACGCGGCTCGCTCCGCAGCCTTTTTGATCTCGGTCAGGTTCCGAGCCAGAGGGTGAGCTGGATCGACATGCTGCAGCGAAAGTTCGCTGTATCCCATTGTGACGCAAAGAAGGTTGTTGAAGTCGTGAGCAACTCCCGTCGCCAGGCGTCCCAAGGCCTCCATCTTGTGAGACTGGCGAAATTGGTCCTCCAGCCGCTGCGTCTCGGTCACGTCTTGCGTGATGGCCAGGACGCAAGGCACACCGTCCAGTTCGATCAACTCGGCCGATACATTCACTTGTCGAGTTTCGCCGCGGCTGGTGCGCATTCTGGTAGGAAGTAATTTTACGGTGGAATCCTTCAGTTGCAGCATCCGGGCGCGGTCGTCCGGATCCACCCAGATATTCAAGTCTAGTGACGAACGTCCGATGATCTCCTTCCGCTCGTACCTCAGCATTTGCAGGAAGGCGTCATTTACATCCAGGTAACGTCCTTCTTTCTGCGTGCTGATCGTGAAGGCGAGCGGGCTGGAGCGAAAAATCTTGGCGAATCTTTCCTCGGACTCGCGCGATGCCTGCGCAGCTGCCCGGAGTCCG
>Ga0209656_10002574_pt1 | contig 11746 bp, 7 predicted proteins | sample BogFormECP12_OM2_FD_188239 | JGI IMG/M metagenome (GOLD analysis project Ga0209656, IMG submission 188239) | Bog forest soil microbial communities from Calvert Island, British Columbia, Canada - ECP12_OM2 (SPAdes) (version 2) | ecosystem: Environmental > Aquatic > Freshwater > Wetlands > Bog ... | reverse complement strand
GCCTACGTCACACTGGCCACTTTCGTCCATTTATTCGAAATTAGTGAAATATACTGGCGAATGCTATTCATATCCGCTATCATGTTCTATAGATGGCAGAAGGTCAATATGCCGAACGGATGTGGTGCATGCCCTCAGAACCGGCCCCTGCGGACCCCGGGCGGGACAAACCCCGGCCCGGGACGCCGCCTGGCCCGGAGCAGGCCCCGCCTCCGGGCGATCCTGTCGGGGATGGCTGGGAGCCGGTGATCACCCGCCCGGATCCGATGTCCGAGGAGGAGCGGGAGGCGTGGCTGGATGCGCTGGCCGGGCAGGATGAGCCGTTCGATCCGGAGGAGTACCCCGACCCGGACGGGCCGCCGCCGCCCGGTGAGGACGAGCTGAGCCCGGAGGAGATCGCCGGCATCGGCGCGGCCACCGAGGCGGAAGCCCGGGCGGCCGCGAACGGGGCCCGGTCGGGGACGACCGGGGCGCTGGCCGCGATCGCGGCGATAGACGGCCGCCGCGGCCCGGGGCAGCCCGGGTCGGCGCGGATCTTCCCCGGCCAGTCCGGCAGCCGGGCGGCGGCGTTCGGCGCCGGGCTGGTCCTGGACCAGATGCCGGGCTGCCCGGACCTGGCCCTGCTGGCCGATGCGGCGGCCGGGGCGGACGACAGCTACGCGGGGGCCTGCGATGATGAGCTGATCGGGGTGCTGTGCGCCTGGGACCGGCTGGAGGCGCACATGGCCGCGCGCAAGCTGGCCGCGGTGGCCGAGCTGATCCGCCGCCGTCCCGAGCCCGGCTGCCCGCCGGAAGGTGAGGCGCGGCTGCCGGAGGCGTGCGCGGAGTTCACCGGCGATGAGCTGGCCCACGTGCTGGCCGAGTCCCGGGGCCGGGCCGAGGACCTGCTCACCGTCGCGCTGATCATCGAGGGCAAGCTGCCCGGCACCCGGGCGGCGCTGCGGGACGGGATCATCCGGCTGGACAAGGCGCAGATCATCGCCTGCGCCGCCGCGAACCTGGACCCCGGCGAGGCCCGGGCGGCCGAGGCGCTGGTGCTGGACCGGGCCGGGCGGCTGACCCCGGGCGGGCTGCGCGCCGCGATCGCCCGCGCCGTGATCGAGGTCGCCCCGGACAAGGCGCGCAAACGGCGGGAGCAGGCGGCCCGCGACGCCCGGGTGCAGCGCTGGGCCGAGGACTCCGGAAACGCCGCGCTGATGGGGCGGGAACTGCCCCCGGCCGAAGTGCTCGCCGCGGACCAGCGGATCACCGCCTGGGCGCGGGAGCTGAAGAAGGCGGGGCTGGACGGCGATATGGACGTACTGCGTGCCCGCGCCTATCTGGACCTGTTGCTGGGTAAGGACTCCCGGCCCCGCCAGGACGTCCCCGGCGAGCCGGGAGGCAGCGACCCGGGAGGCGGGTCGGGACCGGCAGGCCCGGACAGGCCGGCCGAGCCTGCGCCCGCAGGAACCCCGGCCAGCGCGGTGCCCGCCGGGTTCGCCGGGCGGATCACCCTGACCGTCCCGCTGGCCACCCTGCTCGGCCTGGCCGACCGGCCCGCCGAGATTCCCGGCATCGGCCCGATCGACCCGAATCCCGGAGCAAATACATCGAATCGTTACCAGAACGAGCATCAGCCGAACCCGGCACTCGGCCGCATCAGCGTATCGGACCGTTGCCCCCGCACGGCCGTAGCCGGTGGCGGTCATGCCCGCTGCCACGCGGCAGGCAACCTGCTGAGGGATGATGGGCAGATGCGCGCCGCACGGCTCCCCAGCTGTCTTATCTGATCTGGCGCGCATACCTGGAGTGTTACGCGTTCACTCGCCATGAGCATCTCGCAAGAGCCACCGATCATGACCACGGTCGTAGCGGCGCCCTTCCGCGTGCCCACGACACCATCGTGAGCGTGCAGCTTGGCAAGCCGTTACTGTGGCCCAAGATCGGCCGGTCATCGCCACGATCAGTGACGTAACCGGAACGCTACGGTCACGGCAATGCACGCTGAACGATGCTCTTATGTTTGTCAAGGGGATCGGATGACATTTCGGTAGCCGCCGTTCTGGGGTTTCGGGATGGGGTTCCGGCCGGTTATTGCTGGTTTGCGGACAAGACAGGGATGGGCCGCTCCAGATGGAGCGCGCAAGCTCTTATGAGGTCACGCTCAGCAGGTCAGGAATGGGGCCGGGGACGGCCGACGAATCGTTCGCAGGCCAGCAGGTTCGCGGCAGCCGAATATCGGGTCAGGCCGTCCCCGGAGCTTGGGTGTTACCCGGCGGCCGCGCGCAGGTGGCGGTAGGCCTCGCGGGCGACGTAACGCTTCAGGCAGCGGATGATCTCCGCCTTGGACTTTCCCTCGGCCGTACGGCGCTCGGCATAGGCGCGGGTAGCCGGGTCAGAGCCCAGGCGGGTGAACACGATCCGCCACAAGGCATGATTAGCCTGACGGTCACCGCCAGGGTTAAGGCGGTGCCGGCTGACCTTCCCAGACGATGCCGGGATCGGGGCGACGCCGCACAGATGCGCCCAAGCCGCCTCGCTGCGCAGCCGCCCGGGGTGATCCCCGGCCGCGATGAGCAGCAGCGCCACGGTGCGCGGGCCGGCCCCGTAGACGGCGAGCAGCCCCGGGGCACGGGCGGTCACCAGCGGGACGATGAGCTCGTCCAGCCGCTCGAGCTGGCCGTCCAGGAACTGGGCGCGCCGTCCTAGCTCGCGCAGCGCAATGCGGACGGCGTGGCCGGCCACGTCGCCGGGACGGGGACGCAGCGCCGCCAGAGCGGTGACCAGGGCAGCCGGCTTATGCCTGGCGAACCGTGCCCGCAGGTCATCGGGCCCGGTCAGGATCAGGGCCCTGGCCTGGTTGATGGTCCGGGTGCGTTCTCCCGCGGCGCTGCGCCGGGCGACCATCAGGGTCCGGATCGCCTCCACGGCACCGTCCCGCCCCTTGGGAGCGCCGCGGGCCCGGCCGGACTGCGCGGCCCGGGCAGCGCTGACCGCATCCAGGGGATCGGACTTGCCCTGACGGCGGCGGTCCTGCCGGTCGGAACGGTCCACCTCGACGACCCGGATGCCAGCCGCGGTGACATAACGGGCCAGCCCGGCACCGTAACTGCCTGTCCCCTCGATCCCGACCAGGCACACCGTCCCGAACCCGCCCAGCCAGCCCAGCAAGCGGGCATAGCCAGCCGCGGTAGCGGGGAACTCCCTGACGCCGAGCAGGCCGCCGACAGGATCGAGCGCGGCAGCGACATGGGTATCCGCGTGAGTATCCACGCCGCCGGTAATCGCGGTGCGACAGGTAACAGGGCGTGCTTCTTCTACGATGGTCACTGTCATCCCTTTCTCAGGTTGAGGGATGGCACGCACCCGCTGGCCGTCGGACCTGTGAACCCCGGCCTCTTGCACAGGCCAGGCAGATCAGGCCGGCACCGCCGGTGGGTGCCGTAAACCTGGGGCCCGGCCGACAGATCGTCTTGCAGGACAGCCCGCACGGCGTCAGCCGAATCGGAGGTCAGGCCGGGACCCAGGATCCCGACACTACGCCCGTATCCAGCCGAAACAGGGGAAGCCGTGCCGGAAGCACTATCCACAGTCTCCCTGCCGACTATTTGCGTTCATTGAGGTCGGCCGGAAAGCGGTGCAGGGGTGCCAGATCAGCCGGTTATGCGTGCACCCTGCTCAGATACGCGTGGCCGGGGCCACCGAACCAGGCCGACGGAGAGCGCGTCCTCGGCGAAGACCAGCATACGAGCGGACCGAACCGATGCTTACTACGTGATCTGTAACGCCGAGCATATGCCCGTCCTGCGCGCAGTCGGCGCCCCGCGCCGGCGATGGCTCGCCCAGGCTGAGGAGCAGCTCGCCCAGGGCTGGCAGGGCAACCCGCGCGAGATCCGCCACGCGATCGCGATTGCGCTGGACTTTCACACCTGGCAAACGCTCATGCGCCAACGGGGCCTGACCCCCAACCAGGGGATCCAGCTGATGCTGGCAATGGTCGAGGGGGGCGCATGCCACAGTCGAACTCTGACACGGCGGCACCGGCCAGTCGCCTGACATACCTGCCAATAGCGCTGGAACACCCGGGCGGGGACGACGCCGATCGGCGCTGGTCTGGAGCAGCGCCGAGGAGGGGACGTAGCTTCAGTCCAATGAGGACGCGGGCGCCTTCGCATTTTCCCCCGCTAGCCTGCTCGACCGGTCGGGAGACCCGGCGCGGGAACCGCCACCACACTACCTCGAGCGAGGCTGGTCGTGGCCGCCACGGCTGGCCAGCGAATCCTTCATCTCCCACGGGGTATTCGGCGATCCCGCCCAGGCCCGGGCCCGCGCACGCCTGTCCGGTACCGTCCTGAAAGCCGAGGTGGCACCGAAGGTGCCCTAGGCTTGGTGGTGGCGTCGGCTAGGCGCCGAGCAGGCCGAGGGCGGTCGCCTGTTGCACTGCGTCGTTGCGCGATGAGACGCCCAGCTTGCGGTAGATCGAGCTGACCTCAGACCTGATCGTGTTGCGGGAGACGGACAGCCGCTCCCCGATCGCGCCAGCGGTGAGGTGCGTTTGCAGGTATGGAAGCAGTCGTAGCTCGGCTGGGGTGAGGGGCGACCCGACGGTCGCTCCTGCGGCGGCGGTGGACGCGAGGACGCGGCGGAGTTCTTTGACCCCGTCGATGAGGGTCCCGAGCGCGGGCCGGTGGGTCAGGATGTCGTCGATCTCGAGCAGGAGCTGGCGGGCCGTTGTCGGATCGGCGATGGCAAGGTACACCTTGGCCAGCTGGAGCCGCAGCTGGACGGCCACGAACGGCAGCGCGTAGGTAGCTGACGGACGCGCCCGCATCGCCCGGGCGAGCTGACGGTTTGCTTCGTCCAGGTCACCGTGATGCAAGGAAAGCCTGGCTGACGCGGCGAAGGCCAAGACACTCATGACGTAGTCGTGCATCCGTTTCTTACCGATCGTGGCAAGCGCAAGCTCCAGCCGGCCGGCCGCCTCCTGCCACTCACCGTGATCCATGGCCAGCAACGCGAGCTCCGCTTCACAGATGACGATCGAATCGGTGTTGTTCACCGTGGCCGCCGTGGCGGACGATTCCGCGAGAAGGGCGCGGGCCTCGTCGAGACGTCCGGCGAGCAGATGCGCTTCGCCGAGCAACAACAGCGCGGTGTCGCGCCATGGGCTCCAGGCGGGCTCTTGGGCGACAGCGAAGGCCGCATCGGCCATCATCGGCTCTGGACCGGTGGCGCACATCGCCGCCCGCAACATAGCCCGGGCCGAGTCGAAGGAGGCCGAGCCATCCGCCGTCACGAGGTCAAACGCGGCAGCGTCCACGAGTGCGGCCCACCGCTGTGCCCCGGTCGTGTCGCCGGTCAGCACGCTCGCCCAGCTGGCCAGCACTGCCAGCTGCGGGTAGCGTTCGATGTTCGGGTCGCCGATCGCGGAGAGCCAGCGCTGCACGGTCGACAACTGCCCGGCGTTGTATGTCGGTAGGGCCAGCGCGGCAACCAGTTGCACCGAGCGGTCCCATTCGGTCGTGTTCAATAGGTGCTCGAGGGCCAGCGCCGGGAATCCATTGGACTGATACCAGTCAGCCGCCCGCTGGTGCAGCGTCACGATCACGTCGGGTTCAGTGCGGCGAAGCTCACCGAGCAGGAACTCCCGGAACAGCGCGTGGTAGCGGTACCAGTGACGCCGGCGGTCGAGCGGGATCAGGAACAGGCTGGAGGCCTCCAGGCGGCGCAGCTGCTCGGCCGCGCTTGATGACCTGAGGACGGCATCGCAGAGCGGGCCACAGAGCTGATCGAGCACGGCCGTCCATCGCAGGAACCGCTGAATGTCCTCGGGCTGCTGGATTAGGGCCTCGTGGTACAGATAGTCGGCCACGTACCGGTCATCACCGGTGACTGTCCGCGTCTGGCCTTTGCTCTCCTTCGCGAGCACAGCAGCGAGGTAGAGGCCCACCGGCCAGCCTTCTGTCCGTTCGGTCACAGCGGCTGCCTGCTCAGGGGTCAGGCTGACCTGTGCCTGCGAGAAGATCTGCCGGGCGTCGGCCACGTCGAAGGCCAGCTCGGCGGCCCCGAACTCCAGCGCATCGCCCGAGGCCCGCAGCCGTGGCAGGTGAGGCTGCTCCGAACGGCTCGCGGCGACCAGCTGAGATCCCGGGGGAATCGCTGGGATCAGCACGCCGAGCACATCGTGGCAGCCCGGCGACTGCAGCTCGTGAAGATCGTCCAGCATGAGAACGAACGGAACCGGGCTCGCGCGAAACTCCGAGGCCAGCCGCGGCGCAGCGCGGCCCAGCACCGACACGCCGAGACCGCCCATGTCGGCGATCAGATCAGCGCTGCCCAGGCCGACCCGGCGGTACGCGGCCGCCAGCACGGCGACCAGGATCGCGGGATCATCGTCGAGGTGGTCGAGAGAGACCCAGGCCACGCGGCGATCCTCCGCCCGGGCCCACTGCGCCAGGAAGGTCGACTTGCCATAGCCCGCAGGCGCAGTGACCCCGACGACCCGGCAATCGCTCGAACGAGCCTTCTCGATGAGCCCGGCACGGCTGACGGCGGCGGGGCGAGGGTGCGGGGCTGAAAACTTGGCGTCGAGCAGCAACCGGCCGAGCTCCGGGGCTTGCGCGGGCCCCCCGTGCAAGTCCAGGGTCATGGTCAAATCCTAAAGATCGCTCCCTTGCCGTGCCACGGCGCCCAGCTATTACGGCTGAGAACACTCCGCTACGCGGCCCCGCCGGCGCCGATTACGTCGAGGAGATTGCGCAAGAAATGCATCGCGCGTCCGGCGGTCGCCGCCGACGGAAAGAGCGTATCGGCGGTCTCGAGGTCGATGCGGAATTCGTCCGAGCCGACGGCTGCCGATGTGCACGAGCAGGTCCAGGTCGACCAGCCGACGGTGATAACCGAAGACCGAGGCGTCACCAGCAGGTGAACCACCCTGGACCCAGCTTCACGCATTCTGCGTGATGCGACCATGGGCAGGTTCGTGGTGAGCTGAGGGGACCCAGCGAACGGTGAGGGCTGGTGCCCATCCGGCCCGCGGAAGAGCAGCGCAGCGGGAGGAGAGCAGGGTGGCACAGGACCAGCTGAGCGTAAACATCGAGTGGGGAATGGTCCGCGGCACGGCGGAGGGTGGTCTGATCTCCTTCAAGGGCATCCCGTTCGCGCAGCCGCCGGTCGGCGCGCTGCGCTGGTGTGCACCGCAACCGGTCAAGCCGTGGCAGGGCGTTCGTGACGCGTCGAAGTTCGGCCCCGATGCTGTGCAGCTTCCCACGCCGGGCGCAGCACCCTGGCCGACATCGGAGGATTGCCTGTACCTGAACGTATGGCGTCCCGTAGACCAGACAGACCGGCCGTTGCCGGTGCTGGTATGGATCTATGGCGGCGGCCTTGTCCGGGGGCGCGGATCGCGTTACGTCATGGACTGGTTCACCCGTCAGAGCGGCATGGTCGTGGTCTCGTTCAACTACCGCGAGACCTGGCAGTCGGTGTGGGAGCCAGCCCGCCGACGCGGTGGCAGGGGAGAAAGCGCGGGAGGTATCGATGGCGACCCATGTTGCCGAACAGTTGGCGGCCCGCGCCAGACGGCCGGCGGTTTCCGCCGGCGTTCCGGTCCTGGCATCTAAGATCACCGCGCCGGAGGTGCCGGACTGGGCGCTACTGCGGCCGCGCATCACCAAGCTGATCGCCCAGGGTAGGCGGTGGTGCCCGCTGACTGTTGTCACCGGCCCTGCGGGCGCGGGCAAGACGATGGCGCTGGCGTTGTGGGCGGCGGCCGGACCCGGGGGTGTTGCCTGGGTCTGCCTAGATGAGTTCGACAACCGGCCGGGGGTCTTCTGGGCCTATCTCGTCGCGGCACTGCGCCGGTCCGGCGTTTCCGTCCCGGGGGCATTGCCGGCCGCCGCGCGGGGGCGGGCGGCCGGCCATGTGTTCTTGCTGCGGCTTGCGGCGGCGCTGGCGGCCCAGGACCCGCCGGTGACGGTGGTCCTGGATGACCTGCATCTGCTGACCGACCCCCGGGTGCTGGACGGGCTTGGCTACGTGCTGACGAATGCCGGGCCGGGCCTGCGGGTGGTGGTTTCCGCGCGGATGGACCCGCCGCTGCCGGTGCACCGTTACCGGCTGGCCGGGCAGCTGGCCGAGATCCGGGCCAGCGACCTGGCGTTCACCGTCGCTGAAGCCGGGGAGCTCCTGGCCCGGCATGGCATCACGCTGACGGCGGACTCGCTGGAGTGCCTGACCCGGCGGACAGAGGGCTGGGCGGCCGGGCTGCGCCTGGCCGCGATCTCCCTGGGCACCCATCCCGACCCGGACCAATTCGTCAAGGAGCTGATCACCGAGGACAGCGCCCTGACTGGCTACCTGGTAGAGGAGGTTCTCAACACCCAGCCGCCTGAGGTCCGGGACGTCTTGCTGAGTACCAGCCTCCTGGAGCAGGTCAGCGCGCAGGCCGCCAGCGAATTGGCCGGCACTGAGCAGGCCGGGAGAATCTTGTCGGCCTTGGCGCACGCGAACGGGTTTGTCCTGGCGGCCGGGTCCGGGTGGTACCGCTACCACACGTTGTTCGCCGAGGTGCTGCGTCTGAAACTGAGCCGCGAGTATCCGGACCGGGTGGTCGCGTTGCATCGGCGAGCGGCTCGGTGGTATGAGCGGAACGGCCAGCTCACCGACGCGGTACGGCACGCCGCCTGGGCCGGCGACTGGCAGCTGGCCGCCGACATGGTCATCGACGGGCTAGCGATCAGCCAGATCATCGAGCCGCGGGGCGGCCGGTCCCTGGCCGGGGAGTTCGCGGCCATGCCGCACGGCCAAGCCTGGACCGGACCGCAGCCGCACCTGGTCTCTGCCGCGGTCGCCTTGTCCGCTGGCCGACCTGAATCATGCGCCGCCGCGTTGGATGCCGCCGACGGCATCCTGGAGCGTCTTCCCGCCGATCAGGAGGCCGCGGGCCGGCTGGCCGCCGCGATGATCCGCATGGCCGCCTCCCTTCGCAGCGGGGACCTGATGGCGGCGGCGGCCGCCGCTGCCTATGCAGAGGTGCTGGCCAGCAGGATCCCAGGCGACAAGCTCGCCCGGCATCCTCACATCAGAGCACGCGTACTGGCCGGTCGCGGAGCTGTCGAGCTGTGGTCAGGCCATCTCGACCAGGCGGCCTGTGTCCTCGAGTCGGGGGTGGCCGCCGAGACCGCTTCCGGCATCCAGGGCGAACCAGCCGACTGCCTGGGGCATCTGGCGTTGGCAGAGGCTTTGCGCGGTCGGTTGCGCCGCGCTGCACAGCTGGCCGGCCAGGCGGCCCTCGAGCTCGACGAGCACCCGCTGCCCGGCCAGAACCCGAGCCCCGCGGCACTTGTCGCGCTGGCCTGGGTACACCTGGAACGCTATGAGCTGCGCGAGGCGCACGGCCGACTCAAGCAGGCGGACGCCGCCCTGGGCGCCAGGCCGGACAAGCTGATCGGGGCGGTGGCCCATCTGGTCGCGGCGGGCGGCGCCCTGGCCGAGGGACGCGCCGCGGCGGCCGCCCAGATCATAGCCAGAGCACGATCCGGGTGGCCTGTCCCGGCCTGGCTCGACCAGAGACTGAGCCTGGCCGAGTCGCGGGCATGCGCGGCGGCCGGCGACATCCCGGCCTCGCTCGCCGCAGCCGGGCGTGCCGGCAGCGGCACCTGGCTGGAGGCCGCAGTCACCCTCGCGCACGCGTCGGCGGCTGCCGGAGACGGCCAGAGCGCACGGCGCGTGCTCGCACCCGCGCTCGCGGCCCTTAGCGGAGCGCCCGACCGGGTGTGCCTGCAGGCGTGGCTGATTGACGCCCGGCTCAGCTACACCAGCGGCGACCGCGAACGAGGCCGCCGCTCCCTTGCGTCCGCGCTGCGGCTGGCCGAACCCGAGCAGCTCAGGCTGCCGTTCGTCCTGGAACATGGCTGGATCGAGCCGGTTCTGCGGCATGACCCTGCACTGGCCCGCAGCAGCCACCAGAGCCTGTTCTCGTCGGCCCTGTTCCACGATCAGCTCCCGGCTCCGCAGGGCGCCCCAACGCAGGCCGCGATTCTAGTGGTCGAGCCGCTCACCAAACGCGAGCGGGAGGTGCTACGACACGTATCAGGCTTGCTGACCAGCGCTGAGATCGCCAGCGAGATGCACATCTCCACCCACACCGTCAAGACGCACCTCAAAAACATCTACCGCAAGCTGGCCGCGACCCGCCGCGGCGAGGCGGTCCGCCGAGCCCGCCAGCTTGAGCTGATCTGAGGTCACGTTGCCCGCGACCGCGCGCACGCCTCACCTCGGCGACTCTTTCATGAGCGAGCCTGGAGTGGAGTTACGATGACTTTTCACATCCGCCTGGTCAGCCCGCCCAATCTGACTGAGCACCTCGTTGATGCGCTCCTCGCAGACTCCGGCGTCTTCAACCCGGTCGTGCTCACCGGATCCGCCCGACGGCCTGACGGCGATGCCGTGCAGTTCGAGTCCTGGCCCGCTCCGCCAACTTCGTGCTCCGCCAGCTGGAGGCTCTTCAGGACCGCCGGGGCTCGATCACCATCGAGTCCGTGGATGCGGCCATCGGGGAACAGGCAACTCCGCCCCCAGGCACCGCCTCGTTCAGCGCGACATCGCTCCCGTGTGGGACATCGTCGAGGCTAAAATCCGCTCCGATGCCGTCTACTTTCCCAGTTTCTACATCCTCCTGGCCATAGCCAGGCTCATCGGCGCCGTCGGCATCTTGACCAATTCGCAGATCCTCATCGTCGGCGCCATGGTCGTGGGCCCGGAATACAACGCGATCATGGGTATCGCGCTCGGCATCGATAAGCGGAACAAGCCGCCGATTCTCCGGGGCGCCCTCGCCCTGCTCGCCGGGTTCTCGGCCGCGGTCATCGTGACGCTGATATTCGGCCTGGCGATCCGCTGGTCCGGCCACACCCCCCGCGCATACTCACTCGGCGTGCGACCGGTCTCGAACCTGATCGAGAACCTGAACCTGTTTTCGCTGATCGTCGCCGTCCTGGCCGGAATCGTCCGGGTGGTGTCGCTGATCGAAGCGCGATCGGCCGCCCTCATCGGCGTCTGGAACAGGGTTATCCACTCGTGTTCGCGGTGCCAGCCTTCGGGGAGGTGCAGCGTGATGTGCCCGCGGCCTGACCGGGCGCTGCGGGCGGCGACGTTGATCAGGTCGCGGCGCAGCGTGGCGCCGCGGGCCTTTGCAGACGCAAGGCTGGCTAGGGCGCCCGGCGGCGCGCAGCAGGTCGCAGGCGATGGCAGCGCAGGTCAGCCACGCGGCGTTGGCGGCCAACGAGTCAACATATGGCAGGTGCGCCAGCGGCCCGTCGGTGACGTCGGCGGGCCGAAGCCAGGACGTCGTGGTGAGAATTCATCCCATATGCGTGATGCGGGCCGACTTGGCGGGGGCCATTATCGGGGGAAGTGCGGCAGCTGGGACTGGGTGGAGATGTTCATCCTGGATGCTGCGAGCGAGCAACTCCGGCGAGGGGGACTCGATGGCGGATGCATCTGATGGCGCTGAGGTTCGCCAGCCCGTGACCCCAGCGGAGACATCTGGCAGCAAGACTGACGCCTCCATGCCCAAGGGCGCCGTGAGAAAGGGGATCGCGGGGCTGGTCGTCGTGTTGATCCTGGCGTGCGGGCTTGCGGCCAGCCTCATCGGCTCGGTGCACCTGTTCAAGGTGCACAACCTGGCGTTCGGTGTGGTCGGCTCGTCCCCGCTTGTGACCGCGGTGGACAAGAAGCTGTCCCTGAACACGATCCAGTACCCGAA